>Ga0111538_10009059_pt1 | contig 13309 bp, 7 predicted proteins | sample SoiMethybrSBSTD1_FD_79669 | JGI IMG/M metagenome (GOLD analysis project Ga0111538, IMG submission 79669) | Bulk soil microbial communities from a Populus tree surrounding site in Tennessee, USA - Soil MetaG P. TD hybrid SBSTD1 (version 2)... | ecosystem: Environmental > Terrestrial > Soil > Tree...
GCCCGTGGGGATGTGCGTGAGGCGGACGGCCGAATCCGTCACGTTCACGTGCTGGCCGCCGGCTCCACTCGAGCGGTAGGTATCGACGCGGAGATCCTTCTCGTCGATGTCGATGTCCTCGTCTTCCGGCAACTCCGGCCACACATACACTGACGCAAACGATGTGTGTCGCCGCGCCGCCTGGTCGAACGGCGAGATGCGCACGAGGCGATGCACGCCTGCTTCGGCAGCCATGAGCCCGTAGGCGTACTCGCCTGAGAACAGCACGGTCGCGCTCTTGATGCCCGCTTCGTCTCCCGGCTGGTAATCGATCGTTTCGCGCTTCAAGCCGCGGCGCTCGGCCCACTTCAGGTACATGCGGAGCAGCATCTCCGCCCAGTCCTGCGATTCGGTGCCGCCTGCGCCCGGATGAATCGTGACGATGGCGTTGGAGCGATCGTATTGGCCGCCAAGCATCTTCTTGGTCTCGGCGCCTTCGACTTCGGTTTGTAGATCGTCGAGGGCGCGGACGAGATCGGTCGACACGTCCTCTCCGGAATTCGCCCACTCGATGAGCACGCCGAGGTCGTCGGCGCGTCGCTGGAGCGAGCTCCGCAGCGCCAGGTCATCCTCGACCCGGCGGCGACGCTGCATTACTTTCTGTGCGGCAGCCTGGTCGTTCCAGAATCCTGGTTCGGCGACCTTCTGCTCGATCTCGGTGAGTTGATCGTCGAGGCGGGCTCCCTCAAAGATGCCTCCGCAGTTCCGTCGCCCGCCGCGCCAGCTCGTCGTATCGCTTTATCTGATCTTCGAGAACGACTGCCACAGGATCCTCCTAGGCTGATGCCCGTCCCACCGTAATCAATGCGGCCGCTGTGAGCGCGATCGCGAGATACGCGATCACGTCGCCGATGGCCGAATACACCGTGCGTGTCTTCAGGAACCGCACCTCGTCGACCAGGCCCACCTGCTGAAAGATAGCCGATTGCTCGATCACGCGTCCGTACGGGTCGACGACGCCGCTGATTCCGGTGTTGGCCGCGCGAGCGAGATATCGACCTTCTTCAATCGCCCGCATCGAGGCGAGCGCGAAGTGCTGATACGGCGCCGACGATTGCCCGTACCACGCATCGTTGGTGATCGTTGTCAGCAGCTCACTCCCATTGTCCACCGCCTCGCGAATCAGCGCCGGATAGACCACCTCGTAGCAGATCGCGGTGCTCGTCAGGTGCGACCCGACCGGGAGCATGACCATCTTGTCCCCCGGCGCGAAGTCGACGAGGCTTTCGACCAGCGGCGACGCGAAATACAGCCACTGCTTCATCGGAATGAACTCGCCGAACGGCACCAGATGAATCTTGCGGTAGACACCCGCCGTCCGGCCATCCGGCGACAGCAGGAAGGCTGCGTTGTACAGACGCGGCGTCGGTTCGCGCACGAGCTGATCGCTGCCGAACAGGATCGGCACGCCGACTTCGCGGGCCAGCTCGCGCATCTGCGCCTGGCCGCCTTCGTCGCGCTCGAACATGAACGGCGTCGATGACTCCGGCCACATCACGTATTGCGCGCCGCGCTTGACGGCGTCCCGGGTCATCGCGACGTAGGTAGTAAAGATGCGCCTGGCCTGCTTCGGATCCCACTTCGCGGTCTGCTCGATGTTGCCTTGCACGAGGCCAACGCGAATCGGTGTGCCTTCGCGCGTCAGCGACGCGTCACCGATTCGCCAGGCTCCCCACCCTCCGATCGCGAGCACGAGGACGATCGGCACGGCCAGCGCCTTGATGCGTGCACGCCCCGTGTTCAGCAGCGCAAATGCGATTCCCGCATTGACGAGCGCAACCAGACCCGACAACCCGTAGACACCAAACACGCTCGCGAGCTGCGCGACCGGCAGCACCGTCACCTGACTGTTGCCGAGCGGCACCCACGGAAAGCCACCGAGCAGATAGCCTCTGAAGAACTCGGTCGACACCCACGCGCCCGGCACGAAGAACAGGGCAGGCGCGCCGCCTCGTGCGAGCAGTCGGCTCGTGATGAGCGCGGTGATGGCTGGGAACCGCGCGAGGTACACCGCCAGCAACAGCATCCCGAAAATGGCCACCAGCAGCGGCACGCCGCCAAACGTCGCGAGGACCGAGCTGGTCCAGTAGACGGTGCCGACGAAATAGACCGTCCCGGCGACGAGACCGAGCGTGAACGCGTGCCACGGCTTCTGTGCCGGCACACGTCCCGGCCGACCACGCCATCCGGTCAACGCGATGAGCAGCGGAACAAGGGCAACCCAGGCGAATGCAGGATGACCGTACCGAGGGAAGCTGAGCGCGAGCAGGACGCCCGACACGAGGGCGAGAAGGTAATCCTGAGTCAGTCGTCGCAGTCTAGCACGCGATTGTGGCGGACCCGAGGCCGCCGCCGGGTGTAAGCTTTCGCGCATGAGCAACCAGCCTGTCGACCGTCGCGGGTTCCTCAAAAGCGCCGCCGTCACTGGCGCCGCCGCCGTCGTCGGAGCCGCCGCACCACTCGAGGCACAGCAGGCGACCGCGCGTGCCGCGGTCGACGCACCGGCCGGCGCCCCCGTCGCCCGTCGCGAGTCGGATCCGTCTCCCGACCTCGAGCCCGTCACGACCGATGCGCCCGGCGGCGACTTCATGGTCGACGTGCTCAAGTCGCTGCAGATCGAATACGTGGCCGCGAATCCGGGCTCGAGCTTTCGCGGCATTCACGAATCGATCATCACCTACGGCGGAAACAAGGCCCCCGAGTTTCTGACGTGTTGCCACGAGGAAAGCTCGATCGCGATGGCGCACGGCTACGCCAAGGTGGAAGGCAAGCCGATGGGCGTCCTCGTCCACGGCACGGTCGGCCTGCAGCACGCGGCGATGGCGATCTACAACGCCTACTGCGACCGTGTACCCGTCTACGTGATGGCGGGCAACACGCTCGACGCCACCATGCGTCGTCCGGGTGTGGAATGGGCGCACAGCGTGCAGGACGCAGCCGCACTGGTGCGCGACTTTACCAAGTGGGATGATCTCCCCTGGTCGCTCCCGCACTTCGCTGAATCGGCCGTGCGCGCCTACAAGATCGCGATGACGCCGCCGATGATGCCGGTGTTGCTGGTGCTCGATGGCGGACTGCAGGAAGATCCCGTCACTCCGGAAATCAAGCAGCGTCTGCGCATTCCCAGGCTCACGTTGACCGCACCGCCACAAGGGGAATCGGGTGCGGTGGCCGAAGCGGCACGCCTGCTGACGTCCGCGACCAACCCGGTCATCATTGCCGATCGCGCGGCGCGGACAGCGCAGGGAATGAAGCTGCTCGTGGAGCTCGCCGAGACGTTACAGGCGCCCGTTGTCGATCAGGGCGGGCGAATGAACTTCCCCAGTCAGCATCCGCTCAATCACAGCGACTCGGCGCGACAGCTGGTCGCGAACGCGGATGTGATTCTCGGTCTCGAGCTCACGGACTTCTGGGGCACCGTCGACGCGTTCCGCGATTCGCTGGTGCGCACGTCGCGCTCCGTGATCAAGCCGGGGACGAAGTTGATCAGCGTCAGCGCCGGCGACTTGTACACGAAGAGCAATTACCAGGACTTCCAGCGGTATCCCGAGGTCGACATTGCGATGGCGGCGGACGCCGAAGCGACACTGCCTTCGTTGATCGAGGCGGCCAAGCGACTGCTCACCGACGATCGACGGCGCACCTTGCAGGACCGCGGAAAGAAGCTTGCGGAGTCGCGTTCAGCGTCGCGCGATCGAATTCGCGCTGATGCCGCCTACGCCTGGGACGCGAGCCCGATCAGCACGGCACGCCTGTCCGCCGAGTTGTGGGCGCAAATCAAGTCCGAGGACTGGTCGCTGGTCGCCGAAAGCGGGAACGTCAGTGGGTGGCCGATGCGACTGTGGAATTTCGATCAGCACCATCAGTTCCTCGGCGGTTCCGGCGGGGCCGGCGTGGGCTACGGCGCACCGGCCGCGGTCGGCGCTGCACTTGCGAACAAGAAGCGCGGCCGCTTCTCGGTCACGATTCAGGGTGATGGCGATTTCATGTATGCACCCGGCGTGTGGTGGACGGCAGCGCATCATCAGATCCCATTGCTCGCGGTGATGCACAACAACCGCGCGTATCACCAGGAGGTCATGCACCTGCAGCGCATGGCCGGGCGGCACGAGCGCGGTATCGCGCGTGCGGGCATCGGCACGACACTGACGAATCCCAACATCGATTACGCGAAGATCGCGCAGGGGATGGGCGTGTACGCCGAAGGCCCGATCACCAACCCGAATGATCTCGGGCCGGCGTTCAAGCGCGCCATCGCTGTGGTCAAGCGCGGAGAGCCGGCTCTGGTCGACGTCGTCACGCAACCGAGGTAGGCATGACTCGCTTCTTCATCTTTATCGCCGCCGTCGCGTGTGCTGGATCGGCGATGGCCGGTCAAAACGCACCGGCGTCGCAGAACGCGGCTTCGCAGGTGCCGGCCGGCAATGCGGCGAATGGTCGCAAGCTGTTCGCAACCATCGGCTGCTATCAATGCCACGGGTACGAAGCGCAGGGTTCGACGGCAACAGGCCCCCGGCTCGCACCGCGTCCACTTCCCTTCCCTGCGTTGTCGCGCTATGTCCGGCGGCCCGCCGGCCAGATGCCGCCCTACACAGCAAAGGTGCTTTCCGACATGGAATTGGCGGACATCTACGCGTTCCTCCAATCCGCGCCTGCACCTCCCGCAACTCCCGCATTACTCAAATAGAAATCGCCAGAGCGGCGACGCAGCGGTGATCCCTCGCATCTTCTCATGCGTGCTCGTCGCGATCGTTGGCGTGGCCGCGTCACAGCAGCGCCCGCCCGACATCTATTTCGTCGGGACGCCCCAGCCGATCGTCGACGCGATGCTCCGCCTCGCACGCGTCACGTCTGACGACGTCGTCTACGACCTCGGATCGGGGGATGGCCGCATCGTCATCCTCGCGGCTCAGAAGTACGGCGCGCGGGGCGTCGGCATCGAGATCGATCCGAACCTCGTTGCACGGTCGCGCGAGATCGCACGAGAAGCCGGCGTCGAGGACAAGGTCTCATTCGTCGAAGGCGATCTCTTCAAGGCGGATGTCTCTTCCGCCAGCGTCGTCACGCTGTGGCTCTCCGCCAGCATCAACGCCGAACTGGAACCGATCCTGAAGCGACAGTTGCGCCCCGGTGCGCGGATCGTCTCGCATCAGTTTCCAATGGGCGACTGGGCGCCCGCCGAACGCGTCCGCGTGCGCGACGTCGACGTGTTCCTGTGGCGCCTACCCGAACGGGTGCCGCTGCGCTAACTGGCTAATAAACCGTTCCTGCCCCCGAGCCTATGGCGTCGATATTCGCACCGACGGCTGTTCCGTCGGTGGCCGCCGCGCGATACGGACTGCTCGAGGAGAGGCGATAGTTGCCGGTCGCGTAGTCGACGAATCCGACATCGGCCATTGTCGCGGGATAGTAGTTGCCGGTCGGATATGTCGACGTGGGTGCTCCGACGATGATGTTGTCGAGAAACACGGCGTTGGGAAAGTAGGCTGTGACGGTCGGTGCGCCCGGCGCCTCTCCGCCGCCGATGATGCCGTAGCCGTTGTCCGCAAGGATGTTGTTCGTGAAGACGAAGCCCTGCACCGGCGTATCGTACGGATAGACCGTTGCTAATCCATCGTTCATGACGGTGTTGTGGTCCAGCGTGATCTGGCTGCCACCGTTGATCAGCAGCATCCGCCCTTCCCCGCCGTAGGCCGCGGCGCTCACATCGGTGAACAGGTTGTTCCTGATCACCACGTCCGTCGTCGTCAGGCTCGGGTGAGCGTCATCGACACCGAGGATGTTGAACACCGAGGACACATGTCGAACGACGTTGTTGGTGAATGTGACGTGCTCCACACCGCTCCACGGCGCCGTGCCGCCGTTACGCGGCGTCAGCAGGATGGCGTAGCCGGACTGCGACGACACCCAGTTGTTTTCCATGATGTTGCCGTCGATCGTGACGCGCCGGGCATTTTTCAGCTCGAACAGGTTCTTCACGATCCACGGTTGCCATTGCCAGTCGAGCGGCTTCGACAGATGGTTGCGCGCGAAGACGATGTCAGACGGCACCAGATCGAGGATCGCAGGATCCTCGCCGCCGAACATCACGTTTTCGCCGGACGCCTCCAGATAGTTGTTGATGATGGTGTAGGGCCCGGGCCCGTTCCAGCCACAGATCGCCTGCGCGTCCTGGTCCTCCGATTTGATGTCCGAGATGTAGGAATTCTCGATGGTCGTCGACGCGCTGTTGAGCGCGATGCCGCGCTTCTGGCCGATTGTCGCGTCCCCGTGCACGTAGACGCGATCGACGATCAGATTGTGAGGAACCATCGCCAGCGTGTTCTGCGACGACGACCCATCGCCGAGCGTCAGAATGTCGTAGTAGCCGAGCGGGCTGCCCTGGAGCTCGACGAGCTCGATGCGGTAATGGTGCGCGTACGCGTCTGTGGCCAGCGCAGGCAGCGAATTGGGTGATCGGAGCTTGGCGAGCTGCGGCGCGTACCACGGATCGATACGCACGCCTGGCGGTGGTAGCGCCGACGGATCTCCGGATGAGCGAATGGTGATGTAGCTCGTTGCCTCCGCTTTCGCGGGCAGAATGAAATTGCCGGTGAAGGTCGCCCCCGCCTGCAGCAGGATCGTATCGCCTGGCTGCGCGCTATCGAGCGTCGCCTGCAGATCACCGCCAGCCGGTACCGTCCACACCGTTCCACCGGGAGGGGGAGGAGGAGGTGGCGCAGCCTGCGTGGTAAACGACCACTCGGAACCGCTCGTGGATCCATCCTTGTTATAGGCGACGACTTTCCAGCGGTACGTCGTCCCGTTCGCCAACGCCGCGGACGGAGTGAACGTCGCGGCCGCTTGTCGCGTTGCGACTTGTGGGAGTGGCGCCGTCGTACCGAGGTACACGTCGTAACTCGTCGCCAGCCGCGAGCTCCACGACAATTGCGGCGAGGTGCTCACATCGGTCGCCCCGCTCACCGGGCTGAGCACCTTGGGCATGCCCGGCAGCCGCGGCCGTGCCGATGCCGTTCCCGCGTTCAGCTGAGCGGCGGCGCAGAATGCCAGACAGATATAAATCGCGGTACGGATGCGTACCATCAGGACCTCCTCACGCAGACGACTCCCAGGGCCGCGCGGGGGATGCAAGACTGTCCGGAAGCAATTCGAATACAGAGAGCTTTGGGGGAACGGCCGAGTTGTGAGGGGCAACTCAACCTGGTCTGACTATAGGTGAGTCATCGCATGTCGTAAAGGGCAAACCCGCATACTGTTCAAGCCGAAGGGAAAACCCGACGATTTCGTGGCTACGCGCACGGCTTCGTAATCGCCACGCCGCGGGGGCATCAGCGGTCATAGCGCGCGGTCGCTCTCTCGGCGCACGGTGTTCAGTGATTGCGCGCATCCGCGCGGGCCGACGTCCCGGCATGGCCGTTGCCCACGCCTGCCATTCAGAACTGCCATGAGTGTGGTCCTCGCCGTCGAGCCTGATCGTCGTCAGGCCGAGATCCTCCGTCGTGTCTTTGCCGATGTGCCCGACACCAAGCTGGTGATCGTGACGTCCTTGTACGCCGCGGTCGTCGTGATCAACCGCGAGGTGCCGGACGTGGTCGTCATGAGCGATGCGCTCGAATCGAAGGCGCAGGAGCACGTCAGGGCCCGACTCCAGGCGATGTGCGGATCGAAAGTGCCGCAGATCATCCCGTTGCCCCGGCTGCGCGATGGTGATGGCGCGGCGAGCGAGAAGACCGGCTGGTTCCGCAGCAGCGCGGCGGCATCGAAAAAGACCGCCGATCCCGCCGCATTTCGTTCGCTCATGACATCAGCGCTGGCGCGCGTCGCCAGCGATCGTCGAGATCGAGCAGCCCAGGAAGAACAGCAGCGGTCCTCGCGCCCTTCGGTGCCCGCAACACCACCGGCGCCGCCCCCACCCTCGCCGGTCAACGCCCCGCCACCAGAGGCCCCGTTCGTTGTCCCGCAACCGATCGTTGCGCCCGTTGCGGTCGCGGAAGAGAAAGTCGAGATCGAAGATCCACCACAAGTGGAAGCCGAGGCTCCTCTCCCCGAACCGCCTGGTCCGTCGCCGGTCGTGGACGAGCACGATGACGAGAACGACGAAATCGATCTGGTGTCGCTGCTGGACGAGGCGGAGCCCGATCTGCCGGCAGAGCCACCGCCGCATGCGTCCCCCGTCACGTCAGCGCCACGCCCGAAGCCGTCATCGCCTGCACCGGCCAAACGGGCGGTGTGGAGGGATGACAAGCCGATCGATCCCGAAGTCCACTTCGCGGAGCTCGCCCTCGCAGAGGCGCGGGCCGACGAGCGCCTCGCTTCGGAACTGGAGCGCGCCCGACAGGAAGCGGCCGCACAGCACGAGCAGGAGTTGGCGCGTGTCGAGGCCGAATCGGCGCGACGTCGCCAGGCGGAGGTTGCGGCCGCACGCGACGCTGCTGAAGCCGCGGCGCGAGAGTCCCTGGCGGCGGAACTCGCATCGGTGCGCAACGAGGCCGAGCGCGCACTGGCGAATGAGCTCGAACGCGTGCGCCTCGAAGCCGAACAGCGTCTGAATGCGGAACTGCGAGAAGCCGAGGCCAATCGAGCGGCCGCCGTCGAAGACGCTCGAGCCACGGCCGAACGTGAGGCCGCTTCTGCGCTCGATGCCGAAGTCACCCGCATCCGCACCGAAACCGACGTGCGTCTTGCGAACGAGCTGCGACTCGTGCACGAACGCGCGGACGAAGGGAGGCGCGTCCAGGACGACCGCCTGCGCCACGCGCAGGAGACGCACGCCGCAACCGCAGAAGAGGCGCGTGCGGCCGCGGACGCCGCTGCTCGGGCGCTCGAAGAGGAAGTGGCGCGCGTTCGAAGAGAATCGGACGAACGACTCGAAGCCGAGCTCGCGCGCGCCCGTCGCGATGCCGACGATATACGTCGCACACAGGCAGCCGCACTCGCGGAAGCAGAAACGCTTCGCGAGGCGGCGGATCGCGAAGCGCGCATCGCCGCGGAGGATGCGGCGAGACGTCAGCTCGAAGCCGAAGTCGCTCGCGTCCGGGCTGATGGTGACGCTCACCTCCAGCAGGAGCTCGCTCGCGCGCGCGCCGACGCCGAGCATTCGCTCGCGCAAGAGCTCAGGCGGGTTCGCGAGGAGGCTGCCGCGCAGCGCGCCACCGAGGTCGCGCAACTGACTGCGGCGGCCGACACCCGTCGCCGCACCGAGGTCGACGAAGCGCGTGCAGCGGCCGAAGCGGCCGCCCGCGATGAGATGTCGGTCGAGATCGCGAAGGTTCGCAGCGACGCCGACCAGACATTGGCGACGGAGCTCGCTCGAGTACGTGCCGAGGCGGAACAGCGTCTGGCCGAGGAACTGCGCGACGCCGAGACGCACCGTGCCGCTGCCGTCGAGGAGGCGCGCGTCAACGCCGAACGCACCGCCGCTTCGGCCCTCGAAGCCGAGGTCGCGCGAATCCGCTCCGAGACCGACACGCAGCTCGCGGCAGAACTGCAGCGGCTCCAGGACGAAGCCGAACGCGCGCGACAGGCACATGCCTCCGACGTTGCAGCTGAAGCGGCCGCCGCGCGCGCGCTCGAAGCAGAAGTCGCACGCGTCCGCAAAGAATCCGAAGCGCGGCTACAGGCGCAGCTCGTTCGCGCGCAAGGTGATGCGGAACAGATGCGCGCTGCCCAGGAGCAGGCGCTCGCGGAGGCGGAAACCCGCCGCGAGGCAGCGGCTCGCGAGGCCCGCATCGCCGCCGAACAGGCCGCTGCACAGCAGCTCGAAGCCGAAGTCGCTCGCGTACGTGGGGAAATAGAAACGCACCTGCAGCAGGAGATCGCACGTGTCCGCGCTGAAGCGCGGACCACTCTCGGGACCGAGTTGCAGCGAGCTCGCCAGGAAGCGGCCGAACAACACGCCGAGGACATGGCGCGCCTCGCGGCGGAAGCCGAGCTCCGCCGGCTTGCCGATGTCACTCAGGCGCGCCTGACCGCCGAAGCGGAATCGCGTCAGGCGCTGTCGGCGGAGCTCGCGCAGATCCGCAGCGACGCCGAGCACACACTCGTCGTCCAGCTCGAACGGGTGCGACAGGAGGCCGCCGATCAGCGCACCGCCGAGCTCGCCCGACTCGAAGCCGAAGCCGAGGCACGTCGTCGCGAAGAAGTCAGCGCCGCTCGCGCGGCCGCGGAAGCGGAGGTTCGCGACGCGTTATCGACCGAGCTCGCCGAGTTGCGCTCGCAGGCCGATCAGACATTGGCCGTGGAGCTCGCTCGCGTTCGTGCCGAGGCCGAGCAACGCCTTGCCACGGAGCTGCAAGAGGCGGAGGCCCAGCGCAGCGCTGCGGTCGAACAGGCACGGCGGGCTGCCGAACAAGGAGCTGCTGCTTCGCTCGACCAGGAAGTCGCTCGCATCCGCATGGAGGCCGACGCCCGGCTCGCCGCGGAGACGCGACGAGTCGAGCACGAGGCGGAAGAGGCCCGACGCGTTCGCGAAGCCGCGCAGCGTGATACTGACGCGACACGTGATGCATCGGCCATGGAGACTCGCGCCGCTGCGGATTCGGCAGCGGCCCGTGCACTCGAACAGGAGCTCCAACGAGTGCGCAGGGAATCCGACGCGCACCTGGAGGCGGAGCTCGATCGCGCGCGACGTGAAGCCGAACAGCAGCGCCATGCCCAGGAGCAGGCCCTCGTCGAAGCCGAGAAACAGCGCGAAGCGGCCGCCCGCGATGCACGAGCGGCGGCAGAAGCCGCGGCCGCTCGTCGTCTCGACGAGGAAGTCTCGCGCGTGCGGAATGAAGTCGAATCGCGTTTGCACCGCGAGCTCGAACGTGTTCGTGCCGAAGGCGAACAGACGCGTCAGGCCCTTCACCACGCGCAGCTCGAAGCCGAGGCCGCGCGCGACGTCGCGGTCCGTGAGGCACGTGCCGCCGCCGAAGCGGCGGCAGCACGAACCTATGAAGCCGACCTCGCTCGCGCACGCAGCGAAGCCGAGGCGCGCCTGCACAGCGAGCTCGAACGCGTGCGCGAGGAAGCCGATCGTGTGCGACTGGCCGATCGCTCGGAATTCGAGCGGCTGCAGGTGAGCGCCGAGCGCGAAGCGCGCCTGCGCGCCGATGCGGCACTACAGGCGGAGATTACGCGTGCCCGCAGCGAAGCCGACGCCAGACTTGCGTCAGAGCTCGCCGACGCCCGCTCAGAAGCGGAGCGTCACCTCACCGCGGAACTGGCCAGCGTGCGTGCACAGCTCGCGTTCGCGCAGGAAGTCGCACGCGAGGAGGCGCGCCGGACGATCGATGGACCAGCGCCGGCACCGTCGCCAACATCCGCCGGGGAGCACCTGATGTTCGGCGCAACGACGCTCGATGTCGAGCGCGCTGCGCGCACAGGTACATCGGCCCAGCTGTCGGATTGGATCGCACGGGCGCGTCGAGTGGCGCCACCTGTCGGTGCACTGCTGCGCGGAGTATCGCCACGCATGATGGCCACCGCTGCCATCGCGGCCCTCGCGATCGGCGCCGCGTCCATGATCGGCGTGTCGACGCTGTCTCGCCGGACGCGGTCGGTTGCGCATACGGCCGTGGACACGGTCACCACGTTCTTCACTGATGGCACGCACGGGTTCCCCAAGGAACAGACGATGGCGTCGGTGCTGCCGCTGCCGGGCGGCAAGCAGGAACGCGCCGAGACTCCAGCGCCGGCGGCGCAGGATGCTCCAGCCGCAGGTCTCCTGTCCGTCTACTCTCGCGTTCCGCTGGAGATGTTCGTCGACGGCAGCCGGATCGGGACGACCGATGAGAGCCGCCTCGTAATCAAGCCCGGGCGCTATCGGATCGAGCTCGCGAATACCGAGTTCAACTACCACGGTCAGATCGTGGTGACCGTGCGACCAGGACAGGTGACGGCGCGTACCGTGACGTTGCCGACAGGCCTGGTGCACATCAACACCGACGCGGGCGCGGAGATCTGGATTGAAGGTGAGCGCGTGGGAACGGCGCCGCTCGGACCGGTGGCGACACCGATTGGCACGCGGGAAGTCATCGTTCGCCACCCGCAATTTGGCGAACACCGAGCTGCCGCGATCGTTCGCGTTGGTGAGACGGCCGAAGTCAGCGTCACGGTCGGCACCGCGAGCGGTGACAACCCTTACCCGCTGCCTTCCCTCCGCACGCCAGGACCGCCGATCCGCGGCTCGCGTTAGCCCGCGTTACGCTACAGCGCGTCGCCGCCGGCTGCGAACTCCTGCAACTGCGGGAGCAGCGCCTCGAGCTCCTGTTCAAGGCGCACGAGCGCGCGAGGAGCATCCTGCAATCGCCCTTCGCGACCGATCATTTCAAGCTCCAATGCCGCCGTCGCGGCACCAGTCTCGGTGAAGTTCGAGACCGATCCCTTGAGCAGATGCGCCGAGCGCCTGATCTCCTGCGCGTCGCCCGCCGCGACGCTGGTGCGTATCGCCCCGAGCATCCGGGGACATTCATTGATGAACAGGCCCACCAGTTCGCGCGCGATCTCGGCCTCGCCACCCACCCGCGCCAGCAGCGCGTCCGCGGTCCACGCGTTGGTATCGGATGTGTGAGTGTCTGCCGGCGAGACGGCCATATCACTCTCCATTCTTCGTGTTCTGACGAGGTACGGTTTCATGCAGCCAGTCGCTGCCGTCCGAAGACGGCCTTGATGCGTGCGGTCAGCACGGTTGGTTCGAACGGCTTGACGATATAGTCGTCGGCACCGAGAGCGAGCACCTTGCGTTCGGTTTCAGCGCCGTCCTCGCCGGTGACCACGACGATCGGCGTCTTTGCCGCCGATGGAATGCGGCGAATCGCCTGAATGGCCTCGTATCCGTCCATCTGCGGCATGTTCAGATCCATGACGATGAGCTCGGGACCCTTCGATGCGGTGAAGTCGACCGCGATGCGTCCCGTCGCGGCTTCGACAACCGCATAGCCATCGCGCTCGAGCAGCAGCCGAACCAGCGTTCTCGTCACCGGATCGTCGTCCGCAACGAGCACCGTCTGACGCGCCCCGCTGCCGGACTCCGAATCGTCGTCGCCTGCGCCGATTACGCGCGACAGTTCCTGCTCGGTTGTCGTCCCCGCGGCGACGAGCATCTGTGCGCGATCGCGCATCGTTCGCATCTCGGCGCTGCGCATCGCCTGGCGAATCTCCGTGGCGCTGCCGTTGCGGCCGATGATCGCGCGGATCTCCGGCGTTGGAACAAGGAGCTCGGCGACCGGGATTCGATCGCCCCAGCCGGTGAAGTTGCAGTCCGGGCACCCGGGGCCGGCAGCGGGAC
>Ga0111538_10009064_pt1 | contig 13308 bp, 13 predicted proteins | sample SoiMethybrSBSTD1_FD_79669 | JGI IMG/M metagenome (GOLD analysis project Ga0111538, IMG submission 79669) | Bulk soil microbial communities from a Populus tree surrounding site in Tennessee, USA - Soil MetaG P. TD hybrid SBSTD1 (version 2)... | ecosystem: Environmental > Terrestrial > Soil >...
ATCGTGCCCGACGTTGCCTGGCTCGAGCGCCTGGTGCCGCTGGGCGTGAAGACCATCCAGTTGCGCCTCAAGGACGCGCCGCCCGAGAGGGTGCGCCGCGAGATCGCGGCGAGCCTCCAGATGTGCGCCCGGCACGGCTGCCAGCTGATCGTCAACGACTATTGGCGGGAGGCCCTGGAACTGGGAGCCGACTACATCCACCTGGGCCAGGAGGACCTGGCCGGAGCGGACGTGACGGCGATCCACGCCAAGGGCGCACGCCTCGGCATCAGCACCCATAGCGAGGCCGAGTTGGCCATCGCGCTTGCCGCCAAGCCCGACTATGTCGCGCTCGGGCCCATCTACGAGACGCGCCTCAAAGTGATGAAATGGGCGCCGCAGGGACTCGACCGCGTGGCCGACTGGAAGGGGCGGATCGGCGGCCTGCCGCTGGTCGCCATCGGCGGCATCACGCCGCAGAGGGCCGATGGCGTGGTGGCCGCGGGCGCCGACAGTGTGGCGGTGATCACCGATTTTTTCACGCATCCCGACCCACCCACGCGGGTGCGCCAATGGCTTGCCTGGGCCGAGCGCCGGCGGGCCTGATTGCGGGCACACCAGCGGTATTCGGTCACCACAACACCAAGCCCCTGTGGATTGTGACAGGTTTGTCATGTTGGATGGGATCCGAGTAGACCAGTCGCCGCGTCCCCCACGTTTCGGTTGAAGCATGACCTATCGGTTCAAGCTGCAGGAGCCTATTGGCCAGGGCTTTTGCCGGATCGGTCTCGAGCAGATCGACCTTGCCGCGGCCAAGCTTGCCAGCAAGGACGACGTCGCCACCGCCATCCACGATGCCCGTCGCTGCCTGAAACGCCTGCGAGCCTTGTTGCGCCTCGTCCGTCCAGCCCTCTCCGAGGCCGTCTACCGAGGCGAAGCCAAGCGCCTGGTGGCCGTTGGCCGGCTGCTGTCGGGCGCCCGCGACCTGTTCGTCATGCAGCAGACGCTGGCCAAGCTGGAAGACCGGTTCGGCGCCCTGCCGAATGGCGCAGCCGAGCGGCTGCGCAAGCTGATGGCCGATGGGCACGCCCGCAATCGCCGGTCCGGCGCCGAGGCCCGGCGGCAAGCGCTGCAGCGACTGGACCAAGCAAGGCGCCTGTTCACGGGCAAGGCAGCCGGCGGCGTCGATCTCGAGCATGTGGCCGACGGACTGGAAGCGGTCTACCGCAAGGCCCGCAAGGCCTTCCGCCACGCCTACCGAGAGCCCAGCGACGAGTCTTTCCACGCCTGGCGCAAGAAGGTGCAGCTGCATTGGCGGCACATGGCGCTGCTGTCGCGTGGCTGGCCGGAAGCCATGTCGGCGCGCGCCGGCGAGGCCAAGGAGCTATCGCGTCTTCTGGGCGAGGACCACGACTACTCGGTGCTCTTGGCATTCGTGGGCGAGCTGGGTGAATCGCCCGTCGCGCCAGCCGCACTGGCAACGCTCACCGAGCGTTGCCGCACCTGCCAGGCCGACTTGAGAGCCCAAGCCCGACCGCGCGGGGAGCGGCTGTTTGCCGAGCGCGCCGACGACCTCAAGGAGCGCGTGGCGCTCTATTGGACGAGCGCCGGCCGATTGGCCGCCTTGGCTCCCGCCGACGTGGCGCCGATGGCGAGGCGAGGCGCGCGCCGGTTGTCGCCCGCCAAGGCGCGCTCCCGTCGGGGTGCCAAGGCCAGCTCGAAAGCCGGCGCCAAGTAGAGGTACCGCCCATACTCGCAGCGCGTTCATCGACTGACGTCCGCAAACGCGACGCGCAACATCCTACGGTGAACCCTCGATCGCGCCGATCGCCCGGTCGATGTCCTGGCTGCTCAGGGTCCAGTCATTGTCGAGATCGGCCACGATCCTCTGCATGAAAGGTTGCGAAAGCCGGATCGCCCGCTCCTTGTCGCCCGTATGATCGTAGAGGATGGCCAGCGCCAGCTGCTGCGGGCTTGCCCCCTCGTAGGTCCACTCGAACCCCCACTTGGTGAAGCGCTTGACCTCGTAGTGCTCGCTGAGGGGTCGCCCCTCGACCGTAACGACGAGGCCATCGATGCTGCGCGTGCCCGCGTAGGTCTTCATGGCGCCACCGTGGCTCGGGTGAAGGTTTCGGTGTAGTCGATGAGGCGATCGGTGGCTTCCGCGGCGCGTTTGGCCTCGCCCCCGGCGATGGCGCGGGCTTGCACGGCATGCAGGCGCGCGCACAGCGGCAGGTCGGCGGCGCTCTTGTAGTGCATGTACCAAAAACGGCGCGAGTGGCCGTGCAGAAAACGCATGGCACGAGCGGCATAGTCGTTGTGGGCGGCCTCCGAGATGAGCAGGTTGAGCTCGCGGTCGAGCCGCATGAAGGCGATGTCGTCGTTGCTCCTGGCGGCGCGGTCCATGCCATCGGCGATCTGGCGAAGCCGTGCGCGCTGCTCATCGCCGGCGCGCTGGGCACCGAGCCGGGCGAGCAGGCGCTCCAGCTCCCGGCGCACCTCCAGCACGAGCAGCTGCTTTCTGGGATCGGTCTCGGAGACGAGGATTCCTTTGCGCGGCAGGATCGTCACCAGCCCTTCGCGCGCCAGCCGCTGCAGCGCCTCGCGGATCGGTGTGCGGCCGATGGCGAGGCCGTCGGCCAGTGCGTGCTCGGAGAGGAACTGGCCGGGCTCGAGGCGCAAGGTGACGATCTGCTCCTCGAGCTGGCGATAGGCCTGCTCCGTTAAGGTCTGGGGCGCGGCGCCCTTGGCGGCGCCGCCGGTGCGAGGTCTGGCCTTGCTGACTGCTGCGCTTCTCATTGCGGCTGCGGCCGCCCGATGCCGAAGATGCGGTCCCACAGCGTACCGCCGGCCACGCGCCGGCCAACATAGAAATAGGCGATGACGACCGCGAGCAGGAGCAGCGCCGGCCAGCCCTCGAGGTCGAAGCCGATGCCCTCGGTCTTGAGCTTGCCGGTCGCGGCACCGATGACGTAGCCGCCGACCCCGAACACCGTAATCCAATCGAGAATAGGAGCGAGGATTCGCTTCCACGTCGGCGCTGCGGCTACCGGCTCTGCCATGCTGGACCTCACACCTGCTTGCGCTTGGCGACCATCATCGCGAACTTCTCGTACTCCTCCTCCTTGACCGTGTAGGAGTGATCGTCGTCGGGGAAGGAGCCCTCCTTCACCTCCTTGACGTACTGCTTGATGCCGGCCACCGCCACCTCCGTGAGCTTGGCGAAGCGCTTGGTAAACTTCGGCTTGAAATCGGTGAACACGCCGAGCAGATCGTGGCAGAGCAGGATCTGCCCATCGGTGCCGACGCCGGCGCCGATGCCGATGGTGGGGATCGTCAGCTGCTCGGAGATCAGCCTGGCGATCTTCGCCGGCACCGCCTCGAACTCCAGCATGAAGCAGCCGGCATCCTCGATGGCGAGCGCGTCCTCCAGGATCTTCATGGCGGCCTCCGCCGTGCGCCCCTGGATCTTGAAGCCGCCGAACATGGCGATGGTGTGCGGGGTGAGGCCGATGTGGGAGGCGGTGGGGATGCCGGCATCGACCAGGGCCTTGAGGATATGCGCCTGGGATTTGCCACCCTGGGGCTTCACGGCATCGGACCCGGCTTGCTGCATGAAGCGCGTGGCGTTGGTGAGCGCCCGATCGACGGTGTTGTAGCTCTGGTAGGGCATGCAGCCGAGCACGAAGGTGTTGGGCGCGCCGCGGCGGATCGCCTGCGCGTGCATCACCATCATGTCCATGGTCGCGGGGATGGTGGAGGGATGGCCGTGCGCGATCATGGCCAGGCTGTCGCCGACCACCGCCACATCCACGCCGGCCATCTCCGCCCACTTGGCGCTCGTATAGTCGGGCACCGACATGTAGACCATCTTCTCGCCGGTCCTCTTCGACTCGCGGATCTCGGTGATGGTGCGCTTCTCGCGCTTCTTGTCGGCCACAGCTGCGTCATTGCCCGCCTGTGTCATGGCGCTCCTTCCGGGCGGCGCATGCCGCCGCGCATCTGATATATCTCACGTATGCTAAGGAGCGCGCAGAGTGCCGGTCAAGTCAGGAGCGATGGGGTCAGACCCTTCAGCCCCGTCAGCGGCCGAGGCGACGTCGCGTGCATAGGGTCTGACCCCCGCGCATACGAGGAGAGACGATGCTCGATGCAACTGCCTCCGGCGTCTACGTGATCGCCGCGACGCCCTTCCACGACGATGGCCGGCTCGATGACGCCTCCGCCGATCGGATGGTGGACTTCTACCGCGGCTGCGGCGTCACCGGCCTCACCATCCTCGGCATGATGGGCGAGGCGCCCAAGCTCGACACCGAGGAGGCGATTGGCTTCTCACGCCGCGTCATCCGCCGCTGCGGCAATCTGCCGGCGATCGTCGGCGTATCTGCGCCGGGATTTGCGGCCATGCGCGCGCTGGCGCGCAGCGTCATGGACGCCGGCGCGGCGGGGGTAATGATCGCGCCGCCGGCCAGCGTGCGCACCGACGACCAGATCGTCGGCTACTTCGCGCAGGCCGTCGAGGCCATCGGCACGGATGTGCCGTTCGTCCTCCAGGACTACCCGCAGGCCAGCGGCGTGATGATGGCGCCGTCGACGATCCGGCGCATCGTCGAGGCGCACGCTTCGTGCGCGATGCTCAAGCACGAGGATTGGCCGGGGCTCGAGAAGCTGACGGCCGTTCGGCTCCTGATGGCGGAGGGTGCCATGCGGCGGGTGTCGATCCTCACCGGCAACGGCGGCGTATTCCTCGACTTCGAGATGGAGCGTGGCGCCGACGGCGCCATGACCGGCTATGCGTTCCCCGACATGCTGGTCGACGTGGTGCGCCTGCAGAAGGCCGGCGAGCGCGATGCCGCCCACGACCTTTTCGACGCCCACCTGCCGCTGATGCGCTACGAGCAGCAGCCGGGCCCCGGTCTGGCCGTGCGCAAGCACATCCTCAAGCTGCGCGGCGCCATCCAGTCCGACGCCCAGCGCAAGCCCGCCATTCCTCTGTCGCCGCTCGCGCGCGCCGAGGTGAGCTATCTGCTTGCACGCCTCGCCGAGCGCGACGCACGCGCCAAAGGCCTCGGCTTGCACCCGGAAACAGCGGGGCGCGGTCTGGGCGCCGAGCCCTGCCAGACAGCGGTAGGTGGGTCGGTTAGGGAATGAAATCGCGACTAGGGGTTGAAGCGCGCGCCGAACAGTGCCACCCTGCCGGCATGATCGAGATTGCATCACCAGCTGGCTGGGTAGTCCAAGCAACCATTCCCGCAACGCCCGAAGCAAGAGCGGACGACGCCCCGTGGCGCCCTGCCGTCATGCTTGTGAGCGCGCCATCGTTCGAATACTTCAACGTAGCGATCGCGGCTCCCGACGAGGCCATGGAGGCGACCACGAGGCATATGGCCAAGGGCGCCGAGCCCAAGGCCGGGGTGGTGTCCGTTGTCAGGAAGCTCTCCGCGAGAGAGATCGCCGCACTGAGCCTGGAGGCAGGCCAGGTAAAGCCGGCATGAGCGCACAGAAGAAGCGCGCCCGAGACGCCAACCACTAGCAACAGCCTTTTCGCTGCGTCGGCCTTGGTGCAGACTCCTGCCCGAGCAACGACGGCCGGGGGCGAGCATGCTGGACCTGATCATTCGCGGCGGCGACGTGGTGACGCCGCAAGGGGTTGCCAAGTGCGATCTCGCCATCAAGGGCGAGACCATCGCCGCCGTCGCCGCGCCCGCCACGCTTGCCGAAGGCGATGCGGCGCGTGTGATCGATGCGGCCGGCAAGATCGTCATGCCCGGCGGCATCGATCCGCACGTGCACATGCAGCATCCCTTCATGATCCCCGACGGCACCATCCTCTACACGCAGGGGCCCGACAGGGTCGGCATGGCCGCGCTTTACGGCGGCACCACCACGCTGATCGACTTCGCCTACATGAGCGCGGAGAAGAGCGTGCAGGCGGGGATCGAGGCCCGCGATGCGGACTTCGCACCGAAGAGCCCATGCGACTGGGCCTACCACCTGATGCTCTCGAGCGAGCCGCCCCACACCCAGTTCGCCGAGCTCGCCGAGGCCATCCGCGCCGGCTACCCCACCATCAAGATCTTCACCACCAACATCTGGCCCCACCGTACCGGCCGCATGATCGATTTCGGCGACATCTGGGAGACGTTCAAGGTGCTGGCGCAGGAGGGCGGGCTCGGCGTCATCCACGCCGAGGACAACGACATCGTCATGCACATGTATGCCAAGCTGATCCGCGAGGGCCGGCCCGGCTTCGAGAATTTGGCCGAGGTGCACAATACGCTGTCGGAGGACCTGAGCTTCCGGCGCGTGATCCGGCTGGCCGAGAGCGTGCCCGGCACGGCGCTCTACATGATGCACGTGTCCGCGGCCACCGGCGTCGCCGCCATCGCCGAGGCGCGCGCCAAGGGCCTGCCCATCTACGGCGAGAGCCTGCACCAGTACATGCTGCACACGGCCGAAGACTACAAGCTCCCCAACGGCCAGATCTACCATACCTACCCCTCGCTCAAGTCCGCCGAGGACCAGAAGGCGCTATGGGCGGGCACGCGCACCGGCGCCATCAACTGCGTCGCCACCGACGAGCTGTGCTGCACCTTGCGCGAGAAGACGCTTGGGCGCCGCATCGACGACACCACCGGCGGCAACTCCGGGGTCGAGCCGCGATTGGGCGTCATGTACACGGAGATGGTGGTGCGGCGCGGCTATTCGCTGCCGCAATACGTCGATCTCGTCTCCACCAACGCCGCTAAGATCATGGGCCTCTATCCCCGCAAGGGGGCGCTGGCCGTGGGCAGCGATGCCGACATCGCCATCCTCGATCCTTCCCGCCGCGGCAAGGTGCGCAAGGAGGACCTGCACGAGACGGACTACACGCCCTGGGAGGGCCACGACATCTTCGCCTGGCCCGTCGCGACGATCCTGCGCGGCAGGGTGGTCGTCGAGAACGGGCAGTTCCTGGGCCAGAACGGAGCCGGCCAGTACCTCAAGCGCAAGATTGCCGGCGAGATGATCGCCGGGCCGATGCTGTGAGCGGGGAGGTTCCCGAGCATGTCAGCGAGTTGCTGGCGCAGAGCCTGGCGGCCTGGCGCGTCAGCGGCGAGGTCGCGCGGGAGGCGGCTGGAACGCTGCTCATCACCGCCGACGGCAGATGCTTGCGCATTTCGCGCGCTCCCGCCGATCTGCCCTTCCGATGGATGGTGGACGAGGCCGGGCGCACGCGAGGTGTTACGTCCATCGCCGGCCTGCTGCGCGCCATTCGCGGTGCCCTCGATCCCGGCTACCGGCCGGTGCGGCTGCGCGTTGCCCCGCTGCCGCTGCTGCCGCCATGATCCCCGTTGCGGTGCTGACCGGTTTTCTCGGCAGCGGCAAGACCACACTCCTCGCGCGCCTGCTCCGCACCCAGCAATTCTCGCGCACGGCTGTGATCGTCAACGAGTTCGGCGAGGTCGGCCTCGACCACGACCTGATCGAGACCGGCGAGGAAAGCTTCGTGGAGCTGCAGACGGGATGCCTGTGCTGCACGATCCGCGGCGACCTGGTGCTGACACTGGAGGACTTGTTGGCCCGGCGCGACGCCGGGGCCGTGGCCCCGTTCGATCGGATCGTCATCGAGACCAGCGGGCTTGCCGATCCGGCGCCCATCCTGCACGCACTGATGGGCGATAGGGAGCTCGCGCGCCGTCTGACCTTGGCCGGCGTGGTGACGACCGTCGATGCCCTGAACGGCCTTGGCACGCTGGCGCGCCAGCCCGAATCCGTAAAGCAGGTGGCGGTTGCCGACCGCCTCTTGGTGACCAAGACCGACCTGGTCGGCAGCGGCAACGAGACCGACGGCCTAGCCGCCCGTCTGGCCGCCATCAATCCTGCGGCCGAGGTGCTTAGGGCATCCTACGGTGACGTCGATCCGGAGCGACTGTTCGATTTGGGGCTCGAAGCGGCAGCAAGAAAGGGCCCCGACCTGCACGCCTGGCTCAGCGTCGACGCCCTCGCTCACCATCCTTCGAGCGCACACGACACCGAAATTTCCTGCTTCGCGATCGTGCGCGCGGCGCCGATCCGGGCCGTCGCCCTGACGCTGCTGCTGGAGATCCTGGCCGAGCATTGCGGTGCCGACCTCTTGCGCCTGAAGGGGCTCGTCAACATCACCGAGTGCCCCGAGCGTCCCGCGGTCATCCACGGCGTGCAGCATGTCTTCCACCCGCCCGCCTGGCTCGAGCGCTGGCCGTCCCCCGACCGCCGCAGCCGCCTGGTCTTCATTACGCGCGGCATCCCGCAGGCTTGGGTCGAGGCGTTGCTCGCCGCAGTCGAGGCGGAGGTTGGCGAGGTAAGCGGAGATCTCCAGTAGTCCCGAAACGCGCATTCGCCACCTTTACGCGACCGCATCGCGCGCTCTAGGGTGTGCGGAGGGGAAAGACGGACTGGGACCATGGACAAAGATCGCGCGGAAGAGATTGCAACGGCCGAGGGCCTGACGAAGCTCGACGAGAAGCAGCTCGCCCAGCTCACGCAGAGCGTCGCCTCGGCGCGCGAGCTCGCCGGGAAGCTGCCCAAGGACCTGCACTGGAGCGAGGAGATCGCGCTCGTGTTCCGCTTGCCGACACCGGAGGACACCGGGCGATGACCGATCTGGCTTTCCTCGGCATCGCCGATGCGGCCGAGATGATCCGCGCGCGCAAGCTCTCCCCGGTGGAGTACACGCAGGCCCTGCTCGACCGGACGGCGAGGCTCGATAACCGCTACCACGCCTATATCCGCCTGACGCCCGACATTGCCACGGCTGCCGCGCGCCAGGCCGAAAGCGAGATCGTGGCCGGCCGCTGGAAGGGGCCGCTGCATGGCATCCCCTTCGCCTTGAAGGACATCATCGACGCTGCCGGACTGCCGACAACGGCTCACTCCAAGGTGCTGATCGACAACGTGGCGGCGGCCGACGCGCCCGTGGCGGCGCGGCTTAAGGCCGTGGGCGGCATCATGATGGGCAAGCTTGCCACGCACGAGTTCGCCATTGGCGGGCCATCGTTCGATCTGCCGTGGCCGCCGGCAGTGAACCCATGGGGTGGCAGGCATTTCCCGGGCGGCTCGTCCAGCGGCTCGGGCGTGGCGCTCGCCGCCGGCATGGTCCCGGCTGCGCTCGGCACGGATACTGGCGGTTCGGTGCGCAACCCGGCCTCCATGTGCGGCATCACTGGGCTCAAGCCGACGTATGGCCGCGTCAGCCGCAGGGGCGTGCTGCCGCTCGCCTACTCGCTCGACCACGTGGGGCCCATGACGCGCACCGTGCGCGACAATGCCCTGCTGCTGCAGGTGCTCGCAGGGCACGACCCGGAGGACCCCGGCAGCGCCGACGTGGCCGTGCCCGACTATTCGGCCGATCTCGACCGCGGCGTGAAGGGCCTGAAGCTGGGCCTGGTCCGCCACTTCTACACGGCGGACATGCAGGCGCACCCCGAGCAGGCCCAGGCCATCGAGCGCGCCGCCGAAATCCTGCGCGAGCTCGGCGCGGAGGTGCGCGAAATCCGCCTCGAGCCGCTCGAGGACTATGCCGCCTGCACGCGGCTCATTATCCGCTGCGAGGCCTATGCCATCCACCGCCGCTGGCTGGCCGAGCGTCCCGGCGACTACGGCGAGCTCGCGCGCCAGCGCATCCTCGACGGCGCCGCGGTCAGCGCGGCCGACTATATCGATGCGCTGCGGATGCGGGCCCGGCTCACGCGCCGCACGCTCGAGGCCTTCGCCGGCATCGACGCGGGGCTGACGGTCTCGAACATGGACCCTACCTTCCCCATCGAGGATGCCGAGGCCAGCTTACGCGCTTATCCGCGCCAGGCCCGCCAGCCCTTCAACGTCACGGGCCAGCCCGCCATCGCCATTCCCGCAGGCTTCACCAAGGACGGGCTACCGCTGTCGCTGCAATTGATCGGCCACCCGTTCCAGGAGGCGATGGTCTACCGCATTGCGCAGGCCTACGAGCGCGCCACCGCCTGGACCGAACGCCACCCGCCGGGCCTTTAGCCGGGGAATCGCTCATCGCTTCAGGACACCTGCTCAGGCCGCGGCCTTGACCGCCTGCCCGTTGACGACGAGCTGGCCGCCCTTGACGGTCACCTTGACCTTCTGTCCGTCGCGAATGGTGCCGGCCAGGATCTGCTCGGCCAGGGGGTCTTGCACGTACTTCTGGATCACCCGCTTCAGAGGCCTGGCGCCGTAGACCGGGTCGTAGCCCCGGTTGGCGAGCCAGGTGCGGGCCCCATCGTCGAGCTCCAAGGTGAGCTTTCGGTCGACGAGCAGCTTCTGCAGGCGGCCGACCTGGATGTCGACGATGGCCGCCATCTGCTCGCGCTTGAGGCGGTGGAACAGGATGATCTCGTCGATGCGGTTCAGGAACTCGGGGCGGAACTTGGTGCGCATCTCCGCCATCACGTAGGGCCGCACGGCCTCCGTGTCCTCGCCCTCCTTCTGGTTGGCCAGGAAGTCCGAGCCGATGTTGGAGGTCATGATGATCAGCGTGTTCTTGAAGTCGACGGTGCGGCCCTGGCCATCGGTCAGGCGGCCGTCGTCGAGCACCTGCAGCAGCACGTTGAACACGTCCGGGTGCGCCTTCTCGATCTCGTCGAACAGGACGACCTGATAGGGGCGCCGGCGCACGGCTTCGGTGAGCGCACCACCTTCCTCGTAGCCGACGTAGCCCGGCGGGGCGCCGATCAGACGGGCGACAGAATGCTTCTCCATGTACTCGGACATATCGATGCGCACCATGGCGGCCTCGTCGTCGAACAGGAAGGCCGCCAGAGCCTTGGTGAGCTCCGTCTTGCCGACGCCCGTGGGGCCCAGGAAAATGAACGAGCCGATGGGGCGATTGGGGTCCTGCAGGCCCGCTCGCGCGCGTCGCACGGCCTTGGAGACCGCCTCGACCGCCTCGCGCTGGCCGACCACGCGCTTGGCCAGCGCCTCCTCCATGCGCAGCAGCTTGTCGCGCTCGCCTTCGAGCATGCGCTCCACGGGAATGCCGGTCCAGCGGGAGACGATTTGGGCGATATGGTCGGGCGTGACGGCTTCCTCGACCATCGCGCCCTTGGCGTCCTCGCCTTCGATGGCCTTGAGCTTCTTTTCCAGCCCCGGAATGACGCCATAAGCCAGCTCGCCGGCGCGCCCGAGGTCGCCCCGGCGCTGCGCCTGCGCCAGCTCGGTGCGGCGCTGGTCGAGCTCCACTTTCAGCTTCTGGGCATCGCCCAGCTTGCTCTTCTCGCCTTCCCAGCGCCGGGTCAGCGCCTGGCTCTTCTCCTCGAGCTCGGCGATCGACTTGTCGAGGCGCGCGAGCCGGTCCTTGGAGGCGGCATCGCTTTCCTTCCTCAAGGCTTCGCGCTCGATCTTCATCTGCATGAGATCGCGATCGATGGCGTCGAGCTCCTCGGGCTTTGAGTCGATCTCCATTTTCAGGCGCGAGGCCGCCTCGTCGACGAGATCGATGGCCTTGTCGGGCAGGAAGCGGTCGGAGATGTAGCGGTTGGAAAGTGTCGCGGCGGCGACGAGGGCGCTGTCGGTGATGCGCACGCCATGATGCTGCTCGTACTTCTCCTTGAGGCCGCGCAGGATGGAGATGGTGTCCTCCACGGTGGGCTCGGAGATGAAGACCGGCTGGAAGCGCCGGGCGAGGGCTGCGTCCTTCTCGATGTGCTTGCGGTATTCGTCGAGCGTGGTGGCGCCGACGCAGTGCAATTCGCCGCGCGCCAGCGCGGGTTTGAGCAGGTTGCCCGCGTCCATCGCGCCCTCGGCCTTGCCGGCGCCGACGATGGTATGCAGCTCGTCGATGAAGAGGACGATCCGGCCGCCCTCGGCCTGGATTTCCGACAGAACGGCCTTGAGGCGCTCCTCGAACTCGCCGCGGTATTTGGCGCCGGCGATCAGGGCACCCATGTCGAGCGCCAGCAGCTTCTTGTCCTTCAGGCTTTCGGGCACGTCGCCCTTGATGATGCGCTGCGCCAAGCCCTCGGCGATGGCGGTCTTGCCGACGCCGGGCTCGCCGATCAGTACGGGATTGTTCTTGGTGCGCCGGGACAGCACCTGGATGGTGCGCCGGATCTCCTCGTCGCGACCGATGACGGGATCGATCTTGCCCTCGGCGGCAGCCGCGGTGAGGTCGCGGGCATAGCGCTTGAGCGCGTCGTAGGCCTGCTCGGCCGAGGCACTGTCGGCGGTGCGGCCCTTGCGGATATCGTTGATGGCTTGATTGAGCGAGGTTGGCGTAACGCCCGCGTTCTTCAGGATACCTGCCGCGTCGCTGGAGGATTCCATTGCCAGAGCCAGCAGCAGCCGCTCGACGGTCACGAACTTGTCGCCGGCCTTGTCGGCCACCTTCTGAGCCGTGTCGAACACGCGCGCCAGGTCCGGCGCCAGATAGATCTGGCCGGCGCCGCCGCCCGACACCTTCGGGCGCTTGGCCAGCGCCTGCTCGACGGCCGCCAGGGCGTCCGCGGGCCGACCGCCCGCCCGCTGGATCAATCCGGCCGCCATGCCCTCGGGGTCGTCGAGCAGCACCTTGAGCAGGTGATCGGGCCCGAACTGCTGGTGGCCCTCGCGCAAAGCCAGGCTTTGAGCGGCCTGCACGAAGCCCTTCGCGCGGTCGGTGTATTTCTCGAAGTCCATGCATCCCTCCTTGGCACGGCCTCCCGCCCCGCGTCGGGCACGAGCAGCCGTCTTCGATAGGATCCGACGTGAGGGCGGCGGCGCCGACCCGCACTGCGGCATCGTCGGCCAAGGCCCTTGTGGGTGAAATATGGGGTGGCGCGGTTCCCGCAAAAAGAGCCATGATCCGAATCAAGCCGGTGAAAGGCCAGCGCGAACGCCCGAGATGTCCGTGAGCCAAGGTCCACACGTCAGCGCGTTGTATCGCTATCCGGTGAAGGGCCTCTCGCCCGAGCCGTTGCAGAGGGTGTCGCTCGCTGCGGGGCAGACGCTGCCGTTCGATCGCGCCTACGCCATCGAGAACGGCCACGGGCGTTTCGATGCCACCGCGCCGCGGCACCTGCCGAAGGTCAACTTCCTGATGCTGATGCGCGACGAGCGGCTGGCCACGCTCGCGACCAAGTTCGACGATGCGACGGAGACGCTAACCATCTTCCGCGATGGCAAGCAGGTGGCACGCGGCCAGCTGGCCACGCCGCTCGGACGGCAGCTGATCGAGCAATTCATCGCCGCCTACATGAAGTCCGAGCTGCGCGGCCCGCCGAAGATCGTCTCCGCGCCGGCACACAGCTTCTCCGATATGGCAACCAAGTGCGTGCATATCGTCAATCTTGCCAGCGTGCGCGAGCTGGAGCGCGGACTGGGGAG
>Ga0111538_10009065_pt1 | contig 13307 bp, 10 predicted proteins | sample SoiMethybrSBSTD1_FD_79669 | JGI IMG/M metagenome (GOLD analysis project Ga0111538, IMG submission 79669) | Bulk soil microbial communities from a Populus tree surrounding site in Tennessee, USA - Soil MetaG P. TD hybrid SBSTD1 (version 2)... | ecosystem: Environmental > Terrestrial > Soil >...
CGAACTGCTACAGATCTATCTAAACTTAATTCTGGTTATTTGATGGATGAAGATATCATCCTTGAATCCATCCTTGCACCAATGATAAAGGTAATCAAGTCTATGTCTCAAGCAACTGACAGCATCAATGAAGTGATAAACGATCTGATCGTCTTTGCTGACGCGCTTAAAATGGCTAAAACAGACGATCCGGCGACAGATGACGATGAGGCTAAGATGACGGTCTCTGAAGGCCTGGCCCTGGCCCAGTGCGCCCTTGAAGTGGTTTCCAGCTTTTCGGATATGCTAAGGGCCATGAAAGAAGATCCCGAAGCCTTCGCGGAGGCCTTGCGGTCTCTCAAGGCCCAAGACGAAACGCAGCCACCCGTATAGGGACACTCATGGCCATAGACCTCCCTTACCGTCCGCTACCGCACCAGCTGCCGTTTATCAGCTACATGGCAAACGGGGGTGATTTTGCCGTCCTTAACTGGCACCGGCAATCGGGTAAAGACCTCTCTTTTACCTGTGGCGTCCTTATCCCCAAGGCCCTCCAGGAGCCAGGCACCTACTGGTACACCTTCCCTGACCGCAAAAGCGTCAAGAGGGACTTCTGGGACAAGACGGACAACGAGGGGAGGCCGATGCTCGGCCACTACATCCCGAACGAGATCATCAAGGACATCTCGGAAACCGATCTCACCATTGAACTGATTAACCCCCGCTCCCGGCGTGCTAAAGGCTCGATGATTTGGGTGGTCCCGGTGGTTTCAGTCGATCCGGAATCGCTGCGCGGTGCCACGCTTAAAGGCATTGGCTATTCCGAGTTTGCCCACTACAATACCGACATCGTCTTTTCCAACCTGCAGGCATCGCTTAGGAGTGTGCACAACAGAGGCTGGCAAGTGGTCCTCACCACGCCTAGAGGCCACAACCACCACTGGCGCCTCTTTAACGCCTCTAAAGACGACCCCACGCGCTTCACGTCCACAGTGACGATTGACGACACCGGGTTCTTTACCTGGGATTTTATCCAGTCCGAACTTGCCCGCGGCAAAGAATACTCGTGGCTCATGCAAGAGTATTTCTGCTCCTTTGAGGCTTACAGTCGTGGCATTCCTTTTGCCGAAGAACTGGAGTATCTGACTCGCGAAGGGCGCATTACCAGCGTACCCTGGGACGCTTCGCAGCGGGTGCATACGTGCTGGGACTTGGGGCGTGACGGGACCGTCATTTGGTGCTTTCAGCGCTACGGCACAGGCTGGGCCTTTATCGACTGCATCAGTGACACGAAGATGTCCTTCGATTACTATGCTCAGGAACTGCGCCGCCGCCCCTACCTCTGGGGCACCCATCTGGGCCCTTGGGACCTCGGCCAGGCGCAGTTTTATGCCGGCAACACCTTTCGCTATGAGATTGCCGAAGCCCTAGGTATCCAGTTTCGAGTGCAGAAGAAAACCCTTATCCCCGAGCAAGAGGCAGCCGCTAAAGCCCTTCTTAGGCTCTGCTGGTTTGATAAGGACAAGTGCCGCGAAGGGTTGGAAGCACTAGGCGCCTACCATTACAAGTGGGACGAAGAAGCGGGCGTACTTGGGACAAAGGCTGTACACGACTGGGCTAGCCACTTCGCTGGGGCGTTTATGACGGGCGCCATCGGGCTGGACGACATCCAAGAATTCGGCTCTGATTACTGGCCAGAGGAAACGACACAGTTAAACGAGTACGATTACACCTTTAACGTCTTTGAGGCCTAGATGCGCAGCTTTGAAAGCGCCATGCTCATTGGCACCTATGAGCCTGCAACCGCCGCCATCTTGGTAGGGACCATCCTCACCACGGCGGCCGCCGTGGGCGGGACGGTCTACCAGGCGACACAGAAGCCACCGGACTTACCCGAAGTCCCAGCCCTGGAGACGACCCCTGTAGCGCCCGTAGCGCCCCCGCCGCCGCAGGTGCAACCGCAGGCGACGCCGCCGGCGCCGACGCCGGGCTCTTCCGAGGCCGTATCGGCAGCCGAAGCGGCCGCTGCCGAAGAGGTCGACCGGCAAAGGCGCCGTCTCGGCAGGCAGCAGACGGTCTTAACCTCCCCTCTGGGCGCCGCTGCCGGCGGTCTTTTCTTTGGAGCTTAGCCGTGTCGCTCATTCTTGACCTCTTAGACCGTGAAAAGGTACTCCTCTCAGAACGCGTCATGATTGATGACATGATCGCCAAGATTAACCGCTACGTGACGCCTTACGACTACGATCCGCACGTGAAGGAATACTATCCGGGCGGCGAAAAGGGCCAAGATATCCTTGACGGGACGGCGCAAGACGGCCTGGCAACCGCAGTTAACACGATCATTTCAAGCGTCATCCCCTCAGACTTGCGCAATTTCTCGATCGTCCCTGACAACGATATCCTCATGTCTAACTCTGCCGTCAACGCCTGGTACGCAAGTTCTTCCCAGCACATCTTTCGCAAACTTTCGACTAGCAACCTACGCACCGCTTCACATCCCGTGCTTCGTGACGTTTACGCCAAGGGGACGGGCTGCGTCTTCATGACCAAATCCCTCGACAAGCGCCGCTTCGTCTTTAGGCCTTACCCGATTGGCTCCTTTGTCATTGCCGAAGATGAAGAGGGCGCGGTAGACACCGTGATGCGCCGTTCACGCTTGACGGTGCGCGTTCTATCAAGCATTGTGCCACGCTTTGGCGCCGGCGCCGGGCTCTCAGATATTGTGAGGCGCCTAGAGAGCCAAGGGAAACTCGACGATCCCGTAGAGCTTCTCCACTGTGTCTATCCGCGCCCCGAGGTCGACAAAAGCGAGGTAACGCGCTCGACGCCTGTACGGGCCTACCCCTTTGCCTCGGTGTGGATCGAGCGGGAAAACCAGCATGTGATCTATGAGGGTGGTTACCTGACCAACCCGTACAAAGTCCCTCGGTGGACGCAGTATCCCGGCTTTCCTTACGGCTTTGGGCAGATTATCAACGTCTTGGCCGACATCCGCACCCTCAACAAGACGAAAGAACTAACGCTCCGCTCAGTCGCCAAGGCCATTGATCCGGCCGTACTGGTCCAGCAAAACGAGCCCATGCTCTCACGCGGCCGCAGGCTGAGAGTGGCGCCCGGCGCCATGATCGCCATGCGTGACATTAACGCCATGCGGGCCTTTGAGTCGGGCGACAAGATCGACGTCGCCGCCATCACCATTCAGGAACTACAAAACGCCATCAATGTCGGCCTGGGTGTCGATCGCATGCGCATCGAGGCGCCCTCGGGCGACACGCAGCGCTCAGCTACCGAGATCGCCCACCGGATTACGACAAACAATAGACAGCTAGGGCCAGGCCTCTCCAAGATCGAGGACGAATACCTAGAGCCCATCGTTCTTACAGCGCTGGTCATGGAGGCGGAAGACGGCAACCTAGAAGATCCCCCGCCCGAGATTTTCGAGGATAACCGCGGCTCTTTTGTGGCGCTAGCCGTGCGCTTTGAAGGCACGCTGGCTCGCTCTGCCAGGCAGATTGACCTCACGGCTATTACCAACTTCTACACCGTCCTCAACATGATCTCGCCTTACTCTCCGGAGGTTAAGGACCTCATCCGCCATGACGATGTGGCACGCTTGGGGGCCCAGGCTGTAGGCTTCTCAGATAACCTCCTTTATACGCCAGACGAAGTTGAAGTGACTCGGGCGCAGCGCAAAAAAGAGCAGCAAGAAGCGGCCTTGCAGCAGGGCCTCTTGCAAATGGGCCAGATGGTCAATGACATCCCGCCCGAGCGCCTGCCCCAGGCCTCTAACGGCACGCAAGCGGCGGCGGCCTGATGGCAGAGATAACCCCCAACCCCGGCGAGGACTTTTACCTGACTTTTCTGTCCTCGCCGCATGGGCGCCGCTCTTGGACGCTCCTTAAAGATGAGTTTTACCATAGGCCTTCATATGTCCCAGGGATGAAGGGAAGGGACGGCATCCACGGAGAGGGTCAGCGCTCGGTCATATGCTGGATCATGAGCCTTATGCTCGGCTACCGCTCGAACCCTTATGAGGGCGATCCGCTCTTGGAGGACAACCCGGCGTATGATATATTCGCCGCCAGTCAAGAAGATCTATTCTCCAGGCCTTCGCCAGATGACAGCGACGGCATAGAAGACTTACAACTATGAAAGACACCATGGAAGACTCAACCGCGGCGGAGACAAACAGGGTAATCAAGCGGCGCCTCACCCCTCTTAGGCGGGCTTACGAGCGTTTGCTTGAGGCTTATCACGCCATGGGCAAGGTGACCATCCAAGAGGCCTCGGTTGAGGATATGCTGAAAATACGCGACGAACTTTTTAGGCTCATCGGAGATCTTGAAGCGTCGGCAGGCTGGGCCAGGCTGCACCAAATTCCTGAGAATCACATCCTCCAAGACGGGCGCGTTGACATCGAGCTCAAGCCTGGGAAGATGTATACGTTTGAAGCAAAACCCTAACTTTGCACGCGGTACACCATGGCTGAAGAAACACTAAACGGCGCCGGGATCCAGGCTGAGACGGGAGCGGCTATAGAGGGTCCCCCTGCATCCCCTGCCCCTGTTACACCCGAAGCTGAGCCCGTTATTCCCGAAGGCCCGGCCTGGCGGCGCATTCTCCCCCCAGAGATGCGGGAATACAACTATGTCCTCTCCAATGACTCGTTCCAGGGCTTTCTCAAGCAGGCAGATCACGCCATCAGAGCCCAGGGGCGCTCGATCATTCTCCCCGAGAGCCCTGAGGATCCCCTCTACGAAGAAAAGGTCAAGCAGGTCTACCGGCGCCTCGGTGCGCCCGAGTCTGTAGAGGGCTACAAGGGGGACATCCCCGAGGGTATGCCGGTTAACCAAGGCGCCCTCGAAGCCTTTAGAGATTCGAGCTTTCAGCTTGGTCTCACACAGAAGCAGTATGAGGGCATCCTTCAGGCTCAACTGGAATCCGCCCGCAAGCAAGCGGAGTCCCTAAACCTTCAGCGAGCCCAGCTTGTACAGGAGATGAAAAACGAGTGGGGCGGCGAAGTGCACCGGCAAAGGGACGTGCTGGCCAGAGAGGTCATGCGGCGCTGGGGCGTCCTCGACATGATCGACGCAGTTGGCCTTTTCGCTATCAAGGAATTCGTTACAGCGGCGGCAAACGCGGGTATGCTCTACCAGAGAGAAGGCCTTATCCCCGATGGCGTAACCGGCGGCCGCAGCGTCCAGGAACTGACCACCGAAATTTTAGAGCTTAAGGGCTCGGAAGCGTACCGCTCCTCCGGCCATATGCAGCACGCGGAGACGCAAGCCCGCGTCAAACGCTTGGAAGACGAACGTTTCGTGCGTTCGCAAATGTCCTAACGGCGCACCCGGACGCCCGGGCAAGCGCTCTCTTCTGTAAGAACCGCGTAAGCGGCAATCCCAAAGAAGCTACTACTTGTCATTACTCTGTCATACAAGTGGATAGCTATGCCTGATATCGACATCACCAAATTTCGCACCACAGATTTTGATGAAGACATCCGCATGGAGTACCAACAGCGCGGCGCCGTGCTGGAAGGTACGTACTACGAAGAAGAGATGGTCGGCAACGAGTCTACGTTTAACGTCATGGGCAAGCAAGAAGCTGTCCAGGCGACGACGTTATACGGTGACACGCCGCCGCCGCCCAACCTGGCTAACTACGTGCGCCAGGTCATTCCCACCAAGTGGATGGATACGCAGTGGATCGACGAAACAGAGTGGCACCGCTCCATGGCAACCGGGGGCAAACTCCAGCCCAAATATGCCCGCAACCTGGCCTATTCGCTGGGACGGGCAAAGGACAGGATTGTGCTTAACGCCATGGTGGGGACGGCGATGAACCGGGAGTTTAACCTGCAAACACAGCTCCCGACGCTTACGCCTGCGCCCTTCGATCCGGCGCAAGTGATCCCGCACAACGATCTGCCTTTCAGCGTCGACAAGATTGTACAAGGGGTGGCCAAGCTCAAAAAAGACGAAGCCTATGACGGCCGCATCTGGTGCGCTATTGATCCCTGGCAAGAGGCTCAGCTCATGCGGGATACGCAGTTCACCTCTTTTGACTTCAACGCTCAGCGACCGCTGCAAAACGGCTATTTGGGCTCATACTACACGGTCAATTTCGTCTGCCTTTCGATCTTGGATGAGATCGAAGGGTTGCAGACAAGCACCGTACAAACGGCGCTCATGTGGAACCAGGATGCCGTAGGCTTTAAGCGCCTCCAGCCCATGGAGACGTTCGTTGACGTCCTGCCTCAGAAGCAGATGACGATCCAGCTTTACTGCAGGGCTACTGGAGGCTTTACCCGTATCCAAGACAAAGGCGTCATCAAAATTGAAAGCGCTATCGCCGCATAAAGGAGCGAGCCCATGCCGACTTACTACTCGCCTTCATTTGGGGCGTCCAGATACGGCAGCGCTACGGCCGTTGAGCAAGATGAGCGCCTCAAGTTTGCCTATGCCGATTTCGTCAACCACGACGTGGCCGGGCAGGGAATCCTCAAACTCATCTGGCTCCCTTACCGAGATATCATCATCCATCCGCGCCTCTCTACCTTCGGCTCTTCAGCCTATACAGCCAGTGCCGATATCCATCTAGGCGTGCGCTACGTGAATCCCGATACAGACGTAGAGGTCTATGCCCCTACCCTCTGGCTCGATAACGTGGACGGCGGAAGCGCCCAGACGGTGAACCAGTGGGGACAAGTAACGGGGGTGGTGGCGGGGGGACTTGTCCCTGCAGCCAACCGCTTCCACACGAAAAACGGCCTCGCCATTGAAGCCATGGTGGACACGGCGGATATGCCCCTTAACGGCACGCTCTACGTGGGCGTCTTTTACTCAACGATCTAAGGAGAAGCGCGGATGAAACGGACCTTCATCCGCGCGCTGCTCTTGCTTGTCCTACTTCCCGTAGGGCTCCCTTGGGCAGCGCGCGTTAACGAACCCAACTTCGTGTATTTCAGAAACGGTTATGGCCCCATGGCCTCACTCCCAGTTGTTTACTGCGGCGCCAACTCGGAAAACGGCACGGTCTACGTGCTCCCCACCCTGGGAAGCGGCGCGCCTAAGATGGGGGATCCCGTTTGCGACGAAGCCACGGCCTTCGATCCGCACGGGGCAGCGGTCTCTTTCGGGGTCGGCATGCGGGCGCCCTACATGCAGTGCCGCACCACAGCCGAGCTCGGCGCCGGCGAGACCATCACTTATACCCTCATGGCAGGGGATAAAGAGATTAACGGCATGTCGTGCACCGCGAGTGCCGGGCAAAAGGGCTGCGATACAGAGGCCGATGGCTACTACATTATTCCGGGTGGCCAGGAAACATCTGTCCGCATCGCCCAGGTTTCAGACAACACAGATGATGACTCTTACTGTGTGGTGACCTATGCGCCCGATAATAAGTAGGGCCTTTCTTCTTTGCCTGTTCTTGCACACTTGTGCCTATGCGCTTTCCCCTTCCACCCCCTGGGTAAAGCCGACTACGGTTACCGATATTGCGGCTAACTGTAAGGTCGCAGGCAAAATCTTCTACATGGATAAAGTGGACGGAGACGATTCAAAAAGTTGTAACAGCGCAGCCAACGCGTGCAAAAGCTGGAAAGGCATTAACCCTAAGCGGGTTTCCGGGGCTTGTATCCTGCTTAAAAATGGCAGCGATTTCAGGGCCACCACTCAGAGTCAGGTTGATAACGATTCTTCCTACAACCCTCGCCTGGACAACATTCCTAACGGCACGGTTTCGGCCTATACGGTTTACGGGAACTACGGCAACCCGTCTGATCCGCTCCCCATCATTGGATACAAATACCCCAATCTAAAGAAGGGATCGGCTCCTGGAGTTGGCATCAATAAAAATGGCGAGACGATTCCCGGACGCAGCTACATTATATTTGAGCATATCAATTTCCACGGTTTTAGACGTTTGCATTTCAGTACAGATAGAGATGCTGGCCCTCCGCTTGTCGAAAAAGCCTCTCATGACATTATCATCCGAAACAACATTATCGAGTATCCCGACTGGAACGGCATCAAGGTTGATGCGTGCGGAAATGATAACCACCCATCCTCGACAACTGCCGGCAGGCCCCATCATTTCTTAATTGCTCACAACAAGTTTCAGCATACAGGCGCTGCGAAGTCACTTTCTGATCCTAACGCAGCCTCGGGGGAAGCGATCTATCTTTCCTCTGACAAAGAAGGCGGCACAGGGGGTGACTGCGCCAAGTATGTAGGCGCCGCTGATTTCATTATTGAAGAAAATGAGATTACGGACTTCTCTAAAGAGCCCATCGATATCAAACACAACATTGTAGGGACCAACTATGTGCGAGGAAACTACATTCATGACTCTGATGTGTACGATGACATGGGCGGGGTTAGCCTCGGGCGTAATGAAAATACGGATAATAAGGGCTATTTCTACAACAACTACATCTTTAATGTCTCTTTAATCGAGGACAAACACGGCGATGCGCTTTCAATTGGTCAGGGCTGGAAAGCTTATAACAATGTCATAGCCAACAACCCCAGGCTCTATTGCCTCTCGGTGCGCAAGGGCTCTAACTATGCCTATTACAATACCTGCTACGGAAACACCGATGGGTTCTTAAATCCTCAGTGTGCGGGCATCTCGGCTTGCGGCGCACCGACAACGGCCAATGTCAAAAACAACATTCGCGAGTCCAACGGGAGCTTGGCCAAGACCGACAACCTGGTCGGCGCAGCCTCGATGTTCGTCGATCCCTCGCACAACAACTTTGCCCTCAAAAGCACGGCTACGGCGGCAATTGACCAGGCTACGGCACTCCCTAGCGGCGTGGCGGTCCCCACGACAGACATTGTCGGAGCCACGCGCCCAAGCGGAAACGGTCCCGACTACGGCGCCTTTGAATTCGGCGGAGCGCCGCCCCCGCCCCCGCCCGAGCCCGTGGGGAGCGAGCATTTCGTTGCAACGAACGGAAGCGATACCCTCAACACAGGCGCCAGCATATCGAGCCCTTGGAAAACGATTAGCAAATGCATCAGTGCAGGGTTTACAAACCCGGGCTCCATCTGCACGGTAAGGGGCGGCCCCTACGCGGAAAACATCGTCATCTCGGGCAAGGTGGGGACGGACATCGAAGACGGCGCCTATACGCTCAGAGCCTACGCGGGCGACCCTGCCGTGGTGGTTTCCCCAGCGAGCGGCGCTAACGTCCTCACTATTACCGGCGGGGCACGCTTTAACATCGTTGACGGCCTCCACTTTGATGGCTCGCACACCACCGGCGCAGTCGTCCTTTTCGGCCCCAACGAGTGGTACAACGAACTAAGGAATGTCGAGGTCTACGGCGGGCCTTCTTACGGTATTCACATCGCCAAGGGCTCCCCCTTTAACGCGGTTAAAAACTCGTATTTGCACGATAACGGCGCTGTTCCCAACCCCGCCGCCATCCACATGGTCTCGGGTAAAAATATCATCTGGGATAACCGTATCCTCAATAACCGCGGCCGCGGCATCGACCTTTACGACCCTGAGGCAACGTTTGATGTTTCCTTCCAGCTTACCGATGTTCAGCGCAATACCGTGGGTAACAATCTCGGCTGGGGCATGTATTTTGCCGACATGGGAGATGATTCCAAAATCTGGAATAACGTCGTCTTTAACAGTGGCGCCGGCGGCATTCTCGTTAATGATGGAAGCAACACCGACCCAGCCCAGCGCACGCTCATTTACAACAATACTATTACAGGCAATACGGGCTCATGCATCAATATTGGCTCTAAGGCAAACGATAACGTTATTACCAATAACATTTGCTGGAAGAACCAAGCTGACATCCAAGACTCAGGCACAGCAACGGTTAAAACCACCAATTCGCCCAATGCGACCGACCCTCTGTTTGTGGACGAATCCATCTACAATTTCAATCTGAGGGCGGACTCACCAGCCCGTGACACGGGTACGAAGCTCCCGGACATTACGGTTGATGTGGATGGCACAGCGCGGCCGCAGCCCACCAACGGCCTCGTAGATAAGGGCGCTTATGAGGCGCTGCCGGTCGTAAATGTTAAGGTCGGGGTAAGGGCATTTACGACACCTACGGCGGCGCCTTTAGTGCAAGATATTACGCTTGGGGCAGTGGGCACGCAGACGCCTAAAGCGGTGCGAATTCTTCTCTCTGGCGGCGTCACATCAGACACCCCGCGGGCAGGGGCGCGCCTTAGCGTGGGCGCCGCAGACTCTGCGTCGCAGTGGTGGCTAGCTAATCAGGCTACCGAGGGTACCATTCCCAACGATGCCGACAACGTGCAAAAGAGCGGCGCCTGCATGGCCTTTATTAAGGGCGACCGCACCACGCTCTTTTACGCCACGTGCACGCTCATCCCGGGAGGCGTGCGCCTCACCTACAACGTGGCGCCAGACGCTGGCTATAAAGGCGCTGCGGTATTTTTTTGGGGCACCGATCTGAGCGCCAAAGTGGGCACGCTCACCCTGGCGGGAACGAGCACGCCGGTTGCGGTCACCACCAGCTTTAAACCGGATCTGGTGTTCCTCGACGCCGGGCGCCATCAGGACTTTAGCGGCGCCGGCGTGCCTGACTTTATCGGCAAGTGGGGGATTCATACCTCTGTGCCGCTTGCAGACTACGGGCTTTCTTTTAACGGCGACGCGCAGTTGGCCTACTCTTCGGAATCCTGGGGTATCGTGAGCGCTACAGGCCTCCAAACTCTCGAATTCGGTGGGCTCAGAGAAAAGCTCAACGTCACCTATCCCACCAGTACGGGCTTTACCGTCACCAATACGGTTTCAGGGGCGACCTCGCAAATGGGCTATATGGCCCTTTCCTTGGCGGGGGTGAAGGTAAAAACTGAAATTCTGACCACGCCCGCGGCCGCCAACGCCGGCAACATCGACTACACGGCCGCAGGCTTTAGCCCGCAGCTTATTATGGCGTACATGAGTACCAGGCCAAGCCTTGACAGCATTAATAGCCTCGACACTTCACAGGCAGGCCTTGCCGTTTCCGATGGGCAGACGGACTACTCCGCCTCCTGGCAAGTGCAAGACGCTGTCCCCTCAGGCACGGTCCCGTCCAAGTCGCTCTCGACCACGTCTTTCGCTCTGCCCACCGACACGGGTAGCGGCAAGCTGCTGGAAGCCTTTCCGGTATTTCTTACAAGCGGCACGCGCCTTAACTACGCGACCAATCCCGCTTCGGCCTATAAGTGGGTTTTTCTCTCGATTGAAAACACATCGCCTAGGCCGCCCAGTGCGCCAGTTAACTTGATCGTTACCACCGGAGAGGGCCCTGGCGTTCTCAACGCCACGTGGGACGCAGCCCTGGGCGCCACGAGCTACCATCTGGCGTGCGGCACGGTGCCAGGGGGCGCTAAGCCCTTTACGCTAGAGTCCACCCAGCTTTTCGACACCCTGGGCGGCCTGGCTAATGCCACGCGCTATTACTGCACGGTAAACGCAGATAACGGCATTCTTTCCCCCGCGTCGGGCGAGGCTTCCGCCGTCACTCTGACCGTTCCCGATCCGCCGGCGGGGTTTAGCTGCACGGCCTCTGTGGCGTCGTGTGATGCCACGTGCACGTGGACAAGTGCTGCAGGGACGCAGTACTACACGATCTATCGGCGCCTGGCGCCCACGGACCCCTGGGATGAGGCTGGGGAGTCTTCTGACCCCTCCTTTACGAATGAATTCCTAGAAGCTGACACCGACTACAGCTACAGCGCTACAGCGACGCTCAACAACATTGAGAGCGCCCTCTCAGCGCCTTCAACCGTCCATACCCCGCTTACTTGCTCGGCACCCGTAACCCCGCCACCGGCGCCGGGTAACCTCACGGCGCAAGCGGGGACAGGCGCCATCTCGCTCGTGTGGGAGGCCTGCGCAGGCGCAGATGGTTACCGCATCTACCGCTCGACCGTCTCGACAGCGGGGTACACTGCCCTTGCTGACACCCCAGGGCTTACGTACAGCGACACGGCCATCACTCAGGGCCTCGCCTATTACTATGTCGTCGTTCCGCTGGCTGGAACCCTCGAAGGGGCGCAAAGCTGCATGGCGCAGGCGACCGCCGTGGTTCCGGCGCCAGCAGCGCCCACCGGTTTCACAGTGCAGACGGGACCGTGTCCAGCTCAGGCTGTACTCGACTGGGATGACACGGCGGGGGCGCAGAGTTACCGCGTTTACAGGGCGCCTGTGGCTGCCGGGCCATTTACCCTCATCGCAAGCCCTGTCAGTTCGGCCTATGCCGATAACGCCCTGACTCCCAACCTGACTTACTTCTGGCAGGTTTCGGCCTTTAACGGGGCAGAGGGACCGCGCACGGCGCCCACGGCAGGAACGGCCTCTATGTCGTGTCCGCCTGATCCCCCAGCGGCGCCCTCGCCCGTGACCGCGACCCCGGGGACCTGCCCCTTGCGCATCGATCTTGACTGGCCCGACGTGGTGACAGCTAACACCTACCACGTGACACGCTCGACCACGTCCGGCAGCGGCTACGCCCCGCTCAGCGATCCCGGGGCCTCGCTCTATTCTGATACAAGCGTACTGGCTGATACGACCTACTATTTCAAGGTGGCGGCCGACAACGGGGTGACAGGCCCTACTTCTACCGAAGTGAGCGCCAAAACCGCCGCGGTAGGCTGCCCCTTAGGGGCGCCGGGAAAGCCTTCGGGCTTCTCAGCTATCGCCCGCACTTGCCCCTTGCGGGTCGATCTCGCCTGGGCGCCCGTCACCACAGCGACCAGTTACAAGGTCTACCGCGGTCCCGCAGAAGGCCCGTTTACGGTCGTGGGCCAGCCCACGGGGACAACGTACAGCGATCTTTCTGTGGGCGTCTCACAACCCTATATCTACTTTGTGACGGCCTTCAACGGCACGGAGGGCGGACCTTCCCTGTCCCAGCCCGCTACCACGCCGGATGAAGCCTGCCCCATCGTCCTCATGGCGCCTGAGAACTTAAACGCCCACTTTGAAACCTGCCCGCTCAAAAACGTTATTGCCTGGGATCCCGTTCCCGATGCCACGGGCTACCAGCTTTTTCGCTCGGGCAGCGAAGCGGGCCCGTTTACGGCCCTTGAGCAGCTTACAGGCACCACCTACGACGATGCTGGGGTGAGTACTTTACAACTTTACGCCTACCGTGTAGCGGCCCTGCACGGGACGACCGTAGGCACGCTTACAGCGCCGGTATCTGTGGCCACGCCCGCGAGCGCCTGTCCGCCCATTCCCCCAGCCACGCCGGTGTGGGTGTCGGCCGTGCAGGGTGCCTGCCCCTATCAAGTGGAACTTGACTGGGAGGACGCGGCCTTGGCGACGCGCTACCG
>Ga0111538_10009067_pt1 | contig 13306 bp, 7 predicted proteins | sample SoiMethybrSBSTD1_FD_79669 | JGI IMG/M metagenome (GOLD analysis project Ga0111538, IMG submission 79669) | Bulk soil microbial communities from a Populus tree surrounding site in Tennessee, USA - Soil MetaG P. TD hybrid SBSTD1 (version 2)... | ecosystem: Environmental > Terrestrial > Soil > Tree...
CGCTCGTTGAAGTCGGTCGGCCCCAACGCCAGGCTTGTTGAGGATGATCTTGAGGGCGCGATCCGCGAGCTGAAGGCCGAGCGCGACGGGGAGATCGAAGTTGCTGGCCCGGCCTTGGCGCAAAGCCTCACCACACTTGGCCTGATCGATGAGTATCGAATCTACCTGCATCCCGTCGTGCTTGGTCACGGCAAGCCATATTTCGCCGGACCCCGGCCTCCGCTCCGCCTTTTAACTAATGATCGGATTGGCGAGGATGTGATCAGGTTGACCTACGTTCCTGCTTAGTCTCGCGACTCGCGCGTCCCTCAATTCATGCTTGCGTCGTACCTGGGCGTGGTCCAAGGCTTTGCCCGAAGGTCGGTTTCGTCACGCGCTGTTGCTACCGTGCGCCCCTGAACAAGTGGCGGACACCGACACGATCAGGCTTGACAGATATATATATTAGTGACTATAGATATCGCGTCATGCTGAGGAAGAATCCGGACGCGTTTCTGCCCTTGAGGAGCAATTGGTTCCACATTCTGCTGTGCCTCGTCGAGGGTGAGCAGCACGGCTATGGCATCATGCAGAACGTTCTCGCGCGCAGCGACGGCAAGGTGCGCCTGTGGCCCGCGACGCTGTATGGCTCGTTAAGACGGCTCATCGAGGCGGGATTGATCGTCGAATCGGGCGACCGCCCCGCGCCGGAGTTCGACGATGCCCGTCGTCGGTACTACAAGCTGACGACGTTGGGCCGGCGCGTCCTCGATCTCGAGAGCCAGCGCCTCAAGGACCTCGTTCGCGCTCTCGACGCTCGCCGCCGGCAGGAGGCGCGCACGTGAGCGGCTGGGTGACCGTGTGCAGTCGACTGTATCGCCGCGCGGCGCGCACATTTCCTTACGAGTTCCGGGCGGTCTGCGGTGACGGGCTCGAGCAGCTCGGCGAAGACGTCGTACCGCTCGTGTGGCAGCAGCACGGCACAGTAGGGGTGATTCGGCTGTTTGCCGACCTTGCCATGCGCCTCCCGCATGAGTACCTCACAACATGGATAAGCAAGGCCAAGGAGCTCACGATGAGCGACGACGTCTTCGAAGGCACGTGGACGGCGACAAGCGAGGCCTCGCAGTGGGATGTGCGCGGCAACCCCAAGCCGCAGCAGGCGTGCGTGCGGTTCGAGGCGACGGAAACAGGTTATCTGATGGTCGCGTACGGGATTGTTGATGGGAAAGCTGTGGCGGAACGCCCTCAAGCGATCAGCACGGACGGACGACGGCGGCCCCTCCTCGATCTCAATGGCCGTCCGATCCCCGACGTTCCACCGGGTGCTGTGGCCTTTGGCAGCCGCTCAGATTCACAGACGCTGGAGGTCGGCGCCGAGGTCGACGGAAAAGTGCTCAGCGCCGGGACGTACAAAGTATCGGCGGATGGAAAGACGTTGACCGCCACCAACGAGGGCGTTGGTCCCAAGGGTCCATATAGAAGCGTCTGGGTTTTCGAACGCGCCTAATGCTTCTTATCGTCGAACGGACGTGGCAGGACGTTCGATACGGCGTCCGACTGCTCGCGGCAACTCCGGGGTTCACCGGCATCGCGGTTTTGTCGCTCGCAATCGGCATCGGAGCCAACTGCGCCATTTTCAGTTTCGCGGACGCTCTGCTGTTACGGCCACTGCCCGTCGCGCGGCCGGGCGAGGTCTTCACGGTCGGGTCCAATTCCTCTGTTGAAGCCTTCGGCATCAGTTCCCTCGTGTCTTCATACCGCGATTACGTGGACATTCGCGATCGCGCGAAGAGCCTGGACGGGCTGGTGGCGTTCAGGTACGCCACCGCCGGTGTCGCGACCGATCCCACTGCCACGCCCCGGTTGAGAATGGGTGTGACGGCGAGCAGCAACCTGTTTGCAGTCATGGGCGTCGAGCCAACGATCGGCCGTGCGTTCAGACCTGAAGAAGATCAAGTCCCAGGGCGGGACGCCGTGGTCGTGCTCGGTCGCACGATGTGGGAGCAGGAATTCGGATCGGACCCGGGAATCCTCAGCCGCAGCCTGCGGATCAACGGACAGCCGTTCACGGTGATTGGAGTAGCCCCTCCGGGATTCTCCGGCTTGGATCAATTCGTGCGGTCGGACTTCTTCGTACCAATCATGATGTCGCCGCAGATCATCAACGATCCGCAAGCGGCATCGCTCGAATCGCGCGACGCCCGGAACCTCACGCTAAAGGGCCGACTCAAGGCCGGCGTATCGCAGGCCACCGCGCAGAGCGAGTTGACGGCGATTGCCACTGATCTGGAGCGAGCGTACCCGGATACGAACAGGAATCGTCGGTTCCTGATTCGAACCGAGCTCCAGTCCCGAATCGCACAAGATCCGCCGGACGCGATGCTGACAGCGATGCTGTCCACCCTTGCACTTGCCGTGCTGTTCGTCGCCTGCGCGAACGTCGCGGGATTGTTGACGAGCCGGGCGCCGGCCCGCGCTCGCGAGATGGCGCTGCGTCTCGCGATCGGCGCCGGACGCGGCCGGCTGGTCCGCCAACTCGTGACTGAAAGTCTGCTGATCGCACTCACCGGAGGAGTCCTGGGCCTCGCAGTCGGCTACGCCGGCATGACGCTCTTTCGGCAGATCGAGATACCGACAGATCTACCCATCGCGCTTGCGTTCGAGCTGAATCAGCGCGCCCTGGTGTTCAGCCTGATCGTAGCCATGGGAAGCGCGGTGCTGTTCGGACTCGTTCCTGCGTTGCAGGCAACGCGTACCGATTTGACCTCCGTCATGAAAGCCGCCGACGGCGTGGCGCCGCGTCGCCGTCGCCGCTGGGGACGCGCCGTGCTGGTGGTGACGCAAATCGCGATCTCCGTCGTCCTCCTCGCGGTGGCGATGTTCATGTACCGCGGATTCGGAGAACAGCTAGCGGCTGGTCCCGGGTACCGCACGGACCATCTGCTGATGATGCGTTTCGACACCACGCTGATCGGTTACACCGAAGGGCAGTCGCAGCGATTCTTCGAGCAGGTGGCCGAGCGGGCGCGTGCCGTACCGGGTGTGAAGAGCGTCACCCTGTCCACCGCGGTACCGATGTTGAATGACTCGAACCGTGCTGTGACGGTCGCGCCGGAGGGATTTCAGTTTCCGCCCGGGAGAGACAGCGCCACCGTCATGGCATCGAGCGTAGATGAATACTATTTCGACACGATGGGGATCGCCATTCTCGAGGGACGCAACTTCCGGATCGATGATTCCGCCAACGCGCCGCGCGTCGCCATCATCAATCAACCGTTCGCCCGGCATTACTGGCCGAATCAGGATCCGATCGGCAAGCGCTTTCGCCTTGCCGGTGAGGACGACTCGTGGGTCCAGATCGTCGGGCTCGTGACGACAACCAAGTACCTCTTCATCGCCGAGCCGCCAACGGAGTTCGTGTACCTGCCGTACCGGCAGCAAAAACCGCCGCGGATCATGATGCTCGCGCAGTCCACCGGTGATCCGTCGACGCTCGCCGGGCCGATGCGTGAAATCGTCCGCCAACTCGACGGCAATTTACCGATTTCCGCCGTGCGCACCATGGAAGCGCTGTACGAGATGCGTGCGGTCCGCATTTTCAGGGTGCTGATTACGGTGATCGGCGGCATGGGATTGATGGGACTCGGCCTCGCGATCGTCGGCCTCTACGGTCTCGTCGCGTTTGCCGTGAGCAGACGGACGCGAGAAATCGGCATCCGGATGGCCGTCGGTGCGGACCGCGCCGCCGTGCTGCGATTGGTCCTGCGACAGGGACTCGCGCTCGCGCTCGTGGGGCTGGCGGTTGGAGTGATGGCGAGCGTGGGTGCGGGAGCACTTCTCCAGGGGGCGTTCCCAAGCGGCGAGGATCAGGGAGACATCGTCGGACTGCTCCTGGTCGTGCCGATCGTCCTGGCGGTGACGTTCCTCGCAGCGTATGTTCCGGCTCGCCAAGCTTCACGAGTCGACCCGATCCTGGCACTCCGACACGAATGACGGTTGGCTGGTGACCTGGCCCGGCTGTGAAACGGCTCGCCGCGCTGGGCGATTTCCGCAAGTTGGAGTTTCTAGTCGGGACAGTCAGTCGTGTCGCAGTTGATGTAGAGTCGCCCTCCAGCAACCAGGAGAATGCGATGAACACGAAAAGGCATGCTGGCGCGCTGGCGGCAGCGGTGATCATAGCCGCGTCGTTCTGGCGCCCGGACGTCAGTGCGCAATCCGCACAACCGCCGCTCAACGGCCCGCAGTTCGAGGTCGATCCCTCCTGGCCGAAGCAACTGCCCGAGCGCTGGGTGACGGGCGAGCTTGGCGGCGTCTGCGTGGATGCGAACGACCACGTCTTCGTCCTGTCGCGCCCCAACCTCTACCCAGGCATCGAGGAGATCGCACAGCCGGCGCCCCCCGTGATGGAGTTCGACCAGACCGGCAACGTCGTGAACTCGTGGGGCAATCGCCAGGCGATGGCGGATGCGCTGCACGGATGTTCATTCGATGCCCAAGGCAACGTCTGGATCGCCGGTAACAACGATGGCTTCATCCAGAAGTATTCCCACGACGGCAAGCTGCTGATGCAGATCGGCGTCAAGGGCAAAGTTGATTCTGCAGACGGCAAGCTGCAATCCCGCTTCCTGAACGCGAGCCCAGTCGCGTTCTATTCGCCGACTCAGGTGGCCGTGGACCCGGCGAACGGCGACCTGTTCGTCGCCGACGGCTACGGCAACAAGCGCGTGGCCGTCTTCGACAAGACCGGCAAGTTCCTGCGGCAGTGGGGGCGTCAGGGAACGACCGCGGAAGCGGCCGCCGGTGTCGGCGGCGCGTTCGTGAACATCGTGCATTGCGTCGTCCTGGGGAATGACGGCCTGGTGTATGTGTGCGACCGAAACGGCGATCGCATCCAGGTCTTCGACAAGACAGGCGCGTTCAAGCGAAATATCCCCGTCCCTAGCGTGTTCCGACCGTCGTACACGGGCAACGGCACCGGCGGCAACGTCGTGTTCTCGCGCGATCCCGACCAGAAGTACATGTTCATCGGCGATTTCAGCAACAAGCTCATTCGGGTCTTCGATCGCGTGTCGGGCAAGGAACTCTCGCGCTTCGGCCGCCCAGGCAGCCATCAGATCGGCGGACTCGCGAGCCCGCACGGGATTGCCGTCGATTCGAAAGGCAATGTCTATGTGGGAGAGTCGCTCGACGGACGTCGGGTGCAGCGGTTCAAGCCCGTGCCCGGCGGGACAGCCACTTCCGCCCGCTGATCGTGTCCATGGCGAATGGCAAATTCGTATGCCTTCGACCAGTCGGGACCGTCCTCGGACTAAATCGTACCGCGACGGTACGGGCGCGGCTACTATATGACTCGCACGCGACACATCCGCACATCACTGAGGAGGTAGCCGTGGCCGACAACAGGCTCGTTGGTCGGAACTACACCACGCCGGACATGGTCGCCAAGGTGACGGGCCGCGCGAAGTTCGCCGAGGACTTCCGCGCCGAGGGCATGTTGTTCGCGCGTCAGTTACTCAGCCCGATGCCCCACGCGCGCGTCACGCGCATCGACGCGAGTGCGGCGCTGGCGATGCCAGGCGTCAAAGCGATGCTGACGGCCGCCGACCTCCCCAAGCCGGCGGGTGGCACGACCGACCTCGGTCAGAAGATTGAAGTCGATCCGCATAACGAACGGGCGCTGACGATGGAGCCGATGTACCAGGGTGAGCCCATCCTCGCCGTCGCCGCCGTGGATGAATTGACCGCCATCGAAGCCATCGAGCGGATCGTCGTCGAATACGAGCCCCTACCGTTTGTCACTGATCCCTTGCAGAGTCTACGACCCGGCGGCCCCAACGCTCGGACCGACGGCAATGTGTGGATTCGCAAGCCAGGCGAGAAGCCGGCTGGCCCGTTCGCCCCGCTCTCCTTGAGCGAGGTGAAATGGACGGAGGCCGACTTCGCCGCCGCCGCAGACGGCGCGCTGCCGATGGGGCAACCGGGCGACCAGTGGACCTATGGCGACGTCGAGGCTGGCTTCAAGAACGCCGACCTCGTCGTGGACGAGACGTTCGCGACGTCGAACGTCAGCCACCAGACGCTCGAGCCGCGCACCGCGATGGCGTACTGGCAGAACGGCAAGCTGTACATGCATTGCGGCACCCAAAGCACGGTGCAGACAGTCGCCGCCGTCGCGGCGCTCGCGGGCATCACACCTGACGACGTCGTCGTGATCAGCGAGTACACGGGCGGCGGCTTCGGCAGCAAGATCACCGGGGATGTGTCGATGGCCATCCCGGCGCTGCTGTCCAAGAAGACGAACGCGCCGGTCATGATGCGCATCTCCCGCGAAGAAGAGCACTACATGGGGGGCGCCCGGCCCGCGGCCCACGGACGGGTGAAGGCCGGATTCACGAAAGACGGCAAACTGACCGCGGTGGACCTCTTCGTGATCTCCGACAACGGTCCGTATGAGTCGCAGGGCGATGGTGCGATTGCGGGGTTGATCGGCTCGCTCATGTACCAACCGCCGGCGATGCGCTATCGGACGCTGACCGTGCTGACCAATACACCGCCGCGCGTGTCGCAGAGCCAGCCGGGCGGAATGCAGGGGATCACGATTCTGGACCGGGCGATCGAAACCGCCGGCCGGAAGCTGGGCATCGATCAGGTCACGATGCGTCGCATCAACGCGCCGTCGGGAGCCGCGGTGGCCGGACCTCCAGGCCCCGGGGCCAAGGGCGGTATGACGACATCGAGCTGCTTTATTCGAGAGGCGCTCGATCGCGGTCGCGAGCTGTTCAAGTGGGACGAGCGGAAGACTCAGAGCGGCAAGCGCACCGGCTCGAAGGTCCGCGGCATCGGGGTGTCCGTGAGCACCTTCTTCGCCGGATCGAATGGCTTCGACGGCATGCTGCTCATCAAACCGGACGGACGCCTCTACGTGCAGTCGGGCATCGGGAATTTCGGCAGCGAATCCGTGTCGGACGTCCACCGTGTCTCCGCTGAACTGCTCGGCGTGCCCTGGGAGAACGTCGAGCTCGCCTGGGGCGACACGAGTAGGCACTTGCCCTGGACCTGCATCTCTGGCGGCAGCCAGACGACGCATGCCATGACGCGGGCGGCACACGCGGCCGCCAGCGACGCGAAGAGGAAGCTGCAGGCGATTGCGGCACAGACGCTGGGCGGACCTCCCGCGTCGTATCAGGTCGAAGGAGGGCGCGTCTTCAGTGGCAGTCGGGGGATGACGCTGGCGCAGGCCGCGCAAAAGGCGATCGAGCTCGGCGGCGCGTTCGATGGTCATCAGCTGCCCGAGGACATCAACGCGCACACCAAGCAGGCGGCGGCGGCGCTCGCCGGACAGGGCCTCATGGGCGTGGCGCGCGACACGTATCCGGGCGCCGGCATGCCGTTCTCGTTCGTTGCCGGCTTCGCGGAAGTGGAAGTCGACGTGGAGACCGGGCACTATGCCCTGCTCGACTACCTGGGCGTCGCGGATGTCGGCACGGTACTGCATCCGCGCAGCCTCGGAGGGCAGATTCTCGGTCGCTCGATGCTCGGCATCGCGCACGCCATCGGACAGAAGTGGGTTTACGACCAGCACTACGGCGTGTCACTGGCGAGACGCTTCTACCAGAATCGGCCGCCGACGATCCTCGATGCCCCACAGCATATGCAGTGGGACGCGCTGAACATTCCGGATCCAGGCACTCCGGTGGGCTCGCGCGGCATCGGCGAACCGCCGGTGGCTGCGGGCTGCAATGCCGTGCTCAATGCGCTCATTGACGCGGTGGGTGAGAACGTCATTCGCCGGGCGCCGGTCTCGTGCGACATGATCCTGACGTCGCTCGAAGCCGGCCGTCCCGCGTACGAGACGCTCACGGCGAACATCTGACGCTTAGAGGTTGCGCGAATGACCCTCATCAACGTTCTGTCACGCCGCCAACTGTTCGAGATGACGGCCGCTGCCGCGGGCCTGCTGGTCGCCGGCCGTTTCAGCCCGGCGGTCGCGCAAGCGGTCCGGCGCATCGAGTCGATGGCGCCGGAGCTCGCCGACATCATCGACGCCTCGCAGCCCATCGTCGAACTGGCGAAAGGGTTTGGCGGCGACATCGGTCCCGCCGAGGGACCGCTCTGGTGGAAAGAAGGCGGCTACCTGCTCTTCAACGACATCAACGCGGCGCGCCGGATGAAATACACCCCGCGTCAGGGCGTCACCGTCGCGCTGGAGAAGACCAACGAGGCGAACGGACTCACTCGCGATCTACAGGGCCGCATCGTCTCGGCCGAGCACCTGACGCGCCGCGTCACCCGTACCGAGGCGGACGGCAGCATCACCGTCGTCGCCAACAGCTTCCAGGGCAAGCGCCTGCTGCGTCCGAACGATGTCGTCGTCAAGTCCGACGGTTCGATGTACTTCACCGACCCCGGCGGTCCACTCGCGCCGGATCAATGGGACGTGATCTCGGCTGGCGTCTATCGTGTCTCAGCGGATCTCGGCTCCACGAGCCTCCTCACCGACGAGATGGTCGGTCCCAACGGCATTGCGTTTTCACCCGACGAGCGGATTCTGTACGTGAGCGACGCGCGGCAACGCCATATCAAGGCATTCGACATGCTCCCGAACGGCGTGGTCGCCAAGCAGACGAGCCGTGTCTTTGCCGATCTTGGCGGACCGGAGCCTGGCGTGGCCGACGGCATCAAGGTCGACAGCGCCGGCAATGTCTATTCGGGCGGCGCGGGCGGGCTCTACATCCTCGACGCCAAGGGCAAGAAGCTCGGACGCATCGTCCACGGCGAGGCCGCAACGACGAACATGGCCTTCGGCGGCGACGACTGGAAGACGCTGTACTTCACCACCAGGTCCACGCTCTACATGGTCAACCTGAAGGTAGCTGGCATCCCGGTACCGGTGGGCAAGAAAGGCACATAGCGACAGGGCAGGCGCGTCAACAACGTGGGGAACGGCCTTTTGGCGAACGACAGGGACGTTGTCGGCTCTGACAAACGCTGAAAATCGAACCGCAGGGAACAACTGCAGTTCAGAGTCAAGACTTCGTCACGTCGGGGAAGCCAGGAGCCAGCATGCGGGTCATCCCGGCAGGGTTCTTGATCTGCTGGCTGACCATCCACTCATCGGCCTGTCGCTGCAGCTCGCGGCCCGCGGCGTCGTCCTGCAGCGCGCCAATCCGGCGGCGGGCGACGGCGGCGTGCATGCGCATGTCCGCGCGCTCGAATCGATCGGCGGCGTCGTGGAGGTATCTCAGGGCCAGTGAAGTACTGCCCTCGAGAAACGCAATCCCGGCCCGCAGCAGCAGGGCGATCGGATTGGACCAGGGCATGCGCTCTCTGGCGATGCGGCGCGCTTCGGCGCGGGCAATCGATCGGAATCGGCGGGAGCTTCTGTTCGCGGCGGCCATTGCCAGCGCGCTGCGCCCGCGAAGGTAAAGCGCCTCGATCCGAAAGACCTGAATACGCGTGAGACATGTTTGTCGCAGAATCGACTCCAGGTCGTCGAGGAGACGCCACGCGCCATCTGCATCGCCACGATAGAGCGCAATCTGTATCCGGCTGAGGATTGCGCTGTAGTGCTGACGATGAAACCCCTTGTGCGACCATCGCCCGATGCTCTCCACGGTGACGCGCTCCCCTTCGTCAGGCTCGTCTGCCGCGAGCCACACGTAGCTGCTCCTGGTGCACAACTCCGTGGCGACGTACCAGTTCCCGGTGCTGCGCGCGTTGGCCAGGAGCGGCGGAACCCGCCGTAACAGTTCACCGAGCTCGCCCTGGTACAGCAGCGCCCACAGCGTCAGATTCTGCGCGATATTCAATTCCCACGTGACCCCAACGCACTGGTCGCGCAGGATCGCCGACGCCTGCTCGGCACTGGTGAACGCGTTCTTCCATTGGCCCAGCGTCATGGCCACCAGGCCGTCTGCCAGGATCGACAACGCGATCGCGTGAGGGTTTCCGGTACTCCTGGCGAGTGCCTTCGACTCGCGGACGAGTCTCGCGCGGAACGTTCTGCCGGTCGGATCCCCGCCTCTGGCTACCGATTCGATCGCCATCGCCCTGGCGATCCGGTACGAATCGCCCGCATCAAGCGCCATGTGCAGGAGGCGGACGTTGAACTCCGAGGCGGCGATCATGTCCACCAGCGCCAGTCCTGTTGCCGCCGACCAGCAGGTGTCGATGCGAAGGAGCGCATCTCTGTCGATGGCCTCGACTGGCCTTGCAACGAATCGCAGTCCGCGCCATCGAAGCCGCGCGCGTCGCCAAAGCAACCACGCTAACGCCTCAGGCCGGTGCCGGGGCACGCGCATGCCCATGCCCGCCAGGACCGCGCGAACGAGGCCGAGGCCACGGTCGATATCGCCGGCGACGAGGAACTGGTCGGCCGCGCGCCGCTGGAGCTCGACGCGATGAGCGTGATCGGCTCCCGCAGCGGCGCGCAAATAGGACTCGGCCGCCTCAGACGGTTGGCCGGCGTTCGCGAGCGCGTCGGCCAATCCTCTCTTCCAGACGGCGGCAGCCGGCGCTGCGGACCTCAGTGTGAGGGCCTGCCGGTAGAAGAACGCGGCCCGTTCGAAAGCGAGCGCGGCGCTCGCCTTCGCGGCGGCAAGACCCGCCTGAGTCGATGCGTTTTCGTGGTCGTCGGCTGCGCGATAGTGCTCGAACAACGCCTCGCAGTCGTCGCTTCCCCTTTCGACGAGTGCCTGCACCATGAGCCCGTGAATGCGGCGCACGGAGGCGGGGGTCAGCTGCGCGGCAAGCGCTTCGCGGATCCGATCGTGGTAGGTCTCGACTCGTTCCAATGAGCCGCTGCTGCGAATAAAGTGGGAGGCACGGAGCATCGCGACGAGCGACTGCCTTCCGCCCGCGACCCCGCACGCGTCGCAAACGAGATCGGGCGCCATCGGGCGCCCGCAGATCGCCAGCGTCTCGAGGAAGCGCCGCCCTTCCCAAGGCAGCGCACGCATGCGTTCGTCCAGCATTTCGGGGAACGTCACTCGATGTCGCCGGCTGGGATTCGCAGCGAGATACCCGGTCAGCTGTCGGAGCAGGAACGGATTGCCGCGCGCCTCACTGGCAATCTGCAGTAACGCTTCGACGCTGACCGGTGCATCCTCTTCGAGCGCGACCGTGAGGAGCGCTCGTGCCTCGTCGTCAGTCATCGGCTCGAGTGGGAGGCCGGCGCCGGCTTTCGATCCTGTGCGCTCGAACAACGTCTGAAGGAACGGCTTGGACGCCATCTCTTCGGTGCGAAGGCATGCGATCGTCAGCATTGGAGGTGCATGCGGTTGGCGCATCAACTCCTCGAGCAGCACGGCGCTGTCGGCGTCCGCCCAGTGCAGGTCGTCGATGTAGACGACGAGCGGTTGCCGGGCGGCGATGTTGGTGAGCAGTTCGCGCAGTGCAGTAATCGCTCGCTGCCGCAAGAGGCGGGGCTCGATGTTCTGCTGTTCGCGCCGGCGTGCGGCCGCTGCGGGCTCGACCTGCAGCATGACGGGAAAGAGCCGTGACAACGCTGTGAGGTCAGGCGGAAGCAGCCGATCGGCCTGCGATCGCGGCAGGGCGATCAGGTGTTGACTGAGGCTGTCGATGACGCCGTCGAGCGCCTTGAATGGCACCGATTCGTACTCGTAGCATCGGCCACGAAGCACAACGATGTCCTCACGGCTCACCAGGCGATCGAGGAAGCACTGGACCAGGGCGCTCTTGCCAATGCCGGAGGGGCCGTGCACGTAGACGATCGTCGCGGTGCCGAGCTTGGCTTGCCTCGAAGCCGCCTCCAGCGCGTCCAGCTGTCGGTGACGCCCGACAAATGGCGGCACCGAATCCGCCTGTGACAAGCGCGCCTGGCCACTCAGCGCGGACTCTCCTTCGAGTAACTCGGCGGCCTGCTGGCCAGACATCCGCTGCTCCGGAGTTCGGCGCAGCAGGCCTACGCAGATGGTGTTCAAGTCGTCCGGCACGTCTGTCGCGAACTCGGCCGGCGGACACGGGTCGGTTTCCCGCTTGCGGCGACGCACTTCCTCGAATGAACCCTCGAACGGCAAGCTGCCCGTGAGCGCTTCGTACAGCGTGACGCCCACGCTGTACCAATCGTGACCTTCCGACGGAGGGGCTCCCGCCCGTCGCTCCGGGGCCAGGTACGCCGGCGTCCCGGCCATGCTCTCGCCAACGGCTGCATCATCAGGCACGACGGCGCTCGCAAGACCGAAATCGAGAATGACGGCGCGGCCATGGGCCGTGATCAGGATGTTGGACGGCTTGATGTCGCGATGAAGCTTGCCCCTCCGGTGCAGCGCGCCAATCCCTTCGACGAGCTGCCGAAAGACACGCCTGACCCGCTCCGCTCGGATCTCCCCAGTCGCCTCCGAACCACGAACGTACTCGACGACGTTGACGCCGTGCACGAGCTCCATCGTGAAGAAACAATCGGCGCCTTCCACGATGAGCTCGTACAGTGACACGAGGTTCGGATGCGCAACGTCGGCCAGGCTGCGAAACTCGCGCTTGAGCCGGTAGATATCGGCCGCCCGCGCGCGAAGCAACGTTTTCAACGCGACGAGTTCGTTGCGGACTCGGTCGTGCACTTCGTAGACGACGCCCATGCCGCCCGCGCCCAATTGCCGGCGCACGGTGAAACGGTCGGTCCCTCGGAACTCCGTGCCAGCGCGAAACGAGGTCAGTGCCGGTTGAACCGCAGATGAACCGGCGGACGATGCAAGGAGTCGGAACGCGTCCGTGGCGACCGGGGACTCGAGGAAACCGCGCGAGCGCTCGTGCGCGCGCACGAGGCGGTCGACCTGGTGCTGCAGCCCCTCATCGTCCGCGCAGGCCTCGGCAAGGAACGCCCGCCGCTCTTCTGCGGTGCGTGCGATGGCGGCCTGGAATAGTTCATCGATGCGCTGCCAGCGATGGGCGTCCATTTCATGGGCGGTCCGCTCAGGCCGCACCGCCGATCGCATCGTAGAGCCAGGCACGCGCGAAGCTCCAGTCGCGCTCGATCGTGGCTGGCGAGAGCTGCAGGACCTCCGCAATCTCGTCGGTGGTCAACCCGCCAAAAAATTTGAGTTCGACGATCCGGCTCTTGCGCGGATCGAGGGCGGAGAGTTGATCGAGTGCCTCATGGAGGACGATGACGTCCACTTCCTGAGGGTTCCCGAGGGTCTCGGCGTCGCTCAGGGGCACTTTCTGCATGTCCCCCCCGCGCTTGTCCGCGGCGCGGTTGCGTGCGTGGTTCACGAGAATACGCCTCATCATGACCGCCGCGAGACCGACGAACTGCGCTCGGTTCTTCCAGTCCACCTGCCGTTGATCGACCAGCCGAAGGTACGCC
>Ga0111538_10009068_pt1 | contig 13305 bp, 10 predicted proteins | sample SoiMethybrSBSTD1_FD_79669 | JGI IMG/M metagenome (GOLD analysis project Ga0111538, IMG submission 79669) | Bulk soil microbial communities from a Populus tree surrounding site in Tennessee, USA - Soil MetaG P. TD hybrid SBSTD1 (version 2)... | ecosystem: Environmental > Terrestrial > Soil >...
AGCTCGCCGATTACCTTTTGGAGATCGGCGGCACGCTCGTCGCGTACGGGTGCCCGAGCTACCGGCTCGAGGAGGTCATCCGCGTCGTCGCCGAGATCGAAGGCTACACCGCACAGGCCTTCGCCATCCCCACCGGGCTCTTTCTCAGCCTCACCGCCCCCGGGCAATCCACGGCGGTGCTGCGCATGATCCGCGTCAAAGAGTGGGGGACGAACCTCGATCGTCTCGTGCTCGTCGATACGATCTTCAACGACGTCGCCTCCGATCGCATCACCATCAAAGAAGCGCGCAAGCGCTTGCTCGATCTCGACAAGCGCCCGCCCCCCTATTCGCGCGCGCTCACCGGGACGGCTTTGGCCGCCGTCTCGGCGGCGGCAGCGGTGTTTTTCCGCGGCGGCCCGCTCGAGGTGGTCGTCGCCGCCGCGACGGGAATTCTCATCGCGCTGCTCGCCTCGATCATCGGGAAGAACCCCAAGGGGCGATTCCTCGTCGATTTCACGGGTGGTCTCGTGGCGGCCCTCGTGCCGTGGACCCTCGCCGCCATCGGCGTAGATGTTTCCCAGCAGGGGGTCGTCTTGAGCTCGGTCATCGCGCTCGTGCCCGGGATGACGCTCACCACCGGCCTCGCCGAGCTCGCGCAAAAGAACCTCGTGTCGGGTGCGGCGCGATTGATGGAGGCCCTCGTCGGTTTTCTCTCGATTCTTTTCGGCATCGCGCTCGCGATCGGCATCGAGCACATCATCGGCGTGGAACCGATCCCACCCCCTACGCCGCGCGCGCTGTCACTGCCCTTTCAAGCCCTGGCCCTCATCGCGTCGTCGATCGGCATCGCCGTCGTCTTCGCCGTGCCGCGGCGCTACCTCGGGGCCGCGCTCGCGAGCGGCGCCATCGGTTACATCGCGACCGCCCTCGGCACGCGGTACCTGCCGGGACATGTTTCAGCCTTCGCCGCCGCCCTCGCGGTTTGCCTCTTCGCCAATGGACTGGCGCGCGCCACCGATCGGCCCGCGCAGCTCTACCAATTGCCGGGGATGATGCTGCTGGTTCCGGGGAGCTTCGGCTTTCTCAGCCTCGACGATTTCTTGCGCGGCGATTTCTTGAACGGCGCGGCCAAGGGGTTCTCGATGCTGCTCATCGCCGGCGCGCTCGTCACCGGAATCCTCCTCGCCAACGCCGTTCTGCCGCCGAAAAAGTTGCTCTAGGCTCAGCCCGGCGGCGTGCCTTTGAGCGCTGCTTCGATGAGCGCGGATACGGCTTCGAAGTTGGTGGGATTGGCGACGCGCGTTCCATTCACGAACATGGACGGCGTTCCATTGACCTGCACTTTTTCGCCGAGCTTCAGATCGGCTTCGACGACGGGCGCAAACTTGTGCTCGTCGAGCGACTTTTTGAAGGCCGCCACGTTGAGCCCCGCCTCCTTGGCGTGCTCCTCGAGCCCCGCGCGGTCGAGCTTGTTCTGATTCTTGAAGAGACGGTCGTGGTACTCCCAGAATTTCCCTTGCGTGCCGGCGGCGAGCGCCGCTTCGGCTGCTTCCTTTGCGTTGGGGTGCATGGGCAGGGGGAACTGGCGGAAGGTGAACCGCACCTTGTCGCCGTACTTTTGGCGAATCTGGTGCACGACGTTCGCCGCCTGCGAGCAGAACGGGCATTGAAAATCGGAAAATTCGACGACCTGCACCTTGGCGTTGGCAGGGCCGAAGCTCGAGGGGGACGCGGCGGAGATGGCCGCCTGCATCTCGGCATTGAGGGGCTTGTTGGACTCCTCCATGCTTTTCAGCTCGGCGATCACCTCGGGCAGGTGCTGCATCATCGCCTTGCACTTCTCGGGGCCGAACTTCTTCGTCTCGCTCGAGACGAGCTTGCAGCTCTGGGTCTCGGGGCCCACCGCTTCGCAGAGCTTTTGCACCAGCTCGTCACACGATTGACCCGCAGCGGCGATCTTCTTGACGCTGAAGTCGAAGTTTTTCATCCCCGCCGAGCAAGCCTCGGGGGGCATCAGCTCCGTGGTGGCCTTGGCCGCCTGACAGGTCGGGGAGTCGCTGCCCGCCGTTTCGCAGATACGCTCGGCGTAAGCACCGCAGGCCCCCGTTGCGCCGGTCTCGAGCGCGCTCGAAGCGGACGCGGGGGAAGCCGATCCGGTCGCCGGCTTTTTGCAGCCGGTGAGCCCGAAACCGAGAAGGGTCGCGAGCGGCAGCGCAAGCGCGGCCCCTCGAAGTGAGATCTTTCGTCGCTGGGTCGCTTGCATGGGCGGTGCTTATAGCAAGCCTTCGACCCCGGCGCTCCTCAGGGCTTTTGAGGCGAGCTCGTCCCAGCCGCGATTGGCGGCCGGGCTGGCCGGACTCGGGTGAGGAATGCTGCCGACCTGCAGTCCGGGAATCCCGAGCGACTCGATCTTCTTCGTCGCGTACTGACCGACCCCGATCGCGATACGGGGCCTCAGGGTCAGCAGCGCTTCGCGAAGGTGCTCGTCGCACGCCGTCTCGAGCGGTTCACGTTCGCTCGCGCGCAGTTTGTCCGGCGTGATATTGGCGCCACTCTCGGCCAAGAAGAGCAGTGGGCAATAATTCAGTACGAACGCGCGGCGAAAGAATTGTCGGGCATCGGGAAAGCGCCGCGCGAAAGCCCCCCACAGGCGTGCCCCCGATACCTCGCTGCGCGCGCAATCGAGTCCGAGCACCGGCCGTTTGGCGTGCTCGTTTTTGGGGCGCCCCACCTTGCCGCGGAGCTCCATCCAATCGCGCACGAACCCGACCTCGCCGAAGGGGACGCCGGTTTGCGCCATCCCGAACGGCCCCGGGTTCATCCCTACGAAAACGACCTCCTTGGAACCGCCGCCGTACCGCTCCATGTACGCTTCGGCGATCGGCCACGCGTATCCGAGCGGCGTGTACACGCAGGCTACCGGCGCCGCAAACGCGAGCTTCGAGGTCCGCCGGTGCAATCGCTGAGCTGCTGAAACGAGGGAAGGCGTCATTGCCGAGGCGCACATGTAGTCGTTTCACCTGCCACGCCCGCCCAAAAGCGACAAGCGCGCGGGCCGAGCGCGCGGAAATACGAGTCCCCCCTCCTCGCGGGTGCCCAGCGCGCGGCCGGGATTTGTCAGCCTGGGTCATTTCGAGGTGACGTTTTGCGGCACTCTCGCCCGGAACGGCCGTCAGTCAGTTGCCACCCGGGCTCGATGGCCCGGTAGAATCGCGTGGTTCGACCATCCCCTCGTCGTGCTCGCTTCTGGCGTAGAAGCTGCACTTAACAGCTACAGTCTACCCATGAGGATTTCCACTCGCCGCCGGGCCGAACAACGCGCTTTCACGCTGCTCGAGCTGCTCACCGTGGTCACCATCGTGGGCATTCTCGCGACGCTCGGCCTTGTCGCCTATCGCCGCTTCATCACCTCGTCCAAATCGAGCGAGGCCATTTACATGGTGGGCGCGATCCGCGCCTCCCAAGAGAGCTACCGCGCCGAGACCCTCCAGTATCTCGACGTGAGCGTCGGATTCAGTAACTACTATCCGACCGGCAGCGTCGGAGCGAAAAAGACCGGTTGGGATCTGAACACGCATCCCGACTATGCGCGCTGGCGTCAGCTCGGCGCGCGTCCCGACAGCGGCGTGTATTACGGCTACATCGTCGGCGCGGGTGTCGCCGGTGGCGTGCCTCCCGCTCTGCACATTGCCAACAAGCCCACGTGGCCCACCACGACCGAGCCTTGGTACGTGATCGAAGCAAAGGGGGACGTCGACGGTGACGGCACGTACTCCTGGGTCTGCGGCTCGTCGTTTACCGGCGAGATTTACGTGGAGAATCAAGGTCAGTGATGGGGGGGGAATTTTCGCAAAGCGATGCGGCCGGCATCCGGCAAGCCGCACCCCGACGAGATAGGCAGCCGGAAAACCCAACAACAGGAGTCATGTCGATGCGCGCATTCAAGAAATATCAAAACCGTGGTTTTACTCTCATCGAGCTCATGATCGTCGTCGCGATCGTTGGCGTGCTCGCCGCGCTCGCCATCTACGGAGTTCGCAAGTACCTGCTCAACTCCAAGACGGCGGAAGTCCGCAACGCCGTCGGACAAATGGCCAAAGACGCCAAGGCTGCCTATGAACGCGAATCGATGAAGTCGGACATTCTCGCTGGCGGCAAGAGCGCCGACGTTTCCAACAACCTCTGCACGGACGCGAGCAAGACCGTTCCCGCTGCGGCCGACTCGATCAAAGGCAAGAAGTACCAGTCTGCCGCAACCGACTGGACGGTGGACGAAGGCACGTTCGGCAAGGGCTTTGCCTGCCTGCGCTTCTCGATGAGCGATCCGCAGTACTATATGTACGACTACAAGGGGACCTCGGGCGCGACGGGCAAATTCACCGCCGCCGGCTACGGCGACCTCAACGGCGACAGCGCGACCTCCTCGTTCACCCTCGCAGGCGAAGTCACGGGCGGCGTCGTGTTCGTCTCGCCGAACTTCAAAGAAGACAAGCCCGAAGAATGATTTGACGATAGCGCGCGCAAGGCCGGTGTGACGGCCGGCGCGGTGTGATGAAACGGTGCCCTCCTTGCCGTAAGGCGAGGGGGGCATCGCGGTCTTTGTGCGGCCATCTGGCCTCACCGCGCCGCTCAACCGGACCTTGCTGCACGGTACAAACGCCGATGGGGCGCTCGGGTAAGACCTACTCCGCCGCAGATTGTCCGCTGCCTGGAGCTCTCGTCACTTTCGACAAGCGCGAGCCTCGCTTGTCGAGGGACGTTGTAACGATGGACGCGAGCGCATAGTCTCTTTCTCAATGCGCGAAGCTCCGTGCCGGTCGTCACGGTCGTCGGCCGTCGTTGGGCTCGCTTTCACGTTGGTGATCGCAAGCTCCTGCGCGAGGGTCTCACCGCCGCAGCGACACCCCAGCCGCAGAGTCGTCGACGCGAAGTCGGTCGTTTCGGCGCGACACAACGGAGAAGCGTTCGTAGCCGAGTCCCAGTGGGAGAGCGGCGACCGTTTCTCCGCGACCGTGAAGCGTCACGTCCTGTGCGAACACGACGTCGAGGAAACCGTCGAAACGACGACGTACACGACCTACACGACCAAGAACCTGGGGACCGATATTGGCGGGGGGGCGGCGACGATGGCCATCGGCGGACTCGCGCTTCTCGGCGCGCCGACGCTGCCGGACAAGAGCGAAGACCCGTCGAACAGCACCTCCCCCCGGACCGGCGCTCAAATCTTCGGCGGGGCATTCCTGATCGTCGGCGGTGTTTTCCTCGTGCACGGTCTTGTCACATCCGCGAACGCCAGGGACGAAGTGAGCGACCCGGTTCTCAGTAGACAACGGCGAAAGGCGGCAGGCCCTCACCATCCTTGTGGCACCGCGCCCGCGGGCGAAGGTCTGCTCGTGGCGCGCATCGGGGAGCGCCTGACGCGTCTCGGCGATTTGCCGCCAACGGGTGAGGTCACCATTCTTCCGCGAACGATGGGCGACAAGTTGTGCGCCAGCGCGGACGATCTGTCTGCCACTGCCGAGCTTCTCTTCGTTCCGAGTCGCGAGGAAGATGCGCAAGAGTCGGAGCTTCGCCTGACGCAATACAAGCTCGAGGACTGTGTGAGAGCCACCTTGGCGCAACGCAGATTGGAAGAAGCCGATTCGCAGCTCAAAGGTCCGAGCAGCAGGCAGATATCGACCGGAATCCGCGCTCTGAGGAGCGCTGCCATCCTCACCCGTGGGTTGAAAGACGATGATCCCGACCGCGAACGGCTCTTGAAGGCCATCGAAGAGCGGCAAGGCTTCGCCCAGCAGCGTGCGAAAGGCGCGATCGAGCTCGAGACCAAACGCGCCCTGGGTGCCATCGAAAAAGAGCCGCAGACCGCCATTCCCGTCGTTGCCGATGTGTCGCAGCTCGCGATGGCGATGGCCGACGGCAAAGGTGCGTGGACCACCATCTACGCCGCATTCGCCCGCAAGGTTCAGGGGCGCGGTCTCGACGGGTACGCCCTTATCGAGCAGCTACTCAAGATCGACGAGGCGGCGCTCGGGTGTTCGTCCCCAGGTCCCACTTGCCCGCCGTGGATTACGCCCGAGACTCTTCCAGAGGCAATTCGTCCGGCGCTTACGTCCGCTGCGAGCGCGGTCGATCGATTGGTGCGTGAAGCGACGCAGGTTTCCAACGAGCTGAGGCGCGACATTTCATTCGACAGTATCGAACGATTCAAGGCGCTTCGAACCAAGGCCGAGAAGCCTTCGGGCGCTTGCAAAGGCGTGCGAGCAACGTTCGTTCCACTCGCGGGGCAGTGCGATGCGTTGCGGCGCGCTCTTTCGGCGGCCGAATCGATCTTGTCGGAGCGAGCCGACCAAGTGAACGAAGTTCCTCGCAAGTAGGCGGCAATTCCTCCGAACAGCGCCTTGAGATATTGATCTCAAGATGGCCGAGAAAGGTTGGCCGCCGTCGCTCGCGTCGCCCATCGCTTGGGCGCTTGCGCTCACGCTCGTCGTGGTCGCGCAGGCCATCGTCATCGTCACGGGTCCCGGTGATCCGTTCGTCGATGACGCGTGGATCTCGCTTCGCTATGCGCGCAATCTCGTCGAGGGTCTCGGCTTGGTATTCAATCCGGGCGAGCGTGTGGAGGGCTACACGCATCCGCTCTGGGTCCTGCTCGATGCCGTCATCCTGGCTCTCCGATTGCCACCCAAGGCCGTGCTCTCGCTGCTCGGGGTCGGCGCGTGGCTCGCCGCCGCCCTCGCGACCGGGCGCGCGGCGCGCGAGGCGGGAGCATCCAAGGAAGCGCAGGTGTTCGCGGGCGCCATCGTGGCATTCGCCGCGATGGGAGTGTTCTGGGGACTCTCGGGCCTTGAAACAGCCGCTTTCGCGTGGGTGCTCGTCGAAGCGGTGCGACTCTCGTGCGCCGCACGGCGGGGCGAATCGAGCGCGGTTGCCGCCGGCGTCGTCTTTGGACTGGCGTGTTGGCTTCGTCCAGAAGGAGCTCTGACGCTCGCGGTCGTGCTTGCCGTCTCGGTTTTCGGGTCGGCGCGGGAGGGGAAGGGTGCTCGAGCGTTCTCGGATGCGACGAAGGTGCTCGCGGCGGCGATCGCCGTCTATGCACCTTGGGAGCTGTTTCGCGTCGTCTATTACGGCGCGTTCGTACCCAACACGTTCCTTGCCAAATCCGGCGGCGCTGCGAGCTGGATGATCGAGCGCGGCGGCAACTACTTGCTCGAAGCGGCTGCCAAAGGTCCGCTCGTCCCGCTCTTGGTCGCGCTCGTCGTCGCCCCTCGCGCGCTTCGGAAGTTCGAGATTCTCGCGCCGGCAGCCGTCGCGCTTGCGCTCATACTCTTCACGTTGTGGGTCGGTGGCGACTATCTACCGTTCGGTCGCTTCGTCGTCCCCATCGTTCCTCTGCTCGCGCTCGCGACCGCGGGTGCCTTCGACGAGGTGACCGCTCGTTTTTCGCTCGCTGCCGCGCGGGCCCTCGCGGCCGCCGCTTGCCTCGCCGGACTGCTCGCTCATTTCGGCGAGACGCGCGTACGCGCGTTCGAAAACGCCACCCAGCGGTATGGCATCGCGGCGGCATGGCTGGCCGATCGCGTCACGAGCGAGATGCTCGTGGCCACGCCTGCCGCGGGGATCATCGGATGGACGACCAAAGCGCGCATACTCGACGAGTTCGGGCTCACCGACGCGTACGTCGCGCGCCACCTCGACCCGCACCTCGACCCCGCGAAGCTTCGCGCGCCGGCGGGGCACGAGCGCGGCAACGCGGATTACATCCTCGAGCGGTCCCCTGACGTCGTGCTCTTGGCCAACGTATGGGTGCGCCCTATCCCCATCACCGCCGCGGCCGTCGGGCAAAACCTGGAGATAACGAGCATCACTGACCGTCTTCTCTTCGCCGATCGGCGGTTCTTCGAGCGTTACGAAGTGCTCAACTATCGTCTCGACGAAGGGACGTGGCTCGGCATGGCGGTTCGAAAGGACAGCGTTCTTCACCCCTCCCATCAGGCGCACGTGGGTCCGACGCCGACGCCCGTGGGTGCGCCCGATCCTCGACTGCCGTAAGCACGAAGGTGCGCTACGCCTCTCGCGCGTAGCGGCTCGGAGGCTGCCCGACGTGACGGCTGAATGCGGTGCTGAAGGTGCTTGCCGAGCCGTACCCTACGCGGTCCGCCACTTCGGCGAGCCCGACGTCCTCGCGGCGAAGTAGATCCTTCGCGACGGCCATGCGCCAGGCGAGTAGGTATTCCATCGGCGGCACCCCCACGGTGCGGGTGAAGCGCTCGAAGAACGCGGAGCGCGAGAGCGCGGCAGTTTTCGCGAGCTCCGCCATCGTCCACGAACGCGCGAGCTGGCCGTGCATCTGCCGAATTGCCGGCGCGAGTCGCGCATCGGCCAATCCGCGCAAAAGCCCCGGAGGAGCGTCGTCACTCGGTGCCGACCGGAGCGCTTCGATGAGGAGCACCTCGACGAGGCGCGTCAGCACGAGATCGCGCCCCGACCTGCGCTCGATTGATTCCTCGCCAACGAGTCGCACCAGCACGGAAAGCCGCTCGACGCCGCGCACGTGGATGACCGCCGGCAAAAGCGACACGAGCAACGACGCGTCGGGTGACTCGAACACGAAGTAGCCCCCGAGCAGTCGCACATCGGGGCGTCCGCCGCGCGCTCCGTGCCGGACTTCGCCGGTCGCGGCGGCCGACACCTTTGGGTCGATGTGCACGGGCGTCACGCGATCGAAGCTCGACATGATGAAGCCCGGCGTTGCCGGCAGGAGCACGAAGTCGCCCGCTTCGAGTGTGAGTGGGCGGTACCCGTCGACGGCGAGCCGACAGCTGCCCTCGAGCACGGCGCAGAAGCTCGGCTGCCCAAAGTCCGAGTAGCGGACACCCCACCGACCCGCGCCGCTGATGCGCTTGGAGAATATGGTGCGCGGCCTGAGCAGCGCGATGATTTCGGACAGAGGGTCGCTCATGGCTGGACGCTCGCAAATGAAATGCGGACTTCGCATGGTAGCAAGTCCGGTATGGCGCGGCTAGGTTGCCGTCATGAACGCCGTGCTCACACGGCAAAAGGAGCAGGTCCATGAAAACCGTACTCATCACAGGTTGCTCTTCTGGCTATGGCCTCGAGACGGCGCGCTACTTCCACGCGCAGGGCTGGAACGTGATTGCCACCATGCGAACTCCGCGCAACGACGTTCTACCTCGGTCAGAGCGGCTTCGTGTGCTCGGGCTCGACGTGACGCGGCCCGAGCGCATTGCGGCCACACTCGAGGCCAGCGGGCCCATCGACGTGCTCGTCAACAACGCGGGGATCGGGGTGGTCGGCGCCTTTGAGGCCACACCGATGGCTACCGCGCGCGAGGTGTTCGAGACGAACACCTTCGGCGTGATGGCGATGACGCAGGCGGTGGTGCCCCTCTTCCGCGCGCGGAGATCGGGAGTGGTGGTGAACGTGACCTCCAGCGTGACGCTGACGCCGATGCCACTCGCGGCCGTGTACACCGCGAGCAAGGCGGCCATCGAAGGGTTCACGGGGTCACTCGCGTTCGAGCTCGCGGCCTTCAACGTGCGCGTCAAACTCGTCGAGCCGGGCTATTGCCCGAACACGCGCTTTACGGCCAACGGCGGAGCACGCATGGACGGGCTGATTCCCGAGGCCTATGCGCCCTTCGCGCAGCCGATCTTCGCCGCGTTTGCGAAGCCGGCCGCCGTGACGACCGAATCGGACGTGGCGGAGGCGGTGTACCGCGCCGCGAATGATGCGTCGGGTCAGCTCCGATTTCCGGCGGGCGCCGACGCGGTGGCGCTCGCTCAAGCGTGATAGAGCAATGGAGCCGGACGAGTCGAGGAGTTCGAGCATCTGCGTCTTTCGGCCGCAACTCGGCCCCGTCCGAACCGATGGGAGGCGGTGACGGCGAGCCGTGCTAACTTGCCCAAGGCCATGCAGGGCGATCCCAGCCTTCATGATCCGGATATTCCGGTGCCGCCTCCAGGCGAAGACGAGCTCCCGTTCGACGACGGCGAGCCGATGGAGACGAACGAACATCGCCTACAAATGGTGCTGCTCATCCAATCGCTCAAAGAGGCGTGGGCGAACCGCGACGATTTCTTCGTGGCGGGCAACATGTTCGTTTACTTCAGTGAGACCCAGGTCAAGCACAACGACTTTCGCGGCCCTGACGTCTTCGTGGTGCTCGGCACGACGCGCCGCAGCCGAAAGTCGTGGGTGGCGTGGGGCGAAGGGGGCAAGCTCCCCGACGTGGTCATCGAGCTTCTCTCGTTTCGCACGCGCGCGATCGATCGCGGAGAAAAGATGCGGATTTACTCGAAGGTGTGGCGCACACCGGAGTACTTCCTTTACGACCCCATCTCCCACGAATTCGAAGGGTATCGACTCGATCCGATCACGCTCGATTACGTGCCCATCGAGGCCGACGCACGCGGCGACATCGAAAGCGGCGTCCTTCGCTTGAGACTCGGGGTTCGCGAAGGAACATTCGAAGACGTAACGCGGCCGTGGCTTCGCTGGCTCGATTCGGCCGGTGTGCCGCTATCGACTCCCCAAGAGCGAGCCGACGCCGAGCAGCGGCGCGCCGACTCTGCACAGCAGCGCGCCGATGCCGAGCAGCGGCGCGCGGATGCGTTGGAAGCGCGGTTACGCGAGCTCGAAAAGGCACGATCGGGCGAACGCTGACGCGCCGCGCGGCTGTGGCAGCGAGCAGCAACGCGACGGAACGAACGGTCATTGCCGCGCCCGAGCGCGACGGCCTAGCGACGAGCAGCTTGGTCAGACGCTGAATTGGGCCGAGGCTGAACCATCGGGCGAGCGTTGACCGCCTGGCGCCGTAAGTCCGGTCAAATGGCAGATAATCATTTTAGCTGTTAGACTTAATTTCGTAACGATTTTCGCAAACCTCTAAGGGTTTTCGCAAAATGGCCACGCGACCGAAACATGCCCATCGGCCCAAGACGACGATTAGCGCGCCCGTCCCCCTTTTCGCGCTTCACGAGGTGCCGGATGGCGCACGCCCGATAGGGTATTCGCGCCTCGTTTCCCAGTTTGGCCTGAGTGTTCTGTCGCTGCCGAGGTTGTCGTTCTTGGCGCCCAAGGGAGGTCGCCGGGAGCACCGCGAGTCGGGCAAGGAGGTCGTCATTCTTCCAGCCGCGTACGCGCCGGGCGACACCATTGCCGAACATTTGGAGTTCGCGCTGAAGCACGAAGGTCTGAATCTCGAGTTGCTGGCAGCACTGTTCCTCGGCTCCGATCGCGGGCCGCTCGAAGCAGAGTTGACGCGCTTCGTTCGCCGACGACCGACGGGACAATACGCGCGCCGTATGTGGTTCTTGTATGAGTTCCTGACCGGAAGAAGCCTTCCGCTGAAGGACGTGTCGATGGGCAACTATGTGGTGCTGCTCGACCCGACGGCGTACTACACCGCCCCAGGTATCAGAAGCCGCCGGCATCGCGTGCTCAACAACCTGCTGGGCACGTCTGAATTCTGTCCGACAGTTCGTCGTACGCCTCTACTCGCGAAGTTTGAGGCGCGAGCCCTCGCCTCAGCAGCAGCCCACATCGTCGAAGAGTTCGACGATGACACGATCCGCCGGGCGGTTAGCTACCTTTATACGAAGGAAACGCGTTCATCGTTCGACATCGAGGGTGAGAAACCGAGCAGCTCGAAAACGGAGCGCTTCGTCGCCATTCTCCGCGCGCTGCCGAGCCTCGAGAAGATCACGCACGAGGAGCTGGTGCGAATTCAGAACGAGACGGTCGACTCGCGGTTTGCCGACGACGACTATCGGATGGACCAAGTCTACGTTGGAGAGCAACTCGACCTGCGCCGCCAAAAGATTCACTACATCGCTCCCAAGCCCGAAGACGTGCGCTCGATGATGAACGGGCTGCTCGTGTGTATCGATCGACTGCGAGGGCCGGAAATCGAACCCGTCGTCGCTGCGACGGTGGCATCGTTTGGCTTCGTTTTCATCCATCCCTTCTCGGATGGAAACGGACGTATTCACCGGCTGCTCATCCACTACATGCTTTCGCGTGCCGGGTTCACGCCGAGGGGACTCATCTTTCCGGTCTCCGCGGTCATGCTGGCCCATCGAGCCGAGTACGACAGCTGTCTCGAGACCTTTTCGGCTCCGCTCATGCGGCTCCTCGACTACGACGAGAAAGACGACGGGGTTGTGACTGTCGAGGGCGAAACGGCAAGGTACTACCGATACTTCGATGCGACGCCGATGGCGGAAGCCCTCTACGGTTGGGTCGAACGCACCATCCAGAAAGAGTTTCGTTCAGAGCTCGAGTTCGTACTTCGCTTTCGTGAGGCACGGCGAGCGATCGAGAACATCGTCGAGCTGCCCGATCGAGCAGCGAACCTTTTCATCAAGATATGCTTGAGCAACGGTGGCAAGTTGTCGGCGGGGAAGCGAAAGACATACTTCTCCAAACTTACGGAAAAGGAAGTCCGAGCGATGGAGCGCGCCGTTAGCTCGCACCTGGGCCGGCGAGTGCGCGCCCCCGCCTAACGATTTTCGAACCAACATGCCAATTTGTAACGATTTCTGAAGAAGTGTAACCGTTCTTGAAGCGCTCACATCTACGCCCCGTCCGCCTTTCGCCGCCCACGCTCCATTGCAGCTCGATAGCTCGTTCGTTACAACTTCGATCATCACCATGTCGCCGACCGGTCTGCGCAAACGCCGTTCGCCGGGAGCTCGATCGACGGCGGTATGCCTTTCACTCCTCTTCGCGCCGCTCGCTGTCACCGGTTGCACTCCTCGGTCTCAGTTGAGCGAACAAGGTGACGCTCGCCCCACCACCCCCTCCGCCTCGAGCGCGTCGCTCCCTGCCTACCAACCTCCCCCCGATCAACGCGACGGCTGGGCCGTCGCCCGCGCCGACACCGTGGGCCTCTCGATCGACAAGCTCGGCGCCATGGAGCGATCGATTCGCGCCGGCGATTTCCCCAAGCTCACGAGCGTCGTCATCGCGCGTAACGGCAAGCTCGTTTACGAGGGGTACTTCGGCGAAGCCGACGGCGGCACACTGCACAACACGCGCTCGGCCACCAAGACGGTGACCGGCATGCTCCTCGGCATCGCGATCGAGAAAGGGCTCATCACGGGCGTCGACGCACAGGTCACGAGCTTCTTTGCCGACAAGCGCCCTTTTGCCAATCCCGACCCGCGCAAAGAAGCCATCACGCTCGAGGACTTTCTCACGATGTCCTCCGCGCTCGAGTGCAACGACTGGGACGACGAATCGCGTGGCAACGAAGAACGGATGTACGTCGAGAAGGACTGGGTGAAGTTCACGCTCGATCTG
>Ga0111538_10009069_pt1 | contig 13305 bp, 10 predicted proteins | sample SoiMethybrSBSTD1_FD_79669 | JGI IMG/M metagenome (GOLD analysis project Ga0111538, IMG submission 79669) | Bulk soil microbial communities from a Populus tree surrounding site in Tennessee, USA - Soil MetaG P. TD hybrid SBSTD1 (version 2)... | ecosystem: Environmental > Terrestrial > Soil >...
CGTGCGGTACGGCGCACCGTCCAAGGCGCGCAACGCGGACACGTATCTCGTCACGAAGGGAACGTTCGTCGACTTCCCGAACCTGTACGTGGGACCCAGCCTGACGTCACTCACGAAGGTCTCGGACGCCAACCCGTGGCAGAAGGATTACAACTGGGGCACGGTGGAGCTCGTGACGTGGATGAGCATGGATGGCCAGCCGCGGCAGGGCCTCCTGTACAAGCCCGAGGACTTCGATCCCTCGAAGAAGTACCCGATGATCGCGTACTTCTACGAGGAGCTGTCGGACGGCCTGCACAGCTACATACCGCCTAACGGGCGGAACGTGATCAACCCGACGCACTACGTGTCGAACGGGTACCTCGTCTTCGAGCCGGACATCTATTACGAGATGGGGTACCCGGGGCCGAGTGCGGTGAAGTCGATCGTTCCCGGCGTGCAGAAGCTGCTCGAACGCGGCTACATCGACCCGAAGAAGCTGGGCCTCCAGGGCCAGTCGTGGGGCGGTTACCAGGCGCTGTACGTCATCACGCAGACGCAGATGTTCGCGGCGGCGATGGCGGGGGCGCCGGTGGTGGACATGTTCAGCGCGTACGGCGGCGTTCGTTGGGGATCGGGTGTGAATCGCTCCATGCAGTATGAAGCAGGGCAGAGCCGCATCGGCGCGTCGATCTGGGAGGCGCAGGACCGTTACGTCCAGAACTCGCCGCTGTTCTTCCTCCCGCGCGTCACCACGCCGCTCTTCATCATGTCGAACGACATGGACGACGCGGTGCCGTGGTGGCAGGGGATCGAGCTCTTCGTCGGCATGCGCCGGTTAGGCAAGGAAGCCTACCTGATCAACTACAACAACGACGTGCACAATCCGGCGGGCCGCGCCAACCAGAAGGACATCGCGGAGAAGATGCAGGCGTTCTTCGACACCAAGTTGAAGGGAGCGCCGGCGCCGGAGTGGATGGTCAAGGGAATCCCGGCGAAGGACAAGGGGAAGGACCAGGTGAAGAAGGTCATACAGCCCTAGATGGGAGAGGGGAGATGGGAGATCACCTGCGACGCGATCACGCGGAATTGGTTGGATATCCGATCAACTGAGTCATGATCGCCTAGCAGTTCATCTCCCATCTCCCGTCACCTATCTCAATGCTCCGGCGCGCTGTGTTCGTACTCGGCGCCTTGTTCTCGCTCTCGGCGCTCGCCACGCCCGCGCTCGCGCTGGCGGTCGGCCTGTTGTTGGCGCTCGCGATTGGAAACCCATGGCCGCAGCTGACCGGCGCACTCAGTTCCCGCCTGCTGCAGGTCGCAATTGTGGCGCTGGGACTCGGCATTTCGCTCGAAAGCCTGGTCCGTGCCGGATCCACTGGTGTGGGGCTCACCGTCCTGGTCATCGCTGCTGTGTTCGCGGTGGGAATCCAGTTGGGCCGGTTGATGTCCGTGGAGCATGACCTCTCGATACTCGTCACGGCCGGCACGAGCATCTGCGGCGGGAGCGCGGTGGCCGCGATCGGACCGGCGATCGGCGCCAGTCGCGAAGCGATGAGCGTGGCCCTCGCGACAGTGTTCGTGCTGAACGCCGTCGCGCTGTATCTCTTTCCACCGATTGGTCACCTGCTCGACCTGAGCCAGCACCAGTTCGGCGTCTGGGCCGCACTGGCGATTCACGACACGAGTTCCGTGGTTGGCGCGGCGGCGAGCTACGGTCCTCTGGCACTCGAGCAGGCCACGATCCTCAAGCTTGCTCGCGCGTTGTGGATCCTGCCGCTGGTGCTGATCATCCCGCGCTGGAGAAGTCAGCCGTCGTCAGGCTCACCTCGAACCCTGGCGGTGCCATGGTTCATCGGGCTCTTCGTGCTGGCTGCCGTGGCGCGATCGATAGCGCCCCCCGGTGCGATGCGATGGTTCGATGCGGGTGCCCGCGCCGGCCGGACTGCGCTGGTGCTCACGCTGTTCCTCATCGGGGCGAATCTGACACGCGACCAGCTGCGCGCCGTTGGAGTGCGTCCGTTCCTGCACGGCCTTGTCCTGTGGATCGTCGTCGGCAGTGCGACGCTGGCAGCGGTCGTGATGTACGCGGCACGTTAGGGTCTGGCGCGGCGAGGGTCCTCCCGGTCGACGAACCGACGGTGCAACTTGGGGACTAAGGCTACTTCTGGCGCGGCTCGTCGGCCGGACCCGATCCTCTTTTCAGGGCGCGGGGCGCTGCCGCCCCCCTGCCGCCGCGCTATGTCATCGTCCAGAACTGGTTCCCAGAGCTGAAACGTCTGACGAGCCGGACCAAGCAGTAGAATCCCGCCCGACGCCCGCCTTGTCGGCTACCCGCTCGGCAGTCATTTTCGCCGCTCGCCTTCTTCACGGTGAGACGATCCATGCGAACGACCCTCTCCCTCCTGCTCATCGCGGCGTCGGCACTGCCGTCGCTCGCGCAAGATCCGGACTCAACGAACCGCGGCCCTGGGGCAGGCCAGGCCGGCGCTGGGCGCGGTGGGGCACCACGCCCGTACGAGCGCGTCATCACTTCCGAAGCGAAGACCAAACGTGGCCTGATGAATGTGCACCGCGTTGGCGATCGCCTGTACTTCGAGATCCCGCGCCGTGAGCTGAACAAGGACCAACTCCTCATCGGCCGTTATGCCCGCGCGGCTGCGCCGGAAGGCGGACGAGGAGGTGGAACCGCTACTGCATACGCGGGCGACCAGTTCGCCGAGCGCACGCTGCGATGGGAGGTCATCGGTAATCGCGTGCTCCTGCGCGGCCCATCGTTCGCCATCACATCGAGTGACACCGGCGCTTCCGTGCTTCGCGCCGTTGAAAACGCCAACTACGCGCCCGTCATCGCGTCCTTCAACGTCGAGGCGTGGGGTTCCGACAGCGCGCCGGTAATAGACGTGACGCGACTGTTCACGACGGCGATCCCGGAGATTCAGGCGATCCCGGGAACGATCGACGCCAGCCGCTCCTTCATCGATCGGCACCTCGCGTTCCCGGACAACATCGGGATCGAAGCGACGCAAACAGGTTCGGCGCCCGCGGCCCAGGGCCGTGGCGGCGGTGGCGGTGGAGGCGCCGCGCCGGCAGGCCCGCGTCCGCCGCAGAGTGTGATGGCGCACTACAGCATCGTCAGGCTCCCCGAGGTGCCGATGATGCCGCGCCGATTCGACGAGCGCGTCGGCTTCTTCTCCATCAACACCACCGACTTCGGTACGAGCGAACATCGTTCGGCGACGCGCCGGTTCATCTCGAAGTACCGGTTGGAGTGCAGCGAACGTCGCGCGGGGAACCTCTGCTACCCGAAGAAGCCGATCACGTACTACGTGGATCGCGACACGCCCGAGTGGCTCAAGAAGTGGGTTCGCGCTGCAATCGTGGAATGGCAGCCGGCGTTCGAGGCGGCCGGCTTCAAGGAGGGCATCGTTGCCGCCGATCAGCCGTCGCCCGAGCAGGATCCCGACTGGGCTCCCGAGGATGTTCGCCACACCATGATCCGTTGGCTTCCGTCCACGACCGAAAACGCGGTTGGTCCGCATGTGAGCGATCCGCGCACCGGCGAGATCCTGAACGGCTCCGTGCGGATGTTCCATAACGTCATGAACCTGCAGCGCTCCTGGTACTTCACGCAGGTGTCACCGCTGGACCCGCGCGCCCGCAAGCTGCCAATGCCTGATTCACTCATGGGCCGCCTGGTGCAGTTCGTCGTCGCGCACGAGATCGGCCACACGTTAGGCCTGCAGCATGACCAGATCGGCAGCTCGACGTATCCCATCGACAGCCTCCGCAGCCGCACGTGGCTCGCGAAGATGGGGCACAGTCCGAGCATCATGGACTACTCGCGCTTCAACTACGTAGCGCAGCCGGAGGACAACATCCCGGTGAACCTGCTGATCCCCACGATCGGCCCGTACGACAGGTACGCCATCATGTGGGGGTATAAGCCTATTCCGAGCGCGAAGACGCCGGACCAGGAACGCGCTACCCTCGAACAATGGTCGCGGATGCAGGACTCGCTGCCGTGGTACCGCTTCTCGGCCAACAACGCTTACGGGGCGACGGGCACTCAGAGTGAGGCGGTCGGTGACGGGGATCCGGTGAAGGCGTCGACGCTTGGTTTCAAGAACATCGAACGCGTGATGGGCTACCTGAAGGACGCGGCCACCAGTCCGCTCGACGACAACTCGGACCTGCTGGAGTTGTACAACCGTACCGTGGGCCAGTGGAGCAACGAGGCCAACCATGTGGCAACGATGGTGTCGGGTGCGTGGGTGCAGTACAAGTCGGGTGGCCAGAGTGGTTCCGTCTACACGCCGATCTCGCGCGAGAAGCAGGCGGAGGCGGTCCGGTTCCTCAATGAGAACGTGTTCAAGGCGCCGGCGTACCTGATCCGTCCGGACATCGGTGAGAGAGTCGAGGCGGGGGGCATGGTCCCGCGAATCAACGCCCCGCAGCAGCGGGTGCTCGGCACGCTGATGCAGGACGCGCGCATGAATCGCCTGCTCGAGCTCGAGGGCACGACACCTGACAAGTCGAAGGTCTATACGCTGAACACGATGCTCGATGATGTCCGAAAGGGCATCTGGGAAGAACTCTTTGCAACGAGCACGATCATCAACGTGTTCCGTCGCGAACTGCAGAACGATCACATCGCGCTGATCAACACAAAGATGAATCCACCCCCTGCGCCTGCGGCGGGAGGTGGCGGCGGTGGTGGTGGTTTCGGGGGTACGCCGCCGGCTCCGCTGTCCGAAGATGCGAAGTCACACCTGCGTGGTCAGCTCACCGCGCTCCAGGACGAGATCCAGCGCGCGTTACCCAAAGCTGGCGACAAGCCGACGGAGCTGCACCTGCGCGCGGCGCTGCATCGCATCGAGACGATTCTCGATGCAAAGACGCCCCGGCCCGTGGTGCCCTGACCGTCAGGTTGCCGTGTCGGGTGGTTGCGACCACGTCAACGCGATGAGCGAACACAACGCGAACGCTCGGCTCGAAGCGCTCAGCGTGAAGTGTTCGCCATCGCGATGACAGGTTCTCAGTACGACGCCCAGTTGTCCGCGCTGGCGTTCCGCAGCGGCGCCAGGCCGTTGAACTTGCCTAACGCGTTCCCGATGTTGCAGGAGTCGTAGCGAAAGACCTTGGTGCCGTTGCCCAGGTTGCTCGGCGGGACGTTCTGGCCCAACAGGACATTGAGCCCGCCGACGATCGCTCCCCTGACCGTGTTGTTGCCGTTCGACGTGAGCGTTCCCCCGACCAGGATGATGCCGTCCCACGTCGTGCTGCCGTTCATGACCAGGTCATTCCTGACGATGAGCATGCCGCGTCCGCTGGCCGGGAGGGCATAGCTCGACACCTGGTCCACGTAGATGACCGGCCAGTAACTGGAATTGCTGAAGCTCGGCCAGGAGCCACCCGGAAGGACGACGTCAGCTGACACGGACATTCCAGCCAGGATCGTGCTCCAGTCGACGCCAACCATGGCGTTCGCCGCCGGCTGCGAACCCATGTTCAGGATGTGCGGAGAGCCCGCCGGGACCGACGCTCCGCTGCCGCTCTGGACGTAGCCGGGGACGTTAGGCACCGCGACGCCGGCGACCGGCGCTCCTCCGCAGTTGTCGACACCGGAAATCGTGCCGGACGCGCCGCTCTTCAGGAGCCCACTGAGGCTCGTCCAGGCCGCCTGTGCCGGCATCTGGACGTCCTGCCACTGGGCGTACTGCGCGAATACCCGCTCCGCCACCGGTGTCCGAACCGGACGATTGATCGTGCGCACGGCGCGAGACCGCACCAGGAAGAGTGTGGCACTACCCGACACTGACGGGCGAACCCGCTGCACACTCACCCACGCGTATCCGTCGCTGAATGAGACCTGGCCAGAGTCCGGACCCACGAATGTTGCCGGCACGAACGACGGAAGGATCCCCGTCGGATCAGTGATGAACCGATCATACGCGGACCGGGCCATGGCGTGTACTTCCGACGCCGCCTCCTGGTCCTCGACCACGCGTCGCTCGCTCCCGACCATCCCGAGCGCGGCAGCGGCGGTCACGGAGAGGATGACGATCACAACGAGCGCCAGGACGAGCGCTATGCCCTGGCGAGGGCGAGTGAGCGCGCGCCGGCGATTCCGCATAACGAGAGTTCCCATGGTTCAGTTGAGTCGATTCATGAAGAACACCGCGGTCTGCAGCCGCGACGTTTCAGATGAGGTCTTGCCGAAGCGTGCCTTCTCGCTGGCGCCCACGAGCCGCAGTTCGAGCCCACGGATTTCCGTCAACGGCGGCACCACCGTGCGCGCCGTATCCTCGTCGACGCGGTAGAAGCGGAAACGCGCCGTTGTGTCGAATGGCGCTGCCAGTTCCTCGGCCGCGCCGGACGTCTCCAGTGTTCGCCACAAGCCCCTGCGGCCGGCGATCGTGGAGGACGGTGCAAAGTCGTAGCGAACACGCTGGTAGAGCAACGCCACCGTACCTTCGAGGCCGGCTGGCATTGCCGGCGACACGATGACCGTCCTGCCGCCCGTCACAGTCGTTATGCTCGACGCGGCGCAGGTGGCCGCACCTCCGGTCGAGACGGACGTTGTCCCTTCCGTGTACGTGTACGCGCCGCTCACCTGGCGATACGCATGGCCGGAGATCGAGGCTGTGGCAAGCAATACGGAATCCACGGGCATGAGGCTGAGCACCGTTGCGGCTCCGGAGTTGCCGCACACAAGGCCCATGGCGACCGGGACGCGCAGCGTCACTGAGGAGGCGGACGCCGCCACGACACCGCTGCCGGTTTCCACCATGCGCGCTTCGGACATCAACAGGTTGATCGGGGCGCGCGCGACCGCGCGCGCGTCGATCCGCTTGGCCTGCATGTCCGCGAGCCGGGCCTGGGAAGTAAACGTGCGGAGGATCGAGGTGCCGATGAAGCCGAGGAGCGTCATCGCAACCAGCAGCTCCACGAGGGTAACTCCGCGCCGCCTGGAGAAGGGAGCGCCGCTCATGAGCCGAAGGGGTTCAGGGCAATCGGGCCCTTGGCGCGGTTCAGGAACATGGTGTCGGGCCTTGCCCACGATGTAGACGGCGTAACGATGAGGCGAACGCGCTTGTAGCCGTTGCCGGCGCTCATGTCAGTCACCGCGATGCAGCGGGTGTACGTCAGGCTGCCGCTGCTCGCGGTCTTGCATCCGACGCGAGCCGCCAGCGAGTCGTAGTGCACTGACGCGAGCTTGTTCAATTCCTGGAGCATGATGCCGTCACGGCTGGACTGGGTCGACAGCCCCGTGGCGCGCCGCGCGGCGACGACCGTCATCCCGGCCGCGCCCAGAAGCGCGATCGCGAAGATGACCATGGCCACCATGATCTCGATCACGGCGACACCCCTGCGATTCCGGCGCTTGATGTTCATTCGAGTCATCGTTTTGCTCAGTTGATGGTCACGCGACTGAGCCCCGTGCGGCCAACGTTGAGTTGGCGGACGAAGCTTCCATTCGTAAGGCGGATGGTGAATGCCGATGAGCTGACGCCGTTCGGGAAGATCTGCACCGATGTCGGCGTCATGGTCACACTCTCGAGGCTGAACTCGGATGTGCTCCGAAGCGCGCGCCGCGAGTAGATCGTTCCGGTCGCGCGATCGGTGACGCGCACCTCGCCTGACGTGGCGTCATAGCTGAGGGAGACCGGCTTGCGCTGCCTCGCGGCGACCGAAAACGCGTTAGGTATTTCCGCGTTGAGCGCGTTGCTGGCCGCGATAACACGCCGCTGCCGAATGCCCTGGTTCGCTCGCGGCAGGCCAATCGAGAGCATGGTGCCAAGCACCACGATCACGATGAGCGACTCCGTCAGCGTAAACCCGCGACGACCGCGACCGCGGAAGGGGGAGCGTTTCGTCGCGAGACCATCGTTGAGCTTCATGTTCCTGGCCTGATGTGGTTTGCGTGTTTCGCGGCATGTGCGTCGCCGATTCGGGTACCGCTGCCGGCGGTGAGGGGCAGGAGTCGTGCCATGAAGGACAGAAAACGTCACGCAGCGGGACCCTCGTCACGCCCACGACCACGCGCGTCACGCTCCGGACGTTGGCTCCACGCCACACGTCGCCCGTCGGCAGCGTAGCAACCGCCTGTTAGGCAGCGCGCGCGACGCGCGGAAGGCCGATTCTCGTTATCTCCATGCGTCGGCCGACGCGGAAATGCAGCGTGCGATCAACGCTTCGTCAGGCGGCTGCTCACCACGACACTTACATGATGGATGCCCGCGAACTGGCCTGGCCCGACTTCAACCAATGACCCACGTCACTCTGGCGGCTAACCGACCAACGTCTAGAATGAACGACAGAAGTTCAGCCAGTTCCGCCAGGAGACCCAGCAATGCGCAGTCGAACTGTGGCGATCATCGCCTCCTTCCTGGCATATCCGTGTGTTGCTCGAACGCAGGCCCGCCCGGATTTCTCCGGCGAATGGACGCGTGTCGATTCCGCGGCTGAGCAGCGATCCGTAGCTACAGTGGGCGACGGTGCGTTTCGCGCAGGTGACATGGGAAGCGGTTGGGGATCGCCGCTCACGTTACGGCAGGAAGCGAACCGGTTCGTGGTTGAGTACACGTACTTCTCGACCTACGACCTCCAGCCGAAGGTCACGTTCGCCTACGCGGTCGACGGCTCCGAGTCGCGCAACACGATCATGATTGGGCACGCCGCGTCGGTGGCGCGCTCACGCGCGACGTGGCGCGACTCCACGCTCGTCATCACCACGACGTGGCCAGCACCTCGAGGCGTGACCGGCGCCGAGGTCCGCCAGGTACTCACGCTCGAGTCGCCGACGTCGTTGCTGATCGAGACGACGCGTGGCACTACGACCACGCGGACGCGCTACCGGAAGGGCTGATAAACGCGGCAGTTATTGCCGGCGCGGCGGCGTGTAAGGATCCCTTGCGTTAGGCGGTACGTTGGGGAACGCCTCGGTGCTCTTCGTGAACTCCGCCACCAGCTGGTCGAACTGGCCGATCGCCCACGGGTTCACGTCCTTGATGTCGGTTTCCTCGCGTGGATCCGAGCGCAGGTTGAAGAGCCGCATGAGCGGCGGCTCTGTGACGCGAGGCTCGGGCATGAACGCGTAGTGGAACTTCCAGTCCTTCCATTTCACTGCGCGTACCTGCGAGCCGGTGAAGAAAAGCGCGCTCTCCCGGCCTGACGTCGAGCGCTTGCCTTCGAGAAATGGCAGGATGTTGATGCCGTCGATGGGCCGGTCTGCTGGCATTGAAGCGCCGGTCGCCGCCGCGATGGTCGGGAAGATGTCCAGCTCGTGCACGATCTCATTCGAGACCTGTCCACGCGGGATGCGACCGACCCACCGCATTACGCACGGCGTCCGGATGCCACCTTCCATGACCGTGTTGTAGAAGCCGCGCCAGGGACCCGAGCTCCCACGCCACGGTCGGCGGCCCTCGGCGCCATTGTCGGTGCACCACATAACGAGTGTGTTGCGCTCGAGGTTGAGCCGCTTCAGCGCCTGGAGGATGAGGCCCGTGTTGTAGTCGACGTCGGCCATCGCGTCACCGATGTCGCCCGCGCCGGTCTTTCCCGCGAAGTCAGGGTGCGCGAGGGTAGGAAAGTGCACCTGGGTGATGGGATAGAACAGGAAGAACGGCCGTCCGGCGCGGACGCTGCGCTCCATGAAGTCCACGCTCTTGTGCGCGGCCTCACGGTCCAGCGTTCGCCGCGAGTCGAGGTCGAAGACCTTGACCTTCCTTGGCGCCTCACCGGCCTTCTGCTCCCAGATGTACGACGTATCCGCCGGGTTCGGGTTGAGGCTCGGCGACGTGGTCCACTGTGCCTCGTTGCTGGTGTTCGGGATGCCGTACCACTCGTCGAAACCCTGGTTGATCGGGGTGCGCGCGTTGATCCAGTTGGATCCGCCGAGATGCCACTTGCCGAACAACGCCGTGTTGTAGCCGAGTGGCTTCAGCACTTCGGCGATCGTGATCTCCCACTGCGTGATGCCCGCCGGTTGCGTGGCCGCGGCGCGAATGGCGTACCGGCTGGTCATCAGCGCCGCGCGCGAGACGGTGCAGGAGAATTCGACGTTGAAGTTGTCGAGCCGGATGCCCTGGGCCGCGATGCTGTCCACGTTAGGCGTTGGAACGCCGCGAACCGCGCCATAGGCGCCAACTTCACCCCAGCCGAGGTTGTCGGGGAAAATGAGGACAATGTTCGGACGGTTGGCCTGGGCCACGAGCGGTGACTCGAGCGCGGTGCCGGCACCGAAGCCTGCAGCGAGGGTCAGCCAGAGGAGGATGCGGGCCGCCATGTCGAGCTCACGGAACGGGGTGTTTCAAAGTGGACGGGCCCGCGGCCCGGCGCCAGATTTGTCGACCATGCTGACGACAGGCAATCGACACGAATGACGACTGACCTCCGGAGCCAGCTCCAGACTACGCTGGGCACGTCGTACACGCTTGAGCGAGAACTGGGTGGCGGCGGGATGTCACGGGTTTTCGTGGCCAGCGAAAACCGGCTTCGGCGGTCGGTGGTCATCAAGGTTCTCTCCACGGAGCTCGCTGCCGGCGTCAGCGCCGATCGTTTCGAGCGCGAGATCCAGCTCGCCGCATCGCTGCAGCAGGCGAACATCGTGCCGCTGCTCTCAGCGGGCGAAACGGGTGGGATTCCGTATTACTCGATGCCGCTGGTGGACGGTCAGTCGCTCCGCGCGCGCCTCGGCCGCGAGGGCCGGCTGCCGGTAGCAGAGTGTGTGAACATCCTGCGCGATGTGGCGCGTGCGCTTTCGTACGCTCACGCTCACGGCGTCGTCCACCGCGACATCAAGCCGGATAATATCCTGCTCTCGCACGGTGCCGCAGTCGTCACCGACTTCGGCATCGCCAAGGCCATTTCGGCCGCGCGCACGCAGGGCGGTGGCGGGGAGACGTTGACACAGGCGGGTACGGCGATCGGCACGCCGGCGTACATGGCGCCGGAGCAGGTCGCTGGAGACAACGCCGCGGACCACCGCATCGACATCTACGCGTTCGGGTGCGTGGCGTACGAACTGCTCACCGGCCGTCCCCCGTTTTCAGAATCGTCGCCACAAAAACTGCTGATGGCTCACCTCGGCCAGGCTCCGCAGCCTGTTCGCGAGCTTCGGAGTGACGTTCCCGGTGCGCTGGCGACCCTGGTCATGCAGTGCCTCGAGAAGCAGGCGGCCGATCGTCCGTTGACAGCGGATCATCTCCTGCGATCGCTCGAGTCCGTCGCGACGCCGAGCGGCGGATACCCAACCGGTATCGCGGCCGCGCAAGGCGGAAAGCCGTGGTGGCGATCGACCGTCGGCGTTGCGGCTGCCGTCGGACTGGCAGCCGTGTTAGGCATCGTGGCGATGAAGGGCCCCTGGGCTTCGCCAACCCCGGAAGACACGTCGATCGCGGTGATGCCACTGAACAACATCTCCGGGGACACGGCGAACAACTACTTCGGCGAAGGCCTTGCGGAGGAGATCACGGGCGCGCTGGCGAAGGCGGGCCTGCACGTGATCGGGCGAGGCAGCGCGCGGGCACTCGGCGAGCGCGGACTGGACGCGCGCGCTATCGCCAGTCAGCTGGGCGTCGCGACGGTGCTGCAAGGCTCCGTGCGGCGCTCCGGCGACCAGCTCCGCATAACGATGCAACTGATGTCAGGATCCGATGGATCCGTGCGCTGGACACATACATACGACAAGCGGTTGCAGGACGTGTTCGCGGTGCAGGATGAAATCGCGCGCAGCGTCGCGAGCGAACTACGCATCACCCTCGGCGCGGGCACCACGCTCGTTCGCACCGAGACCACCGACCCGCAAGCGCACGCGCTGTATCTCCAGGGATTGTATCTCTGGAATCGCCGGACGGCGCCGGCGATCCATCAGGCCATCACGCTGTTCGAAGGTGCAGTTGCTCGCGATTCGAATTACGCGCGTGCTCATGCCGGGATTGCGTTGGCGTACACTGTTCTTCCGTACTACGAAGACGGGAACGCCGACTCGCTCAGGGCGATCGGGCGGACTGCAGCCGACCGTGCGCTCGCGATCGATTCCACACTCGCCGAAGCGTGGACTGCCCGCGCCTTCGGTAGCGCGGCCTTGTGGAGGAACAGTGAAGCGGAGCGCGATTTCCAGCGGGTGCTCGATTCCGACTCGACGTTCGCGACGGGGCGGTTCTGGTACTCGTTGATGCTCGGTCACTTGGGCAGGGAAGACGATGCAACGCGCGAAAGCGACGCGGCCGGGCGCCTCGAACCAACGTCTCTCGTCATCAGGAGCTCCAACGCGCAGCAGCTCATGAACCACCGCCGTTATGACGAGGCTCGAGCGCTCGCCGACTCGGTACTGGCGATCGACTCGTCGTTTGCGCTAGCCACGTGGACTCTCGGATGGATCGAGACCTACGCCGGCCAGCATGACGAGGCCATTCGAGTGCTTCGCGCCGCTTCAAGCGTTCCAGGCGTGCGTGCATCGGAGGTAAAGGGAACGCTCGCTCACGCCTTGGCGCGCGCCGGTCGCACCGCCGAGGCGCGCGCCGTGCTGGCCGAGATTCGTAAAGCAGCGGGAGGCAAGTATCCAGCGACCGGCGCAGTCGCGGCGGCGCTGTTCGACCTCGGCGATCGCGAGGCGGCGCTGGCGACACTGAAAGCTGCCATCGATCAGCACGATCCATGGTTGATGAACTACGGTCGCGGGCCGCGCTACGACAAACTCAGGTCTGATCCCGCCGGGAAGGCGCTCCTGGAGTCAACAGAGCGACCTTGAGTCAGGCCTTCGGGGATCTCAAGCTTTCTTCTCCGGCTCCGATGCCTTGGTGACCGCCGTGGTCTTGTCCCGCTCCACACCAACGGTGTAGTCCGTGGCCAGCACCGCGACCGCGGCAACCGCGGCCCAGAAAGGAGCGAGGGCCAGGCCAACGACGCCGGCGTTGAGCGGCATGTCGAGCAACACGCGACCCTTGGGATTCTTGAGGATGATTCGCCGCACGTTTCCTTCGCGAATCAATTCCTTGAGTTTGTCCTTCAGCTTGTGGCCGGTGACCTTGAATTCTTCCATGGATTACTCCGTCCTGAGTGCTACCGTCGGATCGATCCGGGCCGCGCGTAGCGCGGGTAACGCGCCGGCCAGGACCGCGATGACCAGTGACACGATCCCTACGATGATATAGACCAGCGGGTCGTTAGGTGGAGTGCCGTAGAGCAATCCGCTGGCCAGGCGCATGCCGAATGCCGCGGCCGCAAACCCGATGGCGATGCCAACCAGGGTCACCCTCGTGGCCTGCGAGAGCACCATCGTGAGGATCTGCGCGCGGCCGGCGCCGAGGACTCCAC
>Ga0111538_10009072_pt1 | contig 13301 bp, 9 predicted proteins | sample SoiMethybrSBSTD1_FD_79669 | JGI IMG/M metagenome (GOLD analysis project Ga0111538, IMG submission 79669) | Bulk soil microbial communities from a Populus tree surrounding site in Tennessee, USA - Soil MetaG P. TD hybrid SBSTD1 (version 2)... | ecosystem: Environmental > Terrestrial > Soil > Tree...
ACGAAGTGCTTGAGGATGTGTTTGTTTCAGGTGCCACTGCGAACTGCGTCGATATCGAGAATCGTGACGTGGCCGACGGACGGTTCATCGCTGAACCGGAAAATGAAACTGCGGCCCGAGTCGCTTACATCGGGGCCGATATAGCAACGAAATTGTTTCCGGCAGGCAACGCTGTGGGCTCGGAAATCAGTGTGCGAGGGCTGCCGTACCGAGTGATCGGCGTCGAAGTTGCGAAGGGAACAGTCTTCGGAATGCCGCAGGACACTTTCATTATCCTTCCCTTGAAGACATACGCGGTTAACTACGGCGGCCTCATTCGACAGCGCTCGCTCTATTTCATAGCCACTTCAAAAACTGACGAAGGTTTTAACGACGCGGTTGAAGAATCGCGTTTCCTGATGCGTATCAGACGTAAACTGGGACCAAGCGAAAAAGATAACTTCGGCATCGTTACACCTGACGCGATTACGGGTTTGCGCGATCGACTGTTTGGAACCATCTTTATCGTCGCGATTGCAGTTCCGGGAATTGCTCTTGTAGTGGGCGCGATCGTGATCATGAACATCATGCTGGTGTCGGTAACTGAGCGAACCAAAGAGATTGGTATCAGAAAGTCTCTCGGAGCGCGGCAGATGGATATCTTGAAACAGTTCCTGCTGGAGGCGGTGACACTGTCGCTCATCGGAGGTGCAGTGGGAATCTTTCTCGCCTGGCTTGTCGGTCATGTTGTCACCGCAGTTTTCTTTCCCACATACTTGTCAATATTTGCGATTTCGTTCGCGTTGACGGTTTCGGGCGGCGCCGGCGTACTGTCAGGAATCTTCCCCGCCTGGAAAGCAGCGCGCCTCGATCCAATCGAAGCCTTAAGAGCTGACTAATAAGTCCTATGCGAATTTTAAGAAGCGACATTTACGAGAACCTGAAGATGGCGTTGTCTACGTTGCGTGCTAATAAGCTACGCTCGTTTCTGACCGTCTTTGGAGTTGTGATCGGCATCATCACTGTGATGCTGATCGCAGCATTTATCAGCGGCATCGACATGTCGGTGAAACGCGAAGTTGAATCGTTCGGAACGCGCTCGATCTACATCAGCAAATACAATCCTGGCATTCATATCGGGCGCATGTCGCGTGAAGAACGCATGCGCAAGGAGCTGACTTACGACGACGCGATCGCGCTGCAGGCGTTGCCTGCGGTAGAGCTGTCAGTTCCCTTCCTCGACATCACTAACAACTGGTTTGGCGGCAAACTGATGGTCTCGGGCGGCGGCAAAACGTCCGCGCAAGTCGCACTTCAGGGCACGCTGCCGGAGTTTGAAAAAGCCGGAACGCAAGTGATCTCGGAAGGCCGCTTTTTCACGACGACTGAGAACGATACCAACCAGGAAGTTTGTGTGGTTGGTTCTAAAGTGGCGGATGACTTTTTTAAGATCGGCTCGCCCGTCGGTCAAACGATCAAGATCGGAACACAGGAATTTCGTGTCGTCGGGGTGCTGGATAAACGAGAACAGTTTCTCATCGGCGGTGGCAGTGACGACCAGAACAATGTGATCTACGTGCCGTTCACGGTCGCTCAGAAACTAAAACCCAATGCCGACGATATCTACATCCTGGCGGTCGCCCGAGCGGGTTTGATGGAGGAGGCAAAGGATCAGGTGCGCGACCTGTTACGCGTTCGCCGCCAGGTGCCGTTCGCGGCAAACGATAATTTCGGAATGGAAACGTCGGAAAGCATTCTTGATAATTTCCGGTCGATCACTGCCACCCTGGCGATCGCGATGGTGGCCATTTCTTCAGTTGGCCTGATGGTCGGGGGCATCGGCGTGATGAATATCATGTTAGTGTCAGTGACCGAACGCACACGCGAAATCGGAGTACGCAAAGCCATCGGCGCCAAGAAGAGCGACATCCTGTGGCAGTTCCTGATCGAGGCCGCAACTCTTACGGGTCTGGGAGGGATTGTTGGTCTCTCGATTGGCTGGGGACTGACTCTTCTGGTGCGCTTAGTGCTTCCGTCTTACGTGCCGCTGTGGGCACCCATCGGTGGTTTGCTCGCAAGCATCGGCATCGGTCTCATCTTCGGTCTCTGGCCCGCGTGGAAAGCGGCTCGCCTCGATCCCATCGAATCCCTTCGCTACGAATAGAGCTATCCACAGATTACACAGAATCTGCGCAATCTGTGGATGGTCTTTTTTGTGGCTATGAGATAAAGCCGGGGAATAGCGAGGTCCAGATCGTCGCGAAAAGCATAAGCAGGACGTACAGCAGGATCGAAACGCCCCAGGCTGCACTGCTGCCCATGCGCGTTGCTCCCGCAGTAAGACCCCTCGCCCGCAACCAAACCAAATAGAACCAGGTGAGTCCGATGAAACTCAGCAACACAAACAGGACCGGGTGATCCGCCGGCGACATGAGCAGACCAAGATTATCCTGAAGTGTGGTCTCACCGTTAAGAATCGGGTGCAAGTCGTCGGGAGCTTTCAAATAAAGTATCGCCAAGCCGAGTAATTTCTGAATGGCCGTAATCGGAAGCCAGTAGTAAAAGACCACCGATAGTGCCTGCCAGAAGTTGATCCGTCCTCCAAACGCAAGGCCAACGAGCAGGCAGACCGCCGCGGTAAAAGCACCCAAAATGAAAAGCCCGACTGTCGATTTGATCACGGTGCCCGCGCGCTCGACGGGATTCTTCAGTTGGTTTAGCTGGGCGTCTCTCATCGCCTCGATGCGGTCGGGAGGCGGAGCGAATGGTGGTCCCATCTCCGAGAGCTTTTGAGTCATGTGATCGACGATACGTTCCGGCGTGATCCGGTGCACAAACGCGGCCTGATAGATCACCGTGAGCACCACCACGACGGCGAAAGCACCGATCCAATGTGGATGGACCCTGAGGTTGCGAAACACGCGCGTCGGTTCGAAGAAGATACCGGTTATCTTTGTGAAGAACGGCAAAGGCGGTTCCTCACTGGCAATCACCGGCAACGGAATGAAGCTGAAAGCGAACAGAACAATTCCGCCAAGCGCCAGTATCCCGCCTGTAGCCAGGCCGCCTGAAATCAGCCCCAATTTCGGAATGCCGGCGGCGGCAATGATCAGGCCAAGCACGAAAAAGACGATCGCGAACGGCCGTAGCTTCGTCGGACGGGGCGCGCGTGGCGCAGCTTCCGCTACGGGCAGCGGTGGTGGGTGAAAACCCTCCTCTGGAGTACTCATCAGCTCAATCTCCTGTGGGAAGACATATGGAATGACTTGTGCAAATACGGGCCACGAAAGTCTAAGGTTTCAGCCACAAAAATGCACATAAGGCACAAAAAGCACAAAAAAGCATATTGAAAATCAAGCTGGTCCGGTTTTTTTTCAAGAACCATTTTGTGCCTTTTGTGCTTTATGTGCCTTTTTGTGGCTCGACCCGGATGCAGGCGACGTGATGGCCCGGCGCCACTTCGCGCAGTTCCGGATCGATGTGCGCGCAGTCTTCAATTGCAATCGGACAACGCGTCCGAAAACGACAACCTGACGGCGGATTAATCGGCGTCGGAACGTCGCCTTGCAAAACGATTCGCTTGCGTTTTTCCTTCGGATCCGGAATCGGTATCGCCGAGAGCAACGCCTGCGTGTACGGATGAAGAGGTTGTGCGTACAAATCCGCGGCGCTCGCGATTTCAACGATACGTCCGAGATACATCACCGCTACACGCGTGGAAATATGCTCAACAACAGCGAGCCCGTGTGAGATGAATAAGTAGGTGAGCTCAAACTCTTCCTGAAGTTCCTGCAGCAGGTTAACGACCTGCGCCTGCACGGAAACGTCCAATGCCGACACCGGCTCGTCTGCGACAATCAACTTCGGATTAAGCGCCAGCGCCCTGGCCACGCCGATTCGTTGTCGTTGCCCGCCTGAGAACTCGTGCGCGTAACGATTCATGTAATCGGGATCGAGTCCGACGCGTTTCAAGAGTCCGGCAACACGATCGCGCCGCTCACTTTTATCACCCTGCTTATGAATCACTAGCGGCTCGGCAACGATGTCGCCAATCTTCATCCTCGGATTCAGCGACGCATAGGGATCCTGAAAAATGATCTGCATCTCACGCCGAATCTCTCGCAGCGCTTTCTTGTTGAGTGAGAGTACGTCTCTTCCCAGAAAGTTGACGGAGCCCGAAGTCGGCTCAATCAAACGCAGCAGACAACGCCCAACCGTTGATTTACCACAACCCGACTCGCCCACCAGTCCCAATGTTTCGCCGGCAAAGATCTCGAATGACACGCCATCAACCGCGCGCACGACGTCGTCCGAACCCTCAACCGGAAAATGCTTTACCAGTTCACGAACACTGACGAGCGTGTCGCGCGGATCCAGCAGAGACATCTTCAGTGGATTGTTCGCCTGATCTTTTGCTTCAACCGTGGCGCTCATGAACACCTTCGTGGTCTGCCGCTACCGCCGCGGCGAGATCATAAAGCACACAACGAACTTCGACGTTGCCTTCGAGCTGATATAGCGGAATTTCTTCCGCAGTACAGCGAGGCATACGATGACGACACCGTGGCGCGAAGTGACAACCCGGTGGTAAATCGGTTGGACTCGGTACTACACCTTCGATCGTTTCGAGCCGCTCGTTCTTATTCAGATCAGCGACAGTGAGCCTGGGAACGGAACGCAGCAATCCTTCGGTGTACGGATGCTTGGGTCGTGCAAACAACTCCTCGACCGGCGACTCCTCGACGATTCTTCCGGTGTACATCACAGCGACGCGATCAGCTACTTCTGCAACGACACCGAGGTCGTGAGTGATCAAGAGCACGGCCAGTTCACGCTGCTTTCTCAATTCGTCAAGCAGCTCGAGTATCTGTGCCTGGATTGTGACGTCGAGCGCCGTCGTAGGTTCATCGGCAATCAGCAATTTAGGATTGCAGGCAAGCGCCATCGCGATCATCACGCGTTGTCGCATGCCTCCGGACAGTTGATGTGGATAATCATTGACGCGCCGGGCCGGATCGGGAATGGCCACTTCACGCATGGCCTCGATCGTCGCGTTGCGTGCCTGGCTGCGTGAGAGTTTGCGATGCAGACGCAGTGCTTCGGCGATCTGTTCGCCAACTGTATAGACCGGATTGAGCGACGTCATTGGATCCTGAAAGATCATGGCGATATCGTCGCCGCGCATCTCGCGCATTTCCGAGTCTGAAAGTTTGAGCAGGTCTTTGCCATCGAAAAGTATTTCGCCGTTGACGATCTTGCCGGGCGGCGTGATCAAACGCATGATGGAAAGCGCCGTCATCGACTTCCCACAACCGGATTCACCAACGAGCCCGAGCAATTCGCCGCGATCGAGATGAAAGCTGACGCCGTCAACCGCGCGCACAAGTCCGGCGCGGGTCGGAAAATGCGTTTGGAGATTTCGAACTTCGAGCAGGTGAGCCATCAGGGGTAAAGATTGAAATTGTATTCGAGCTGCATCCACATGGAGACGTTTCTTCCGTTCTTGGTAGCGGGAATGAACTTGATCTTACGTGCCGCCTCGATAGACTTCTCCGTAAGTCCACCGGGTAAACCCTGAATCACTCGAATGTTGGTCACAGTACCATCGGCTGCAAAAATGCATTTTAGAACCACCGTTCCAGTGATCTGCTCGTTTCTTGCGCCGGGGCTGTAACTAGGTTCGGGCTTACTGATTAGACGAGCTTTGGAATCCGCTTCAGAGCTTTTGACAATCGTGCCAGGCTTAATGTCAAAGCTTCCGGCTTGAACAGCTTCAGAAACCTCAATAGCTCCGTCCTGCTTTTTCAGTGATAAATAGTGAAAGAATGTCGCAATTCTCGGGTCATCTAAAGACGCGCCGTATGCGCGAAATTCATAAAGCCGTTTGTCGGTCGCAAAGAACTGCACCATCCCCTTCTTATCGGGATAAAGGAATGATTTACCAGCAACACCATCGACAGTGAGATCTCGCTCGAAAGTAAGATTGTCAGCTGGAAAACTATTGTCCCAAAGATATGCGGTTGTTTGTTCATGAATAAATGTCTCCAAAGTCACGAGCTGCTTGGAGTTCTCAACCACATGAACTGTGTAACGGACACCGTTCAGACTACAAGTGATGACGTTTCTTTTGCGATTCTTTTGAGGCAGCGTTCCCGTCTCTTTGTAAATCTGCAACGCTGGCAGGACCGGTAACACGAACGAGATACGTTCCCCTTTGATCGTGTAAATGTTCCACGGCGGACTGGCAGGTTTCTGCGCTCGGGCGGCAGGCACAATCAGGATCAGCGCGCAGACAAATAGTGAGATTTTGATCTTCATAGCTTTAATAGAGATTGAAGTCATATTCGAGCTGCATCCACATCGAGACGAACTTTCCGTCCTTTACTGCCGGAACAAACTTCATCTTTTTCGCAGCGTCGATGGCCTTTTCGGTGAGTCCGTATGGCAACCCTGAAACGGTGTGAATGTTTCCCACGCTGCCATCAGAGTAAAAAACTACCTTCAGGACCACTACGCCTGCAATCTCGTACTTACGTGCTTCCTCCGTGTACGTCGGCTCGGGCTTCATGACGAGCACGGCCTTTCGGTTAACTTCTCTGCCGACGAATGGCTTTGCCCTGCTCTCGTCCGTTTCAGGTTTCGATTCCGGCTCGTAGGGAACTCCGAGTCCATCAGTCACTTCAATTCCTGAGGCGCTCTTTCCCAGCACGACGGAAGAAAAATACTGCTGCACCCGAGTGTCATCGGCGGGTACGCCAAAGACCTGAAATCGATAAAAGGTGTTACCTGTCTTAAAAATCTGCACTGTGCCCGGCACCTTGTCCGGCGCGAAATACTGTTTGCCGCTGAAGCCGTTTCGTTTGAGATCCTTTTCGCTGGTGCGATCAAACGTGGAGTGCGTGAAGATCTCCTGCTCGATAAAGTCTTCGAGCAACTCCTGGCTCGGATCCTCGGAACAGCTAACGGCGTATACCACACCATCCGCGTATGCGCCGAGAACTCGCTGGCGGCGCTGTTTCCCGAACCGATCTACATTTTCTTTGTATGTGGCCATCGCCGGAACAGTTGGGAAGGTTACGGAGAACGCCTCGCCCTTGACTGTATAACGCTTCCACGCACTCTGAGCCGTCACGCCGGGCGCAACGAGGATCAGCAAGACAAATAGGAGAAAAAATCTCTTCATCTTAACAATCTGACTTTGAGAGCAAAACCTATAGTCCCATTTCGACTCATACAGTCGACGTCTCACGATACTCGCCCCAGACGTGCCGCAACGTATCGCTGATTTCGCCCACGGTTGCGTATGCCTCAACGCATTCGAGAATTCGCGGCAGAAGATTATCACTCGTGCCCGCCGCTTGTTGAAGTTTTTCCAACGTAGCGCTGACAGCCTTCGCATCGCGTCGCTCGCGCAACGCTCGCACCCGTTCAACCTGCGCCTGCTCGAGTGCCGGATCGATCCGCAGCACATTCATTGGCGGCTCCTCTTCGACTTGAAAACGATTCACGCCAACTACAACCTGCTCCTGTTTTTCGATCGCTTTCTGATAACGATACGCCGACTCCTGAATCTCACGCTGCACGTACCCGGTTTCGATCGCACGCAGCATCCCGCCCATCGCCTCGATCTTTTTCAGATACTCGAGCACCTGCTCTTCGATCTCGTTGGTAAGCTGCTCAATCGCGTAGGAACCAGCCAGCGGATCCGCTGTTTCAACGACTCCCGATTCATACGCAATCACCTGCTGTGTTCGCAACGCCACTCGCGCTGCGGCCTCTGTCGGCAGCGCAAGCGCTTCGTCCATCGAATTCGTATGCAACGATTGTGTGCCACCGAGAACAGCCGCGAGTGCCTGAATCGTTGTTCGCACAACATTCACCTCCGGCTGTTGCGCCGTCAATGACGACCCGGCAGTCTGCGTGTGAAATCTCAACATTATCGAGCGCGGGTCGCGCGCTTTGAAACGGTCGCGCATGATATGCGCCCACAATCGTCGCGCCGCGCGATACTTCGCAATCTCTTCGAGCAGGTTGTTATGCGCGTTGAAGAAAAACGAAATACGTGGCGCGAAGTCATCGACGTCAAGTCCGGCAGCGAGCGCCGCCTCCACGTACGTGATTCCATCGGCAAGTGTAAAGGCAACTTCCTGCACTGCCGTCGAACCGGCTTCACGAATGTGATAACCGCTGATCGAGATCGTGTTCCAGTTGGGCACTTCGCGAGCACAGAAGGCGAAGATGTCTGTAACCAGACGCAGCGACGGTGCGGGCGGGTAAATGTAAGTACCGCGCGCGATGTACTCTTTCAGAATATCGTTTTGCAAGGTGCCGCGAACTTTGGTAAACGGCACACGTTGCTTGCGGGCCACGGCGAGATAGAGCGACAGCAGTATGGCGGCCGTTGCGTTGATCGTCATCGAAGTCGAGACTTCGTCGAGCGGGATATCAGCAAAGAGCCGCTCCATGTCTTCGAGTGAGTCCACGGCAACGCCGACCTTTCCGACCTCGCCGAGAGCCAGCGTATTGTCAGAATCCAGTCCAATCTGTGTGGGCAGATCAAAAGCGACGGAGAGACCCGTGGTCCCTTGAGCGAGGAGATATTTATAACGGGCGTTTGACTCTTCCGCGGTGGCGTAGCCGGCGTACTGGCGCATAGTCCAAAGACGCCCGCGATACATGTCCTTATAAATGCCCCGTGTGTAGGGAAACTGGCCTGGCGCGCCGAGATCTTTTTCGTAATCAATCTCGCGCGTGTTGTAGGGATTGTAGTCTACCGGAGGCTCAGTTTTAGTCGTCATGTTCGACACCTAGCATACTTCATTTGTGCTTTTTGTGTCCTTTCATGGCAGAGTATGAGCATGGAGAGCGTTCGGGTTAATAAGCGCGGCGCAGATCGCGTCCGCCAGGGGCATCTCTGGGTTTATCGCAGCGATCTCGTGGAGGTGGAGGCGAACGGCGGAGCCGTTGTCACTGTCAAAGACGAGCGCGGCAATTTTGTGGGGCAGGCGCTTTTCAGCGATTCATCGCAGATCGCGCTCCGATTTCTGACTCAAAGCGATGAGAGCATCGATCGCGAGTGGTGGCGACGGCGAATCACGGAAGCGGCGAATCGAAGAAACATCCCGCCCGATACCAATGCGTATCGTCTGATTTACTCGGAAGGCGATCTGCTGCCGTCGCTCATCGTGGACAGCTACGCAGACGTGCTGGTGGTGCAAACGTTGTCGCAGGGCACGGATGCAGTTAAGCCGTTGCTGATCGAGATACTCGTGGAGGAATTCAAACCACGTGCGGTGATTGAACGCAATGATGCGAGAGTGAGAACTTTGGAAGGACTGCCGTTGCTCGCCGGCACGGTCTACGGCGACGCGCCCGCCCAATTGGAGATTCTGCAACATGGTCTGCGCTTTCACGTCGAGCCTCTGGGCGGACAGAAGACCGGTTCATTTCTGGACCAGCGTGAGAATCGACTTGCGGCACGCGCTGCTGCACACACGACCAACAGGCGTAGAGCTCTCGATTGCTTCACATTCAACGGCGCGTTTGCTTTGCATCTCGCGTCAGTGTGTGAAAACGTGATCGGCATCGATATTTCCGGTGATGCCGTTGCGGCTGCACAACGAAACGCATCGTTGAATGAAATGACCAACGTTGAGTTTCGCGAGGCGAATGTGTTCGATGTGTTGCGCGAAATGGAGAATGGTTTCGATGTCATCGTGCTTGACCCGCCTGCATTTGCGAAGAACCGCGCGAGTTTGAAAGCAGCGATTCGCGGCTACAAGGAGATCAACCTGCGGGCGCTGAAGTTACTGAATCCCGGCGGCGTGCTGATCACGTGTACGTGTTCTTATCATGTTTCCGAGGAGTTGTTTCTGGAGATCCTGGCGCAGGCCGCGCTCGACGCACATAGGCGTGTGCAGTTGATGGAGAAACGGATGCAGGCGACAGATCATCCGGCATTGGTGGGAATGCCGGAGACCTATTACTTGAAGTGCGTGATAGCGAGGGTCATTTAGCCACGGATAACACGGAAATAAATCCGGATTTCTTCCGTGTTATCCGTGGCTTATTTGATTACATACCGGGATCGTTTTCGATGACGATCTTGGTCGTGTAGTCCTTGCCTCCGACAGTCAGCTTGAGGTTGTAGGTGCCGGCTTCGAGCGGTAGCCCCAGGTTGAGGAAGCCGCCGAAACCACCACCGCCTCCGCCGCCTCCGCCACCGCCGCCACCGCCGCCACCGCCGCCGCCACCGCCGCCGCCACCGCCACCGCCGCCGCCACCACCTCCGCCACCGAAACCACCGGTCGGACGTGGAGGCGGATCGCCGCGCAGGTTCCACTGAATCCTGTTCAGACCGGCATCATTGGTCGCCACCAGATTTCGAACGACCTTACCGGTGTAATCCGAGATGGTGAGTTTCACTTCACCCGACGGCGCAGACTTCAGGAAGTAGTTGATGGCAGTCCCTGGAGTGGGATTCGCACCACGGAAGAGCTTCGAGCCTCCCCAGTAGCGTCCCAGCCGCGGGTCGTTCTGCCAGATCGTGCCGGGTCTCACTTCAAACAAAGTCGCATCCGTATCCATCACCTTTTGCGTCATCAGTTGCAACGCGCTGATGTCGTCGAAGATGTAAATGCCGCGACCATGAGTACCCACGATCAGATCGTTATCACGCGGATGGATCAGGATGTCGTCGACGCGAATGATCGGCATGCCCGACATCATCGGCTTCCATTCGGCGCCACCATTGAGCGAAACATAAAGCCCATACTCAGTGCCGGCGAAGAGCAGATCCTTGTTCCGCGCGTCTTCGCGAATGACATTGACCGTGCCCCACTTCGGAAGATTGTTGACGAGTGAAGTCCATGTTGCGCCGTAATCTCGCGTTACGAACAAGTAAGGCTTGAGATCGTCGAGACGATGCCCGTCGACTGCGAGATAGCACGTGCCTGCATCGAAATGCGAAGGCTCAACGCGTGCGATGTGGTAGGTATCGCCGATACCCGGCACATTCTTTGAAACGTTGGTCCAGGTGGCGCCGCCGTCCTTACTGACCTGAACGTTTCCATCGTCAGTTCCCACCCACAGGATTCCCGGCAGTTTCGGCGACTCAGCCACAGTGACGACGTAGCCGTAGCCGGTATAACCGTCATGCTTCGACGCCATCGGATCCTTGCCGGGTATTCCCATGATCGGAAGTGTGTTGCGATCGATCTGTTTGGTGAGATCGATTGATGCTGTCCACGTATCGCCGCGGTCCAATGATTTGAAGAGTTTGTTGCCGCCTGCGTAAACAAGACGTGGATTGTGCGGCGAGAGATAAATGGGCGTGTTCCAGTAGAAACGAAAGACTTCGGTTGCGGGCGGAGTCGGAACTACATTCGACTGCAGATTCCCACCACCAAAGCCGCCGAACCCTTGCGCCGCTGCAAACGCCGCAAGCTGGGCCTGCGTGTCTGGCGTAGGTGAAGCGCTCGGTGAGGGGCTCGCAGTCGGGGCACCACCTTGCCGTCCGCCACCACCCGGTCCACCGCGTCTCTGTGGTACACCACGCGGTCGAATACTCACGCTCCGGCCCGTTCGCAGATCCAAACGCTGCATGGCGCCGCCCTGCGATTCAGCGTAGACAATGTTGTAGTCAGTTGGATCGACCTGCGTGTAGAAGCCATCACCACCACCGACGCGATACCAGTCAGCATTCGTGATTCCGTTCTGGAAGCTTCGCGTCTGGCTTGGACCACCCCAGGAACCGTTATCCTGCAAACCACCGTAGACGTAGTACGGCTTACGCATATCGACTCCGATAGCGTAAAACTGTGCCGCTGGAATCGTGTTGACGAACTCCCAGGTCGCGCCCTGATCGTAGCTGACGTTCAAGCCACCATCGTTACCAACCATGATTTGATCCGGGTTTGTCGGGTTGATCCAGATCGCGTGATTGTCGCTGTGCGCGATGCCTTGTTGCAGCGATTTGAACGTCTTGCCGCCGTCCGTCGACTTGCTGAAGTTCAAGCCGCCGACGTAAACGTTCTCCGGATTCTTGGGATCGACGCGAATCTGGCTGTAGTACATCGGGCGGTTGTTTTCGTTACTGACGATCCGCCACGTCTTACCTTTATCGTCCGAACGCCACACACCGGCTTTCTTCGGATCCAAAGGTGTTGGTGTGGGGGAAGCTGCCGGAGAAGCGCTCGGCGACGCTGATGGCGAGGGACTCGGGCTCGGGGCCGCTCCACCCGGAGTCGGCTCTTCGCCGCCGGTACCGACACTGGCGCCGACTTCCATCTGCGCGTAAATAATATTCGGGTTTGAGCGCGAGACATCAAGTCCGATGCGACCGAGAAGTCCTTCGGGCAGACCACCGCCATCGAGCTTCTTCCAGGTCTTGCCGGCGTCGATCGTCTTCCAGATTCCGCTTCCTGGTCCACCGCCGTTGAAACCGAAATTGGTGCGGCGACGCTGGTAAGAAGCAGCGTAGAGAATCTTGCTGTCGGAGGCGTCCATCGCGAGGTCCGTAAAACCGGTGTCTTCGTCGATGAACTTCACATTGTTCCACGTCTTACCGCCGTCCGTAGTTTTGTAGACACCGCGTTCTTTGTTTGGTCCAAAGAGATGGCCCAGGACGGCGACGTAGACGATGTTAGGATCCTTCGGATCGATCACGATGCGCGCGATCGTCTGTGAATCTTCGAGACCCATCTTCGTGAAAGTCTTGCCGGCATCGGTTGACTTGTAGATACCGTCGCCAAAGCTCGAGCTCTGGCGATTGTTGGCCTCACCCGTGCCGACCCAGACGATGTTTGGATCGGAAGGCGCAATGGCAATGTCGCCGATTGAGTGAGTTCCGTAGGTGTCGAAGATTGGTTGAAAGGTTGTACCGTTGTTGGTTGACTTCCAAACGCCGTTGGTAGCGAACCCAACGTAGATGATGTAGGGATTCTGCTCGACCGCAGTGATGTCGTCGATGCGTCCACCCATGCTCGCGGGTCCGATACTACGAGCGACGAAACGCTTCAGAACCGGATCTGTCGACCAGTTGATCGGCGTTGGAGTTGGACTCGGACTTGGAGTTGGCCTCTGCTGGCCTTGCGCGCCTGCGGGGGCCGGAGTTTGAGTTGCAGTTTGGTTTTGTGAATGGACCGTTATAGTGGCAAACGCCACAGCACTGATGATGACAATCAGCAAGCCAAGATCGTACACGGAGCGCGACCGGTCTTTCATGCGAAAGTGTCCTTTCAACAGCAGGATGGTTTTGAACTATAGAACGAGTGCCTTAGAAATTAGGCTAGATGAACGTGCGGAATATAAACCAAAACGCG
>Ga0111538_10009073_pt1 | contig 13300 bp, 11 predicted proteins | sample SoiMethybrSBSTD1_FD_79669 | JGI IMG/M metagenome (GOLD analysis project Ga0111538, IMG submission 79669) | Bulk soil microbial communities from a Populus tree surrounding site in Tennessee, USA - Soil MetaG P. TD hybrid SBSTD1 (version 2)... | ecosystem: Environmental > Terrestrial > Soil >...
ACGACACCACCAGCCAGGCGCCGCCGGGCAGCGCGGCCACCACGGCCCGGGCGACGCCCGGCTCGGTCGCCGCCGTCGCCCCGTCGAGCTCGTCGGCGAGGGCCTTGGCCGCGGCGGCTGAGGCGGCCTGCCAGGCGTCGAGCCAGCCGCTCTCGGCCGGCTCGGCGGAGGCCCGCCGCGCCGCCTCCAGCCAGTCGGCGGGGTCGCCGGGTGACACCACCGCAGCGGTGCCCGCCGGGTCGGACCACCCGGGCGCGCCGAGCACGATCTCGAGAGCACCGGAGGCCGCCAGCCACTCGTTCACCACCCGGGACGAGCCCGGCGCCCCCAGGCGCACCACCACATCCGGCCGCAGCACCTCGGCCGCCCGGGGCGAGCGGAGGATGGCGTCGAGGTGCGTGACGCTCGTGTCCGCCGGGAGCCAGGCGGTCGAGCGCGGCTCGGCCACCACCGGCCAGCCCCGAGCCGCGGCCGCGGCGTGGACCAGCCCGCCGTCCAGGCCGGGCACCGCGCCCGCCACCAAGAGCACCCGCCCGGCGGGGACGTCGACCTCGGTGGCCCCGGTCCGAGCGGACCGGCGCGCCCAGGCACCGGTGCCCCGGGGCGCGGGCAGCGGGCCGGGCGTGCCCACCAGCGGCTCCCGGAACGGCAGGTTGAGCTGGACCGGTCCGGCGGGGGGGCCCACCGCGACGGCGTAGGCCCGGGCCGCCAGCGGTCGCCAGCGGTCGGCGCCGGCGGCGTCGGGTACTCCGGGGTCGCCGAACCAACGCACCGAGCGCCCGTACAGGTGGACCTGGTCGATGGCCTGGGGCGCCCCGACGTCTCGCAGCTCGGGCGGGCGGTCGGCGGTGCAGGCCAGCAGCGGGACGCCGGCCAGGTCCGCCTCCACCACCGCCGGGTGCAGCTCGGCCGCGGCAGTCCCGCTGGTGGTCAGGACCACCGCCGGGCGCCCGGTGGCCAGGCCCAGCCCCAGCGCCAGGAACGCGCCCGAACGCTCGTCGTGCTGCACGTGCAGCCGCACGCCGGGGTGGTCGGCGAGGGCGAGGGCCAGCGGGGTCGAGCGCGACCCGGGGCACACCACCGCGTCGGTGAGACCGTCGCGCACCCACTCGTCCACCAGTGTGGCCGCGAAGGTCGCCTGTGCATCGTTGGGGGTCATCCGGCGACAAGAATCGCTCGCGGTGCGACTTCACAGCGAACGCGACGGCGCGGGCGTCCCGGTGGCCCTGCTCCACGGCTTCGGCCAGACGGCTCGGTGCTGGGGGGTTCTGCCCGATGCGCTGACCCCGGACTACGAGGTGGTCCGCCTCGACGCGCCCGGCCACGGAGACACCGGCGGCGAGGGCGTCGACCTGCCCACCACCGCCGATCTGATCGCCGAGGCCGCCGGGCCCGCGGTGTACGTCGGCTACTCGATGGGCGGGCGCATGGCCCTGCAGCTGGCCGTGGACCGGCCCGACGTGGTCCGGGGCCTGGTGGTGGTGGGAGGCACCCCCGGCATCGAGGACCCCAACGAACGCGCGGCGCGCCGGAAGGCCGATCACGCCCTGGCCCAGCGCATCCGGGACCAAGGAGTCGACGCCTTCATCCACTACTGGCTGGACCTGCCGCTGTTCGCCGGGCTGCCCGCCGAGGCCCGCTACGAGGACGAACGCCGCCGCAACACGGCCGAGGGCCTCGCCACCAGCCTCGAGCGGGCGGGCACGGGGTCACAGGCGCCGCTGTGGGACCGGCTGGCCGCCATCGACGTGCCCGTGCTGCTGGTGGCGGGCGAGGACGACCAGCGCTACGTCGAGATCGCCTCCCGCACCGGTGCCGCCATCGGACCGGGGATCGAGCTGAGCCTCATCACCGACGCGGGCCACAGCGTCCACCTCGAGCAGCCGGAGCGCTTCGCGGGGGCGCTGAGGGGCTGGCTGGCGTCGTGGGCGTGAACGACACTTCCGGCATGGCCGAGCTGTCCCGCCGTGCGTTCCTGGGCCGAGCATCGGCGGTCGGCGGCCTGGCCGCGTTGGGGGCCTGCTCCGGAGGTGGGGACGGCGGTGAGGAGAGTGCCGCCCAGGCCGCCGCGGCGGCGTTCGACCCCGAGGACTGGGCGTCGGTGCGGGACCAGTTCGCCCTCGATCCCGACACCGCCCACTTCGCCGCCTTCGTGCTGGCCGCCCATCCCCGGCCGGTGGCCGAGGCCATCGAGCGGCATCGGACCGGGTTGGACACCGGCACGCAGAGCTACCTGGCGGAGACCGAGGTCGACGCCGAGATCGCGGTGCAGCAAGCGGCCGCCGAGTACCTCGGGGCCGAGCCCGACGACATCGCTCTCACCGACAGCACCACGCAAGGCCTGGGGCTGGTGTACGGCGGGCTGCGCCTGAGCCCCGGCGACGAGGTCCTCACCACCGAGCACGACTTCTACTCCACCCATCAGGCGCTGACCCTGCGCGCCCGGCGCGACGGCACCGTCGTCCGCCGGGTCCGGCTCTACGACGACCCGGCCACCACCTCGGTGGACGAGATCGTCTCCCGCCTCATGGCCGGGGTGACGCCGGCCACCCGGGTGGTGGCGGTCACCTGGGTGCACTCGGGCACCGGGGTGCGCCTGCCCGTCCGGCAGCTGGCCGACGCCCTCGGCGGCCGGGCCCTGCTGTGCGTCGACGGCGTCCACGGCCTCGGCGTCGAGGACGTCACCGTGGGGGACCTGGGCTGCGACGTGCTGGTGGCCGGCACCCACAAGTGGCTGTTCGGGCCACGGGGCACCGGCATCGTGTGGGCCCGCCGGGCGGCCTGGAGCGAGATCGGGGCGACCATCCCACCCTTCGAGCCGTCCAGCTTCGGCGAGTGGCTCAACGGCCTGCCGCCCGAGCCCGCCAACGGCCTCCGGTTCACTCCCGGCGGCTACCACAGCTTCGAGCACCGCTGGGCGTTGGCCGAGGCCTTCGGGTTCCACCGCGACATCGGCAAGGACCGGGTCGCCGAGCGCACCCACACGCAGGCGGCCCAGCTCAAGGAGGGCCTCTCCGGGGTCCCGGGCGTCACGGTGGTGACCCCACCGGGCGACGACCTGTCGGCCGGCATCGTCTGCTTCGACGTGGATGGCTCCGACCCCGTCGACGTGGTCGGGCGGCTGGCCGAGGCCGGCATCGCCGCCAGCGTCACGCCCTATGCCGCCCAGCACGTCCGGGCCGGTCCCAGCATCGTCACCACCCCGGACGAGGTGGACGCGCTGGTCGCCGCGCTAGGGCGCTGAGATCCAGAGGCCCGCGGCCAGCAGGGTCCCGAACACCAGCTGGACCCGCCCGGTGGCGCCCAGCACGGGGATGAGCGCCCCGCCCCGAGCGCCGTTCAGCACCTCGATCACCGGCTTGCGGGCGAGAGGCACCGCGGCCAGGGCGGCGATGGCGGCGGGGCGGTTGCCGAGGCCGGCGATCACCGGGATCATCACGACCGCTCCCACCAGCAGCGCCACGTACATCACCCGGGTGCCCTGGTCGCCCAACCGCACAGCCAGGGTGCGCTTGCCCGAGGCGGTGTCGCCCGGGATGTCCCGCAGGTTGTTCACCACCAGCAGGGCGGTGGCCAGGAAGCCGACCGGGATGCTGGCGGTCACGGCCAGGAGCGCCACATCCTCCTGCTGCACGTACTGCGACCCGACGGTGGCCACCACGCCGAAGAACACGAACACGAACAGCTCGCCCAGGCCGAGGTAGCCGTAGGGATGCTTCCCTCCGGTGTAGAACCAGCCGGCGGCGATGGCCGCCGCCCCTACGACCAGCAGCTCGGGCCCGACCGCGATGGCCAGGGCCAGGCCCGCCACCCCCGCCACCCCGAAGGCGGCCAGCGCAGCTCGCTTCACCGCCCCGGGCGTGCGCAACCCCGAGCCCACGAGCCGCACGGGGCCGACCCGGCGCTCGCTGCTGTCGGTGCCCCGCACGCCGTCGCTGTAGTCGTTGGCGTAGTTGGTGCCCACCTGCAGCGCCAGGGCCACGACCCCGGCTGCGACCGCCCGCCAGGCGATGATGTCGACCCGCCCGGTGGCGCAGGCGGTGCCCACCAGCACCGGCACGATGGCCGCGGGCAGCGTCCGGGGACGCGCGCCCGCCACCCAGTCCTGCCAGGCGGCCGCCGGGCGCGGGACGGCGGCAGGGGCATCGGCCATCCCACAGGTTGGCACGCGGCCGGGCACGGGCATGAACCAGACTCGTCGGATGCGCCGGCTGGTCGTCGTCGAGGCCCGGGGGGCCGACCGCTTCGTCGACCGGGTGCGCCGGGCGTGGGACGAGGGTGACGCCGTCCTGCCGCTGGACCCGCGGTTGCCGGCTCCCGACCGCGAGCGGGTCCTGGCCGCGGCCCGGCCGAACGAGCCGGTGGAGGAGGGCGACGCCCTGGTCATGGCCACCAGCGGCGCCACCGGTACGCCCAAGGCGGTGGTGTTGACCCACGACTCCGTGGCGGCCTCGGCCCACGCCACCAGCGACCGGCTGGGCGTGGACCCGGCCCGCGACCGATGGCTGGCCTGCCTGCCGCTGGCGCACGTGGGCGGTCTGACGGTGGTCACGAAGGCGCTGCACACCGGAACGCCGCTGACCGTGCACGACGGCTTCGATCCCCGGGCGGTGGAGGCGTCGGGGGCCACGCTGGTCTCGCTGGTGCCGACCATGTTGCGCCGCATCGATCCGTCCGGGTTCCGGGTTGTCGTGCTGGGCGGCTCGGCCATGCCTCCCGATCTGCCGCCCCAGGCGGTCGCCACCTACGGCAGCACCGAGACCGGCAGCGGCGTGGTCTACGACGGCGTGCCCCTCGACGGGGTCGAGGTGCGGACGGTGGGCGAGGAGATCCACATCCGGGCGCCCATGCTGCTGCGCGCCTACCGGGACGGCACCGACCCCAAGGACGAGGACGGCTGGTACCCGACCGGCGACGCCGGCCGGTGGGATGCCGCCGCGGGCCGGCTGTCGGTCTTCGGCCGGGTCGACGACCTGGTCATCACCGGGGGCGAGAACGTCTGGCCCGCCGCCGTCGAGCGGGTGCTGGGCGCCTGTGCCGGCGTGGCCGAGGTGGCGGTGGTGGGCCGCCCCGACCCCGAGTGGGGCCAGCGGGTGGTGGCCCTGGTGGTGCCGGCCGACGCGGCCGCCCCGCCCACGCTCGACGCCCTCCGCGCCGCGGTGAAGGCCGAGCTGCCCGCCTACGCCGCGCCCCGCGAGCTGGTCCTGGTCGCCTCGCTCCCCCGCACCCCGCTGGGCAAGCTGGCCCGCGCCCGCCTACCGGACAGGCCCTAGCCGAGGGCCGCGCCCAGCAGGGCGCCGCCGTCGACCACCAGGGTGTGGCCGGTGATCCACGACGCCAGGTCGCTGGCCAGGAACAGCGCGGCGTTGGCGATGTCGGTCGGCTCGCCCAGGCGGCGGAGCGGCATGCGGGCGGCGATGGCCTCCTCGGCCGGCTCCCACAGGGCGCGGGCCATGTCGGTCTTGACCAGCCCGGGAGCGATGGCGTTGACCCGCACCTGGGGCGACAGGTCGGCGGCCAGCGTGCGGGTCAGGTGGATCAGCGCGGCCTTGGTCACGTTGTAGTGCCCGATGGCCGGCTCCACCGACATCCCGCCGACGCTCGCGACGTTGAGGACAACGCCACCCCGCTCGGCCATCGACGCCTTCCACGCCTCCTGGCACCAGACCACCGGGCCCCGGAAGTTGACCTGCCAGGTCTTGTCGAAGCGGGGCAGGTCGATGTCGATGGGGCGGCCCATGTAGGGGTTGGTGGCCGCGTTGTTCACCAGGATGTCGACCGCACCGAACCGGTCCATGGTGGCAGCCACGCAGGCGGCGATCTGGTCCGGCTCGCCCGCGTTGGCCGCGAAGACCGCCGTGTCGCCCCCGATCTCGTCCGCCGCGGCTTCCAGCGCGTCCTGCTTGCGGGACGACAGCATCACCGACGCCCCCGCTCCGGCGTATGCCGCCGCGATGGCCTTGCCGATGCCCCGGCTGGCCCCGGTGACCAGCGCAACCTTGCCGTCCAGCGTGATCTGCATGGACGCGCAAGCTAGTGCCCGTACGGTGGACGGTATGAACCGCCTGGCCGCCGAGACCAGCCCGTACCTGCGCCAGCACGCGGAGAACCCGGTCGACTGGTACGCCTGGGGGGACGAGGCCTTCGCCGCCGCCAAGGAGGCCGACCGGCCCATCCTGCTGTCGGTGGGCTACTCGTCCTGCCACTGGTGCCACGTCATGGCGCACGAGTCGTTCGAGGACCCCGAGGTGGCCGGGCTGATGAACGACCTGTTCGTCAACATCAAGGTCGACCGGGAGGAGCGCCCCGACGTCGACGAGATCTACATGGAGGCGGTCCAGGCCCTCACCGGCAGCGGCGGCTGGCCCATGACCGTCTTCCTCACCCCCGAGGGCCGGCCGTTCTTCGGCGGCACGTACTTCCCCAAGGAGTCGCGGGGCGGGATGATCGCCTTCCCCGACCTGTGCCGCCGCATCGACGAGCTGTGGCGCACCCGGCGGGACGACATCGACACCCAGGCGGGCGAGCTCACCGCCGCGCTGGGCCGCACCGCCACCATCGACCCCGGCGACGGGCTGCCCGGGCTCGACGTGCTCGACGCCGCCTACGGTCAGCTCCGCCAGCAGCACGACGACACGAGAGGCGGCTTCGGCGGCGCCCCCAAGTTCCCCCAGGCCATGAGCCTGGACCTGCTGGTGCGCTCGCTGGCCCGGACCGGCTCGGCCGTGACCCGGGCGATGGTCGAGACGTCACTCGACGCCATGGCGTCGGGCGGCATCTACGACCACCTGGGCGGCGGCTTCGCCCGCTACTCGGTCGACGCCGACTGGCTGGTGCCCCACTTCGAGAAGATGCTCTACGACCAGGCGCTGCTGGTCCCGGCCTACCTGCACGCCTGGCAGGTCACCGGCCACGAGCGCTACCGCCAGGTGCTCGAAGAGACCGTCGACTACGTGCTGGCCCAGCTGCGCGACCCGGCGGGCGGCTTCTATTCCGCCGAGGACGCTGACAGCGAAGGGGTCGAGGGCCGGTTCTACGTCTGGACGCCCGAGCAGATCACCGCCGCGCTGGGCGGGGACCAGGACTGGGCGGACGAGGTCATGGCGTACTACGGCGTGACCCCGGGCGGGAACTTCGAGGGCGCCACCATCCTCAACCGGCTGGCCCACGCGGGCGACCTGGCCCGCCCGCCTCGCATCGAGGAGGCTCGCGCCCGGCTGTTCGCCGCCCGCGCCGAGCGGGTCCGCCCCGGCCTGGACGACAAGGTGCTCACCGAATGGAACGGCCTCATGCTGACGGCCCTGGCCGAGGCGGCGGCCGCCACCGGGCGGGAGGACTGGCTCGACGCGGCGCGGGCCAACGCCGAGTTCCTGGTGCGCGAGCTGCGCCGGGACGACGGCCGCTGGCTGCGCTCGTGGCAGGCGGACGGCGGCGCCCGCCACCTGGCCTTCGCCGCCGACCACGCCTCGCTGGTCGAGGCCTTCGCGCGGGTGGCCGAGGCCACCGGGGAGGCCCGCTGGATCGCCGAAGCGCGCACGACGGCCGACGCCCTGCTCGAGCTGTTCTGGGACGCCGAGCGCGGCGGGCTGTTCACCACCGGCAGCGACGCCGAGCAGTTGGTGACCCGCAACAAGGACCTGATGGACAACGCCACCCCGAGCGCCAACAGCCTCGCGGCCGTCGGGCTGCTGCGGCTGGCCGCCCTCACCGGCGAGGACCGCTACCGCCACCATGCCGAGCAGATCCTGCGCCTGGCCGGGCCGCTCGCCGCCCGCCATCCCACCGCGTTCGGACACCTGCTGGCGGCGGTGGCGCTGTCGGTCCACGGCATCGACGAGGTGGTGGTGGCGGGCGAGCGGGCGGACCTCGTGGAGGTGGCCCAGCGCCGCTACCTGCCCCAGGCGGTGCTGGCCTGGGGCGAGCGCTACGACTCGCCCCTGTGGGAGGGTCGCGACGACGGTCGGGCCTACGTCTGCCGCGGCTACACATGCCGGCTGCCGGCCGAGGACGCCGATGTCCTCGCCGCCCAGCTGGCCGCCGCCGAAAAACCCGGCTGAGGGGGTTGAGCGTCGTAGAGGGCGAGGTCCACCGCATGCCCGCGCCGCCCGAGCTCGTCACGTTCTGCCAGCAGGAGCACCGCCGCCTGGTCGGCATGCTCGGCCTCCTGGTGGGCGACCGCGAGCGCCTGTGGCGTGCCGGCCGGCGCCGCCGGTACCGGAAGGTGGCGGCGACCCTCACGGTCCTGTCGGTGGCCGTGCTCTGGGCCGTCGACACCGGGTCCCGGGAGCACGACGAGGACGCCCTCGACGTATCCACCTCAGCCCGCATCCTCATCGAGGACCCGGCGCAGGGCTTCAGCGTCGAGTACCCCTCGACCTGGCGGCGGGCCACCACCGACCTCACGCCCAACCTCACGGACCCGGTGGAGATCCTGTCGCTGGGCACCGGATATCTGGTCCCCGGCGGCCGCTCGTGCGCCCAGCTGCCCATGAACGCGCTGAAGGCGATGAGCCCGACCGACGGCTTCGTCAGCGTCCAGGAGCAGCGCTCTGCCCCGACCAGTCTGTTCCCCGATCGACCCGACCGGTTCCCGCCGCCGGGATACGAGGGCGACAGCGAGGTCGCCGCGTGCCCGTCGCGACCGCCCAAGGTCGATACCTGGTGGATCCGCTTCCAGGATGCCGGGCGGGCCTTCTACGTCCTCGTCGCCATCGGCCGCCAGGCGAGTGAGGCGACCCGTGCGGAGACCTGGGCCATCCTCGACAGCCTCCAGTTCGGTCCCTTGCCACAGCCGAGCGGTGCCGTGATCACCGGGACGCTGCCGGACGGTCAGCCGTGGACCGTGCGCCACGACGCGGTGCATGGCCTGTGCGTGATGTTCGGCGAGGCGAACCTCGGCTGCGACGACCAGGGCCCGGTGATCGGACCGGACGCGGACCCGGCCATACCTCGCCTGGCTCCGGCCCGGTCGGCTCGCTCGCCCAACTCCGGGTCGCTCGTGTACGGGTTCCTGCCCCCTGGCGCCACCCGCGTGGAGCTGGTCTACGACGGCGGGCGCAGTATCCCGGCCGAGGTGGTGGTCGAACCGGACGAGCGGTTCTGGGCGGCGCCGGTCGATCCCGACGACGCTCCGGACGGCGTCGTCTACCGGGACGACGGTGGCGAGATCTGGATGTTCGGCCTCAGAGGCCGGTAAACCTTCCCGGCTCCTGGCGCGTCTGTTGGGGCGTGGCGCGAATTCCCGGGAACCAAACGAGGCTGCCGGACATCTATACGGCTATGGAGCCGACCTCGCGAGGCGCGCAGGTCGAGCCGGACGTCCCCCTGATCCGGCTCGGCCCCAGCGGGTGGCGGACGCTCTTCGTGGCGGCCCTGCTCACTCTGGCCCTGTTGCTCGGGCCGCTGGCGATCATGGCCCTTTCGCGCAACCTCCACAACGAGGTGGGCAGCACGCCCCAGGCAACATTTCCCGGCGCCGGCCGGCCCGCGGCGGGGCCGTCCGGCTGAGCCGGGACCCGCCGGTCGCCCGTCCGACTCCGTCCTGGACGGGCGACCGGCTATACCCGGATCACCGTCTTGCCGGTGTTGGCGCCTGTGAACAACGCGTTGAGCGCGTCTACGGCTGACTCCAGCCCCTCGTAGACCTCGGTGCGGTAGCGCAGCTTGCCCTCGGCGATCCAGCCCCCCAGGCGGGCCGAGACCTCGCCGAAGCGGTCCCAGTGGTCGAGGGACAGGAAGCCCTCCATGCGGGCCCGGCGGTTGATGAGCTGGAAGTAGTTGGCCGGGCCCGGGGGGCGCCGGGTCTCGTTGTAGATGGCGATCGAGCCGCACAGCACCACCCGGGCATGCATCGCCAGCCGGTCGAGCACGGCGTCGAGGATGGGCCCGCCCACGTTGTCGAAGTAGACGTCGACCCGATCGGGGCACAGCTCCTTCAGCTTGGCCCGCACGTCGTCGCGGCGGTGGTCGATGGCGCCGTCGAGGCCGAGCTCGTCGAGCAGCCAGCGGGCCTTGTCCTCCCGACCGGTGATGCCGATCACGCGGCAGCCGTGCAGCTTGGCGATCTGGGCGGCCAGCGAGCCGGTGGCCCCGGCGGCGGCCGACACGACCACGGTCTCGCCCGCCTTCACCTGGCCGACGTCGACCATCCCGACATAGGCGGTGAGCCCGGTGGCGCCGTAGACCGAGAGCATGGCGGGGGCGTCGACGTCGGTGCCCAGGTCGGTCGAGAGCGGATCGTCCACGACCACCGCGTAGCGCTGCCAGCCCGGCAGGCCGTACACCGCGTGGCCCAAGGGCAAGGTCGGGCAGCGGGTGGCCACCACCCGCCCGATCCCGCTGGCCCGCACGACCTCGCCCACCTCGACCGCGGGCAGGTACCCCTCGCCCTGGGACAGCCAGGTGCGCACGGTGGCATCGATGCCGATCCAGTCGACCTCGACGAGCGCCTCGCCCTCGCCCAGGTCGGGCAGCGCCACGCCCTCCTCCAGCTCGACGTCGTCCGGCGTGAGCAAGCCCACCGGCCGGCTACGCAACACCACCCGCCGGTTCGTGGTGGCGGCGAGGTCGATGGCCGTCTCGGTCTCCACGGCCGGGAACCTATCTGACGAGCCGTCAGCTCTGCGTCCAGCGGCCGCGGTGGACACGGGCGCCCGCAGGCGGGGCGGGGCGTCCCGTGGAGCGACCGGGGGGTCCGGGGTCGTCGGCCGGGTATCCGAGCGCGACCGCGCCCAGGGCTCGCCAGCCCTCGGGGACCCCCAGGGCGGCCAGCGCGGCGCCCTCGTGCTCGAACAGGCCGTAGAACAAGGCACCGAGCCCGACGTCCACCGCGCCCAGCAGCAGCGTCTGGACGGCCATGCCGCCGTCGACCCACCAGTACGGCACGGGCCAGGCCTCGACGCCGGCGCCCAGCCCGGTAGCGGCCTTGTCGCCTTCGGCGTAGCGCCGGGGGTAGGCGCCCGGCTCCACGAGCGCCACGACCACGACGGGCGCATCCAGCAGCCCGGGCCAGCGGAACGACCCGCGCCGCTCGGCGGGCAGCGTGGCGTCCCACAGGCGGGCGGTGTCGCCGCCTTCGAGCACCACGAAGGCGGTGGCGCGGGTGTTGCCGGCGCTGGGAGCGCGCAATGCGCCGGCAACGAGCCGGTCCACGAGTGCAGGATCGACGGAGCGCGGCGCGAACGACCGCACCATCCGGCGGCGGCGGATTGCTTCGCTCAGCTCCACCGGGAGCAGCCCCCGGTCAGGCGAGCTTGCGCAGCTCTTCCTCCATGGCCCAGCCGAACGCCACCAGGCTGTCGCCCTTGTGGGCGTGGAGGTCGTCGAAGCGGGCGGTCACCTCGTCTTCGATCCCCTCGAGGTGGAGGGTCTCGTGATCGAGCACGGGAGCATGGCCGCTGCCGTCGCCGCGCGCCAGGAAGGCCCGCTGGTCGTAGGCGCTGGGCTCGATGCCGAAGCGCTTCGCCAGGCGGCCGCCCCAGGCGCGCTCCTCACCGGAGGCCCGGTGGGCGGCGCGAGGGACGACATCGTTGAGCGAGCGGAAGGCATCGAAGCCGCCGGGCTGGCTGAAGCGGGCGCCCACCAGCACGTCCTCGTCCGGGAAGGCGAGGACGGCGCGGCGCATGAGGTCGGTCACGAGGCCGCGCAGCACCGTGTCGCGCTTGGACGTGCGCCGCACCGAGGCCAGGCCGATGAGCACGCAGGGGGTGCCACCGATCCGTTCGAGGGTGCAGAACGCGAAGCCCTTGAGCCGGTCCTCTTCGCGGGCCTGCGTGACGAGGACCCACGCCTCGGCCTGCTTCGACAGCATGCCGACCTCGTGGCCGTGCGAACCCTCGGCGCACAGATCGGCCATCTCGACCAGCTCTGCGTCACTCAGCGCCGTGCAGTCCTTGGTGTCTACAGCTAACGACATCTCCTGTGCTGCCCCCGTTCTGCGCCGACGGATGAGCTACCAGTCCAGTCAAATCGCACGTCGTGTGCAACTCGGGTAGCCGAACACGCGCGCGGAGCGCGCAATGCGCTACATGATCGCCCCCGGTCCGAGCGCTTCGCGGAGGCGCCCCAGCAGGCCGTTTGTGGTGTCCACGTTCCACTGTTCGGGCAGGCGAACGACTTGCCGCTCCCCGAGGTGGAGCAGCACAGGCGCATCTCCGGGATGGTCACCGAGAACGTCCTTGAGCCGTCCCACGGTGGCCTCTGACAGCAGCGCGGGCGGGACGCGCACCCGCAGCGGCTCGGCCACCGGGCCCTCGGCCACCTCGATCACGTCGACCGCCTGGGCGATGAGCTTGGGGGCGTCGTCCCGCGTGTCGACCCGGGCCTTGACCACGACCACGGCGTCGTCCTCCAGCTTGTGGCCATGCTCGGTCATGGTGCGAGGAAAGACCATGACCTCGACCGCCGAGCCCAGGTCCTCCAAGGTGAACACGGCCATGAGGTCGCCTTTGCGGGTCCACTTGCGCTGCAACCCGGTGATCACTCCCCCCACGGAGCGGAGCGCCCCCTCCTCGGCGTCGGCCAGGTCCGCGAGGGCGAGGTCGCAACGCCGGGCCAGCGCGGCCTCGGCCCCGAGCAACGGGTGGTCGCTGACGTAGAGGCCCAGCATCTCCTTCTCGAAGGCGAGCCGGTCGCGCTTGGCGAACTCGATCTCGGGGATGGCGCTGCGCTCGAAGTCGCCGCCGCCGTCGTCGCCGCCGAGGTCGCCGAACAGGGTCATGATCCCCATGTCGCGCTCGCGCCGGCGGGCCAGCGTGTGGTCGACGATCTGCTCGAACACGGCGAGCAGGCCCTTGCGGGGATGCCCCACGTCGTCGAACGCCCCCGCCTTGATCAGCGACTCGACCGCTCGCTTGTTGAGCACTTGGGTGTCGACCCGCTGGCAGAAGTCGTAGAAGTCGGTGAAGGGCCCGCCCGCCTCCCGCTCGGCCACGATGTGGGCCACCAGGCCCTCCCCCACGTTCCGCACCGCGGACAGCCCGAAGATGATGCGCAGGCTGTCGCCGTCGACCACCGGTGTGAAGTCCGACGCCGACCGGTTGATGTCCGGCACCTCCACGGCGATGCCCATCGACCGGCACTCGGCCAGGTACACCGCCGCCTTCTCCAGGCTGGACTTCACGCTGGTCAGCAGGGCCGCCAGGTACTCGGCCGGGTAGTTCGCCTTCAGGAAGGCCGTCTGGTAGGCGACGAACCCGTATCCGAACGAGTGCGACTTGTTGAACGCGTAGTCGGCGAACGGCTCGATGATGTCGAACCACTGCTTGCCCAGCTCACCCCCGTATCCGTGCGCCTCGCACCC
>Ga0111538_10009074_pt1 | contig 13300 bp, 11 predicted proteins | sample SoiMethybrSBSTD1_FD_79669 | JGI IMG/M metagenome (GOLD analysis project Ga0111538, IMG submission 79669) | Bulk soil microbial communities from a Populus tree surrounding site in Tennessee, USA - Soil MetaG P. TD hybrid SBSTD1 (version 2)... | ecosystem: Environmental > Terrestrial > Soil >...
CCCGCCGATCTGAGGAATCGTGCGAAGCGCGCTCTGCATGCGGGTCACGACGCGCACCGACTCCGAATCGGTGCCTTTGGTGACAAGGAGAACCTGCAAGCGGTCGCCGGCCCGAGCCGACATGTTGCGATCGTACGAGGCGACCTTGGCGAGTAGCTCGGCCTGCAGCTCGATGGGCACCACCACCTGGTCAGCGCCAACGGGCCGCGCCAGCGTGAGCAGCACAGCAACGAGGACCGCCGCCCACGCTCGCGACCAAGGTCTCGACATCGCGTTCACGGCCCTCAGGGCGAAGGCGCCCGCCAGCCCTCCTCGTCGGAGAGCATAAGGCAAAAGTGATTAGCGACTGCATTTATTTCCCGTCGTGTGCGTTGCGGGCGCCGATCGAAATTGCCACACCACGCGGACGCCTCGGTCATCGCACGCACATCGAGCGGTTGCGAATGGTGACGGTCGTCATCGCGCGTGAGCATCGATCGCGAGTCCCTACCGAGATGCGGCTGGACATGACGGTCCGGTCGGTGACGGAGGGAGGCGATGAAATCCGCACACTTTGTACGAGGATGTGCGCGCCCGCAAAGCTCCATCATCGGGCGTCGTCCCCACGCATGTGTATTCACACAAGCGCGAGACGCGCGCAGCATGTCGAGCCAAGCGAAACGCGTGCGCCAACGTTTGCCCCGTCGACCCGTTCCGATCGCCGACCAGCGCGGCAAACGGAACGGATCTCGCCATGTCTGTCCCCAAGTCCTGGGGCCGTACGCTGTTCGACGTTTGGCCTCAGATGCCTATTGCCGGTCGACGCCGCTGCACTTCTCGAAGGGCACGCGGCACCCGTTCTCGAACTGGCATTTGACGCAATCGATGGCGTCCGGGTCCGCGCTGCACTTGGAAAGGCAGAAGGCGATCGAGCAGGCCGAAATGTCGACGTAGCACTTGCCGCACGCATCGGAGATTCCCGGCGGCTTGAACTTCATCGCCGTCGCCATCCTCACGCAATTCGCTTTGCATTCCGCGGACACCGCGCACTTCGCAACGCGATCCGCTTCCGTGTCGGTCTCCGTCGGCTCTTTGTCGAGGCAGCTGAGCGCGCACTCCTTGACGACCAGGCGGATGCCTTGCGGGGGCGTGTTGATCATGTCGCAATCGGACTGATTGCGGCAGTAGTTGGGGCCGTCCGGATAGCGCGTCGATTTGTTGGTATCGCACGTGTAGACCGGCGCCGCGGTACCCGTGTATTGGATCTTGTCGCTGTCGTAGACGGTGGTGCACGCGACCGTTTGCGATTTGCCGGGACCGTCGGTTCCTGCATCATCGCTGCCCCCCGAGCCGCCTGAACCGCCGGTGCCCCCGCTGCCACCGCTCCCGGTGGTGGAGCCTGAGTCATCGCCGCACGCGGCGCTCGTGAGGACTGCAACAGCCACCAAACCCATGCAGCGCAACCAACTCTTCATGATGTCTCCTCGTGTCGGGCAAGCATTCTATGGATGACCGGACACGGCGGCCCACCCCTCGCCGCCCGCCCAGGCCCGCTAGAATGCACTCAGGGGTTGACGTTCGTCCAGCCCGTGTCGTCGTTGACGAGCTTGTTGACCCACTCGAGCATCGAGATGTTGCTGCCGGTCTTGATGTTTGTAATGTCGCCGCCGAGGAAGGTATGGCTGCCGCCGCTGACGACGTACTCGGCAGCGTTCGGGTTGCTCATCCAGCGTGTGCGCAAGTCGGCGAGAGCCATCGGAAACCCACCCGACGGGAACGCTGGGGGGAGGATCGCGTCCCAGTTGGCGCAGTTATTCAACCCGTAGGAGAGGAAGCTCTTGATCGTGCCGTCCTCGTCGTAGCTGAGCAGTCCAAACCGCTTCGATTGGCGCTTCATCGCCGCTTCCATCAGCGGAATGACGGTGTTGCCTCCCGCGACGTCGCAAGCCGTACAAGTTGGATGCACCGAGCCGCTCCATCCCCAGAGCATTCCGGTGCGCTGCTGGTGGCAGGTGCTGAGCCACGTCGAAGCAAACGGGGGACCCGAATCGTCGATCGCGGTCACGGGCACGCCGAACGCGTCCTCGGTGAGCATCCAGTTCCACGCCACGCCGAACCCGCCGGCGCTCGAACCGCTGAGCACGACCTTGGAGAGGGTCTTGCCCTTGAACGTCGCGACGAGCTTGCCGAGGTACTTGAGGTAGTTCGCGTACCCCATGTGGGCATCGCCGTTGTAGCCGGACATGTTCGTGCCGGTGTGCACGTCGCCGGTGCAATACGGGATGTAGACCAAGTTCCAATCCTTGAACGGATTGTTTGCTGACGAGCGATTGATCACGAACTTGTTTCCCGCGGTCATCGCGTTCGCGTCGGTCGCCGCCCAGGTACGCGGATTCTGTGCGCAGGTCGTCGCGTTGAAGCACGCGCCGCCACCCTCCATGTAGATAATCAGCTTGTCCGACGCCGCGTTGAAGTTGACGGCGAAGCCCGTCGCGGATTTGTCGCGGCAGATCGCGCCCGTGGTCGGCACGGCTTTCCACGTCATGTCGGGGACGCTGATCGGATCGCCGGGGGGGACCACGACAACGCCGCCGTCGCCGCCACCCGTGCCTCCGGTGCCGCCCGTTCCGCCGCCGTCGGTCGTTCCGCCCGCGCCGCCGGATCCCGCGGTACCGCCTGTACCAGCCGTTCCGCCCGTGCCCGCGGTGCCGCCGCCGTCGGCTTTGCCTGCAGAGCCACCGGAACCGGCGGTCCCTCCCGTCGTGCCTCCGGTGCCCGCGGTTCCCCCGGTGTTACCGCCGGTGCCACCGCCACCTTTACCAGCGCCCCCGTCGACCGTGCCTCCTGTGCCGCCGGTGCTTCCGCCGCTGCCGCCTGTGCTGCCCCCGGATCCTCCGGTGCTCCCGCCGGAGCCACCTGTGCTGCCCCCCGATCCTCCGGTGCTCCCGCCCGATCCACCGGAACTCGTGCCGGTTCCCGCGCTTCCGCCCTTACCTCCCGAGCCACCTGAGGTGCCGCCCGTGGTTCCGCCGGTGTCGCCGCCGCACGCTGCGACCAGGAGGGGAAGTGTCACACCGATCACCGCCGTAATGGATTGCGCCCGAATTCCGGCTCTCTTCAGATAAGCCATCATCATCATGCGCGAACTGAACCACACGGTATCTCATGATTCAATAGCAAAACGAACGAGCGTTCGCGTTTTCTTTTCCCACTTCTTCTTTCTTCAATCGTCACGGCATTGGACAGCAATTGCAACGCCGTGGATGCGCTCTTTGATGTGCGTGACTGGTCTAAGTTCAGCTCTGCGTCGCTTGTTCGTGCTCGGCGACGGGAATCGGGGGATGATACGAGAGTCAATTCGTGCGTCGGGGGGGGGAGCGGAGGATGACAAAGGCGAGCTGCGGGGTGAGGACGAACCGCGCGGCGGGGAGCAACCGCGGTGTGGAGAGGGGGGCGGTTGGGACTCCGTCGGAGGGCGGATCGATCGCGCGTGTGCGCGCGCCATATCAGGGATTGTGCCGAACCCGGGCCGTGCGGTTTCCAGCCTGTAACTCTCCGCAGCGAATGGACGACCGCTGATGGCCACCCCGCTGTCCGTCCTCCTTTTGGAGGACCGCGAATCCGACGCTGCGCTGCTCCTCATGGCCTTGAAGCGCGGGGGCTTCTCGGTCGATAGCGAGATCGTCGCTTCCGCCGATGCCATGCGCGACGCCCTCGGCCGGCGTGCTTGGGACATCATCATTTCCGATTACTCGATGCCGGGCTTCAATGCGCTGAAGGCACTCGAAGTGCTGAAAGAGACGGGGCGCGACATTCCGTTCGTCGTCATCTCCGGCACGATCGGCGAAGAGAACGCCGTCGAAGTGCTGAAGATGGGGGCCCACGATTTCCTCGTCAAAGGGCGTTTGGCGCGGCTCGTTCACGTCATCGAACGCGAGCTGCGCGAGGCGCGTGAGCGTGCGGCCCGACGCGAAGCGGAACAAGCGCTGCGCGAAAGCGAGCAGCGTTACCGCCGCATCATCGAAACGACCAACGAAGGCGTTTGGATCGTCGATGCCGATGCGAACACGATTTTCGTCAATCCGCGCATGGCGGCCATGCTGGGCACCGACCCGAGGCAGCTGGTCGGCGCGTCCATCTTCGATTTCGTGCGCGATCAGGCGACGGTCAAGGCATTGCGGCAACGCGAGGCGCACGCCTCGGGGCAAAGCGAGATCAAGCTCGAGCGCAAAGACGGCAACGCGACGTGGGTCCTCCTCGACACGACCCCGATCATCGACAAGAGGGGGCAGTACGAAGGGGCGCTCGTGATGGCCATGGACGTGAGCAGCCGCAAACGGCTCGAAGAGCAGCTCCGTCAAGCGCAGAAGATGGAAGCCGTGGGAAGCCTCGCCGGCGGCATTGCCCACGACTTCAACAACCTTTTGTCGGTCATCTTGAGCGGAACGAGCCTTATCTTGGAAGGGCTCAAGCCCGGCGATCCCATCGTCGCCGAGCTCGAAGAAGTGCGCAAAGCCGGCGAGCGCGCGGGGGCACTCACGCGGCAGCTTCTCGCCTTCAGCCGTCAGCAGCTGCTCGAGCCGCGCACCGTCGACCTCAATCAGATCGTCCTCGGACTCGAAAAGATGTTGCGCCGACTGATCGGCGAGGACATCGAGCTTTCGCTCCTGCTTTCGCACATGCTCGGGAAGATCCACGCCGATCCGGGGCAGATCGAGCAGATCATCATGAATCTCGTGGTGAACGCGCGCGATGCCCTGCCGCAGGGGGGCAAAGTCACCATCGAGTCGGGCAATTGTCAGCTGACCCCCGCCTACACCGCGCTCCATCTCGGCGTCACGCCGGGCGACTACGTCATGCTCGCCATTACCGATACCGGTATCGGTATGAACGGCGAAACGCGCAATCGGATTTTCGAACCTTTCTTCACCACCAAAGAAAAAGGGCGCGGCACTGGGCTCGGCTTGTCCACGGTGTTCGGCATCGTGCAGCAGAGCGAGGGGCACATCTGGGTCTACAGCGAGCCCGGCAAAGGAACGACGTTCAAAGTCTATTTCCCGCGCAAAGACGGACGGGTCGACGTCCCTCCGACCATGCCCCCCTCGCCCCTCACCTTGCGCGGCGTGGAAACGATCCTCCTCGTCGAGGACGAGGAGCAGGTTCGCGCTATTTCACGCACGATCCTGCGACGGTACGGCTACAACGTTCTCGAAGCGCAAAACGGCGGCGAGGCGTTTCTCATCTGCGAACGCTACACGGCCAAGATTCACCTTCTCGTCACCGACGTCATCATGCCGCGGATGAACGGCCGCCAGCTGGCCGAGCGCTTGGCGCCGATGCGACCCGAGATGCGCGTGCTCTACGTCTCCGGCTATACCGAGAACTCCGTCGTTCATCACGGTGTCCTCGACGCGGGCATCGCGTTCTTGCAAAAGCCCATCACCCCCGACGCGTTATTGCGAAAGGTGCGCGAGGTCCTCGATTGGCGCCCCGACATGCCCCCGTCGAGCCGTTGAGCGCGAAATGCGAAGCGGGCGGGGTGCTGGCGTGGAAAGCCCGATGGGGGCGGCCTAGGGATCGTGTCGGGGTGAATGCGCTTGACCGACGCAGACGGCAGTGCTTTCAAATCCCGCATGGCCAACGACCAAACCTACAAGGGCAGCTGTCACTGCGGCAACGTGAGCTACGAGGTGAAGACTGATCTGGCGCAGGTCATTTCCTGCAATTGTTCGATCTGCTCGAGGAAGGGTTACCTTCTGAACTTCGTAACCCCCGATCGGTTCCGCCTGTTGTCGGGCGACGAACAGTCCCTCACCGACTACCAATTCAATCACAACGTCATTCATCACCTCTTCTGTCCGAAGTGCGGCATCGAATCGTTCGCACGCGGCAAGAAGCGCGACGGCTCACCCATGGTCGCCATCAACGTGCGCTGCTTGGAAGGGGTCGAGGTCGGCGATCTCAAGTTGACGCAAGTCGACGGCCGCAGTTTCTGAGAACGGCGGCGGCGGCCCGATCAGGGGATGGGGCCGCCCAACTTGTAGACGAGCAGGTAGGAGAAGGTCGACGCGGCCGCGTACGACCGGAGCGCGGGCACGCCGCTGGGGTAGGCGGTGTGCGTCCTCGGAACCTTGTAGCCGTCGTCGGGAAGCATGCAGTAGAGATTGCTGCCGTAAGCGCCGGCTTGAATGCGGTACCGCGAGCCAACCTGCGGCGCGGGGATGGATACATTCGGGGGATCCGATTCTCCCGCCTCGCCGTTGGTGATGGCCGAGAAGATGAGAACGTTGCGCATGACGGCGCATCCCCAGCCATTGTGGCTCGCGGTGTTCATACGAAAGACGAGCGTCGCGCGGCTGTCCGAAGTGGGCAGCGAGTCGAGCGTGACCGTCGTTTCGACGAGGTAGTCGCTCATCGTGCCGAATCCGATGCGATCGAGCTCCTGCACGGTGCCGGTCGCGGTTTCGGTGATCGTGTCCGCTCCCGCCTGCCACGTTCCGCCGTACACCTGCCATTCGGGCCCTAATTGGCCGGTGGTGAAGGGGTCGAACAGCAGAATGCCGTCGCCGCCGCTCGTCGGTCGCGGATCGCACGCGTCGCCCACTCCGTCGGCATATGTACCGGCATTGATCTCGCCGACGTCTGCCTGGTCGGCATTGGACACCGTGGGGCAGTTGTCACAAGAGTCGACGACGCCGTCGCCATCCTCGTCGTGCATCGTCGTGCCGATACACTTCGCGTCGGGTTTGCTGTCGGCGCCCGTGTCGACCGTCGCTTTGGCGTCACCGACATCGGCGGCGCCGCTCGCGTCCGCGTCAGGCGTGACGCTGCCCGTCTCCGGCGCCCCTGCTTCGGCGTCGTACCGAGGTGGCTGAGCCTCGGAAGGCGCATCGACGACGTTGCCATCGAGAGCCGCGCGATCGGCGGGGTCAGCGACGTGATCGACGATCGCGACATCGTTGCCCGCGTCGGTCTGCGGCCCCGCACCGGCGTCCATCGGAAAGCCGGGGGGGGGCTGCTCGTTATCGGGAGCGCTGCCGCGCGCGTCTTCGACATTCATAGGAGGCAGATCGACGGGTGGAGACGTTTCTGTCGCCGCATCGTTGCGGGGTGCGCGACGCGCTCCGTCCATCAATCCGTCGTCGTAGAGCGAGCACCCGCTCAGCAACAGAAGCGGCGCGCAAAGAAGGCCGAAGCTCGGCCACGCGCCCCCTCCGGCGGCCGCGCTCATGTAGGCATCGGCATGCACGTCTGCTCTTTTGCGCATAAGACCGGCGCAGTGTGGCTGCGCGCGGCAACGTCAATCTGCGGGAAGGATGCCACCGCGCCAAGTTGCGGAGGCTGCCCCTAACTCTGCGAAGATTTGGCTCAAACGACAATGTGCGTGTCGTCTTTATTGCAAAGAGACGATGCACGTCTGAAATGAGAAATGGCGTATTTCAATCACCTTGAAGTCAGCTCGTGTCGCTCGCGCAACGTGTCACGGCATGCTCCCGCAGACTCGTGAGGAGATCGCCCCACCACAGGCCCATCGTGCGCAGAAATGCGGGAACGTCTTCGCCGTGACGCACTGGATGATCGGGCCTGATCGCGCTCCACCCGCGATGCTGCACGGTGACGAGCGTGCCGCTCGGGCTCGGCGCGAACGTCACCTCGACCTCAGTCTTCTCGGACGGGGCGAAGTTGACGGCACGCCATTCGAAGACGAGACGCGACGGAGGCTCCCAAATCGTGACGCATCCGGTCTCCACCACGCGCGTGGCGCCGTCCGATTCGATGGATTCGAAGAGACGTCCACCAGCACGCGGTTCGAGATGCAGGATGCCGCGCCCCTTGCCGGACACGCGGTACTTGAGACCGCGCCGCCACCAAAGGTCGATCTCTTGCGTGAAAACCTCGAAGGCGAGCGCGGGTTCGACCGCCACGAGAACCGTGACGGTTGCTTGATCGCCACGGCGCGAGGTTTCGCTCAAACTACCCTTTGCCGGCCGCGGGGGCGCCGTGCTCCGTCAAAGAGAGCGTGTTGCCGTCCGGATCCTTGAACCACGCCACCTTGGATCCGTCGGGGGTCGTCCAAACGCCGAGCGAATCTTGGGGAACGAACTCATAGCGCTCGAACACGACGCCGCGTTCGCGCAGCGCGCCCATCGTTCGCGCGATGTCGCGGACCGTCCAACCGAGCGCAGTAAAGGGCTGAGGCGTCAACGCGTCGACCTTCTGGATACGGATGGTCGTCCCCCCCGAATCGACGACGAGGGCAAAGGGAGTGTCGGTAACCACGCGCAAACCGAGCGTGTTCTCATAGAACGCGCGGGCGCGGGCCGCGTCGCGCGTGGCGACGAAGGCGACGACGGAGCTGGACGCGAGGCCAACGGCTGGATCGAGGGTGGACATTTGCGCCCTTCGCGCGCGGGGGCCGAAGATCTCACACGATGTAACCGCCGCTGCAAGGCGTCTCAACCGTGGGGCGATGCGAAACACACCGCCCCACGCGGTCACACCGCGCCCATGGGGTCGAGTGCACTTTGTAGGGCGTGAAGTTCCGCGCCGGCCCGATTCCTGCGTCACTGCGCGCGCCGACACTTAACAGATTGAATTGCGTCGACGGCACCCGATCGAGGGTCCGATGAGGTCTATCGTTGCTACACGGTATCGTAACGGACCCTACGTCGATGCGGGGTGCTACAGTCGAGCGGGCGGCAGGTACTCATGCAGCTGTGCAAGTGCGGTGGTGATCTCATTCGCTGTCATCGGCGCTGGTGGGAGCGCATCTTCTTGGTGCGCCGAGCTTGGCGCTGTAGCGCTTGTCGAGCGCGCCGATTCGAATTGATGTTCGGCGCGCCCGACTGAAGAGCGTCCGTCACGCGGCGCCGGTTTGGACGTCGAGCGTGGTCGCTGCGCGCGGTCCGTCGCCGGCGCGATGCGCGCTCACCACAGGCCGGCCAAAGAGTGGCGCGAACGCGTCCCGGTGCATCCACGCGAGCCCCGCTTCTGCCAGAAGCAAGAATGCGGCGACGGGTGCCCCCTGAGGCTCGAGTAGGAAGTGAAACGCCGCAATGTTGACGACGATGGGTGCGAGCAACGTCAGAGCGAACGGAACCCAGCGCCCCGACAGAAGGAGCAGTCCGGCGACGAGCTCCGTTGCCTTGAGCAGCGGGAAGAAATAGCCGGCGGCGGCCAGCCCCTGAGCGAAGGTTCCGGCGACGCCGGCATGGGGGGGTTGGGGGGCGAGCTGGAAGAGACCGACGGCTCCTGCGGCGGCAAAAGCGAGCCCATAAAGGATCCGAAGAGCTGCGGGAGCGATGCGGGAAACCGTTTTCATGGGGCACCTCCGAGTGCGATAGAGGAAGCCTAGTCTGTTGCTCTAAACAGGATTAGACTGCCTGTATTCACATGTCTGTTGCCAAAACTGAAACAATGAGTTCGGCGCGATCGACACCCAAAGGACCGGCGCGCTCTGCGCCGAACGATGGGCAGAACGGGCGCGAAAAGGCGGCCCACCGCGGATCACGCGTGGGTGCGACGCACGGACGGGTGATGCCCCCCATCGATCGCAATCGCATCGCGACCTTCGTCAAGGTGGCCGAAGCGGGCAGTTTCACGGCGGCCGCGGCGGCGCTCGGCCTCCCCAAGTCGTCGGTCAGCCGCAGCGTCGCCGGGCTCGAATCGGATCTCGGCGTTTTGCTGGTGCAGCGCACGACGCGCAAGCTTGCATTGACCGACGCCGGGCGTTCGCTCTTTGGCCGCGTGCAGCAGGCGATGGTCGATCTCGACCAAGCCGTCGCCGAGGTCAGCGATCAGAACGACGAGCTGCGCGGACCGATCCGCATCACGGCCCCCACCGATTTTGCCGAGCTGGTGCTGCCCGGCATGATCGCTCGTTTTCTCGAACGGCACCCTTGCGTGCAGGTCGAGCTCGCTTTGACGGGGCGCCGCGTCGACATGGTCGAAGAGGGGTTCGACCTTGCGATCCGCGCCGGCGCGCTGTCCGATTCGACGCTCATCGCACGTCGTATCGGAGAGTCGGATCTGGGCGTCTTCGGCAGCGAGGAATATTTGGCGAAGCATGGACGCCCGCGCACGATCGCCGATCTTGCCCGGCACAACTGCCTCTTCATGAAATCCAGCGCCGGCATCCTCCCGTGGCGACTCGATGGGCCGCGCGGCGCCGTCGTGGCCGAGGTTTCGGGATCGCTCGTCGCGGACCACTTCGGCTTTCTACGGCGCGCAGTGGCGGCGGGCGTCGGATTGGGCCTGCTCCCGACCGTCGATTTCAGCGGCGCCCCGAGCAACGATCTCGTGCGCGTTCTGCCCGCTTACGGCGTGCGAGGGGGCGCCGTTCACATCGTGTGGCCGTCGTCGCGCTACCTGCCCGCGCGGGTGGCCGCGTTCCGCGACTACCTGGTCGAGGAGCTGACGCGGTGCCCTACCGGCGGTTCCGGCGCGAAGAAGGAGTGACGGCGCGTCAGTCCGGATGCACGCGCTGTCCGCGCGGCACGTCGAAACTCTCCGCGGCTTCGTCTTGACCGCCTGGTCCGGAGCGCGCGAGGGCATCGTCGCCGCCGCGTCGCAAGCTGACTTCGAAGCGCGCCCCTTTGCCGGTCGCGGTGGAAACGAGCACCACGTCCGCGCCGTGCGCGCGGGCGATCTGCCGCACGATGGCGAGCCCGAGCCCCGCGCCGTCGGAGGATCGCTCGGCGTCTCCGTGGCCACGGTAGAAAGGCTCGAAGATCTTCTCGCGCTCTTCCGGTGCAATGCCGGGGCCCTCGTCGGTGACGGCGACCGTCACCCGGTCGGCCACCGTGGCGATCTCGATGCCGATCCGCCCCCCTTCGGGCGAATGGCGCACCGCGTTTTCGAGCAGGTTGCGTACGAGGCGCTCGAGATCGCTGGCATCGCCGACCACGGCGCGATCGTCCCCCGTGACGGCGAGCTCGATGCCGCGCGCTTTGGCCTGTGCCATGACCTGCGATTCGGCTGCCTGCACCACATCGCGAATCGAGGCCACCGAGGCACCCATCCGCTCGGCGCCGATGCGGGCCAAGCTGAGCAAATCGTCGGCCAGCCGCTTCAACTTGCGCGTCGAATCGAGAGCCTCGGCGATGGCCCTCTGGTAGGACTCGGCGTCGCGCGAGCGACGGAGCGCCAGTGCGAGCTCCCCGTACAGCGTAGTGAGCGGCATCCGGAGCTCATGGGCGGCCAGCGCGATGAATCTTTGCTGCGATTCGACCAGCACCTCGAGGCGGCCGATCATTTCATCGATATTACGGCCCAGTTTGGCGAGCTCGGGGTCCCCCGAGTGCGGTTGCACGCGGGCAGAGAGATCTCCCGCCGCGACGCGCTGGGCGACCTCGGCGATCTTCTGATGGTCGCGCGTCAGGCGCGTCACGATCCAATTGGCGACGAGCCCCGCCCAGAAGACGGCCATGACGAACGCGACCGTCATCGCGCGGCGCAAGAACGCCGCGTCGCCGTCGAGCTCGACGCGCTGCGCGGCGACGAGCAGCACCTGATCCGCCGCCCCGGGGAGCGGAACGACCACGCCGCGCAGGTGCTCGCGCCCGTGCCAAAAGTCGAAGGGGAGTCGCGCGCCGCGCTGGACGGCGGAGAGGGGGGGCACGTCGTTGCCGAAGCTCGACGTCTTGGCGTGCACGGTGCCATCGCGCTCGTAGATGGCGCCATACTTGGTGAGCGGACCCACGTCGTTCGCCGCGGGCATCGGCATGTCGCTGATGACGAGCTTTTCGCCTTGCTGCGTCGCGACCCTTTTGGCGTCTTGCTCCGCTTCTTCGAGGAGGGCTTCGTCGAGCCGCTGCTCCTGGGCGTGGTTGACGGCGACCGACACGGCTACGAACGCGACCCCTAGCGTGACGAAGGTCATCGCCGTGACGGCTGCAACGAGCCGCGATCGAAACGTCATGAGGCGGGCTCGGAGCGAAGGCGATAGCCGAAGCCACGCACCGTTTCGATCATGAATGCATGCGAGCCGAGCTTGTCGCGCAGCCGGCTGATTTGGACGTCGACCACGTTGGAGCCGGTGTCGAATCCCGTTTCCCACACCTGCGCCAAAAGATCGGTGCGCGTCACGATTCTCCCCGCGTGGTGAGCGAGATGCATGAGCAGCGTGTACTCCCGCACCGTGAGATCGAGGGCCACGCCGGCCAAGACCGCCCGGTGCGCGGCGCGATCGATTTCGAGATCGCCGAAGACGAGCCTTTGCATCCCCTTCGAGCGCCGGATGAGCGCGTTCACGCGCGCGACGAGCTCGTCCACTTCGAAGGGTTTGACCAGGTAGTCGTCGGCGCCGCTCTCCAAGCCGAGCACGCGGTCGCTCACTTGACCGCGCGCGGTGAGCATCATCACCGGGATGGCGTTGCCCGCGTTTCTGAGCTCGCGACAAATCGAAAGTCCATCCATGTCGGGCAGCGTCCAATCGAGGATGGCCAGGTCGTACGAGCCTTTCGCGATCTGGCGCAGCGCAATCTGCCCTTTGGTGGCGATATCGGCCGAAAATCCCTCCTCGTGCAGCACGCGCGAGATGAACCGCGCCACCTTGAGCGCATCTTCGACGACGATGACTTTCACGGGTTCGTCATCTTAAAGGTAGCGGATGGCAGGGTCCGAACATTGCAGGCTTGTAAGGTTCGCGTAATCGCCCGGTGCATCAGCGCCCCCTAGGCTGACCGCGGTGCGGCCCTCCTGCAAGGCGTCGAAGCTGGTGACGTCGCGGCAGTGTTTTCTCCGCGTTCCCCCATGCTGAAATCACTCGTCGAACAGTCGATCAGGCTGAAATACGTGATGGTGCTGCTGCTCGCCGTGCTTTTGGCGGCCGGCCTGCAAGGCGTGCGCAAGCTGCCCATCGACGCCGTACCCGACCTCACCACCACTCAGGTGTCGGTGCTGACGGACGCGCCCGGCCTTTCCCCGGTGGAGGTCGAAAGAACGGTCACCTTCCCCATGGAGATGGCCCTCAATGGAACGCCGCGGCTGGCCGAGCTCCGCTCGATGTCGCGCAGCGGACTCTCCGTCGTGACGGCCGTCTTCGAGGACGGGTCCGACCTTTGGCTCTCGCGCCAGATCGTTCTCGAGCGCGTGCGAAGCGCCGAAGGGGACTTGCCCGCGCTCGCAGGGACACCGCAGCTGTCCCCCGCATCGGGCGGGCTCGGCGACATCTTCCGCTTCGTCGTGCGCTCCGATCACCACTCGCCGATGCAGCTTCGCACGCTGCTCGACTGGGAGATCGCCCCCAAGATCCGGCAAGTGTCGGGGGGCGTCGAGGTGAACACGTTCGGCGGCGATCTCAAGGAGTATCAGGTCATCG
>Ga0111538_10009075_pt1 | contig 13297 bp, 11 predicted proteins | sample SoiMethybrSBSTD1_FD_79669 | JGI IMG/M metagenome (GOLD analysis project Ga0111538, IMG submission 79669) | Bulk soil microbial communities from a Populus tree surrounding site in Tennessee, USA - Soil MetaG P. TD hybrid SBSTD1 (version 2)... | ecosystem: Environmental > Terrestrial > Soil >...
CCCCAACGCGATCACGAGAGCTTCGTCGTCAGTGAGGACGACTACATCGGTTACCTCGCTCAGGCAGAGATCGCGAACGTCGTTCCCGTCACGCTTGCGGCCAAGCTGCGCCGGAGCCACTTCCTGTTCCTGGGCTACGCGCTGGACGAGTGGCATCTCCGCGTCTTCCTGCATCGCGTGTGGGGAGATCAGCAGGCCGCATACCGCTCGTGGGCGATCCAGCCGAATCCCGGACCCATGACGCGCCAGTACTGGCGGCATCGGAACGTCGACATCTTCGATCTGCCGCTTGCCGAGTATGCAACGCACGTCGCGAAGCGGCTCGCCGCGGTCGGAGCGCCGGTTTGAGCGTCCTCGCCCCGGCCGCGCAGGGGCCCTTCAAGGGACTCACCCCGTTCGACGACTCCGACGTCGACGCAATCCTCTTCTTCGGTCGCGAACGCGAGCGCGAAGTGATCGCCGCGAACCTGCTCGCTTCGCGGCTGACGGTGCTCTACGGCGCGAGCGGCGTAGGCAAGAGCAGCGTGCTTCGCGCCGGAGTCGCTCATCACCTTCGCGGCTTGGCGCGGCGGAACCTCGAGACCCGGGGACATCCGGATTTCGTCGTCGTCGTCTTCGACTCGTGGACGCAGGATCCGCTCGCCGGTCTTCTCGACGGTGTCGAGCGCGAGCTGGAAGACGTCTTCGGCGACCTTGCTCCGCGAGAGCGCGCCGCGACGCCGGCCGACACGCTGGACGACTGGACGAACCGGCTCGACTGCGACCTGCTGCTCGTGCTCGACCAGGCCGAGGAGTACTTCCTCTACCACGAGTTCGAGGAGGGGCCGGACACGTTCGCCGGCGAGCTGCCGGAGCTGGTCACGCGGCCCGGTCTGCGGGTCAGCACGTTGCTCGCGATCCGTGACGACGCGCTCTCGCAGCTCGATCGGTTCAAGGGTCGGATCCCGAACCTCTTCTCGAACTACCTGCGGCTCGACCATCTCGATCGTCGTGCCGGGCGCGCGGCCGTCCTAGGACCGATCGAGCAGTACAACGCGCTCGTACCCGCGGCCGAGCGCGCGTCCATCGAGCCTGAGCTCGTCGAGGCGCTGCTCGAACAGACGACGCGCGGCCGGGTCGATCTGGGACAGCGGGGCCGAGGTGTCGTGCGCCGACCAGGCACGCGAATCCTCATCGAAGCGCCCTATCTCCAGCTCGTCCTGCTCCGGCTGTGGGAGGAGGAGCGAAGCCAGGACTCCAACGTCCTCCGCCTCGAGACGCTCGACCGCCTCGGCGGGGCGAACGAGGTCGTGCGAACGCACCTCGAACGCGCGCTCGCCGAGCTCGACCCGGGGGAGAAAGACGTCGCGGCCGACCTCTTCCAGCACCTGGTCACGCCGTCGGGGACGAAGATCGCGTTCGGTCTCCACGACCTCGCGGAGTACGCACACGTCGAGGAGAACGAGCTCGAGCCGATCGTCTCGCGGCTCGTACACGAACGGATCCTGCGGCCGGTCGCAAAGCCGGTGAACGGCGTTGCGAGTGCCGAGCCGGCGCCCGTCGAGATCTTCCACGACGTCCTCGGCGAGGCGGTGCTCGCGTGGCGTGGGGCGTACGAGTCGGATCGGCGGGTTGCGCGCGAACGCCAAGAGTCGGACCGCCGTCATCGACGTGTGCTCGCGATCCTCGTGGTCGCGTTTCTCGCGCTTGGCGCGATGACCGCGATCGCGGCCTACGCCCTCGATCAGCGCAACGAGGCGAATCAGCAGGCGGCGAATGCCCAGCATCAGGCGCTTCTGGCGGAGCAGGCTCAAGAACGCGCGGAGGCTGAGACGGCGAAGGCGAAGAAGGCGCGGGCGGCCGCCGTGAAGAGTGGAAAGGCGGAGAATGAAGCCCGGAAGCAGGCAGAGGCTTCGGAGGCAGAGGCGGACGAGCAACGGCAGAACGCCGAAGCGAACGCGGCTGAGGCTCAGGACCAGGCAACGGAGGCGAACCGCCAGAAGGGGATCGCCCAAGACGAACGCCACATCGCCGACAGGCAGAGGCGCGCGGCCGTGCGGAACGCACACGAGGCGGATCACCAGAAACGCCTCGCACTGCGAAGTCTCCAACGAGAGCGGGCCGCGAAGAATCTCGCACGCGCAGGCCAATTCACCGCGCTCGCGCGCGAGGCCGTCGCGACCGATCCGGTGAAGAGTCTGCAGCTCGGCCTCAGAGCCGCTCAGTACGGTTCCGACGACTCGATCGAGACGGTTCTACGCGACGCGTTGATCCAGCAACGGTTGCTGGCGATTCTGCGGGGCGGGAGCCCGCTCGTGCGCGCGATCTTCAGCCCGAACGGCGCGTACGTCGCGACGGCTGGCCAGGGCGGAGAGGCTCGCGTGTTCTCCACGAGTCCCATCCGGTTCGTGCAGCGGCTGGCTCATGGGCAGAAGATCCGAGCGATCGCATTCAGCCCGGACAGCTCGATCGTCGCGACCGGTGCGGAGGATGGCTCGATTCGGCTCTGGGACAGGCAGACCTGGTTCTCGTACAAGGCGTTCGGTCACGAAGAGCCGGTCACCTGGCTCGACTTCTCGCCGGACGGGCGCCTCCTCGCCTCGGCAAGCGAGGACGCGACCGTCCGCGTCTGGGACATCGCCTCGGGCCTGCTGCTCCGAACGTTCGAGACGCCCAACGGCTTGCGTTCTGTGAAGTTCAGCCCGGACTCGCGGCTCGTGATCACCGCGCCGGTCATCCAGGACCGTTTCGCCCACGTCTTCGACGTGACGGAGGGCCGAGAGGTCGCGAAGCTCGAGCACGGCGGCGCAGCAACGAGTGCGCAGTTCAGCCCGGACGGCACGACGGTTGTGACGACCGGTCGAAGGAACGTGTTCGTCTGGAACCGGGCGACCTGGAGGCTCCGGTACCCGGCGCTCGTCGGCCACGTAGCCGCGCTCCGCGGAGCCTCCTTCAGCGCCGACAGCCGTCGAATCGTCACCTACTCGGACGACGGCTTCGGACGAGTCTGGCGGGTATCCAACGGCGACCTTCTGGCAACGCTTCCGGGCCACGACAACGAGATCACCGACGCACAGTTCCGCCCCGACGGCAATTCGATCGTCACGGCGAGTACCGACGTGACCGCGCGCATCTGGGCTGGCGACAGCGGCGAGTTCCGCACGGTCCTCGCAGGCCACAAGGAAGAGGTCGTCTCGGCCGCGTTCGACCCGTCCGGCAAGACGATCCTGACCGCGAGCCGAGACGGCACCGCGCGACTCTGGCGGCCGGAGTTCGAGCCGCAGCTGGCAGAGCTCGGAAAACACGTCGGCCGCGCCAACGACGTCGCGGCCAGCCCCGATGGTCGATTTGCGGCCAGTGCCGGCGCAGACGGGCTCGTGCGCGTGTTCCGCGCCCGTGGCGGGCTCGTCAAGTCGTTCCAGATGCCGGGCCGCGCGACGGTCGTGATGTTCACCGGCGACGGCAAGCTCCTGGTCGCCGCTGCCGACGACGGAAGCGTGACGTTTTGGCGCGTCCGGGGCTGGCGCTCGGTCCGAACGCTGCGCACCGGATCGCCGGTCCGGTTCGCCGCCGTGAGTCGGGACGGCCGGAGACTCGTCACGGGTGCGGACGACCGCAGCGTCAAGGTCTGGGGCACCGGCGCAACACCGCTTCGAGTGTTCACGCATCCCGGAACGCTCACCAGCGTCGACCTCGATCGATCGGCTCAAATCGCGCTCTCGAGCGGCGTGGACGGATCGGCGATCCTATGGTCGATTCCGCGTGGGGTCGAGCTACACGTGCTCCGCCATGCCGACGACGTGTCGCAGGCGGTCTTCAGCCCCGATGGGTCGCTCGTCGCCACGGCGAGCGCCGACCGCACCGCTCGGGTCTGGCGCACGTCGTCGGGCGCGGTGCTCCAAACGTTGGAGGACAACCCCGAAGCCCTCTCGGCGATCGCCTTCAGCCTCGACGCAAAACGCGTCGTCACCGCCGGCATCGACGGGCAGCTCCGAACGTGGCGCGTCGTCGACGGCGTCCGCCTGGCGACGTTCCGGGGACACGTCTCGATCGTCACCCAGGTTCAGTTCAGCCCCGACGGACGCTGGGTCGTCTCCGCCGGGCCGAGCGCGGCCGGCCTCTGGGTCGCGGAAACCGGCCAGCGCGTCTACTTCCTCCGCGGTCACGGCGCGCCGCTCACCGCTGCGGTGTTCGCGAAGAACAGCCGCAGGATCTTCACCTCGGGGCAGGACGGAACCGTCCGAACCTATCTGTGCGACATCTGCGGATCCCTTCCCGAGCTGCGAAAGAAGGCGCGGGAACGCTTGGACGCGATCGCCGTCGTCCCCTAGAGACGCTCCGCAAGCTCCTCGCTCTTCCGATCGAGCGACACGAACGCCGTCTGCAGGAAGTCATTCGCCGCGCCGGCTGCGAGCGTCCACGTCAGCAGGCGGCCGAACCGAGGCGCGACCACCTGCGCGCTGCCGAGTCCCGCGGCGACCCAGATACCGACGCAGCGCGTACACGTCACGAGCTCGCCGATCGCTCGTCGCGCACCTTCGCCTGCGGGGCGCTCCTCGCCCGTCCAAGCCTCCTCTTCGACGAACGGCTCGCGCACGAAGCTCGTGATCCTGTCGTGCGAGATCGTCCGAGATGCCTTGAACGTTGCGGCCGCCAGCGTCGCGAAATCCAGTGCACTGAGCTCCCGCGGGTCGCGCCCGAGTGCGCGCGCCAGCAGCGACGACCCGGTCAGGCCGCCGACGAACGTCGCGGCGATTGCCGCGTACGACGAGTACGGGGGGCGCTCTTCGGCCACGAGTCGTCCTTCTTCCGCGTCCGGCGGGGCCCCACACCTCCCTCGACGAGCTTCGCGACGTCTTCGAGGTCGGGCATCGGGTCGCCGAGCGTGCGGCGCAGCGCCATCCCGTTCGCGATCAAGCTGAGGAAGACGGCGATCGTCTCGATGTCGACATCGTTCCGGTAGCCCTGCGCGCTCAGGCGCTCGAGCCGCGCGGGCTTCTCCTCCATGAGCTCGTCCTCGGCATGGGAGACGGCCTTGCGGAACGCCTCGTCGGAACGGAACCGCCGCGCTGCCTCGAGCTGCACGCTGAGCCAGTCCGGATCCTCGTGCGTGATCGCCTCGAGGACGGCGGCGAAGCCCTCGGTCAGCCAGATCTCCGTGAGCCGCATGTTCGACTCGACCGCGAGCGCGACGAAGATCGACTCCTTGTTGGGGAAGTAGTTGAAGATCGCGCCTCTCGAGAGGCCGATCTCCTCCTCGAGCAACGCCACGGTCGCGCCCTCGTAGCCGTGACGGGAGAACGCCCGTCGCGCGCCGTCGAGGATCTGGCTCCGGCGCTCGGCCTTGTGCTCCTCGGAGACCTTGGGCATCTCCACACTTTACAAAACCGTACGGACGTTTTATTATTCGGTGCCATGAGCACCGTGAACCGTCGCGCCGTCGGCGCCCTCGTCGCCGCCGAGACGATCTCCGTCCTCGGCTCCCGAATGACCTACCTCGCGCTGCCGTGGTTCGTCCTTGCGACCACGGGCTCGCCGGGGAAGATGTCGCTCGTCCTCTTCGCCGAGATCCTTCCGATGGCGCTGCTCGGGATCCCGAGTGGGAGCCTCGTCGAGAAGCTCGGCGGCCGCACGACGATGCTGATCGCCGACTTCGCGCGGGCGCCGATCATGCTCTCGATCCCGATCCTCCACTCGGCGGATCTCCTCGGCTTCCCGCTGCTGCTCGGGATCGTCGCCCTGCTCGGGACGTTCATGCCGCCCTACTCCGCGGCGCAGCGCGTCGTCCTGCCGGAGCTCGTCGGCGAGAACGAGACGTTGATGGTGCAGGGCAACAGCATGATCGAGGGCGGCACCTCCTTCGCCGGCCTGATCGGCCCGGCGCTCGCAGGGCTCCTGATCCCGGTCCTCGGCGCGCCGAACGTGCTCTACCTCGACGCGGCCACGTTCTTCGTCTCGTTCCTGATCGTGCTGTCGCTCGTGCCGAAGCGGAAGCCGCTGCATGCACCGGCCGTTCGGGGCGTGCTCGCGGGCCTGAAGTTCGTCCTCGCCGATCGCCTGCTCGCCCCGCTGACCCTGACGGTGATCGGCTTCGGCTTCATCATCTCGGCGCTCTCGCCGGCGCTGCTCGTGTTTGCGCGCGACTCGTTCGGGAGCGCTCGGATCGCAGGGCTGTTCTACACGGCCCTCGGCGCGGGCGCCCTCGCCGGCACGATCGCCGCCGTTGCGATCGTCCGGAAGGTGGCGCCGCTGAAGATGGCGACGTTCGGGATCCTCGCGTTCGCCGCACCGCTCTGGCTGCTGCCGATGATGCCGCCGGCCTGGATCGTGGTGGCCGCGCTCTTCGTCGCGACGTTCTTCACGCCGCTCGTCAACGGGCCCGTGATCGGCGTGCTGACGGCGCGCACGCCGGACGGCCTGCGCGCGAAGGTGATGACCGCCGTGATCACGCTGAACACGCTTGCCTCACCGCTCGGGTTCCTGCTCGCGGGGCAGATCCTCGAGCGCTGGGGCGTCGAGCCGATCTTCTTCGGCGTCGCGATCGGCGTCACGCTGCTGTCGGTGCTCTTCGCATCGATCACGTTCCGGCACCGGGACGACTCCTCCGCGGTGCCCGCGGCGGCTCAGGCCTGACCGTCGCAGGGGACGGCGTAGCCCCACGGCTACGCTGTCCCTGTGCCGCCGTTCAAGACATCGGACGCGTACACGCCGACGGGCGACCAGCCGCGCGCGATCGCCGAGCTCTCCGACGCGCTCGCGGCCGGGGAGCGCTACAGCACGCTGCTCGGCGCGACCGGCACCGGCAAGACGGCGACGATGGCCTGGATCATCGAGCAGGTCCAGCGGCCGAGCCTCGTCATCGCCCACAACAAGACGCTCGCCGCGCAGCTCTGCAACGAGTTCCGCGAGTTCTTCCCGCACAACGCGGTGGAGTACTTCGTCTCGTACTACGACTACTACCAGCCCGAGGCGTACGTGCCCCAGGCCGACCTCTACATCGAGAAGGACTCGTCCCAGAACGACGACATCGCGCGGCTCCGTCTCGCCGCGACCTCGTCGCTCTTCACCCGCCGGGACGTCGTCGTCGTCGCGTCGGTCTCGTGCATCTACGGCCTCGGCTCGCCGGAGGAGTGGCGCGAGCGCGTGCTGATCCTCGAGGTGGGGGAGGAGCACGACCGCGACGTCGTCCTCCGCAAGCTGATCGACTCGATGTACTCGCGGAACGACTCGGTGCTCGGCCGCGGGCGCTTCCGGGTCAAGGGCGACGTGCTCGAGATCCAGCCGGCGAACCAGGAGACGGCGTATCGGATCTCCTTCTTCGGCGATCTCGTCGAGGCGGTCACGCACTTCGATCCACTCACGGGCGAGGTGCTCGCGAAGCTCGACAACATCGCGATCTGGCCGGCGACGGAGTACGTCACGTCGCGGCCGACGATCGAGCGCGCGGTCGTCGAGATCCGCCACGAGCTCGACGAGCGGCTGAAGGTGCTCGAGGGCGAGGGGAAGATGCTCGAGGCGCACCGGCTGCGGCAGCGAACCGAGTACGACCTCGAGATGATGAAGGAGCTGGGGTTCTGCTCGGGGATCGAGAACTACTCGCGGATCCTCGAGGGCCGCGGGCCGGGGACACACCCGTTCACGCTGCTCGACTACTTCCCGAAGGACATGCTGATCTTCGTCGACGAGTCGCACCAGACGGTGCCGCAGCTCGGCGGGATGTACGAGGGCGACCGCTCGCGGAAGCAGACGCTCGTCGACTACGGGTTCCGGCTCCCGTCGGCGCTCGACAACCGGCCGCTTCGCTTCGACGAGTTCCTCGATCGCGGTCACCAGCTCGTGTTCGTCTCGGCGACGCCGGGGCCGTTCGAGCTTCGCAACTCCTCGCGCGTGTCGGAGCAGCTGATCCGGCCGACGGGGATCGTCGATCCCGAGGTCGACCTGCGCGCGACGAAGAATCAGATCGACGATCTCCTCAACGAGGTCCGCCGCCGCGAGCAGGCGGGCGAGCGCGTGCTCGTCACGACGTTGACGAAGAAGATGGCGGAGGACCTGACGGACTACATGCTGGAGTCCGGCGTCAAGGCGCGGTATCTGCACTCCGAGATCGACACGCTCGAGCGGATCCAGATCATCCGGGAGCTGCGACTCGGCGACTACGACGTGCTCGTCGGCGTGAACCTGCTGCGCGAGGGGCTCGACCTGCCGGAGGTCTCGCTCGTCGCGGTGCTGGACGCCGACAAGGAGGGCTTCCTGCGCGGGCGCACGTCGCTCATCCAGACGATCGGGCGCGCGGCGCGGAACGTGAACGGGCGCGTGATCCTCTACGCCGACAAGATGACCGAGGCGATCAAGGAGGCGCTCGACGAGACCAACCGTCGGCGCTCCATCCAGCTCGCGTACAACGAGGAGCACGGGATCACGCCGGAGTCGATCCGCAAGGGCGTCTCGGACATCGCCGAGTTCCTCTCGCTCGAGTCGCCGACGGTGCCGGCGCGGCGACGCCGCGGACAGACGAAGGTCGAGGGCATGGCGCCGGACGAGCTCGAGCGCCTCGTGATCACGCTCGAAGAGGAGATGTTCGCGGCCGCCGAGGAGCTCCGCTTCGAGTACGCCGCGAAGCTCCGCGACGAGATCAAGGATCTCCGCCGCGAGCTCGACGCAGCGCAGGCGCAGCCGGCCTAGCGCACTCTCAGCGCGAACGGCAGGACGGCGCGGAGGGTCCCGACGCGGAGGCCCGCGGCGCCCTGCAGCAGCTTGCCCTTCGCCGAGGCCGGGAGGCGCCATGCGCAACGGACGACCCCGTCGCGAGCGGTGCCGCTCGCCGTCTTGAGCGCCTTCCCTGCGAGCGTTGCACGGCAGATGCGCGTCGCGTTCACGACGGGAAGCCCGCGCGCATCGTCGACCAGCACGACGATCGCCCACGCGCGGCCGGCGCGCGGCTGGTCGGCGAGGGCGTCGGTGATCTCGAGCTGCGCGGCGGTCTGCGTCAGCTTCGCGAGATGGGAGCCGTCCGTGTCGGCGGTGAAGACGTCCTGCGCGCGGAACGTCACGCCGCGCGTGAAGAGCACCTTCGTTCCGTCGGGCGACCACGCCGGGAAGTCGTCGCGGCCGTCGTAGTTCGTCAATCGCTGAACGCCTGTGCCGTCCACGTTCGCGACGTAGATCTCGGTGTTTCCGAGCGGAAGGACGCCGTCGCTGACGTAGACGATTCGTGTCGCGTCGGGCGACCACGACGGCTCGCTCTTGTTCTGGCCTCCCGCGCTGAGGCGCACGAGGTTCGAGCCGTCGGCGTCCATCGCCCAGAGCTGGAACGTCCCGCCGCCGCGGTTGCTCGAGAACGCGATGTGCCCGTCCGACGCCCAGTCGGGGGACTCGTCGGACGCTGCGTTCACCGTGAGTCGACGGGCGTCGGTGCCGTCGGCGCGCATCGAGTAGATCTCTCCGTTGCCGTCGCGGTTCGTGCGCCACGCGATCCGCTGTCCGTCGGGCGACCACGTCGGCGCGTAGTCGGACTGCGGGTCGTTCGTGAGCCGCCGCGGCGCGGACCCGTCCGCGTTCATGACGTAGATCTCGTAGTTGCCGTCCCGCGTGCTCGCGAAGGCTATGCGCGTGCCGTCGGGCGACCACTCGGCGTGGTCGTCATGGGCGGTGTTCGTCGTCAGCCGCCGCTTCGCCGAGCCGTCGGCGCGCATGGCGTAGATCTCGCCGTTGCCGTGCCGGAACGACGTGAACGCGATCTGACGCCCGTCGGGCGACCAGGACGGAGCGTCGTTCCCGATCACGATCGCGCCTCCCGCTCCGGAAGCCGTCACGGCCACCGCCCCGAGCAGGAGGCCCAGCAGCGCGGCCCGCCGAACGCGCATTCCGCCGGATCGTAACGGGTAGGGTCGGCAAGTGGACATCCTGGTCTTCGTTCTCTTCGTTCTCGTCGGCGGATTGATCGTCGGCTTGATCGCGCGCCTCGCAGTCCCCGGGCCCGACCCGATGTCCATCTGGCGGACGATCGTCCTCGGGATCCTCGGGTCGCTCATCGGCACCGCGCTCGCCGCGCTTGTCGGGATGGGCAACGGCGGCGGCCTGCTCTTCGCGCTCATCGGCGCCGTGTTGCTGTTGATCCTCTACCGCCGGATCTTCCAGCACCGCGGCATCACGGGACCGGGCGCGCGACGCTTGTAGTTTCGCGTCCGACGGGACCTGGGACAATCCGCCGCATGGACTGGGTATGGCTCATCATCGTGGGCGCCATCGTCGGTGCCCTCGGCCGGCTCTTCAACCCCGGCCGTGACCCGATGGGGTGGATCGTGACGATCCTGCTCGGGATCGGATCGCTGTTGCTCGCCGGCCTCATCTTCGACGGCTTCTGGCGGTTCGTGATCGGCGTGATCGTCGCGATCGTGCTCGTCTCGGTCTACGGCCGCTTCATGAGCAGCCGCACCGCGACCGCGCCCTAGCGCACCGGGTCGACTTCGAGGGGCTCACGGCCCCGCGGGAAGCGCCGCACCGCCGTGAGCCCCCAGTCGTCATGGCGCCAGATGTACGTCGCGACCGAGAGCGAGCCCGGTTCGATGTCGTAGACGTGGAGCCCGCGCGCCTCGCCGCGGCGGTTCGGGCGGGGCTGGCCGAGGCCGGGCGCGATCGACACGACGACCGCGCGGACGTCGCCGTGCGTCACCTCGAACTCACGGCGCTCGCTGACGGCGGCCTGGTGGATGTGGCCGGCGAGGATCAGCTCGGCGCCGGAGTCGACGAGCGTGGCGAGCACGCGGTTGCGGTCGGAGACCGGCTTCTTCCTCGAGCGCCAGGGCGCGCCGACGAGGTGGTGGTGGAAGGCGACGATCTTGAAGGCGTCGCCGGGGGCGTCGGCGAGCGTCTCGCACGCCTTGCGGAGCTGCTCGCGCCGGAGCGCGCCGCTCTGGTGCCGCCACGGCCGGACGGAGTTGAGGCCGAGCACGAAGAGGCCGTCGGATCGGTAGAGCGGCTCGGTCGTCTCCCAGATCCGCTCGAACTCCTGCCACGGCGAGGTGAAGCGGGCCGGGAACGTGTACGGGATGTCGTGGTTGCCGGGGATCGCAAGCAGGGGGAGCGCGAACGAGCGGAGGAAGCGGGCCGCGCGCTCGTGCTGGTCGCGGCGGCCCCGGTGCGTCAGGTCGCCGCTTGCGATCAGGAGCTCGGGCCGCGCGCGCTCGACGAGCGCCGCCACGGCCCGCTCCATCTGCGGGTCTTCGTGGGTGCCGAAGTGGAGGTCGGAGACGTGGAGAACGCGTGTCATTCCGGCCGGGGCAGGCTATAAGGTGACCTCAGATGACGAGCGACTCCCCCGAAGTCTTCGACGACCTCTACCTCGGCCTGCGCGCCGGCGGCGCCATGCGGAAGCAGCGCCGCGGCGAGACGCTGACGGCCGAGGAGCAGGAGGTGCTCGGCCGCTGGCAGCGGCTGTCGGCGATGCGCAAGTCGCTCGCGATCGGCGCGTTCGCGCTCGGCACGTTCGGGCTCGGGTTCACGCTCGGCGGGCTCATCTTCGGTCGCTGGCGCCGGGCCTAGCTGCCCTCCGCGTCCTTCGCCGGGAAGAGGACCGTCGGCACGTCCTCGGCGGCGGGATCCTTCTCGAGCACGATCACGTCCACGAGCGTTGCGGCGACCGCGGCGAGCGGGATCGCGAGGAGCACGGCGAACCCGCCGAAGAGCACGGCGCTCGCGGCCACGGAGACCAGGACGATCAGAGGTGAGAGCCCGACGGCGTCGCCGAGCACGCGCGGGATGACGATGTAGTCCTCGAGGAGGCGGACGATCAGCACCGCGAGTCCGGCTGCGACCGCGACGCCGACCGATTGCGTGAGGCCGACGCCGACGGCGAGCGCGCCGGCGGCGAGCGGTCCGATCACGGGGACGAGCTCGACGATGCCGGCGAAGATCCCGACGAGAAGCCAGAACGGGAGACCGATCGCCCAGAACGCCGTCGAGAGGACGATCGCGACGAGGACGACGAGCAGCCCTTGGCCGCGCACGTATGCGCCGAGCTTCAGATCGATCAGCTCCCACGTGTCGCGGACGGTCTTGCCGTGCTCTCGTGGGAGGAGCCGGCAGACGAGGTTCTCCGCGCGCTTCCGCTCGAAGATCCAGTACGCGCCCGTCGCGAGGACGAAGAAGATCCCGACGAAGACCTCGAACGCGGCGAGTCCGACGTGCGCTCCCTCGTCGAGGAAGTCCTCGACGCGCGGCAGGCGCTCCAGGCGGCGCTCGACTCCGCTCAGGACTTCCTGGCGAATGCCCGTGGACTGGCGGGCCTCTTGGCGGAGCTCGCTGCGGGTCTGCGGGAGGTCTCCGAGCGCGGACTGCACCTGGTCGAGCGCGCGCGGGACGACGGCCCAGAGGAGCGCCGCGACCGCGGCGACGAGGACGGCGTAGTGCAGGAGGACGCCCACGCCGCGCGGGATGCCGCGGTCGTGCAGCCTCTCGATGCCCGGACGCATCGCGGCGGCGACGATGAAGCCGAGGAAGAGAAGCGCGAGGATCAGCTTCAGCTTCCAGAGGGCGAGCGCGACAGCGACGGTCGCGACGACGACGAGCGCCGCGACGAAAGCTCGCTTGGCGGTCTGGGTCATGGGGTGGTCCTCGCCAAGTGCAGGGATCGGGAAACCGACGGCGAAGGCTCGTGGTCCCATGTGGTCGCGGTCGGACGAGCGTGTTCGTTGGGAGTCCCGCCGGCACGCCGTCGTGCTCGTACGGCCGCTTGCGCGGGCGCTCGCGCTGGGTGTCGTCGGGTTCGTGTGCTTCGCGATCGGGTGGCCGGTGATGCTCGTCGGGCCGCCGCTGATCGCGGTCGGCGCGCTCGGGTCCGGGTTGTCCGTGTGGCGGTGGGAGCGGACGCGCGTCGTCGTGACGACGGAGCGCCTGTACGTCGTGCACGGGACGCTGCGGCGCCGAGTTGCCGCCGTCCATGCCGACGCGATCGGGGCGATCGAGGTCGAGCAGAGCCTGACGGGCCGGCTCCTCGGCTACGGCACCCTCGCGGCGGGCGAGTTGGAGATCCCGTTCGTCCCGCACCCGCGCCGGGTCGGCACGCTCGTCGCGCGCCTCGGCGCGTAGCGCCAAGCGCAGGGCCTGGCACTGTGCCTGGCACTGCGGCGCGGCGAGCCGTGACGAATTCGTGGCGATTTGTCCCGGGCGATGCGGCGTTGCTGCCTCGCCCGTACCGTGAGATGCGATGCCCCGAACGAATCGTTCCGAGTTTCCGGACGGGATGTTCCACATCACGACGCGTGGCGTCGACGGCGTTTATGCGTTCCGTGACGACGTCGATCGCGCCTTCTTCCTGAAG
>Ga0111538_10009076_pt1 | contig 13297 bp, 14 predicted proteins | sample SoiMethybrSBSTD1_FD_79669 | JGI IMG/M metagenome (GOLD analysis project Ga0111538, IMG submission 79669) | Bulk soil microbial communities from a Populus tree surrounding site in Tennessee, USA - Soil MetaG P. TD hybrid SBSTD1 (version 2)... | ecosystem: Environmental > Terrestrial > Soil >...
CATGTTCCGCTGGAGCATCTATACTTTCGCGGGCAAATACTCGCCGGCGACCTGACGGCCGGCCGGGAGGGGAGCGTTCATGTTGAGACGCGGCGCGCAGGCTTTCCTCGTTCTGAGTCTCCTGATCTGCGGCGGTACCGCGGTGGCGCAGACGAAGATGACCATCGCGACCGGAGTCGATCCGGTGTTCTCCGCCTACTACGTGGCGCTACAGGAGGGGCTCTTCAAGAAGCACGGGCTCGACGTCCGGATCAACACGGGGCCGTCCGGATCGGCCATGGTGTCGTTCCTGATCAACGGCCAGATCGAGTCGGCCTTCGGCTCCGAGATCGCCGGCGTCAGCAATCACAACCTGGACCCCAACGTGGTGGTGGTCGCGCAGGCGACGCGCCTCGTGCGCTGGATCGCGATCGTCGGCCGCAACATGGACAATCTCGATCAGCTCAAGGGCAAGAAGATCGGGGTGGCGCGCGGCTCGGGCGGCGAGGTGTTCTGGCTGGCCCTCATCGACAAGCTCAAGCTGAACCCGGCCGACTACACTGTCGTCAACGTCGAGGCGCCGGAGATGGTGGCGGCGCTCGAGCGCGGCAACATCGACGCCTACGCGGTGTGGGAGCCCTGGGTGAGCCGCGGCCTGGCGGCGGTCCGAAACACCAAGGTGCTGAAGGACCAGGAGAACATCCTCGAGCAGGGCGTCTACATCTACATGAACCTCGGCTGGATCAAGAAGAATCCGGAGCAGGCCGAGGGCTTCATGCGGGCCCTGGTGGAGGCGACCGACCTCATCAACAAGGACCGCAAGCGAGCCGCCAAGGACGTGTCGGACTTTCTCAAGAGCCTCGATCCGCCGATGGTCGAGCAGCTCATGACCAAGCTCCGCTTCGAGATGGTCCTGGACGATTTCACCGTGAGCCTGTTCCGGCTGGCCGAGACGCAGCTGAAGCAGCAGAACAAGCTCACCAAGCCCCTCGACCTGGGCGCGTTCGTCTATCCCGACCTCCTGAAGAAGGTCCAGCCGAAGAGCGTGAACTACAAGCCGTGATGCGGCGACGCTCGCTCTCGCAGAGCCCGGGGCGCGTCTTTTACGGCTGGTGGATCGTCGCCATCGGCTGCGTCCAGGACGCCGTGAAGGGCGGGTTGTTCAACACCGGGTTCACGCTCTATTTCCTGCCGGTCCTCACCGAGCTCAATCTCAGCCGGGCCGCGACCTCGCTGCCGTTCTCGCTGTCGCGGCTCGAGGCCGCGCTCGGCGCGCCGCTCGTGGGATACCTCATCGATCGATTCGACGTGAGAGTGATGCTGGTCGCCGGCACGCTCTTGGCGAGCCTGGGGCTCATCCTCCTGTCCCTCACCCATAGCTACGTCCTCTTCGTCCTCGTCTTCATCGGCCCGCTGAGCTTCGGCTTCCAGTCCGGGTTCAACCAGGCCACCCTGGCGGTGGTGGCGCACTGGTTTCGCCGCAAGCGCGGGCTAGCGATGTCCATCGTGCAGACCGGCCAGGCCATCGGCGGCGTGCTGATCTTCCCGCTGGTCGCGCTCGCGGTGCTGAAGCTCGGCTGGCGGATCGCCGCGGTCCTGTCCGGGCTCGTCGTGCTCCTGCTGCTGCCGCTGGTGCTGGTCATCCGGCGCTCGCCGGAGAGCATGGGGCTCTTGCCCGACGGCGATCGCTCGACCCGCGAACCCTCGCTGGGCCAGCCACCGCCGCCCGACGACTCCCCGGAGTTCACCACCCGGGAGGCGCTGAGAACATCGTCGTTCTGGCTGCTGGCGGCGTTCCACAGCCTGCGTAACATTCCGTATGCCGGCGTGACGGTACATCTCGTACCGCTCCTGGTCTGGAAAGGACTCGACGAGCCCGCCGCGGCGTTCTATGTCGGGGTCACCGCGCTGGCGACCGTCGTGATCCGGCCGCTGACGGGCTGGCTCGGCGACCGACAGTCGAAACAGGCGGTCGGCGCCGTCGGGGTCCTTCTCGGCGCCGCGGGCCTCATCGTGCTGGCGTACGGCGACGACACCTGGGGGGCGCTCCTCTTGTTTGCCGTTCTGTTCTCGTTCGGCGACGGAATCAATTCCGTGACCTGGGCGCTGGTCGGCGACTTCTACGGCCGCGCCCATTTCGCGACCATCCGAGGCTGGATCAGCATGTTCCAGAGCTTTGCCTCGATGCCGGCCGCCGTCTTCACCGGCTGGGTCTACGATCAGACGCAGAGCTACACCTACGCATTGATCGTGTTCATCGTCTGCTACGGCCTGTCCGGGCTGGTGCTGTGGCTGATTCCGCGGCCGATCCCGCGGGAGGTCCCCGCGCGCCCGGCCCTGAGCATCCAGCCGTAGCGGTCGCCCTCGCCAAATACCCGCCCCGTCGGTCATTTCCGCGACCGCGATAATCCGCGAGATCCTCGGCGGAATCGTGCTGGAATTTGAAGACGGGCAAGAACTGACATGCGGCTGGCCGCGAAACCGTTCCTGATCTCGCTCCTCGTCATCATCGTTCTCGCGACCGTGGGCTTTTTGAGCTTCTACGCCGTCGGAAATCTAGTATCGGTCAACCGGGAGATCGCGACGCGAACGGTGCCGGCGATGCGTCTAGCCGCCTCGACCCGTGAGTCGATCGCGCCGCTCGTGCGGCTCGAGACCAGGGCGGCCGTGCTGGGCGATCCACGCTACGTGACGGCATGGACCGAACGGGCCGAGCGGGTTTCCGAGGATCTGCAGCGCCTCGCCGAGTTCGTGCAGAGCGAGCCCGAGGCCATGCGGCTCGGCGCGGCGCGCGAGGCCTTCGAGAAATATCGCGCCACCGTCGTCCAGGAGCACGCGCTCATGCTCCGGCGTCGCGATCCAGACCGGACGCTCCGGCTGAGCAACACGACGGCGCGGGCGCTCGCCGAGGAGGTCGAGGAGAATCTGGACGGCCTGATGGAGGCCGTCCACACCCGGATGCTCTCGGCCCAGGCCGAGGCGGGCCGCCTGGAGGCGCGCACCTGGACCGGCGTCCTGATCGCGCTGGGCGCGGCGGTCGGGCTCGCGCTGCTCGTCGCGCTCGAGAACGCGCGCCTCTATGCGGCGGCGCAGCGCTACATCCAGCAGCTCCTCGATCAATCGCGCCAGCTCCTGGGGGCCAAGGTGGCCGCGGAGCAGGCGAGCCGGGCCAAGAGCGAGTTCCTGGCGGCGATGAGCCACGAGCTCCGCACGCCCCTCAACGCCGTGATCGGCTTTTCGCAGCTTCTGGCGAACAAGACGTACGGCGAGCTGAACGAACGGCAGCTTCAGTACCTCACGACGATCCTGTCGGGCGGCCGGCACCTGCGACGCCTGGTCGACGACGTGCTCGATCTGGCGAAGGTCGACGCCGGGCGCCTGACGCTCGACCTCACCAGCGTGGCGGTCGCCGACGAGCTCAAGGAAGTCGTCGGCGTCGTCGAGTCGCTGGCGTGCGAGAAGAACATCACCGTGACCACCGACGTGCAGGACGTGCTGCCGCTGATCAACGCCGACCGGCAGCGAATCCAGCAGGTGATCTACAACCTCCTGTCGAACGCGATCAAGTTCACGGAGCCCGGCGGGTTCGTCAAGGTCACGTTGGACGTATCCGAGGGGGCGACGCACGGAGATGGCGCGCTGCGCATCGCCGTGGCCGACAGTGGCGTCGGGATCAAGGTCGAGGACCAGGCCCGGATCTTCGAAGCGTTCGAGCAGGTGGACTCGTCGTACGCCCGCGATCAGGGCGGGACCGGGCTCGGCCTCGCCCTGACGCGGAAGCTCGTCGAGCTCCACGGCGGCACCATCGGCGTCGCCAGCGAAGGCGTGAAGGGCCGCGGCAGCGTGCTGACGGTTCGGCTGCCGATCCCGCCCGCCGAAGGAGGCTGAGCGGGCGGCGGCAGGGCTACAGGAGCCCGGCGACGATGCCGCCGAGCTGTGGCCCCAGAAGACCCGTCACGCCTTCCTTCACGGCTGGATTGGCCTTGACGCTGTCCAGCGCCTTCAGGAGGCTGTCCTTGAGCCCGGCCGACGTCGGCGCATCGACCTTCTTGGACGCCTCCGTGACCTGGGCGCTGGTCAGAGGCGCCTTGCAGTCTCCGCCGAGTACCGAGCAGAACTGATCTGACACTTTCGTCTTCAGCGACCCGAGGTTGGCGCCCGAGAGGAGCTTGCTGCTCCGCGGGTCGCTCGCCGCGTTGTTCACGAACGAGTCCGTCAGGGACTTGAGCGTGGAGCTGCCGCCGAGCTGGTCGAGCAGACCCGAGCTCCCACCCATCGACGCGCAGCCGCCGAGCCCGACGACGAGAGTCAGCGCGACGAGGCACCGAGCGAACATCCGGACGGTCATGGACATGCCTCCTCGAATTCTTGAAGCGTGACGAAGATGCTGAAATCGGGGCGGCCTGTCCATGAGACCTTCGGCCAGCCGGGCCCCGTCCGACGCGCCGGCGTCAGGAGCGCGGCGGGGTCTCCTCGGCGATCCGATAGCGCAGCCGCCGGCCCATCATCCATCGCACGGCCAGGAGGTCGACGAAGGCCGTCAGGGCGCGATTGCCTACCCCGTACTTCGAGCGGCCGAACTTGCGGGGGCGATGGTGGACCGGAACCTCCACGACGCGGAAGCCGGCCATCTTCAGGAGGCTCGGGACGAACCGGTGCATGCCCGTGTAGGGCGGCACCGCGCTCAGGCACTCGCGCTTCATGACGCGCAGGCTGCACGCGCTGTCCTGCACGGGATCGCCGGTGACCGCGCGGCGCACTCCGTTGCCGATCCGTGACGAGACGCGCTTCACCAGCGAATCGTGCCGGATCAGGCGCATGCCGACCGCGGCGTCGGCGCCGTCGAGACGCGCGACGAGGGCCGGGAGATCGTGCGGATCGTTCTGCAGATCGCTGTCGAGGGTCGCCACGATCCGGCCGCGGGCCGCCTGGAAGCCCGCATGGAACGCCGCGCTCAGCCCGGCGTTCTTCTCGAAGCGAAGTAGGCGGATCCGCGAATCCTGGCGCGCGAGGTTCCGGATGATCTCCGCGCTCCCGTCGGTCGATCCGTCGTCGACGAAGATCACCTCGGCAGAGCTCGCCAGAGCGGGCAGCACCTCGGCGACTTCCTTCCACAGAATCGGCAGGTTCTCGGCCTCGTCGTGCACCGGCAGGATCACCGACAGCGCGAGCTCGTCGGTCATCGCGGCACCGGCGTGACCACCAGCCATCTCACGTCGCCGAACTCGAGCTCGTCGACACGAGTCCAGCTCCGGCCGCTGCCGTCGCGCAGCTCGGGCCAGCGCCGATCGTGGACGATCACGTAAAGCGGACGCTCCGAGGCCAGGAACGGCGCGAGGGCCTGCTGATCTTGCAGCTCCCGAACGGTCCGCCCGAGGTAGAACTGGAGCGAGAGCGATCCGAGCTTGTACGTGACGAGCTGGTCGCCGGGCTCGAGCCGAGCGGCGAGTCGCGCCGTGAAGGCCTTCACGTCGTGGGTGCGGTTGTGGCCGGCCACGAAGACCTGCGTCTCGCAGGCGAGCACCAGCGTCGTCGAGGCGCAGACGACCCCGAACAGCGCGAGGGCCCGGCCGGCGCGCGCCGTGACGACCGCCGCCACCGCGGCGCCGATCAGCACCGTGCCCAGCAGGAGCTTCAGCCACAGGGCGGACGGCACGAGGATCGCGAGATCCGGGCGCGCGGGGGGCGGCAGCAGCACGGCGACGGCCAGGCCGAGAGCCAGCGCGGCCCAGATCCAGCCGTGAAGGCGCAGCGCGCGCGACGGGCCCTCTACGGCCCATCGATCCCACAGCCAGCCGACCATGAGCGCGAGCGCCGGGAAGAGCGGCAGCAGGTAACGGTCGCGCTTCTGGGGCATCAGCGTGATGACGATGACGTAGGCCAGCGCCCAGAACACGAGGAACCGGAATTTCCGCGCGACATCGCTCTCGCCCCGCCACCACCCGCTCCGCACCGCCGCCGGAATGAAGATCGTCCAGGGCAGGGCGCCGAGCACGATCGGACCGATCGTGAAGAAGACCTCGGAGCGCCGTGACCAGCCCGCACGGCGCGGCCCCAGGTAGTCGCCCACGAGCACGTTCTGGACGTAGCTCTGCTCACGCTGGAGCGCGAAGGCGAGGGCCCACGGCGCGCAGACGAGGAGGACGACAGCCGCGCCCATGAGCGGCTTGAGATCCATGAGCCCGCGCCGCCAGCCGCGATCGGCGATGAGAAACACACCGCATGGCAAGAGCAGCAGGAGCCCGGCCGGGCCCTTCGCGGAGACGGCAAGCCCGAGGCAAGCCCAGAAGACGATCAGCGGCCCGCGGCGGCTAGCGCCTTCGCCGATGCTCATCCAGAACGCCGCGGCGGCCGCGACGGTGAAGAAGGTCATCAGCATGTCCGCAAGGATCAGCCGCGCGTGCCAGTAGTAGCCGAACATGGTCGCGAGGCTGAAGGCGGCCAGGAGCCCGGCCCGCGCGCCGAACATCCGGCGGCCGAGCAGCAGGGTCACGCCGATGCCGGCGATGGCGCTCAGCGCCGAGGGAAGCGTGGCGGTGAGCTCGGTGACCTTGCGCCCCGGCAGGGACAGCACGGCGATGACCCACATGAACAGCGGAGACTTCTGCATCTGGACCTCGCCGTCCACGCGCGGCAAGAGCCAGTCGCCCGTCTCGAGCATGGTGCGTGCCTTCAGCGCGTAGCGCGCCTCGTCCTCGAGCGACGTGATGCGCGTGCCGATCGCCGGCAAGAACAGCAGGGCTCCCACGAGAAGGGGCGCCAGGGGCACGAGCCACCCGCGTTGCATGGTCTCGGGTAAATCTACACCGCGAGCGAGGCGTGCCGGAATTTCCGCGCTCGGCGGTTCTCCTGCAGTCCCGGGGCAACCGCGGTAAGCTCCCGCCATGAGCGGGAGACCCGAGCCGCGGTTCGACTGGTTCATTCCTATCGATGGGGACGGCGCGCACATCGGGACGCGACGGGCGGAGAGGCCGCCGACGTTCGAGTACCTGCGCCGCGTCGTGGAAACGGCCGAGGCGGAAGGCTACTACTCGCTCCTGATCCCGACGCGGTTCGCCAACGGGCTCTTCGAGGAGACCGCGCCGCTGGCCGAGACGTGGACGACGGTGACCGCGCTGGCGGCGGTGACGCGACGGATCCGATTCCTGGTGGCGGTCCGCCCCGGGTTCATCTCCACGGGACTCTTCGCCCAGATGGCCGCCGCGCTCGATCAGATCAGCGGCGGGCGGCTCGACCTCAACGTGGTGCCCGGCGGGATCCAGGGCGACTTCGAGCGGCTCGGCGTCACGATGGACCACGACAAGCGTTACGAGCAGGCCGAGGAGTTCATCGCCGCGCTGCGGGCCCTGTGGGCAAAGCCGGAACCGGTCGTGTTCGAGGGGAGCACCATCCGCCTGAAGGGCGCCGTGGTGTCGCCCGGCCCCGTCGGCCAAGCGCCGCGGTTCTACGTCGGCGGCGCGTCGCCGCGGGCGCTCCTGTTCACAGCGCGGGAGGCCGACGCGTACCTGGCGTGGATCCAGCCCGTGGATGACATCCATGCGCTCCTCGATCGGCTGCAGAAGGCCTGCGCGTCGACGGGACGGCGGCCCTTCCTGGGCCTGCGGACGCATCTGGTCGTGCGGCCCACGGAGCACGAGGCGTGGCAGGCGGCGGAAGAGCTCATGTCGCAGGTGGACGAGCGCGTCGTCGCTCAGCGGCAGATGGCGTTCGCCGGAACCCAGATGGTCGGGCAGCAGGCGCAGCTGCGCGCGCACGTGCAGGAGAAGGCTCCCCGCCTGTGGAATGGCATCTCGCGCGTGCGCGTGAACCTCGGCACCGCGATCGTCGGCGATCCCGACCAGGTGATCACGGAGCTGCTCGCCTACTGGCGGCTCGGCATCGACGAGTTCATCCTCTCGGGCTATCCGCACGACGACGAGTGCCGGCGCGTCGCGTCGGCCGTCCTGCCCGGCCTGCGCGACGCGATCCGGCGCGAGTCCTAGAGCGACCGGAACAGCGGAGTCGACTTCCCCCCGTCCTCGATCATCAGCAGGCGCCGCTTCGTCGTGATGCCGCCGGGGGCCGAGAAGCCTCCGATGCCGCCGCCGGCCGCCAGCACGCGATGGCACGGCACGATGAGCGCGAACGGATTCTGCGCGAGGGCGCGCCCCACGTCGCGGGCGGCGCCGCGGTCGCCGAGCCGGTCCGCCACTTCACCGTACGTGAGCGTCTCGCCGGCCGGAATCGTGCGGGCCACCTCGTAGACGCGCCGGTTGAACTCGGGCACACCGTCCATGTCGAGCGCCACCGTGGAGAGATCGCTGGCCCCGCCGCGCAGGAGCTCGACGATGCGCTCGATCGCCTCCTGCACCTCGGCCGGAGGCGCGGTCTCGCGGGCGCCCGCGAACCGCCGCAGGACGCGGGCCCGTGTTTTTGCCTCACCGTCCGTTTCCGGGAGCTGTACGCCGAGGACACCGCGATCGCCCCAGGCGATGCCGCATCGGCCGATGGTCGTGTCGAAGAGCGTGAAGGCCGAGCTCATCGTCGCCACTCGCGAATCTGCGCGGCGTGCTCGCGGTAGTGCCCCGGGCCGTTGTTCTCGAACGTCTCGCGGGCGGTCTTGCCCGCCTGGAAGTGCTGATCCGGCAGTGCCCGGGCCGCCTCGACGAAGTTCTTGTGCGAGACGTCGAGCTCCGCGAGGACGTCGCTGGTCTTCACGCCTGTCTTCTGTATCACGAACCGCGCGTTCCACGCGTCGAAGTCGTCGTACGTCCCGGGCGGGTAGGGCGCCTCGTCCCGGGCGACGTGTCCGAGGGCGGGCGTGGCCACTTCGTGCCAGCCCGAGATGTGAATCAGGATCTCGCGCACGCCCCAGCTGCCGAGCCAGATCTGCCGCATCTCGTCATCGCTCAGACCCTCGATCGCCTGGCGCAGCTCGGCGTACGCCTCGTCGGCTTCACGCAGCAGCTTCTCCTTGTCGCTCATGGGTTCCTCCTCTCGGCGGGAATAATGTGGTCTTCAGCGTGTGAGACCCCGGAGGGGGCCGGCTGTGAAATCCGGCCATCTGACTTACAATGCCCAGCCAGACTCGACCGGTCCCGGATTCACCGGCCGGCCTCGAGGGACCGACAGGCGGAGGGGAGAGCGATGGACTTCGGACTGCAAGGCAAGCGCGCGCTCGTGACAGGAGGCAGCCTGGGGATCGGCAAGGCGATTGCCCTGGAGCTGGCCCGGGAAGGTGTGGACGTGGCGGTCGTGGCTCGCTCGAAGGACCAGCTCGAGGCGACCGCTCGCGAGCTGGAGGCCCAGACGGGCCGCCGCGTCATCCCGCTGGTGGCCGACGTGACCAGCAAGGAGCAGGTCGATCGCGCGGTCGCCCAGGCCGCGGAGCGGCTGGGCGGGCTCCACATCCTGGTAAATAGCGGCTCGCCGCCCGGCGGCTCGGCCGGCGCCACCGGCCCCATCGAGAAGGTCGTCGACGACGACCTGTTGCACGACTTCAACGTGAAGTACGTGGGCGCGCTGCGCTGCGCGCGCGCGGCGATCCCGTACCTGAAGCAGCACGGATGGGGCCGCATCATCAACATCAGCGGCACCAACGCCCGCAACGCCGGCAACCTGAGCGGGGGCGCGCGCAACACGTCGCTCGTTCACCTCACGAAGACGCTCGCGGTGCAGCTGGGCCGCTTCGGGATCACGGTGAACTGCATTCACCCCGGCACGACCCGGACCGAGCGCACGCCGCGGCTCCTGGCCGCCCGGGCCGCCGAGCTCGGCATTGCCGCCGACGAGGTCGAGAAGCGCGATTTTGCCGCGGACTCGCCCCGCGGCAACGCCATTTGCCGCATGGTCGACGCTTCGGAGATCGCGCACGTCGCGGTGTTCCTGGCCTCCGACAAGTCCTGGGCGATCTCGGGCGAGCTCGTCGTCGCGACCGGCGGCGCCGGACGCTCCGTGTACTACTAGCGGGGACGAGGGTACTGGAGCTAGACGCGAGGGAGAAGCGTGAGGGCGTCCAGCACGACGCCCGCGCGCCCCGCCTCGTCGAGGCGCCAGAGCGTCCGAAGCGCGGCGCTCGCGCGTTCGGCGCCGAGGGCTTCGCCCGCCAGATCGCGAAACTTCGACTCCACGTCGGCGTCGGTCATCGGATTGCGCGCGTGGCCCTTCGGGTACTCGGCCCGCTCGGTGAAGCGCTGTCCCGATCGTGTCGTGACGTCGATCTGCGAGCGTAGCTCCTGCGGGAAGCGCCGGGTGAACTCCGGGCTCTCGGCGACGCGAATCCGGCTCATGACCGGTCGCAGGCTCGGATCGAGGTAGCGCTCGGGCTCGAAGCTGGCCGGCGTGATGCGCCCGTCGCGCAGCGCGATGGCCAGCATGTAGGGCAGGCTGTGGTCGGCCGTTTCTCGCGTCTGCGGATCCCACTTGGCGGGCTCGCTGCCGATCTCGCTGTGCGCCATCGCGTAGATCTGCACGTCGATGCCGTCGATGTCTTCGAGCCGGACCTTCTCTCTGAGCCTCAGCGCCATCGCGAGCGGCGCCTGGGCGTGGTACTCGGCGGCGAAGAACTTGAAGTTCGCCCGCTCGACGGCAAAGGGCCGGCCGGCGCCGCCGAGCGCGCCGATCTCGAAGGGCCCGGTCACTTGCTCGGCCAGACCGTGGCGGCCCTCGAACGCCGCGGTCGGTCCGGTCATGCCTTCCTTCGCGAGCTGCGCGGCGAAGAGCCCGGCCTTCGCGGCCACCGCGGTGGCGCAGCCCTTCCACATGGCGAGCTCGCCGGCACGCGTCTGACGCGTGGCCACGCTCGCCGTCACCGCGATGGCGATCGCGTCGGCCACTTGAGCGGTGGAAAGGCCGAGCAGGAAGCCGGCGGCGGCCGCCGAGGCGGGCGCCACGAACACGCTCTGGTCCCAGCCGCGATCGCGCAGGGGTACCTGATCGGCCAGCGCCCCGAACACCTCGTAGCCGATGACCGTCCCCAGCAGGAGATCCTGACCCGACGCGCCGGCGGCCTCGGCGGCCGCCAGAACCGCTCCCAGCATGTCGCTCGGGTGGCCCGAGCCGCGCGCGATGTACGTGTCATTGGCGTCGAGGAAGCGGATCATCACCGAGTTGGCGAAGGCCGCCGCCTCCGGCGTCGTCGCGCGTCCGTCGCCGAGAAGCCGCGCCGAGGGCACGCCGCTCCACACCGGCGCGAGCCGGCGGGCGATGGCGGCCGGCTCGCTTCCGTGGCCTCCGATGGCACAGCCGAGCGAGTCGATCAGGCGGCGCTTCGCCGCCTGGACCGCGGACGCGCCCAGATCGCCGTAGCGGAGCGTGGTCGCGTAGCGCGCGAGCGTCTCGGTCGTCCGGTCCATCGTGTCAGGGAACCAGGATCAGCTTGCCCGTCGACTGCCGCGACTCGAGATAGCGATGCGCCTCGGCCGCCTGGGCCAGCGGGAACGTCTTTGCCACGTAGAGTTTGAGGCGCCCGTCGTGCAGCAGGGCGAAGCACCGCTCGGCGCTCTCGAGCGTCTTGTCCGGAAAGCCTCGCGTCAGGGTCGGCAGCGAGAAGGCACTGACCTTCTGCGATTTCGGCGACAGCACGGAGAAGTTGATCGGATCCGGCGGGCCGCCCGCGCGGCCGTACAGAACGAGGTGCCCGAACGGGGCGAGACAGCGAAGACCCTCCTCGACGGTGGGCTTGCCGACCGCGTCGAGAATCAGATCGACGCCGCGATCGCCGGTGAGCCGCAGCACTTCGTCCGCGAACTTGTCCTTCACGTAGTTGATGACTGCGTCGGCGCCGGCTTCCTTCGCCAGCGCGAGCTTGGCGCCGCTCGAGACGGTGCCGAACACGCGAGCGCCGGCCGCTTTCGCCAGCTGCACGGCGGCCAGGCCGACGCCGCCCGCGGCCGAGTGGACGAGCACGCTCTTCCCCGGCCCTGTCGAGTCGACCGTGTGCAGGAGGTGGTAGGCGGTCAGGACCTGGATCAGGAACGCGGCGCCGTCGACGAAGCTCACGGAGTCGGGGAGCGGGATGGCCATGAACGAAGGCGACACGCAGTACTCGGCGTACGCGCGGCTCGTGAACGCGGCGACGCGCATCCCCGAGCGCACGTTCGTCACGCCTTCACCGACCGCCTCGACCACGCCCGCCACCTCCATTCCGGGAATGTCCGGGAGCTTCGGCTTCACGGTGTAGAGCCCCTGGCGGAAGCGCGTGTCCGCGAAGTTCACGCCGATCGCGTGGTTCTTGATCAGCACGGAGCCGGGGCGCGGCGACGGCTTCGGAGCCTCCGCCAGCGTCAGGACCTCGGGACCACCCGTCTCGGCGAAGACGATCGCTTTCATCCCGCTCCTCCTTGACCGGCCAGACTCTGCATGCACCTACGTCGTCGCGCAAGAGGGAAATGGTTTCGTGTATAACGTTGCCTCGGAGGGCGTCCATGATCATGCGCACCAGAACGATCGGGGTAGCGGTCACGGCAGTCGTTGTCGCAGTGATCGTCGGCTGTGCCTCGGCCCCGATCAAAGGGCGCCTGAGCGTACCCGGCCAGGCGCCGGTTCCGGCCGTGCTGAGCTATCAATCGAGCCTGTTCGGCGGGAGCGGCAAGCTGTGGACGACCCTGCCGGAGGGGGAAACCTTCAAGGGCAAGTACGTGCTCTCCGGGCGCGACACGCCGGTCACCGGCACCCTGGACGGTGATCGGGGCAGCGTCATGTTGTGCCGATTCCAGTTGAACGAGCCGGGCGTCGGCCCTGACAAAGGCGGCACGGTCCGATGCGAGGTCTCCTCCGGCGGAGTGTTCGACGCCAGCTTCTGAGAGTTGCCGCGAGTTGCCGCGGTCGCCCGAGGCGCCACATCCCCACGACTAAGGTCCATACCGCATCCACCGTCTGCCCAGGCGCTCCCCCTCAGAAGGAACAATAGACGGCAAGATTCCCTTGACTTGCCGCTCCGTTCGGCGTCTCTATCGCGCAACCAGAGCGATCCTTCGACCAGGGGAGGTCGGCGATGAGCGGATCGATCGTCAACCTGATCATTCAGCTGATAGCGGGGGCGGCCGGCGGCAATCTCGCGGGCAGCCTGCTGAAGCAGTACAACCTCGGGACGTTGGGCAACTCGATTGCCGGCATCGTGGGCGGCGGCCTTGGCGGCCAGCTGCTCGGAATGCTCGTGGGCGGCGGGGCGTCCGGCGGCGGGATGGACATCGGCTCCCTCGTCGCCCAGGTGGCGGGCGGCGGAGTGGGCGGCGGAATCTTGTTAGTGCTGGTCGGTCTCGTCCGCCAGATGCTGGGTGGCGGAGGCCAGGCCGCCCGATCCTGAACCCTGACCAAAAGACGCGGCCGGGCGGAGGGC
>Ga0111538_10009077_pt1 | contig 13296 bp, 10 predicted proteins | sample SoiMethybrSBSTD1_FD_79669 | JGI IMG/M metagenome (GOLD analysis project Ga0111538, IMG submission 79669) | Bulk soil microbial communities from a Populus tree surrounding site in Tennessee, USA - Soil MetaG P. TD hybrid SBSTD1 (version 2)... | ecosystem: Environmental > Terrestrial > Soil >...
GAACTCGCCGCCGTGCTTGTGGAAGTACCACCAGGGGATGCCGTTCTGCATCGTCACGATGGTCGTGTCATCCGACATCAGCGCGGAAAGGTCCGCGGCCACGGCGGCGACCTGGTGCGCCTTCACGGTGAGCAGCACGGCGTCCTGCGGCCCGGCGTCGCGCATCGTCCGTACGGCGCGCGCGCCCCTGGATGTCACTTCGGCGCCGTCCTCACCGATGACGCGCATGCCATTCGTCGTGATGGCGTCGAGGTTCGCGCCTCGCGCGATGAACGTGACGTCTTCTCCGGCGGCGGACAGCCAGCCACCGAGATACCCGCCGATTGCCCCAGCACCGACGACCGCGATCCTCATCGCGTGGCTGTATGCAGTCGCCCGCGCATCGGTTTGAGGACGAACAGCGCGAGGCCCGCGGCGACGATGTTCATGATCGCGCTGACGACGAACACGCTGCTCCAGCCGCCGAAGTTGAGGGCGATCACGCTGCTGACCGGAACGATGAGCGAGGCCGTCCCCTTCGCCGTGTAGAGCAGCCCCGCATTGGCCGATGCGAACTTCTTCCCGTACGTGTCGGCGCACGTCGCCGGGAACAGGCTGAAGATCTGACCGTAGGTGAAGAACACGAGACACGTCGCGATGACGAAGGCGGTCGGACTGGCGCCGACTCGGCTCAGGAACAGGAAGCTGAGCCCCTCGAGCGTGAATGCGGTGACCATCGTGTTCTCACGCCCGATGTGATCGGAGATCCAGCCGAAGAACGGCCGGCTCACCCCGTTGAGGACACGGCTCACGGCCAGCGTGAACGGCAGCGCCATCACGGTCAAACCGAGGAGTGATGCCTGGGCGTTCGCGAATCCGAAGTCCCTCGCGACCGGCTTGAGCTGCGCGGTGACGATCAGCCCGCCCGTCGCGGTCAGCACGAACATCACGTACAGCACCCAGAATGGCGGCGAGCGCAACATCTGCGTGGGCGTGTATTCAGGTGTTGGTGCCGCGGCTGCCTTGAGTGCTCCGGCAGCATGCTTCACCGAATCGTCCGGTGCCTTGAGCAGCCATCCCACCAGGAAGACGACAAGACCCTGCGCCAGGCCGAATTTCAGGAAGGCCGCTTCGTAGCCCTGCGACTGGATCATGTTGGCGATGGGATACACGGTCAGCGCCGAGCCGGCGCCGAATCCCATCGCGGTGATGCCGGCGGCGAGTCCTCGTCGGTCGGGGAACCACTTGAGCGCGTTTCCGACACACGCCCCATATACGCCACCCGCACCAATGCCGCCGACGATCGCGCCGACGTAGAGCATGGCGAGTGAATCGGCGTAGGCGTTGATGGCCCACGCCGCGGCGACGAGCACGCCCGAGCCGACGCCCACGAGTTTCGGTCCGAAGCGGTCGACCGCGTAGCCCTCCAGCGGGACGAGCCACGTCTCCACGACGATGAAGATCGTGAAGGCCACCTGGATGGCCGGCAGGCCCCAGTGGTGCTTGTCCTCGATCGGGTTGACGAACAGCGTCCAACCGTACTGGAGATTGGCGATCATCGACATGCAGATGACGCCGAGCGTCAGCTGCCACCATCGTCCTGGCGCGGCGATACGCACGCGCTCGACGGGTACCGCGGCGGTTTCACCCATAGGGGCAGCAAACTGCGTCGCGAACCAGCGGGTCGCAACACGTGCTAACGAGCGGCGCTCACATCCGTTGTCTGTTCCAGCCGCCGTCGCACGTCGGCGACGAGCGGACCGAGCTCATGATCCGCGCCGCGCCAGAGCTGCAGCAGGGCGGCATACTGCGCCGCCGCCCGGCTGCGGTCATTCTGCTGCTGATAGAGCTCGCCGAGCCGCTTCATGGCGAGCCCCAGCTCGACGCCATCGGTTTCGAACCGTCGCTGCCATGGCGCGCGCAGGTACAGTTCGTAGATGGCGCTCGCGGAATCCGGCTTGCCCGCGACCTCGTACGCCCGAGCGAGATCCGGCAGGGCGCAGATGGGGCACGGGTGCGTGTTCGCGGCGGCCTGAATCTCGATCTCGCCTTCCCACGCGCGTCGTTCGGCCATGGCGATCGCGCCGGCAGTCCAGCGACGGTTGGCGTCGGTGCCAGGCCGAGCGCCCGCGCGGGCGGCCTGCGCCATCACCTCCGCCGCACGTGCCGGCTGTCCGGCGTCGGCGAAAAGGCGAGCGATCTCTTCGTAGGGCCGGTCCTCGGGATCGAGTCTCCCGAGAGGAAGCCGGGAGAGCGTGCCGTTCACGGTGGACACCGCGGCAGCGGGCGAGTGGCGGTACCGAAGCTCCAGGTACGCCAGGCTCAGCGTCGCGGCGTACGATGGCCGGCCAGCCCGCCGTCGCGCACCTAACGCGATGAGGCGGCGGAGCTCCTGTTCGGCGTCGTTGAGCCGTCCCTGCGCCATGAGGATGGTGCCGAGCGTGTGTCGGGTATCCAGCGCGTCGATCGAGTCGATCGGCGCGCGCGAGACGGCGTCTCGCGCCTCGCGCTCCGCCGTTTCCCAGTCGCGCTGCGACGCCGCGAACGCGATTCGTGCGAGCTGTGTGCCTTGCAGGCCGGGGAACCTGCGCTCCGTCCGCTCGAGCGCGCGACGGGCGTCGTCGTACTTGCCCTGGTTCACCTCCGCCATGGCCAGCGCAATGTGGAGCAGCGATGCGTCCGAATCGACGGCGATCGCGCGCACCAGCAGGCTTTCCTGCACGGCGTACTCACGCCGCGCCGCATGCACGGCCCCGAGGCTGGCGAGGATGCGCGCGTTGCGCGGATCGCGGCTGAGGAGGCGGTTGTACGCATCGACCGCAGCGGCGTAGTCGCCGGTCACGGTCATCGCGTGGCTCGCGATGGTCTGATTGCGCTCCGTGAACGGCAACCGTTCCCGGTTCGTGACCGCGTTGCCCATTGCCTCCGCAGACCGCAACCGATCGCCGAGCTCACGGTAGGTGAGACCCAGGAGACGGTAGGCGGACGCGAATCCGCTATCCAGGGCGACGGCCGCGACGAGCGATCGAATTCCACTGGCGCGATCGCCGGCACGGATCGCGCTCGAGGCGCTCTCGAAGGCGCGGAGGGCAGGCAGCGACGCAGTCGTCACGTCCTCGAGTCGCGGTGTCGCCGCGATGCTCGTCGGCGACTCGCCGAACTGCTCGCGCAGTCGCTGCGACAGGCGGCCGAGCGCGGGGATCACGTCGCTCGAATCGAGCGCGATCTCGTGCAGGGTTCGTGGTCCAGCGTCGTCACGCGACGTCGTGAGCTGCACGGTGAGCGTGTACCCGGCGCCCGCCCCACGCTCGATGCTGCCCGTGATCTCCGCGCCGGTGGTCTGCGGCGTCGACGCGACGGCAATGGACGGCGACTCGGTGAGTCCGGTGCGGAGCGCGTCGCTCAGCGCCGCGGCGAGTGGAGGATCCTGGGCGCGGTCCGCGAGATCGCCCACGAGCACACGGGTGCGGAGCGGGCGCGCCTCGGCCTGCGGGGCCACGGGGGCGCTTTCGGCGCGGTGCCCCAGGAGCGGCCACACCCAGGCGCCTAACGCAACGACCACGACGGCCGCGAGCGCGCAGGCGGCGACGGCACTGACACGGCGCCGAGGCGGCGTCGCGGGCCGCGTGCGCCGAGCGTCGCGGCGTTCGCGCGCGGGCGCCGTCTCGAGCTGCCGCCGGATGTCGTCCGCGAGCGCCTCGACGGATTCGTAGCGCCACTGACCGTCCTTCCGCAGCGCCTTGAGCACGGTGCCGTCGACCTGGCGCCGCAGGGGACGTCGGTGGGCGGTCGTCACCCCGACGGCGAGGAGCCGGTCGAGCACGATGCCTAACGCCGCGATGTCCGCGGCCGGCGTCGGATCGTCGTCGCCGAGGCCGGCATCGGGAAGCACCGGGACGCCCGCGGCAGTGACGAGGATGTTCTCCGGTGCCAGCGCTCCGTGCGCGAGGCCGCGCCGATGGGCGTTGGCCACGGCGTTGCAGAGCTGCAGGAACAGCTCGAGGCGCTCGGTGACGGAGAGCTGGTGGTTGTCGGCATAGGCCTCGATCGGCTCGCCCTCGAGCGCCCGATCGTCGCCCATTGCCGCGCCAGGCGCCGCGGGCTCGTCCGCCTCGGGCGGAGGAGCAGCTGGATCGATGTCGGGTGTCGTATCGGTCGCGTCGTGCGCAGGTAACGCAGGCAACGGTGCGGCGCTGACGACAGGGGCAGGGCCCGTCGGCCGGCTGACCCGGTGATGGGCGACGATCATGCGCTCGACGTCGGCCTGCAATACGGGATCATCGCCGCACTCCTCGGCCAGGAGGATGGCGCGCTCGTCCGCTGGCAGCGACACGGCGGAGTGATACAGGTCGATCAGGCGCTCCCAGCGATCGTTCATGGGAGGTGTTCTCGGTCGGCTGCGGGTATGTGAACGGCTTCTCATCTGAAGGACGATCGACGTCACAGTCCGCAAGCCGGGAGCTCCCTATCTCAGGTCAGCGCACCCGTGGCGCGCCACCAGTGCCGGTTGTCCTCGCAGACCGACATCGGGGGGTCCCAGTTCGTGCCGTTCCTGATCATGAGGTCGATGACATCAGTTCGCTCGTCTGCCGCAGCGTTCGTTAGGCCGTGCGGTCATCGAGGCGTGAATAGCTCAAGCTCGACGACGGCCCTACCAAGACTAGTACTCAGTCACGAGGGATTTGATGGGTAGAGGCGGTGGAGCTTGATGCGCGCTTTCTCGTTCGTGAATTGCCAGCGGATCGGCTCGGCGGCCTGGTTGCGTCGGCGCTCGTACGCCGCAAGCTCGGTGGCGAGGCCCTCGGGGGTCGAGATGCGGCGGCCCAAGCACTCCCGCGTTAGGATGCTCAACTCGATCTCGGCGATGTTCAACCAGCTCCCGTGCTTCGGCGTATAGTGGAACTCCAGCCGCCGCAGGATCCGCCGGGCCTCTGCGGCGGGGAACGTCTCGTAGAGCGCCGCGTCCGTGTGGGTGCTCAGGTTATCGAGGACCACGCGGATCACCACCGCCCGCGGGAAGCCGACGTCCGCCAGCCACTGCATCTGCCGCGCGAAGTCGGGCTTGCACCGCTGGGCCGTCACGCTGAGATGGCGCCAGCCGCGCAGCGGCTCGCACAGGACGAACACGTTGGCGACCCCCTCGCGCCGGTACTCGTAGTCCTGGCGCGCCACCCGCCCCGGCGCCGCGGCGAGCGGGGCGCGCACCTCGCTCACCAGCTGGACGGGGAGCTCGTCGAAACAGACCACCGGGCGCGCGCGGGCGTAGGGCGCGGCGTAGAGGTCGAGCACGTCCTCCATCCGCGCTACGAACGTCGCGCCGACCGCCGGGATGCACCACTGGCGCTTCTGCCACGGCTTGACGACACCGGTGGCGTTTTTTTTAGCGCGCGCCGGATCGTCTCGTACGAGCAGCGCTCGGCGAGCCCGAGTTCGACGACGCGGTCGGCGAGGAGCCGCAGCGTCCACCGCGTGCGGCCGCCGGGCGGCGTCGTACACGCCAGGGCGATCACGTGGGCGTGCTGCTTGGTATCGAACTTCGGCGCCGCCCCCGGGCGCGGCCGGTCGCGGAGGGCGGGCTCGAGCCCCTCCTCGACGCAGCGCTGGCGGATGCGGTGCACCGTGGCGACGCCAACGTCCAGGGCAGCCGCCACCTCGGAGTCCGAGAGGCCCTCGTCCGCCTTGAGGAGCACGCGCGCCCGCGTTAGGGTCCGCGCGCCGCGCTTGCCGGCCCGGACCAGCTGCGTCAAGGTGTCGCGCTCGGCGGCGCTCAGGTTGACGACGTACTTCGGTGGCACCATGGCGTCCTCGCTGGCGGAAGATGCCACGGGCCACCTGCATGCGGGATGCCACTGCTATCACATTCACCGTGACTGAGTACTAGTGGCGCGCGTCTGAGTTTCGGATCGCACCTTACGCGACCGGTGTCGCGACGCGGGTGGGCACGCGGGCGACGTCCCTCGCACATCCACACGTGCAGCACAACGGCATCGCCGAGCCCAATTGCCGTTTCTCTTCTCGAGGCTCCCGAGTGAGTGTGTCCGGATGATCCGCGTGCGTCCGCGGCAGTCAACCGTCAGCGTGCCTCCGCGATGACGCTTCTCAGCGAGGCTCCCGACCGAGTGACCTTCACGCCACACCGCTATCCCATCCTCGGACTTACTCCACTACGGGGCGCGTATAGTTCGGACGTCTCGATACTTGGTGTTGTCCGGGAGTCGCAATTCACCAACGAGGCTGTCATTGCGCGCGCTGAAGTGCCAGACCCCCTGCGGCATAGTGCAAGTGAGTCCAGTCGGCGGCATCAGGCGGCAGGTGAGGACGCCCATTTCCTGTTCCTCACCACGTACGATCTTCCGCGCATCCACTGCCACGCTGTCCGGTGACTTCATGTGCGTTATCCGATAAACGACGACCTCGTCGTTGCACGGCGACGGGCGCACTAGGCACAATGACGTGCCGCGCCAGATACCCACTGGCGTCGCGGCCGCCGCCGGTTGTTGGGCTGGCGATTGCGCGCTCGCGGCAAGTGCGAACAGGCTAGCGACGGCAACGGCGGCAAGGTGAGTCCTCATGGTCACGAATACTCGAAGGTCTATTGAGATGCGTCGCCGAAGCGCACGCGACGGGTCTCCTGTTCCTGGCCCGTGGGGCGCGTCAACGACTCGTACAGGTCTGGCCGGCGCGCCCGCAGCCAGCGCCGTCCGGACGACGTGAGGAGGAGGGACGCGTCGAGATCTGCCACGACGATGTCGTCCCCCGACTCGCGCGTCTCGGCGATCACCTCACCATAGGGGTCGAGCACCATCGCGTTGCCGGTGCGGATCTCATCGTCGTCGGGGCCGACGCCGTTGCTGAACAGCAGGAACATGCCGTTGTCGTGCGCCCGGCTAGGGAGCCAGCGCATGAGCCAACCCCGCCCCTTGGGCCCGCGCAGCTCCGCCTCGCACGCCGCAGGGTCCTCGTGCCGACGTGCCCAGACGGCGGGATCTATGGGTTTCATGCCGCGCGGGCTCACCGAGTTGCAGCCGCCCGTCTGGTGGGGCGCGAGCAGGATCTCGGCGCCGAGCAGCGCCGTGGCGCGGGCGTTCTCGACGATGTTGTTGTCGTAGCAGATCAGTACGCCCACCCGGCAGCCGTGCGGCGTGTCGAACACGGTGTATCGGTCCCCCGCGCAGATGTTCGGGTGCTCGAATACGTGCAGCTTGCGGTGGACTGCCCACGTCCCATGCGGCATGGCGACGACGTAGGCATTGTAGACGCACCCATCGGGCCCGCGCTCGAGCAGCCCCGCGCCAATGGTCATCCCGTGCTCCCGGGAGAGGTGCAGGAGGTCCTGGGCGCACGGACCGTCCGGAACCGGCTCGGCGAGCGCCTCGAACGCCTCGCGCGAGAGCTTGCGCACATGCCAGTAGCCCGTGAGGCACATCTCGGGGAACGCGATGATCTCCACGCCCGAGCGGACGGCCTCCGACACGAAGTGTCGGACGCGCCGGAGGTTGTACGCCTTGTCGCCCGCGGCGTGCTGAAACTGGACCGTCGCCACGCGGATGTCGCGCATACAGCAGCTGGTTTCGATCGAACGTTTCGGAGTCCGGCGCGCCCGAGTGGCTCGTCGGGGCGAACTGGCCTCACCGGGCAATCGCCCGCGGACGCGACGCCACCAGGCAATATCTCCGGCGTGCACCACGGGCGCGAGCCGGGTGCGGCGCGAGCCGGGTGCGGCGCGAGCCGGAGGGGAGGAAGGCGTAGGGTCTGCGCCGTAGCCGTTGGGATCAGCGGCGCGCCGGTTCAATCCGCACGAGGTACCGGCGCGGTGCCGCTGGAAGGTCGCCGATAGGCGGGAGCGTATCCTCCGCCACGAGCGCGGTGATCATCACGGTCACTGGCGTGTGTCGGGACGCACATCCGGGCGGCGGTGGACCCGCGACGAACACCATCACGCCATCGGCCGCGAACTGCCACACGATCACGCCGCCGCGTGGCGGGCCGAGCTCGAACGAGTTTTGTTGCGTTAGGCATCGCCCGATCAGACGCACGCGACGTCCCACCAGCGCGCTCGACGCCACGATCTCGCTGAGCGATGCCGTGGCGTCGGACGGCGCTTCGGCGCCGGGTTCCGACGCCGGCACAGATCGGTCAGCGCCACAGCCAGCGAGCGCGATGGCAAGGAGAACCGATCCGGCGCGGCGTCGGCACGCGGCGCTCAGCGAGCTGACGTCATGCCCTGCCACGACATCCCGATCCCTAGCTGCGTGGTGCCGCCTTGGCCTTTCAGCACTCGCTGAAATCCTACGTTTGCCCCGATACCCGAGGTGCCGAATTCGAGTCCGAGACCGCCACCGACCATGAGAGCGAACGTTCCGTGAGACGTCGCCGTTTCGTCCTCGAAGTACGAGACGTGGCTCAACCGGCCATAGCCGATCCCCGGCGTGATGAACGGTGTGATGCGCACCGTGCCGCTCTGGAAGGCGAGTGCCGTCGGTATCCCGGCGCCGATGGCCATCGCTGTTTCGCCCTGGCGCGGTGAATACCCGATGGACCCATCGAATCCGACCAGCAGCCGCGGCTCGTTCGACGCGCGCGCCGGAGCCCGTCTCCCCTTCACTGGCGGAGGCGGATCCCCTTGGCCGACAACCCGGCTGGTGAGCAACGTTCGCACGCTGCCACCAAGCATGATGTCGCCCGCACAATCGCTGTCTCCTTCCCAGGCCGCGCCACAGCTCGCGGACATGTACGCGAGCGTCGCGCCCAGTCGCATTCGGCCTCTCGGAACCTCGACGCCAACGCCAAACGCGTTGAGCGACAACCCGCCATTGCGTGACATGTGGCCGAGCCGACCCAGCAGACTGACTCCGGATGCGCCTTTCTGCCCTGACGAGTCCGAAACCGGCGGGAGCGGCGCAAGCCCGGCGACCGGGGTGTAGATGAGCGCCACGTACGCCGACTGTTCGTCGGCACTCTGGGCGCGGGACGTGTTCAGCGCCAGCGTGAGGCTGGCGAGCGCCAGACCGAGCGCGCTGATGCGCGTCGCGGGCCGGCCTTTCGTGAAGTTGATCATGTGAGACACCCGGTGAGAGTTTGTGCGCGCGCTCATTTTCGGTACTGGAACGTGTAGGGCACGAACTTCCCCTCGCCGATCAGGTCGAGGTCCATACTGATGCTTCCCTTCGCGATCGTCGCCGTCGTGAACCCGTTGCTGCCGTCCGGCGTCAGGGTGATCTCGTTGTCATCCACTTCCCACGTCCCGTTGACCGGCCTGGTCACGGTGGCCTCCTGTCCGTCACGGTTCACATAGAAGTCCACGGCGAAGTGAAAGCGGCCACCGTCCTGCAGAACGAGCTCGCCGCCGGTGATCTTCACGATGAGCAGGTTGTAGAAGCGCGGCGGCACCACCGTGGCATCGAGGAAGGGGCCGTGCTTGATCTCGGTGGGAATCGCCTTCGTGTTGACCTGCATCAGTGCGTAGAGCCCGAGCGGATCGCTGGTGCTCGGACCGGTGCTCGAGTCGCCGCCGCCACAGGCGGTGGCGCTGGCGAGCGTGGTGCAGAGGAGCAGCGCGGCTGCAAGCCGCGTGATGTGCGGGGTGTGCCGGGATCGTGACCCGGCCGTGGTCGTATGCATGGCATGCCTCGTTATGCAATGTGTGAGTTGATCGAGAGACGGCCTATCGTGCCGTCACGAGCGCCGGCCACCCGGCCGCCAGTTCACGCCGAGACGCAGGCGGATGCTGGTGGTGGCATTTGCCTTGGGGTCATACTCCTCTTCGCCGAACTTGACGTTGTTGAACTTGCCGTAGCCGACACCGATGCCCGCATCGAGGGCCATCGACTGGGAGAAGAAGTGCTCGATACCGCCTCCCAACCCGATCATCGGGCCGGTGATCGCGCTGTCGAACTGCTCGCCATCCTCGTTCGTCGTGCGCGCCGCCATCGCCCGCCGACCCACGCTCGCGCTGATGTACGGCACGGTGGACGACGCGCCTAACGCGAGGTTGGCGCGTCCACCGACCTCGACGTGTGACAGCCCCCAGCTACCGGCCGGCTCCACGTCCTGCGCCGTCTTCTGCTTCGCGACGTCGAGGGACGCGAACACGCTGAACCGTCGGGTGAACCCGTAACCGGCGGTCACGCCCGCGCCCGCCCCGAACTTCGTGATGAACTCGCCGCCGATCTCTCCACCGGTGAGCGTCAGGCCAGGCGCGGCAATCGAATGCACGCCGAGCATGAAACCGCGCATGCGGTCGCTGCCGGTCGGTTGCGTGCCGTTTGCCCGGAGGGCCGCGGTGCTCGGCTTGGCGCCGGTGGTTGCGCTCTGTGCGCGGGCCGTAGCGGGAACGGTGATCGTCGTGAGCATGGCGAGGAGGGTCGCCGCCACGCGAAATGTCGTGTAGGTCATGGTAGTGTCTCGTGTATGGTGAAAGTCGTTAGGCTGGAGTCAGCTCGAGCGTCGCGCGGTCGGCCGCCACATCACGCCGAATTTGAGGCGCACGGTCGTGTTGCCGTTCATGTCCGCGGTCCCCGACTCGCCGTCCCAGTCGTAGTGGCTGAACCGCCCGAATCCGAGCTCCATGCCGCCATCCAGCGTCAGCGACGGCGAGAGGACGTGCTGAATTCCGCCACCCAGGCCGAGCATCGCGCCGGAAAACGATGCGTCGTAGGGCGTCGTGTGCTCCTCGTCGGTGACACGGGCGCCGATGGCGCGACGGCCGTAGCTGGCGCTCACGTACGGCAGGTTCGCCGGCGAGCCGTACGGCAGGTTGGCCCGCGCCCCGACCTCGAAGTGCACCAGCCCGAAGCTCCCGTCGTAATCGCCGGCGGAGGTGCCTTGTTTCGCGACATCCAGCGACGTGAAGGCGCTCCAGATCCGGTTGAAGCCGTACCCGACCATGAGACCGATGCCCGGTCCGAGGCTGGTCTTGATCGAGCCGTCGAAGTCGTTACCGCTCACCGTGAGCCCCGGAGCAGCGACCGTGTACGCCCCGAGAGAGAATCCGCGCATTCGTGCGTCATCACTTATGCGCTTTCGCTCCGCCGCGAGTGCGGCGCGGCGTCCCGTCGACCGCTGCGCCTGCGCTGCGCTCGCGAATGACAACAACACGACGGCTGCGAGCATCACCGCCCGAGTGGTCGTGTCCTTCATCGTGCCGTCCATCATTCCTCCTGCGTTGAACTCCGTTTTCGCACGCCCTCGGCTGCCGTAGTTCCGGAGCACTGGTTGTTGACCGTCGGTCGGCTCTGCGGCATCCTGTCGGGCGCAATTGGTTGATCACGTGGCCCTAGGTTATCGTTCTCGCTCAACCGCTCCTCACCGCATCAACACGTTGCGGGGCAATCGCTTCCGACTCGTCACGCTAGGCCGGCCGACCCTCCGCGGATCTGCCGGTGACGAGGACGCGTCGCTCGCGAAACGGCGGCGCAAGCTCGCGCTGCTCGCGGTCCTGGCGATGGCCAGGCGGCCCGTCGCGCGCGACACTCTGATCGAGCTGTTCTGGGGCGAGCAGGAGGAGGCACGTGCGCGCCACTCGCTCAGCAACGCGCTCTCGTCTCTCCGGCGCGCGCTCGGTCAGCAGTCCATCACCACGCGCGACGCGGACGTCGCCCTCGCGCCCGACGCGCCGCTCGACGTCGATGCACTCGAGATCGGCGATGCCGCGGAAGGCCGCGACTTTGCGCGCGTCGTCGAGCTCTATGGCGGTCCGTTCCTCGACGGCGTGTACGTCGACGACAGTCCGTCGTTCGACCAGTGGATGACGCGCGAGCGGCGACGCCTCGAGGCGGTGTTCCTGCAGGCGTGCAGCCAGCAGTGCGCGTCGCTCGCTCGCGCCCGTCGCTGGCCGGAGTCCCACGCGCTGGCTGCGCGCTGGATCGAAGCCGACCCGGTCTCACCAGACGCCGCGCTCTACATTCTCAACGCGACGAAGGCACCGGGCACGCGGGCAGCGCTGGTTCAGGCGCTGGACGAATTCGACCACCTGCGCGTCCGGCTCGCGCGCGACTACGAGGTCGCCCCTTCGCCGGTGGTGCGCGATCTGGAGACGCGGATTCGCGAGCAGCTCGCCGCGCTCGAGCCTGTGGGCTTGACCGAAAGCGTCGAGAGTCCAATACCGGTTCGGGTCGAGGCGGAACCGCCCACTCCTTCGCCGGCCCCTCGACCGCCGTCGCACCCTCGGCGCACACGGTGGCGTGTGCTCGGTGCGCTCGGCGCGGCCGCCGTCATCTCAGTCATCGCGTTTCGCACCGTCGCCAGTCGCGCGGAGCGAGGCGACGAAAGGGACGACGTCGGCAACGGCCGCAAGCCGGTCATCGCGGTGTTCGAGATGGAGCGGCGGGGCGGAGATTCCACTATTACCTGGCTCGCCCACGGGCTCCCCGAGATGATTTCCGGGAAGCTCGCTCAGGTCAGCGCGGTCGATGTCGTACCACCTGCTCGCGTGCGTGCGGTACTCGTGCGCAGCGGCAGTCCGTCCGGCGAACAACTCGGCGCTGGAACAGCGCGTGATCTCGCGCGGCGCGTCGGTGCAACGCTCGCGGTGCGCGGCACGATCGCCCGTGACGGCAACAGCCTCGTGCTCGACCTCACGCTGCACGATGTGAGATCGGGCAAGCTCGTGAAGAGCGTCGTGCTGACGCGACGGGACGCACTCGCCCTCGCCGATGAAGCCGCCGCGCGAATTCTTGCTGCCGCGAACGTGAAGGATCAGGGCGCGCAGCTCGCGGAGCTCGAAACATCGAGCGTCGAGGCCTATCAGCACTATATGAAGGCGCAGGAAGCCGGCCGCGCAGGTCGGGTCAGAGAAGCACTGAGCGAGCTCGACGCCGCTGTCGCGCTGGACTCCGGATTCATCACCGCGCTACGGGACCGAATCGCGCTGTCGGTCGGCGTCAACGATACCGCGCTCACACGCCGCTTGCGTGAGACGCTGCGCCGGCACGCCGATCGTGCAACCGAGTTCGATCGGTTGGATCAGGACGCACTCGATGCGAACTTCGCCGGAGAGCGTGAGCGCAGTGAGGCACTGGCCCGCGCGCTGGTGCGCCGGTACCCGCGTGACCCTCGGGGCTATCAGCGGCTCGAAGGGATTCTCGCGGGACACGGCCAAGTCGACGAGGCCCTGCGCGTCGCCATACATGCCGTGGAGCTCGACTCGCTGGCGATAAAAGCAGGCAGCGGCCCGTGCACCCAGTGCGCGGGATTCTTCAATGTCGTGAGCCTGCACACGGTGCGCGGCGATTATCGCGGAGCAGCGGACTGGGCTCGACGATGGATCCGCGCGCAGCCGGATGCGCCGGCGGCGTGGAGCGCGCTCGCGTGGACGTA
>Ga0111538_10009079_pt1 | contig 13295 bp, 11 predicted proteins | sample SoiMethybrSBSTD1_FD_79669 | JGI IMG/M metagenome (GOLD analysis project Ga0111538, IMG submission 79669) | Bulk soil microbial communities from a Populus tree surrounding site in Tennessee, USA - Soil MetaG P. TD hybrid SBSTD1 (version 2)... | ecosystem: Environmental > Terrestrial > Soil >...
CGCGGCGACTTTCACAGCGTCCACGTCACGGTGATTCCGCCCGGCTATGAGATCATCCGCCTCAAGCTCGTCGAACACCCACGCGACGACTGGGAGCACCCGCTGTTCTATGCAGAGCGGGTCATCGCGCGTCTCGACTTGCGCGAACTGCTGCGCCGCCGGGTGGCGGCCAGCGCGCGCCTCGACGAGCCGAAGGTGGTGTTCATCAGCAGAAAAGATACGCCGCTACGCATTCCCGACGTGCGGAGAGCGCTCACGGGGTTGATGCCCGCGCGCATCAACCGCGTCGAGGTCCGCGACGGCGAGGTGGTGTACCAGGATCTGACCGCGCCCCGGGACCCGAAGATCTGGGTTCACGAGATCGAGCTGGCCGTCGAGAACCTGGCCACGCGCTCGAAGCTGGCGGGTGGCCGGCCGCTGACGGCGAGCGGTCGCGCCAAGCTGGGACGAAGCGGCGACGTCACGATGTTCGTGTCCGCCAACCCGCTGGCGCCGAAGCTCGAGTTCGCGGGCCAGCTGGCCGTGAAGGGGTGGAAGGTCGCGGAGCTGTTCGACATGATCGAGCCGGCGACCGGTGTGCAGACGCCGGAAGGGACGCTGGACGTGTTCGCCGAGTTCACGGCGGCGAACGGGCGGATCCTGGGGGGCGTCAAGCCGGTGGCCAAGAACGTCAAGGTGCGCCCGACCGAGGACGACTTCGGCAACAAGCTGAAGGCGTGGCTCGCCGACAAGGGGCTGCGGCTGTTTTCGGATCGCGTCCCGGACCGCAACGCGGTCGTCACGGTCATCCCGATCAAGGGAAGGCTCGACCACCCCGACATGCAGCTGTGGCCGACGGTGCTGGGGGTGATTCGCAACTCGTTCGTCGAGGGGATCTCGTCGGGCTTCACCCACCTGCCGCCCCAGACGGCCGACAAGCCGCAGGGCAAGATCGAGCAGATCAAGCGCGCCCTCGACAAGGACCAGGGGCCGCCGGACGCCCAGCCGGCGCCGGATCCGAAACAGAGGAAGAAGACATGAGGCGGGGCGGGCCGATCCTGGTGGTCGCGTTCGCCGTCGCCGCCGGCTGCGCCCACGCGAAGACGACTGACGACGGCACGGCCTCGAAAGGGGAAGACCAGAAAAAGGAGCAAGAGGCGGCGGCCGCGAAGCCGCGCGCGTCGTCGCAGAAGCCCCACAAGCCCGCGCCCGCGCGCGACCCGGACGCGGTTCCGGTGGCCAGCGCGCCGGAGGCGCTGCTGGCGCCCGGCGCCGACCACGAGATCCGCCAGCGGCTTGTCGCCGGCGGCTTTCTCGCCCGAGACGCGTCGGACGCCGCGACGAGCGAGGGGATCCGGCGCTTTCAGCGCGCCCAGGACCTGCCGGCAACCGGGGTTCCGGACGCCGAGACCGTGAAGCGCCTGGGCCTGGACCCCGACAAGACGTTCCGCCGGGGGACCGTCAAAGACTGAACACTTCTGGCCAAACGCTGACGGGGACCGTGACCAGGCCCCCAGTCTTTCCGCCACTTTCGCCCCTGGGACGGGATTTGCACCTCAGCGGCGGCATGAAGACCAACACATTTTTGACGGGTACGGGCGCTGTCCTGGCCTTGGCTCTCGGCGGCTGCGGCTCGGTCAGTGGCATTCCGATCGAGAAGACCGCCACGGACTTCGCGAAGGCCATCTGTCCCAAGGCCTACGACTGCTGCACCACCGAGACGCGCATGCCCAACATGTCGGCGGGAACCACCGAGGCGGAGTGCGAGACGCTGACCGCGCAGGACTTCCGCAACTCGCTGCAGAACATGCAGGCGTCGGAGAATGCCGGCCGCGCCAAATACGATCAGGCGCAGGTCGACGCCTGCCTGGAGGCGATCCGCGCGGCGAACTGTTCGCAGCTGACGATGATCCGCAGCCTGGCGGGCCTTCCCGCCTGCAACTCGACGTTCGCCACGCCGCTGGTCGAGATCGGCGGCACGTGCGGGCAGGACTACGAGTGCAAGAACAGCGTCTGCCAGAAGGCGCCGATGGCGTGGGAGGGCGTGTGCGCGGTCGGGGCCGCGGCCACCGCGTCGTGCGCCACCGACCACTGCGCGCAGAACCTGATCTGCGACGGCAGGGGCACCGACGACGCCACCGACAATGTCTGCGTCGCGGAGCAGGAAAACGGCGCGGCCTGCAACACCGCCTTCGAGTGCAAGAGCCGCATCTGCGCGGCGGCCGCCGGCGCCACCGCGAAGACGTGCAACGCGCCGACCGGCCCGGTCTGCTTCTACGGCGGCGGCTGCTCCGCGGCCGGCGGGGCGCCCGGCATCGCCGCGCTGCTGATCATGGCCGCCTTCGTGGCGGTCGCGCTGGCCCGTTCGCGCCGCTCGGTTCGCAAGAGCTGAGAAAAATTAACAGGGAGACTGTGTCTCCCTGTTAATTCCTCAGGCGCGGGATCGGATAAGCTGCCGCGCGTGAGATCCTTCGTCGCGGTCGCGATTGTTCTTTCTGTTGCGGGGTGCGTGCCGCTGGGGGAGCTGGTGGGGGCCGGGCCGGGGATCAAGCCGCCGTCGGTCCAGTTCGTGGGCGCGGGCCTGGTCAGCACGCCGTCGCGGCAGCAGCTTGCCGCCTACTACTGCCCCGACCTGGTGTCGGTGCCGCTGGGGGGCGCCGCGCTGCTGTGCCAGGGGCTGTTCGGCGCGCGTCCGTCGCCCGAGACGATGGCGTTCGCGTTCGACGCGCGCCTGAAGATCCTGAACCCGAACGAGGTGCCGCTGCCGATGGCCAGCGTGCTCGCGGCCGTCACCGTGTATCCGGGCGCCGCCAACGCCCAGACCGGCGCGACGTGTCTGCAGCTCTGCCCGGGAGGGCCGGGCACCTGCGCCGGCCAAGACGGCACCACCGCCTGCCAGGCGTCGTCGCGCGACGTGCGTTCGCTGTCGGACTTCGCGAATGCGGCGGCCGGGCTGATGGTGTCGAACGGACTGGCGGTCGCGGCGGGCCAGCCCCCGTCGTTCACGGCGCCCACGATCGCGGCCGCCAGTGAGATCGAGATCGTCGCGCGCTTCTCGCTGGCGCCCGCGCAGATGCTGCGCGTGATGCGGCAGCTCGCCGAACAGTCGGCGGGCGAGCTTCAGCAAGGGCGGGCGCCGAGCCTCGCCATTCCCTATCAGCTCGAGGGAACGATCTGGTTCGACGGCGGCTCGCTGGGTCGCATCGCCATCCCCTGGGGTCCCGCCTCCGGGACCTGGACGATCTGAGGATCGGATGACCTACAGCCGCGAGGCGTAGGCGGTCTTCATCGCGTCGTAGAGCGAAAGATCGGCGGTGGCCGTGTAGCGATTCCCCGACGCGCTGAACAGCACGTGCCCGGTGTTCCACGCGCCGTTGTGGGTCGGCTCCCAGTTGTAGGTGCCCAGCCCCGCCTGGTTGGGGAGGTTGAACATGATGTCGTTGGCCGCCCGCTGCTCGGGGCCGTATTCGGCGATCACGAACTTCAGCGTCGGGAACGCCGTCTGCAGCTGCGTGAAGGTCGACATCCAGTCGGACGGCATCCCCTGATAGGCGGTGTAGCAGGACTCGCCGAACACATCGAACACCACCCCCTGGGTCATCGCGTTCTGGATGAAGCTGCGGCTGGTGTTGAGGTTGTTGCCGCGATCGATGTGCAGCATCACCTGGATCGACGGGTCGACCTCCTTCACGCCCGCCGAGCCCGCCTTCAGCAGCATGCCGAGGTTCGTCCAGTTCGAGATCGCACCCGTGACGGGGTTGTTGCCCATCGGCTGGCCGCCGCTGTCGCAGCGGTGGATCAACATCCCCGGCGTGATCTCGTTGCCCACCTGCACCATGTCCGGACGCGCCCCCGCCGCGACCAGCTGGGTGATGGCGTCCTTCGTGTAGTCGTGGACCTGCGTCGCCAGGGCGGCGATCGTGGTCAGGCTTTGCCAGGCGACCGGCACGCACTGCTTGCCTGGGTCGGCCCAGTTGTCGCTGTAGTGGAAGTCGACCAGGAAGTGCATGCCGGCGGCCTTCACGCGCTTGCCGAACGTGATGGTGTGGGCGAGATCGCCGAAGCCGCCGTTCTTGTCGTAGCCGTCGGCGGCGCGCGGGTCGACGAACACGCGCATGCGGACCCCGTTGAAGCCATGATCCTTCAGAAGCTGGAGAATCTCCCTCTGCGTGCCGTCGCTATAGGTGGCACCGCGCGATTCGTCGGCCTGCACCCAGGTGATGTCGGCGCCGATGATGAACGAGAAGGGCAGGGTGTTCCCGCCGCCGGCACCCGCGGTGCCGGTCGTCCCGCCGCGGCCGGCCGTGCCGCCGCCGGTGCCGCCGCGACCGGCGGTGCCCGCCGCGCCGCCGCTGCCGGTGGCTCCGCCCGTGCCGGCTCGGCCCGCCGCGCCCGCCGCGCCGCCCGTGCCCGCCGCGCCACCGCCCGTGCCCGCGCCGCCGCCGGTGCCCGTACCGATGCTGCCGGCGGTCCCGCCGCCGGTTCCGGTCGCGCCGCTGGTCCCACCCGTGCCCGTGGTGCCGGCCGCTCCCGCGGGATCGGTCGTCCCGCCCGTACCCGTGGCGCCGCCGGCGCCCGCCGTGCCGCTGATCCCCGCGGTGCCGCCGCCGGCGCCGCCGGTGCCCGTCGTGGTTTCAGACGGGGCGCAGCCGAGGAGCGTGGTCGTCATCAGGCAGGCGGCAAGCAGTATTCGTTTCATTGTCTGGTCCTCTACAAGCGGCTCGCGTAGGCGATCACCATCTGATCGTAGAGCGCCATGTCGGGCTGCACGGTGAACGTGGTTCCTGAACGCGTCAGGAGGTGGTGGTTCGGCTCGTTCCAGAAGCCGGCCTGCGTCGGCGCCCAGTTGAAGGTGCCCAGGCCCCGCTGATTCGGCATGTTCCACATGGTGTCGTTGGCGATTCGCTGGTCGGGGCCGTATTCGGCGATGATGAACTTCAGGTTCGGGAACTGGGTGGCGAGCGCGCTGAAGGTCGTCGCCCACGCCGACGGCGGCCCCTGGAACGACGTGTAACAGGACTCGCCGAACACCTCGAACGGAACGCCCGCGGTCGTCGCGCCCATGATGAAGTTGCGGCTCGACGCGACGTCGTTGCCGCGGTCGAGGTGAAGCACGTTGATGATCCCCGGATCAATCTCCTTGACCGCCTGCGCGCCCGCCTTCAACAGCTGGCCGAGGTTGGTCCAGCCGCCCACCGGCGGCGCGCCCGCTGGCGGATTGGGATCGCGCTCCGAGTAGTAATAGAGCGCGCCGTTGACCGGGTTGATGCCGTTCACGCCCTGTATCGGGATCCCGCCGCTGTCGCACTTGTGGATCAGGATACCGGGCGTGCTCTCGTTTCCGATCTGCACCATGTCGGGACGGGCGCCGCCCGCGATCAGCTTGTTGATCGAGTCGCGCGTGTAGTCGTGGACCTGCGTCGCCAGGGCGGCGATCGTCGTGTGAACCTGCCAGGCCGGCGGCACGCACTGCTTGGCGGGGTCGGCCCAGTTGTCCGCGTAGTGGAAGTCGATCAACAGGCCCATGCCCGCGTCCTTCACCTGCTTGCCGAACGCGACGGTCGGATCGATGCCGCCCCAGCCGTTGCTCTTGTCGTAGCCGTCGGCGGCGCGCGGATCGACGAACGTCCGCAGCCGGATGTAGTTGAAGCCGTGCGACTTCATGATCGTCAGCAGGTTCGCCCGCGTGGCGGCGGACTGGGGCTCCTGCTCGGTGATGTCGGCGCCGATGTAGAAGCTGAAGGGCAACGTGCCGCCGGTGCCGGCGCTGCCCGTGGTGCCGCCGCGCCCCGCGGCGCCTCCCATGCCGGCGCTGCCGGTGGTGCCGCCGCGCCCCGCCGCGCCGCCTGTGCCGGCGCTGGCGGTGGTGCCACCGCGACCCGCCGCGCCGCCGGTGCCGGCGCCTCCGCCGCTGCCGGCGCTTCCACTTGCGCTGCCGCCTGTACCGGCCGCTCCACCCGTGCCCGCGGCTCCGCTCGTGCCCGCCACGCCGGTCGCGGCGCCGCCGGTCCCGGCCGTCGCGGTGCTGCCCGCGCTGCCCGGGTTGCCCGCGCTGCCCGGGTTGCCCGCGGTGCCTGCGCTGCCCGCCGCGCCCCCGCCGTTCGAACCCGCCGACCCGGGGGGACTGACGCCGTCAGAGTTCGCGCAACCCCAGAGAATGGCTGCGCTTAAGACAAGATACGCACGTCCCATTACAGCTACGGTTGCACGAGACGGGCGCAACCAATCACGACTTTCGCCGTTGCCGAAAGATCTCCCCACGCGCTGCGCTGCGCTGATCGCAGCTCGTCCGTCGCCCGCCGGGTCAACGGAGCGCGGTGGCCTCGTAAATTTCGGCGTTGCCCGAGCGTGTCGACGAGAACATCAGCGTGCCGAGGTCGGGCGACAGCGTGGTATCCGAGTCGTACGCGTTCGAGTTGAGATCGTCGACAGGCGAGGGCATCGCAAACGGCTCCGCCAGCGACCGGCGCGACGACCAGTAGATGTCGCCCATCCCCGAGCGCATGGACGTGAAGAACACCACCAGCCCGCCCTGCGCCACGAACGGATCGTATTCGTCGTCGTTGCTGGCGATGCCCGCGACCGGCGCCGGCCAGCCCCACGGCGTGCCGGGTCCGGTGCGCGTCGACGCGTAGATGTCGAAGTCGGCGCCGCCGACGGTGCCGCCCACATTCGCGCGATCGGAGCTGAAATACATCGTCGTCTCCGTCGCGTCGACGGCGGGCGCGAAGTCGACGCTGTCGCTCCCGAGCTCGGTCACCGGCGCCGGCGGATCCCACGCGGCAGCGCGGCTGGCGCGCCTCGCCAGCCAGATCTGGCCGCGCGGCGCGCTGTCGCGGTCGCTCGCGAACCAGATGCGCAGCCCGTCGAGCGACACGGCGGGCGCCCAGTCCGAATCGACCGAGTCGAGCTCGCCGACCCGCGTCGGGGCCTGCCACGGATCGGCGGCGGTTGCGCGCCGGGACGTCCAGATGTCACGGCCGCCCGCGCGGTTCGACATGAAGAAGAGCTCCAGCAGATCCCCGGTGAAGGTCGGATCCTCGTCGATCGCGTCGGGGTCGGACAGCGCCGCCACCAGCGTGGGCGCCGTGAAGCGGGGGGGCGGGGGCGGCGCGGCATCCGGCCCGGCATCGGAGATGATGGTTCCCAGCAGCTCGTTACGCACGCAGCCAAACGGGGCGAACAGGCAGGGCAGCGCCGCCGCCAGCACCGCGAGCTTGACCGCCACGCCACCTTTCGCCATCGTTGAGGCCCAGTGTCGCGGTTATCGAAGCATCTGGCCAGCGACGTCGAGGTCGGCGCCGCGGTCCTGTCGCCGCTGCCGGCGCGCCCCGACGAGCTGCTGCCGCTCGCGCGCGCGGCGACGGACGATGCAGACGCCGCCGCGACGCTGGTCGGCGCGTTGTGCGGCGGCATGTTGCGCATCGTACGCAAGGTGCTCGGGCGGCGTCACCCGGACGTCGACGACGTCACCCAGGACGCCGTGATCGCGTTGCTGACCGCGCTGATGACGTTCCGGGGCGAATGCAGCGTCGAGCACTTCGCGAACCGGATCGCGCTGCTGACCGCGCTGGCGGCGCGCCGCCGTGCGCGCGCGCGGGCACGTAAGGTGGAGCCCGAGACGGAGTCGTTCGACGAGGTCGCCGGCGACGAGACCGGCGAACACGCGTCGCCGCTGGCCGGGACGGTCGCCGCGCGCCGGCGGCTGCTCGTGCGCCAGCTGCTCGACGAGCTGCCCGACGTGATCGCGGAGGCGCTCGCCTCGCACTTCATTCTCGGCTACACGGTCGACGAGATCGCGGCCGCGTCTTCGGTGCCGGCCAACACCGTCTGGAGCCGGCTGCGGCTCGGCAAGCAGGCCCTGCGGCGGAAGCTGGAACGGGACGCCGAGCTCGCCGAAATGTTGCAGGTGGCGCGATGACCAGGGTGACGATGACCGGTGGCGCGAACGAGTGCCGGGGCGAGCTGCTCGGGCAGTCGCGCCGCGGCGCGCTGACGGACGCGGGCCGGCTGGCGCTGGATGCCCACCTGTCGTCGTGCGCGTCGTGCCGGCTGTCGCGCGACGTGCTGGCCGACTTCGATCACGGCGACGTCGTCGACATCCACGACGGCGCGCGCATCCGGACGCTGGTCGATACGGCGCGCCAGATGAAGGTCCGTCCGGGCACCCGCATCCGGGCGCGATCGCAGCAGCGCCTGCGGGCCGCGGCCGCGGCGGCGGCGTTGCTGGTCTGCGGCGGCTCCGCGAGCGCCGCGGTCTGGTGGTTGCGGCAACCCGCCCCGCCTCCCGGGGTGGAAGCGCATCCGACGGTCGTCGCGCGGCCGGCAGCGCCGGCGCGCGCGCCCGCCCGGCAGCATTTGGCAGCGACCGTCGCGCCGCCGGAGGAGGAGGCGCCCCCCCGCGCCCGCCTGCATGCGCGGCACACGGGCGCCGTCCAGCCGTCGCAGCGGTCAATCGACGACACGCGTCTGTCCGCGACCGCGTTGCTCGCGGAAGCGGGACGCGCGCGCGGGGAGGGGCAGCTGGATCGCGCCGCTTCCCTGTACCGCCGGCTGCAGCGGGAATTCCTCGGAACGCCGGAGGCGCTGGTGTCGACGGTCCCGCTCGGGCGCCTGCTGCTCGACGGTGGCTCGGCGCGTGCGGCGCTGGCGGCGTTCGACGGCTACCTGCGCGGGATGCCGCGCGGCCCGCTGGTCGCGGAGGCCCTTTACGGCAAGGGGCGCGCGCTCGAGGCGCTGGGCGACGGCGTCGAGGAGCGCCGGACCTGGGATCGCCTGGTCACCGACCATGCGGGCAGCGCCTACGCGCCGCACGCGCGACGCCGCCTCGCCGCGCTCAGGTGAAGCGCCGGCTGCGCGTCGCGGGGGCGATCGCGCTGTGGGCGGCGCTCGCCACGATGGTCGCGCGCCCGGCACGCGCGGAGGATCCGGCGCCGGCCGTCGACGTGACGGTCGTCGGCACCGCCGACGATCTCGAACGCATCCGCGCCCTGGTGCCACGGCTCATGGGCGGCGGCGCTCGCTGGTCGCGCGTCGACAAGCTCGACCCGGCCGACGTGCTGCGCGACCGGCGTGACGGGGACACCGCCGCCGTGCGTGCCTGGCTGGACGTCACGGTCGCCACGCGCGTCCGCCTCTACTTCGCCACCCGTTCGGGCGATCGCGTGGGGGAGCGCGGGGGTCCCCCGCGCGAGCCCTTCGCGGGGGGGGTGGGACCCTCCCAGGGTCCCACTTTTGATCGCTTCCTGGTCCGCGACGTCGACCTGTCGGGGCGCTTCGACGAAGTCGACCGCGCCGCGCTGGCCGAGGTGCTGGAATCGTCGATCGGCGCGCTGGTCGCGAACGAGCGCGCCGGCCTGACGCGCGCGGAGGCGGAGGCGGTGCTCGCGCGCCGCGCGCCGCCGCCGGCGTCGCCCACGATCGGACCGCCCCCGCCCCAGCCGCCGCAACCGGCGCCGGAGTCGCCGTCGCGCTGGGCCATCGGCTTGTTCTACGCCGCGCAGGCCGCGTCCGACGACACGCTCGACCACGGTCCCGGCGTCACGATCTCGTTCGCAGGCTGGCGAAAGTTCGCCAGCGTCCACGAACGGGGCAGGGGGCCGGCCCTGTTCGCGAGCGCGCAATATCGCCTGCCCGTTCACGAGAGCACGACGCGCATCGGCGTCGCGCTCGACACCGTCGCGGCGCGCGCGGGCGTCGAGTGCGGACCTCTGCTCTGGTCGCGCCTGCGCGTGCGGCTGGGCGCCGGCGCCGACATCGTCCAGGTGACGCCCCAGTCATCCGACCCCGCCGCCACGCTGACGGGGCCGCGCTGGACAGCCAGCTTCGTCGCCGCCGCGGCGCTGCGCGCGAACCTGGCGCGGCGGGCGGGCCTGTTCTGGCTCTCCGCCGCGCTGACGGCGGACTTCCTGCCAATCGCCGTTCGTTACGACGCGACGATCGACGGTGCGACCACGTCCGTATTTTCACCCTGGCGCGTTCGTCCCGGCCTTACATTGGAGCTCACGATTTTCTGATGTTTCCTCGCTGGCTTATCGAGAGCGCCCTGGGAGCCGACGCCGTCAAGCACGTCCTGGACGGCGAGGAACCGCCCGCAACCGCGGACCAGGAGACCTTGCGGCAGTACTGGGACCAGCCGGTCTCTGTCGATCAGATCCGCGACATCGCCGCGCGTTCACAGCGCCGGTTCTGGCTGTGCGGCGACTGGGTTCGCGAACAGCCCCTGTCCATCTCCGACGTGACCGCCCGGAAGCTGACGGCCGTCGAGGCCCTGGATCTGATCGGTCCCATCGGCCTGGACGACGTCCACGAGAAGTCGTCGTTCAGCGTGAAGTGGCGCGAGCGCGGCTGGGGCCGCTGAGCCAAGCCGTTCGGTTAGGGCCTCGGGCCTCGGACCTCGGACTTCCGGGGGAAACATCTCCCGTGCCCCACCGGAGGTCCGAGGCCTGAAGCCCGAGGCCCCTTTGACCGACGCCCCCCATCAAATTGTTTGACACGGCACATCCGTTCCGTACGATACGTGTGTTCAGTGCACACCGGCGGAGGCAAAACATGGGCTCGTTGACGTTGGTTCGCGACGATACGCGCGGCACCCTCACGGATCGCCAGCGCGAGATCCTCGACTTCATCACGCAGTCCATCCGCGAGCGCGGCTATCCGCCGACGTTGCGCGAGATCGGCCTGCACTTCGGCATCCGTTCGACGAACGGGGTGAACGATCACCTGCGCGCGCTCGAAAAGAAGGGTTACCTGCAGCGCGAGGACCTCAAGTCGCGCGCGCTGCGCCCCGTGGGCGCGCGGGGCCCGATGCGCGCGCCCAGCCGCGACGAGGACATGGTCGACGTGCCGCTGGTCGGGCGGGTCGCCGCCGGCTCCCCGCTGCTGGCCGTCGAGAACATAGAGGACACGGTGAAGGTGGATCGCTTCTTCATCGGCCAGACGCGCGAGGTGTTCGCGCTGCGCGTGAAGGGCGATTCGATGATCGAAGACGGCATCTTCGACGGCGACTTCATCTTCGTGCGCAAGCAGCTGCACGCCAACCGCGGCGACATCGTGGTCGCGATGATCGAGGATGAGGCGACGGTGAAGCGCTACTACCCGGAAGGGGACAACATCCGCTTCCAGCCGGCCAACAGCTCGATGCAGCCGATCATGGTGCGCAAGCGCGACTTCAAGAGCGTGAACCTGATCGGCATCGTCGTCGGTGTTTATCGCAAAATGCGGGTGTGACGACGATTGCGGGAGGTGCCCGGCTTCCTGGAGCCCGGTGAAAATGCCCATGCTACGCTGAGGCCTTCATGTCGCAGCGGGCTGGATCACGCGCGCGTGGGTACCTTTCGCGCGGCGCCCTGCTGTCGCTGCTGCTGCACGTCCATCTGCTGACGCCGATCGGGCTGGCGGTCTGGATCTTCGCGGGCCGCCAGGAGGCCGCACGGGAGGCGCAACGGGCGCAGGAGGTCGACGTCGAATTCAGGGACGTGACCGCGGCCGAGCTGCCCAAGGACCTGCCGCCGATCGAGCCGGCGCCGCCCGACCAGCTCGAGCCGCCCAAGCCGCCGACGCCGCGCGCCGAGGCGCGCAAGCTCGAGCAGAAGCTCGCCGAGAGGAAGGCGGACGACAAGGCCGCCGAGAAGCAACTGCCCAAGCCCGAGCCGGAGGCCGCGGAGCCGCCGCCGCCGAAACCGGAGGAGCGCAAGGCCCACGAGAAGATGGTCGATCTCGACAACGACAAGGAGGTCGAGCCGCCGCCCGACGCGCAGTACCTCGCGCAGAAGAACAACCGCGTGGACCAAGAGACGCGCGCGAAGGACACCAATCTACAGAAGGTGCAGAAGGGTGAGGCGGCGGCGTCGGATAAGTCGGATCGCGACGACGCAGAGCCTGGCGCCGAGAAGCAGAGGATCGCCGAGCTCGAGGACCAGAAGTCGGCGCTGGGGCGCCGGGCGCCGGAGGTCACGCCGCACGACAACCCCGAGGTCGCCCAGAAAGAGAAAGACGACGCGCACAAGTCGCTGCTCGCGCTGCGGGATCCCGCCAAGCGGCAGCACGAGCTGACGCCCGAGACCGCGAATCCGTCGCTGCCCAACGCCGCCGACGGGGAGATCGCCCAGGCGCGCCCCGCGCGCGGCGCCCACAGCGATCCGGCGCACCTGAAGAACGGCGAGCGCGTCAAGCTGGCGCTGTCCGACCGGGACTTCGAGTACCTGTTCGGGGCGGAGGCCGACGCCGAGCGGCGGCTTGCGCAGACGCAGAAGTCGACGCGACAGGGGAAGTTCCAGCGCAACGCCGCGCGCGTGCGCGCCGCGCTGGAAAACTTCATTCCCGAGGTCAAACCGGGCAACCAGACCGCGCTGAACACGCGCGCCGCCCCGTTCGCGGCGTACATCGCGAAGATGCACCGGAGCATTCACAAGCTGTGGGGCTTCGGCGCGCTCGACGACTGGGACGAGCTGCCCAGCTCCAGCCCGCTCAACGATTACAAGCTGTCGACGACGCTGGAGATGGTGATGAACCGCGATGGCACCGTCGACAAGGTCACGGTCGTGCGCGCCTCCGGCTACCTGCCGTTCGACGCGGCGGCGATCGACGTCGCCTTCAACGCCGGGCCGTATGCCGATCCGCCGCGCGCGATCCGGTCTGCCAACGGCAAGATCTACGTCCACTGGCAGTTCCACCGCGACGAGCGCCAGTGCGCGACCTCGGGCGTCGACTACTTCATCCTCGATAACCCGCCCGTGGGCGCGGACCGATCGGTCGTCGCCGATGCGCCGTCCGAGGCGCCCCATCCGGTCGCGGCGCCGCCCGCCGCGGGTGGCACGCCCGGGATCCCGGGCGCGTCGTCCCCGGGCGCGCAGGCCGGGAACACGACCGCCAACGACCGCGACCTGCGCCACCTGCGCCGCTTCGACGACAAGCGACACGGCGCGAAGATGCAGCGGCTGGACGAGGAGGTGGCGATGGCGGAGGAGCACGACCACGCGTCGTCGCCGCCTGCGCCGACGCCGGTGCATGCGCCCGCGGCGCCGGCCGGCGCGCGCGGGACCGATCCGGCGGCGCACGCGATCGCCGCGAGCTGGTTCAAGGCGCTCGCCGTCGGCGACGCCGCCGCGCTGGCGGCGATGTCGGCGCTGCCGTTCAAGACCTCGGGCAAGGACGTCACCAAGCGATCGGCGCTGAGCGCGATGTTCAGCGACCTGGCGGGCGAAGAGAAGGCATCGACTGCGCCGACGGTCGACATCTACACGACCGCGGGACTTCGCGCCGCCATCGGCAAGCTGCCCGCCAACGTCGACGACGGCACCGGTGGGCAGCTGTAC
>Ga0111538_10009080_pt1 | contig 13295 bp, 7 predicted proteins | sample SoiMethybrSBSTD1_FD_79669 | JGI IMG/M metagenome (GOLD analysis project Ga0111538, IMG submission 79669) | Bulk soil microbial communities from a Populus tree surrounding site in Tennessee, USA - Soil MetaG P. TD hybrid SBSTD1 (version 2)... | ecosystem: Environmental > Terrestrial > Soil > Tree...
CGTCTACGAAAAATAATATTGTATAACAACAAACCTGAAATTGTTATAACCATCCAAACCAAATACAGGAATCAATTGAATGAAGCCAGGAATGACATCACCTTTTTGCCATGGTGAAACGGTCGAGATTCGATACGCTACTGTAAGCGGGAAAACAGATTGCTACGACCTTCAGGCAACCATCCTGCACGAGCTGTGCTTTCCTATCCCGGATGATACGCTAATTAAACTCACTATGCTTTCCTGTGAATATATCTGAATTGAATAGATTCTACTGGTTGAATAAGCTTAATATACCTTATGGGTAACTGCATAAAATTCTTTCTGCAAATTGTAAGAAGGCATAACTTTGACAGTACTAAAGTGACTGCTTCAGACGTACATAATGACAGGGCTCTGTTCAAACAGATTAGTGCCGGAGATGAAAAGGCATTCAGGGCCATTTTTGAGTTATATAAAGTTGAGTTGTTCAAAGTTGTAATCAGGTTAACCAAGTCGCGGGTCATTGCTGAAGAGATCATACAAGAAGTTTTCATTGGTTTATGGGTCAGCCGTGAACATTTGATCAAAGTAGAAGAACCCGTTTCCTACATCTACCGGATTCTTTTTAACAGAACAAGTAACTATTTAAGAAAAGAAGCTAATCAGCAACGGATCATCAGGGCTGCTATGCAATACAGGCTGTCATCTTCTGAAGCCACTAAACACCTGGTAGATGTAAATGAAACCGAACAGCTGATAGAGCAGGCACTTGGACAATTACCCCCACGACAAAAAATAGTTTACAAACTCCGCTGCCAGCAAGGGTTAAGTAATGAGGAGATTGCCAGCCGGTTACATGTTTCTCAACATACCATAAAAAGCCATCTTTCAAAAGCGATTGGCTTCATTCGAACTTATCTCGGAAACATGGCTACGTTTGTCGCATTGCTGGCAAACCTCGGCAATTTTTTTTGGTAGTAAATTTTCCTCCTTTCACTCATCCTTTTTCTTATCAGGCGACTCTAAAATAAAAGAGGGCTGCTGTAATACCACACATTTAAAAACTTTCACTGAGTATTTATGACATTCTATGAACAACGGGTGAGCCACTTGTTGCGACTGTTCGCTGATAATAAAGCCACGGAACAGGAAATCACGGAAATGCTGGCACTTTTACGCCAGGAGGGAGGCGAGAAAGAACTGGACTCTTTTGTAAAGGAACTTCGACAGGAGCCTGACAGTGATAAATCCCGGCCGCAGGTTGATTGGGAAAATATTTGGGACACCATTCATCAGTCTGCCATTCAACCGGTGACTCCCGTTAGAAAAATGAAATGGTTGCATGTCGCTGCAGCCGTTATTATTTTGATCAGCAGTGCTTACGTCATCAACCGAATCATATTGAACCGCAAATCGAACGACGTTGTAGTAAAAATAGAGCCTTTACAGGAAGTAAAAAACGATATACTGCCAGGGGGCGACAAGGCAATACTCACGCTGGCCAATGGTTCACAAATTATTTTGGACAGCGCTGCTAATGGGATAGTTGCACAACAGGGGCAAACGGAGGTGGTGAAATTAAGCAATGGCCAGCTGGTTTATAAAGGAGCAGGCGACCACGTAAATGACGTGTTGTATAACACTATGGCCACACCTCGCGGTGGTCAATACAGATTGGTTTTACCGGATGGCAGCAGGGTATGGTTGAATGCAGTTTCATCCATACGTTTTCCAACTGCTTTTACCGGCCAGGAGAGAAAAGTTGAAATAAGCGGTGAAGCCTACTTTGAAGTAGTAAAGGATCCGTCCCGTCCGTTCAGGGTCTTAGTCAGACCTGTTGCAGGGAACAGGAACATGGAAGTCGAAGTATTAGGCACACATTTTAACATCAATGCTTACCAGGATGAACCCGCCATTAAAACAACATTGTTGGAAGGGAGTGTAAAGGTGACTAATGGCACCGATCACACTATGATTAGACCAGGTCAGCAAACACAGCTTAGTATTAACGGAGTAACAAAGGTAATACAAGATGCAGATGTTTCAGAGGCTGTAGCATGGAAAGAAGGTCGTTTCCAGTTTAATGATACTGAGCTAAAAACCATTATGCGCCAGGTTATGCGGTGGTATGATGTAGATCTGGAATACAAGGGCAATGTGCCGGACAGGTATTTTACGGCTGATATTTCAAGAAACAAAACTTTATCCGGTGTACTGACGATATTAAAATTAAGTGATGTTGATTTTAGACTGGATGGAAAGAAACTTACGGTAACTCCTTAATTTCCTGCGGCCTTTAAATCGCATTAAAAATAAAGAACGATAAAAATGGAACTACGGTTAACCTGAAAATAAAACCGCTCTGGTGTGGAGACCAGAGCGGGGAAAGTCTGGGTTAGCCAAATAAATACAATCTGCTAGGACTGTGCATTCTTTAACCCAAAACAACAACAAAGTTATGCATTTAAGAGCTCTTTTTGTTCCGCCAAAGGCGGGATTAACCAAAGCGCTGTTGATTATGAAATTTACAGCAACAATTCTTCTAGCTGCGTGCCTTCAGGTAAGTGCCACCGGGAACTCCCAAACAATTTCCCTGTCAGAAAATAATGCTTCCCTGGAAAAAATATTCAGGGAAGTGAAACGGCAGACCAGTTATGATTTCTGGTACGAAAGCAAGCTGTTAAAACAGGCAAAAAAAGTAGATATACATGTAACAAATGTTTCTCTTGAGCAGGTGTTGAAGATCTGTTTCGAAAATCAGCTATTGACCTATTCGATCGCAGAAAAAACCATTATTGTAAAGCCGAGAGCCACTCCTCCGGAGGAGATAGTAACACCTCCATCTCCACCTCCGCCTATCGACATCTCCGGAAAAATAACCGATGAAGAAGGCCGACCCCTGGTTGGCGCCTCTGTTAAAGTAAAGGGTACACAAACCGGAACAACCACCGATGCCAACGGAAATTTCACATTGCAGGTTCCTGATGGTGGCGGGGTACTGGTAGTTTCTTATGTAGGTTATCAAACCATCGAGATGGCTGTTTCAAAAAACACTTCCTCATTAACAATGGTTTTGAAACAGGCGGAATCGAACGTCGAAGAGGTAGTTGTGGTAGGTTATGGAACACAGAAACGTAAAGATTTAACCGGCTCTGTAAGTTCGATCGGTGCGACGATGATTGAAAAAGTGCCTGTAGCTACTTTAGACCAGGCAATCCAGGGCAGGGCAGCTGGGGTTAATGTGACTAATAACGATGCTGCTCCGGGTGCGAGTGTGTTTATTCAAATAAGAGGCATTGGCAGTTTAGGAAGTAACACTCCTTTGTATGTGGTTGATGGATATCCTATCACAGGTGGGCTTAATGCAATCAACCCCAGTGATATTGCTACCATCGACATCCTGAAGGATGCCTCAGCAACTGCAATATATGGTAACAGGGCATCGAATGGTGTGGTGATCATCACTACCAAACGCGGTAAGAAAAATGGTGTTGAAGTTGCACTTGATGCGCTGGTATCGTTTCAGTCGCAGCCTGAAATGTATGACGTATTGAATGCGCAAGAATGGACCAGCCTGGTTATTGAGCGTGCGCCTATAGATAATATTCAAGTCCTGCCTGAATGGAATAATCCATCGTCGTTGCATAGTATAGACTGGCAAGATGAAGTATATCGAACAGGACTAAAGCAAAACTACAACCTGGCGATACGCGGAGGTAGCGAAAAAGTTCAATCAGCATTTTCAATCGGTTATTTTGACCAGGATGGTGTGGTATTGGGTTCTGATTTTAAAAGATTTAACCTAAGCCTTAACCTGGACTATAACCCTTTTAAATGGCTCAGGTCTTCTTCCAGTGTTAAGTACGCACGAGGTAGTGGTAAAACTCATATCGGAACCGGTGGGCAAGTGGGAGACTCGGAAGAAAAAGGAATACTCGATTTAAGTTTTCTGCCGCCAACAATGACCGGTAACAAGCTTACAGACCAGGTCAAAGACGGCAAGGGTAACTATGGCTTCTATCCTCCGGCAAATGTTCATTTTTTTCTTTACAATTATGGGAATCCGGTTTATGACGCGGAAACCGATGACATAAAAAATGAATCCGACGTTTTTCTGGGAACCACTTCTTTAGAATTTACTATTTTGGATGGTTTAAAGTTTAAAACAAACTTTGGAATCAGCACCAATGGGAAGTCCGGTTATTTATTCAAACCATCCGACACCCGTTCGTTAGACCAATATGGTGATCCTGGAATCCAAAGGGCCCAAAGCACGTATTCTCAATACGCTAATAACTCGTTTGAATGGCTCTGGGAAAATACAATCTCCTACACTAAAACTTTTGGAGTTCACAGCATTGATTTCGTGGGTGGCGTTTCTGCGCAGGAAAACACGTATCGCCAGATGGGTGTAAAAGGATTTGGTTCTATTAGCGACGTACTAAGAGATGTGGGTAGTATCCAGGATGTAACCGACCTGATTGGTAACCAGCAAACCTATTCATTTGCTTCTCAGTTTGCGAGAATTAACTATAAGCTTATGGACAGGTACCTTATCACAGGTACTGTAAGAAGAGACGGATCTTCAAAATTTGCGCCCGAGAATCAATATGGCGTGTTTCCATCAGGTTCCATAGCCTGGCGTGTCAAGGAAGAATCATTTTTGAAAGACGTACAAGCCATTGCCGATTTAAAGATCAGGGCCAGTTATGGCGAGGTGGGCAACCAGGGCGGAATTGGCTTGTTTCAATACTTAGCGCAGTATAGTACAGGAGGCCCGCAGATAAGCTTTAGTAACTATGGTTATCCGTTTGGCGGAGTTTATCAATCGGGTCTTCAACTTGCCGCATTACCAAATCCGGACCTGAAATGGGAAACCTCAAAGATGACAGATATAGGCTTTGATATAGCATTCTTAAGAGGCGCCCTCACAGTGACTGTTGACTATTACAGAAAAGAGTCAAAAGATTTCCTGCTGAATATCCCGGTGCCTACTCAAACGGGCTTTACTACAGCAGCAAAAAATGTGGGTAGTATCCGTAACACCGGAGTTGAATTCGCTATAGACTACCGAAAAGCAAAAAAAGATTTTACCTATGGTATCAATTTAAACTTTACCACTCTTGACAATGAATTATTAAGCCTGACCGATAACCTGACATCCTTATCCGGATTACAGCTTAGTAGCGACGGTGAGGGCCTGGGCTTTCCGGCAAATAGCAGTTGGCGTCAGTATAGCCTGACAAAAATTGGTCGACCCGTGGGCGAGTTTTACGGATATAAAGCTGCAGGTATCTTCCAAACACAGGGAGAAATTGATGCATTAAACGCAGCGGCCGAGGCGCTTTATGGACCAGGTGCGACATACCAGTCCGGGGCCGTCCCTGGTGACCGCAAGTTTATAGATATTAACGGTGATGGCCAAATTACGGGGGATGACCGCGTTTCTTTGGGAAGACCAATTCCCAAGATTTTTGGAGGATTGAATGTAGATGCTACGTACAAAGCATTTGATTTTAATATATTTTTTTACGGTGTTTCCGGAAACAGGATTTTAAATTATCAGAGAGCCTCACTTGAAAGCTTTGGAGGACTTTCCAACATTAGCAGGGACTATTACTTAAACCGCTGGACGCCTAATAAAACAGGGGGCAACAGGTATACAAGAGTAACAAACGAGGATAATAATGATAATAATCGACCATCCGACGTGTATGCGGAAGACGGAAGTTACCTGCGTTTAAGAAATATTCAGGTAGGATATACATTGCCCGCAAATTTGTTAAGCAGGTTTGCAATTACAAGGCTCAGGATATATGTATCGGCGCAAAACCTCTTTACCATTACAGGATACTCCGGTCTTGATCCTGAAATTGGTTTACCACAACAGTATGATGGTGCAACGAGATATGGTCCTGCTGGTTTCGGGGAACTTCCAAGGAGCGTAGGGTCATCCGGGGTGGATGTAGGTAATTACCCTTTATCCAGATTTTATACGTTTGGATTAAATGTAACATTTTAACACAATGAAAAAATTAGAAATATGAAAATCAGACAGAGTATATACCTGCTGGCCCTTGTGCTGGTGCTCCTGCCGCCGTTGAGTTGTAAAAAGTTTTTGGAGCAAACTGATACGTCGAATGTTGCTGCAGATGCCTTGTTTAAAAAGCCAGAGGATGCCATTCAGCTTGTTAACGCCCTCTATAACACCTTCGATCCTTTTGGAAATTATGATATAATGAAATTTTCGTTTTATTATATCAACAATTATCTGACCCTGGATCAAATTAACTACGGCGGAGACAGGAACTGGGCAACCTTTCAGTTTGATGCAAATCACCAGGCTTTTGAAGGACTGTGGAATCAATTTTACAAAGGAATTTCTTCCGCAAACGCTGCGCTGCCGATTATCGCTAAAATGAGAGATGAAAATATCCTGGACCAAAGTTTAGCAGATCGGTTAACCGGGGAGACCTATTTTTTGCGCGGCCTTTTTTATTATTACCTGGCATCGACTTTCGGCGGAGTTCCGCTGGAATTACAAACTGTGACCGATAACGGGCTCCATCCCCGGAACACACAGGATGAAGTTTTTGCTTCAGTAGAATCAGACATGACAACTGCCGCTGGGTTGTTGCCGACGAAGGAAAATACGGAGGATGGAAGGGCTACAAAAGGAGCGGCATTGGGCTATCTCGGCGCCGCGCAAATGTGGCTGAAAAAATACGCAGAAGCCGTAAACACTTTTAATCAAATTCCGAACACTTACCACTTATTGCCAAAGTATATTGATATTCACGAATACAGGAACGGAAGCAGCGAGGAATCAATCTTTGAAGTAAAATTCCTGATACCATCCGGCGCGACCAGGTCATGGGGCCGCTCCAACGATGCAAATTGGCTGCAGTCCTTTAACATGCCGGAAGAAATAACAGGCCTGGGCTTTGAATCTGCCAGCCCCAATTTGTACGCTTCATTTGAAAATGGCGATACCCGAAAATTGGCCACCATAATAGGTCCTGGTGACCAGCATCCAAGTCCCCGCATTGAAATAAAAGATTACTCAAGAGTGAAACAAGGCTTTGCAAATGGCGATCCGCGATACGTCGGAACCAACGGTCAAATTATTAATACCGCGGGTACAGTTGCCAAGCCATGGATAGGCTCCGATCCCAGTGAACTAAGGTCTGGATATTTTAATGTCAAGACCTGGCGTGATCCGCTTGTTGTAAATGGAAATGATTCTCTTTTTGGTGACCAGGGTGTACCCATGTTGCGTTTAGGCGAGGTATTAGTTAGTAAAGCCGAAGCCCAGTTTAAGAGCGGTGATGTTGCAGGTGCAACGGCTACCATACAGCTGGTTAGAGACAGGGCCTGGGGTAAATTGGAAAACCCTTCAGTAGTTGTTCCCCCGCCTGTAGAAACCGACGTGATGAAAATAATATTAGATGAATACAGGCATGAAATAAATGGAGAAAATTCGCTTTGGTTTGACCTGAGAAGGACCGGTGAACTTATTCAATATATAAAAGACAAACACGGGTTTCAAATACCTGCCGGGCGTGACTTAATGCCTATCCCCGCCTCGGCGCTTTCAACAAACCCGACACTGGTACAAAATCCGGGTTATTAATGTTTCAATTATTATTTTATTGAAGGCTTTGTAACGACTGCAAAGCCTTCTTTGTTAACAGGCCATGCTTTTTTTCAACTTAAATCTAATTTCAATAGGTATTAAATGAACCGGTTTCGCATATTATTTATTTGTGTACATGTATTGTTGACAGGTGCGTGTAGTAACAAGCCGGCTTTGTTTGAACAAATATCTTCCTCTCACTCAGGGATCCATTTTAATAACCAAATAACAGAAAACGATTCTATTAATCCGCTTGATATCGTTAACATATATAACGGAGGGGGTGTGGGTATTGGAGACTTTAACAACGATGGCCTGCCTGATATTTATTTTACAGGTAATATGGTATCAAACCGCCTATACCTCAATAAAGGTGATTTCAAATTCCAGGACATTACAAATGCGGCAGGAGTAAACGGCATGGGCAGATGGGGGCGTGGTGTGTCCGTAATTGACATTAACAATGATGGGTTGACCGATATTTATGTCTGCAATACAATTTATAACGACTCTCTCAGGAGGCGCAACCTGCTTTATATTAATCGCGGCCCTGATAATAAAGGTGTACCCCGGTTTATAGATTCATCTGCACAATATGGTTTGGATATCCATGTTCAATCGACCATGGCAAGTTTTTTTGACTTTGACAATGATAGCGACCTGGATATGTACCTCACCGTGAATGAAGCTACTGCCGGTTATAATCCGAACAAGTTCGGGGGAACTGCTAATAAAACTCTCAACCGCAGCAGGGGACGCTTATACCAAAATGATTGGGACAGCTCCGCCAGGCATCCCGTTTTTCATGATGTTTCCAACCAGGCTGGTATCTCCATTGATGGATTAGGTCACGGCGCCATTATTGCCGATATTAACCTCGATGGCTGGAAAGACATCTATGTAGCGGATGATTTTCTCTCGGATAATATCCTTTACATAAATAATCACAACGGAACATTTACCAACCATTCAAAAGATTACTTTAAGCATACTTCATATAATGCGATGGGACTTGATATTACCGATATTAATAATGATGGGCTTGCCGATGTGGTAGAACTGGATATGAGCCCGGAAGACAATTACCGGAAGAAGATGATGCTGAACGCCAACAACACGGTGACGTATCGAAATTTTGATATTTATGGACATCAGTATCAGTTTGTGCGAAATACCTTGCAACTCAACCAGGGACCAAGAATCACCGATAACGATTCGATTGCCACTCCTGCATTCAGCGAAATAGGTTTTATGAGCGGCATAGCTCAGACCGACTGGAGCTGGGCGCCTTTGGTTACGGACTTTAATAATGACGGTTACCGGGATATTATTGTTACTAACGGGTTTCCAAAAGATGTCAGCGATCACGATTTTATGGTCTACCAGGACCAGTCTTACGGAAAAGCATCCAAGCAGCAAATCATAAAACAAATACCACAAATAAAATTGCACAACTATGCGTTTCAAAATAACGGTGATCTGACTTTCAATGACGCAACAGCTAAGTGGGGCTTGAGTGCACCAACATTTTCAAATGGAGGGGCCTTTGCTGATCTTGATAACAACGGCACTATGGATATGGTGATCAATAATATCAATGATGAGGCGTTAATTTATAAAAATACCTCCCTGGAAAAAAACGATAGTGTAAATCATTATTTGCAAATACAATTTAAAGGTGACCGAAAAAATATTGCCGGGTTAGGAACATGGGTTGATATATATTATGATGAGGGTAAGCACCAGGTGTACGAGAATAATCCATACCGGGGATATTTGTCTTCAATGCAAGTCATTGCACATTTTGGTTTGGGAAGATCGCCGATGATTGACTCTGTTGTGATCAGGTGGCCCGGTGGAAAAAAACAAACTCTGAAGCAGGTAAAGGCTGACCAGGTTCTGCAGGTTAATATAGCCGATGCAAATGAAGCTTATTCATGGCAACAGGCGGAACCTGGTGAGGGATCCTTATTTAAAGAATTTACCGGTGAAGCACGAATAAGTTATACGCATATTGATATTGACTTTAATGAGGATTTCAATATACAAACTACCCTGCCGCACAGGCTTTCCGAATATAACCCCGCGCTTGCAGCAGGCGACCTTGATGGCAATGGTTTGGATGATTTGGTAATAGGTGGCAATGCCCTTGTTCATGCTCAATTGTTTTTACAACAACAGGATGGAAGGTTTTTACAGAAGGATCTGTTTGCGGGCAAAGATTCGAACAGGATTAACTACAAAGATGCAGGTTTGCTGCTTTTTGATGCAAACGGTGATGGCAACCTGGATTTATATATAGCCAGCGGGGGGTATAAGTACAAACAAAATAGCCCCAATTATCAGGACAGGCTTTATGTCAATGATGGGAAAGGAAATTTCGCCCTGGCTGTAAATGCGCTCCCTGGTAATTACACCAGTAAGCTTTGTGTAAGGGCTTTTGATTTCAACAAGGACGGTAAACTTGATCTCTTTGTGTCGGGTCGCGTTGCTCCATGGGAGTATCCAAAACCGGTAAGTAGTTTCATTTTTAGAAATGACTCTGATAAGATGCAGGTTAAGTTTACCGACGTAACTGCAGAGGTTGCGCCTGACTTAAAAAACATCGGGATGGTTTGTGACGCGCTGTTTACGGATTTTGATAATGACGGCCAGTCCGACTTATTATTAGCTGGCGAATGGATGCCGGTAACTTTTTTAAAAAATATGAATGGAAAATTCCGAAACGTATCATCAAATTCAGGTATTAATGATAAGTATGGATGGTGGAATTCAATTGTCGCAGGCGACTTTCGGCATACTGGCAGAACCGATTATATACTGGGGAATGCCGGCTTAAATACACTTTATAAGGCAAGCGATCAGTACCCGGTTTACATTACCGCAAAGGATTTTGATAACAATGGTGGCTATGAAGCTATTCCCTCGTTGTTTCTTCCGGATCAAAAAGGACAAATGAAAGAATTTCCTGCCCACGGCAGGGATGATGTTATAGAAAGATTGCCTGCCATGAAAAAGCGGTATAATAATTACAAATCCTTTGCAACCGCAACAATGGACGATATTTTTCCACCAGACTCAAGAGAAGGTGCCATTCGTTTAAAAGCCAATATGCTCCAATCATGCTTTATTCGAAATGACGGAGCCGGCAGATTTACAATGATACCGCTGCCCAAAGAGGCACAGATTTCAACCCTAAACGGAATGCTTGCAGATGATTTTGACGGGGATGGAAATTTAGATGTATTAATTAACGGAAACGATTTCAGCACGGAGGTATCGATAGGCCGGTATGACGCATTAAATGGTCTATTGTTAAAGGGCAATGGTTCCGGGGGATTTTCAGCACTTTCTATTCAACAAAGCGGAATCTATATCCCGGGCGATGGAAAGGCCCTGGTTAGTCTATCAGGGAGTTCAGGCAGTTATTTGGTAGCAGCGAGTCAGAACAAGGAACCATTAAAATTGTTCGGGCTTAAACGAAAAGTGAAAGTTTTACAAATAAGACCTTTGGAAGCTTCTGCCCTTATCAGATATAAGAATGGAAAAACAGAAAAAAGAGAATTTTATTACGGATCGTCGTTTCTCTCGCAGTCGGCCAGGTTTATTAATACAGATGAGAACATGTCTGGCGTTACGATACTTGATAATAAAGGAACTCAAAGGGTGATCCAGTTTTAGATTTTCAATAAATAAATATTGTTAGAATTAGGTAGAATATTCCCATATTAAATATAGAAGTTGTTTAGTACCCGGATTTTGAACTTTTACCAAATAATATGAAGTCATGATCCGCATCAAAAATGTTAATGCAAGCTTTGAACGGGAGCCTCTTTTTCCGTTCCACTTTAAAGGCAGTGTAATCAATGAAATCTGGCAAACTGCAGCATACCTTGAAGGGGAATCAGGCATCAGTACAATTGGACTGGGGTCGCAAAGCATTTTATGGTCCGATCCAAAAGTATTTGCCACACATTCAGTAAGTGGTGGTGAACTCCTGATGTTTGCAATGAGTGAAAGGGCATTACAAATAATGAAGGGCAATTCGTTTACAAATCCCCTTGAATTGCTCGATCAGTTGTTGCCGGAAGTTTACACTTATGGAACGAAAATTACGGGTAACCCGGATCTCAGGAAAACTTTTGCATTGAATGCGCTGGTATGTGTAGACAATGCCGCATGGTTATTATACACCATGGAAAATAAATTAAAAAATTTTGACGATATGATTCCCGGTATTTATAAGCCTGGTTTGTCCTCCCGTCAAAGTAAAGTGGTGAGGTTATTGTCATTCAGCGCGGCATCAGATATTGCAAAGATAAAAGCGGCAGCGGATGAGGGATATTTCATTAAGATGAAGATTGGTTCGGCAGGCACTCAAAAAGAAATGCTGGAAAAGGATATAACTTTTCTATCAAATGTCCATAAAGCCATCGGACATTATAAAACACCGTACACTAAAGATGGCAGAATTCCTTATTTTTTAGATTCCAATGGAAGATATGAAAAGAAAGATTTCTTTTTGCGTTTCCTGGATCATGCAAAAAAAATAAGAGCTTTTGATCAGATTGCAGTGATAGAAGAACCATTTGACGAAAGCAGTGAAGTGTATGCAGGTGATATGGGAGTTATCATTGCAGCTGATGAAAGCGCCCATACAGTTGAAGATGCTGCCAGACGTATTGAACAGGGGTATAAAGCAATTGTATTAAAAGGCATAGCCAAGACGTTAAGTATGACTTTGAAAATTTCACAACTTACCTATGAAAAGCAGATTCCTTGTTTTTGCGCTGACTTAACTGTTAACCCGATCCTCGTAGATTGGAACAAATGTGTTGCTGCCCGTTTATCGCCTTTCCCTAAAATATCTGTAGGTGTTCTGGAATCTAATGGCCCGCAGTATTATAAGAACTGGCTAAAAATGATGACCTATCATCCGAAAGCTGACGCTATTTGGACACAAACGCGAAATGGAGCATATTACACGGACAAATCTTTTTATGACGAAAGTGGAGGGATTTTTCAACCATCAGCACATTATGTTGAATTATTTAAAGATACCGGCAAATGATCAGATGCAAAAACCTTCGGAAGTTTCCGCCCTGATCAGATTTAAAAATGGGAAATCAGAAAAGAGAGAATTTTATTATGGATCGTCTCTTCGCTTTCAGTCCGCCAGGTTTATTAATATAAATGAAAATGTAGCGAGCGTTATCATACTTAACGATGAAGGAGAAAAAAGAATCATTCAGTTTTAGATACTCCTCCAGGGTGAAGAAGTTGAAGAAAAGTATAAATTAGTTTAAATGAATACTACCATCAAACAGTTTTTTGCCACGGTACTGGTCCTTTGTGCACTGATCATTTCTTGTTCTGAAAAGCACTATACAGATCCGCTGTCACCGGAAGAAGCAATGCGCACCTTTACTTTGAACGACGATTTTAAAATTGAACTATTTGCCGCTGAGCCTTTTGTTCTTGATCCGGTAGAGATGGCCTTCGATGAACAAGGCAATGTTTTTGTGGTTGAAATGCCCGACTATCCATTTAAACCCGAATCGGGAATTGGTAAGGGAAGAATTCGAATGCTCTCAGATACAAGTGGAGATGGGAGGATAGACAAATCAACAATTTTCGCCGACAGCCTTTTAGAAGCAACAAGTATTCTGCCCTGGAA
>Ga0111538_10009081_pt1 | contig 13295 bp, 11 predicted proteins | sample SoiMethybrSBSTD1_FD_79669 | JGI IMG/M metagenome (GOLD analysis project Ga0111538, IMG submission 79669) | Bulk soil microbial communities from a Populus tree surrounding site in Tennessee, USA - Soil MetaG P. TD hybrid SBSTD1 (version 2)... | ecosystem: Environmental > Terrestrial > Soil >...
CTGGTGGACGCGGAGCGGGTGACCATCTTCGCCCTCGACACCAAGAACCAGGAGCTGTTCTCGCTCTTCAAGATCGGCCAGGACGTGAAGGAGATCCGGGTGGCCAAGACCTTCGGCTCCCTGGCCGGCTTCGCCGCCCTCTCGCGCAAGACGGTGAACGTCTCCGACGCCTACAACGCGGCCGAGCTGGCCACGCTGCACCCCAACCTGCGCTTCGACTCCCGCTGGGACAGGCAGACCGGCTTCCACACCAACCAGGTGCTGGCCTGCCCCATCACCTTCGAGAAGTACCTCCTGGGCGTCCTGCAGCTCATCAACAAGCGCAACCGCACGCCCTTCACCGAGCGCGACGAGGAGGCGGCCGACGAGCTGGCCAAGATCCTGGGCATCGCCTTCTACAACCAGCTCAAGGCGGCCCGCAGCAACAAGCCCTCCAAGTTCGGCCACCTGGTCGACAAGGGCATCGTGTCCGAGAAGGAAATCGAGGCGGCGGCGGCCAGCGCGCGCGTGAACCAGCTGGACCTGGCCCAGGTGCTGATCGAGGAGTACAACGTGCCCCGCGAGGAGATGGGCCGGGCCCTCAGCCTCTTCTACGCCCGCCCCTTCTGGCAGCCCGCCGGCGCCCCCATGCCGGCCGAGCTGAAGGACCGCCTGAACGCCGACTTCCTGAAGAAGAACATGTGCGCGCCGGTGGAGAAGAAGCAGGGCACGCTGCTGGTGGCCACCGACGACCCCTCCGACCTCATCCGCCAGGACGCCATGAAGGCCATGAACCTGGCCCCGCGCTACGAATACCTGGTGGGGCTGAAGGACGACGTGGTCGACTACATCAACGGCGCCTACGGCCTGGCCACCAAGGCCAGCTCGGGCGAAGACCTGGGCCGCATCATCATGAACCTGGGCAGCGGCGAGGAGGACGAGGTCGAGGACTCCATCCCGGAGGCGGAGATCGACGAGACGGACAGCGGCGTGGTGAAGCTGGTCAACCAGATCATCGTGGACGGCTACAACCGCGGGGCCTCCGACATCCACGTGGAGCCGTACGGCAAGACCGCCCCCACCCAGGTGCGCTTCCGCATCGACGGGGACTGCGTGAAGTACATCGAGATCCCGCCCGCCCACCGCAACGCGGTGGTGCAGCGCCTCAAGATCATGTCCAAGCTCGACATCGCGGAGAGGCGCAAGCCGCAGGACGGCAAGATCCGCTTCCGCGGGCCCATGGGCTCCATCGAGCTGCGCGTGGCCACCATCCCCACCGCCGGCGGCAACGAAGACGTGGTCATGCGCATCCTGGCCGCCTCCAAGCCGCTGCCGCTCGAGAAGATGGGCTTCTCCGACCGCAACATCTCCGCCTTCAAGGAGATCCTGGGCAAGCCCTACGGCATCTGCCTGGTGGTGGGCCCCACCGGCTCGGGCAAGACGACCACCCTCCACTCCGGCCTCGGCTTCATCAACACGGTGGACATGAAGATCTGGACGGCCGAGGACCCGGTCGAGATCACGCAGCCCGGCCTGCGCCAGGTGCAGGTGCACCCCAAGATCGACTTCACCTTCGCCGCCGCCATGCGCTCGTTCCTGCGCGCGGACCCCGACGTGATCATGGTGGGCGAGATGCGCGACCACGAGACGGCGTCCATCGGCGTCGAGGCCTCGCTCACCGGCCACCTCGTCTTCTCCACCCTGCACACCAACTCGGCTCCGGAGACGATCATCCGCCTGCTGGACATGGACATCGACCCCTTCAACTTCGCCGACGCCCTGCTGGGCATCCTGGCCCAGCGCCTGGTGCGCACCCTGTGCAAGGACTGCAAGGAGCCGTACGCGCCCACGCAGGAGGAGTTCGCGGAGCTCATGGAGAGCTACGGCCTCGAGCACTGGGACCGCCTGGGCGTGCGCTACACGCCCGACTTCCGCATCTACCAGCCCAAGGGCTGCCCCAAGTGCTCGGGCAGCGGCTACAAGGGCCGCATGGGCATCCACGAGCTGCTGCTGGGCACCGACGAGATGAAGCGCATGATCCAGCGCCGGGAGACGGTGGAGCACATGCGCAACCAGGCCGTGGCCGACGGGATGACCACGCTGCTGCAGGACGGCATCCAGAAGGTGCTGCAGGGCCACACGGACTTCAAGCAGGTCCGCGCCGTCTGCATCAAGTAGGCGCGCCTACCGCAGCGGGATCGGCTTCGGGGGCTCCGGCGAGGGGAGAAAGCGGAGCTGCACGCGCGTGATCGTGGTGCAGGGGGCGCCGCGCACGTAGGAGGGCCGGTACTCCCACCGGCGCACGGCGTCCACGGCCGCCTGGTCGATCTCGGGGCTCACACCCTGCGTCACCTTCACCTCGTCCGGCCGGCCGCCGGGCGGGATCTTGAACTCGACCGTCACCGTGCCGCCCTCGCCCTTCACGCGGGCCGCCTCCGGGTAGTTGGGCGGCACGTCCTTCACCTTCACGGGCGGGACGATGTCGCCCTTCTCGAGGCGGCCGGTGGTGAGGTCGCAGGGGTCTGGCGTGGGCGGCGGAGGCTCCTTCTTCCCGCAGCCGGCACAGGGAAACACGGCCACGGCCAGCGCGGCCAGCACCGCCCGCGCGGCGCTCAGCCGACCACCCAGTGCCACACGTACGAGGCGCCCACCAGCATCAGGAGGAAGCAGGCCACCACCAGCAGGCCGGCCATGATCTCGCCCAGCGGGCCCAGCCCGCTCCGCACCGGCGGGCGGCTGGCGATCGACTCGTCCAGCTCGCAGAGCTCGAAGGGCCGGGCCGAGTCGGAGGTGAGCAGCGCCTCCAGCCGGGGCGCGATGCGCGGCGGAGCGTCTTCGGCCTCCGGCAGCGGGCGCAGGGAGGCGGCCAGCAGCTCCACTCCCAGCCGCATGTAGCCCAGGCGGTTGCCCAGGGTCGAGCGCTGGGTGCCGCCGGCGATGGTCACGTGGGCGCCCTCGGCCGGCACCATGCGGTCCAGACGCTCCACCAGCGCGAACAGCGCGGCCTCGCGGTCCTCGTCCAGCAGCATGCAGGCCTTCTCTTCCCCCCGCGGCGCGGCCGGCGCACAGGGAGCCGGCCATGGGCCCATGCTACGTTGAAACGGCGGCGTCGGGTGCGCGCGCGAGCGGGCGGTCATGATGCCTCAGGCCAGGCGCCGCAGGATGCCGGTGTAGCCCACGTCGGCCAGGCGGCTCCAGCGCTGCACCTGGGCCCGCCGGTGCTGCCCGGACAGGCTGGCCACCATGGCGTCGCCGGACTCGACGTCTTCGTTGAGCGAGTTGCCCTGCAGGTAGCCCATCACCCGGTCGTAGTCGGGGCGGCCGATCGCGTTTTCGGCCAGGTTGCGGCTGGCCGCCCGCACCACCAGCGCCTGCTTCTCCTTCTCCGCCCCCAGGCGCGCGTGCAGCCGGTCGAGCTTGGACGGGGTCACGGCCGGCGTGTCCGGGTTGCACAGGTCGTAGAAGCAGCGGTCGGTCTCGTGGCTGCAGGGCACGGCCAGCACGGCCGAGCAGGGCACGCGGCGCAGGGCCGTCCCCTCGTAGGCCAGCTCGCGCTCGAAGCGGATGGGCTGGCTGAAGTAGTGGGCCGGGTAGGCGCCGCTGACCGCGAAGCGCCAGGGCTGCACGCCGCCCCCGCCCACCGGCGGCCCGCAGGGCGAGGGGTCGGGCTCGAGCTTGAAGAGGCCGTCGCCGGCCCAGATCTGCGCGTTGAGCGCGTCGAAGAGGAAGCGGCCCTGGGCGAAGAGCTGCTCCCCCGGGCTCTCGGTATCGCGGCGGCCCTCCAGGTACGAGACCGTCACCGTCTCGCTCTTGAGCAGCTCGCGCATCACGCGCTCGAACTCGGCCGTCTCCAGCGTGAACCAGGCCACCTGGGTGGGGGCCGGGAAGCGGCCGCGCACCACCTCCCACACCCGGCGCAGGTCGGCCGTGATCACCGCCTTCCAGGAGGGAGCGGCGAAGAGGACGTCGCCGTTCACCGAGAGGCCGAAGTCGGACCCGGCCAGGGGAAGGCCGCCGCCGGCGGCCATCACGTTGGCGAAGAGCTGGGCGAACTTGCCCCGGCCGCTGGCCACGTTGAATACCACCCGGGTGCCGACCTGGGCGATGCCGGGAAAGGTGGCGTGGCCGTCCGCGCCCACGCCCAGCGGATGCCCCCCGAAGGTGGGCACCACCTCCGTGTTCAGCAGCTGCAGCGGCAGCAGGCGGGGGTTCCCCTGGCCGTACACGCGCCCGATCTCCCGGCGCAGCCGGTCGCGCTCGGCGGGTGTGACGTCGAAGAGGGCCTGGCCGGAGACGGTGGCCCCCACCAGGCTGCTGATGTGGCCGCCGCCGTCGTGGTCGGCGTAGTAGCGCTCGCCCACGCCCCAGTACTTGACGCTGAAGGCTTCGAGGTTGTCCGTCGCGGCCAGGCGGGAGCCGGAGGGAAGGTAGTGGAAGGTGCTGGGGTCGGCATCGTCCTGGTAGGCGATCGACCCCTCGACCGACACGCCGGCACTGGACTTGGGCGCCATGGCTTCCTCTCCTGCTATGCAGGGGAAGTGAGACCAGGACGCCCGTTATCTCAGGGCCGGGCCACCTCGAAGGCGTAGGCGGCGCCCGCCCGGCCGCCGCGGCCGTCCGCGGACACGGTGGCCCGGTAGCGCCCGGGAGGCAGAAGTGCGCCCGGGAGGGCCACCGTCAGGGTGTCGTCGTGCAGGCGCAGGCCCCCGCCCTTCCACACCTCCTGCCCCCGGCCGTCGGCCACGGCCACGGCATAGGCGCGCACCCCGGTCTCGGCCTCCACCTCCAGGCTGAGCACCACCCAGGCCGCGGCCGGGTCCAGCGCGAAGCGCGCCGGGGCCGGCCCGTCGCCGGAAGCCGACCGTACCGCGCTCAACAGGAGCACCGGCAGGTTCACCTGCGGGCCCCGGGCCTCGGCCAGGGCCGCGGCCAGGCGCGCGTTCTCGTCGCGCAGCCGCGCCGCCTCGCCGCTGTCCGCGGCCGCGGCGCTGGCCGCCGGGGCCGGGCGGGCCCGCTCCGCTTCCAGCGCGGCCAGGGCCGTGCTCAGCTCCCGCTCCTTGCGGCTGGCGCTCAGGGCCAGGAACACCAGCGGCACCAGCCAGCAGGCCAGGGCCGCGGCCAGGGCCATCACGAAGCGCGGGGACGGCCTCTCGCGCCGGCGGCGGGTGACCGCGATGCGGACGGTGTCGGCCGCGGAGGAGGCCAGGAGGCCCAGGCGCAGGCCCTCGGCGGCCTCCACGCCGTCCAGGCATTGATGGCACTCGATGAGGTGGGCCTCGAACTCGGTGCGCTCGCCCTCCTCCAGCTCGCCGGCCACGTAGCGGCTCGGCAGCTCTCCCCCCTCGGCCTGTTCGTGGTCCATGGCGTTCATGCACTCCCTCCGGCGGTGCGGCGCACGGCCGCCTCGAAGAGCTCCCGGTACCTCTGCCGCGCCCGGTGCAGGACGCGGTTGAAGTGGAGCGAGGTCAGGTCCAGCTGGCGGCAGATCACGTCCTTGTCCTCCTCCGCGATGTAGAAGCGGTAGAGGACCTCGCGGTCGCGGTCGGAACCCAGGTCGTCGATCACCTGGCGGGCCAGGGTGGCCCGCTCGCGGTCGAGCAGCCGGTCCAGCGGGCTGGGTCCCGGGTCGGCGAACGACTCGGCCGTCTCCACGTCCTCCACCTTCCGCCGCGAGCGCCGGCGCAGGTGGTCGATGGCCAGGTTGCGGGCCAGGCTGGCCACGAAGCCGGGCAGCCGGTCGGGGTCGCGGGGGTCACCGCGGCGGATCTTCTCGATGGTCAGCCGGAACGTGTCCTGGTAGAGGTCGTCCACCGCCGCCGGCTCGCGGACGACGCGGCGCAGGATCACGCTCACGCCCCGTCCGAAGCGCTGGACGAGCTCCGCCGCCGCCTGCTCCTCGCGGGCGCGGATGCGCGCCACCAGGACGGCGTGGGGGTGCGCGGCGGAGAAGGCGGCCTCCGTCACCGCCATTCGCCGCTCAGGACGAAGCCTGCCCAGTAGTACGGATGACGCCAGCGCCGGTCGCCGCGCACGGCCAGCTGCGCGCGCCGCAGGGCCTCCGGGGCGGGCAGCCGGTCGCGCACCAGCCCCCCGTAGAACTGACGCATCAGCTCGGCGGTGGCGCGGTCGGGCACCTGCCACAGGCTGGCCACCACGCGCGGCACGCCGGCGGCCATGAAGCCGCGCGTAAAGCTCAGCAGGCCCTCGCCGCGCATCTCGGGGCCCAGCGCCGTCTGGCAGGCGCTGAGCACGGCCAGGTCGGCGTTGAGGCGCAGGTCGGCCAGGTCGCCCAGCCGCACCACCCCGTTGCGCGGCCGGCCCTGCTCGTCCACCTGCGAGAGGACGATGCCCGAGAGCTCGGGCCGCTGGGCGTCCACGCGGGCGTGGGTGGCGAAGTGCAGGTAGCGGAACTTGCGCAGGTCCGGCGAGAGCACGGCCTCGCGCGTGGCCGCGAAGCCCACCGCCTCCATGCCGTCGCCGTCGGGGGCCAGGCTGGCGATGGCCGCCGCCTCCCGCGCGGTGGCCCCCAGGCGCGGCAGGACCGGCTCGTGTTCGGCTTCGGGGGGCGCGGCAGCCGCGGCCGCCGCCACCACGCGCGGATCCCCGCGGTCGAACACCGGATCGGCGAAGATGGCCCAGCTGCGCGGGGCCGGCCGGTGCGCGGCGCCCTCGAGGCGGAGGCGGTCGAGCACGGCGATCGAGGGCAGGCTCACCACCTCGTGTTCGGCCAGCAGGGGCGTGCCCGCGCGGCAGGGCGCTCCCAGCGCGGCCGGCGCCTCGTCGGCCCCGGGCAGGGGCAGGGCGGCGAAGGGCACGTACTGGAGCGCGCCGTCGGCCACCACCACGATGCGGCGCGCGCCCAGCCGCTGGCGCACGGGACGGAGCACCAGGTCGGACACGGCCTCCGCCTGGCACGCGCCGTCCGGCTCGCTGCGCACGGCCGTCGCGGCGTGGAAGGCGCGGGCCCGGCGCTCGATCTCGGCCCGCGGGGGCAGGACCGCGCTCTCCACGCCGCGCGCGCTGAGGGCCCACACGTAGCTGCGCTCCTCGCCCAGCAGGTACTCGAGCAGCACGGTGTCGGCGTCCAGCCGCGGGGGGCCGCCGGCCAGCGTGAAGGGCGCGGCCACCGGCAGGCCGCGCAGGCGCACATCGTCGCGCCGCATGTCGGCCTCGAGCTGCTCCAGGTCGGCCACCACGGCGTCCAGCTCGGCCGCGGTGGCGTTGGCCACGACCGAAGCCCGGGGCGCGGCGTCCTCCAGCCGCGCGGACAGCACCTGCAGGCGCTGCCGGAGGCGGCGCCTCTCGTCCCGCGCCCGCGTGTCGGCGGCCTGGTCGAGCTCCACGCCCGCCCAGGAGAGCAGGTCCAGCAGGGCCCGCGAGCGGGCCCGCTCGGAGACCTCCAGCGCGCGCACGTCGAAGCCGTCGCCGGGCGCGGCCTGGTGGCGCCGCATCAACACGTCCACCGAGGCCTCGTACACGCCGCGGCGCGAGGCCAGCACGCCGGCCCGCAGGCCCAGCGCACCCACGGAGCCGCGCAGCGACTCCGCCCGCTCCACCGCCACCTCGAGGAGCTGCTGCGCCTCGGGCAGGCGGCCCAGGTCGGCCTCCACCAGGGCCAGGCGGTGGAGTGTGCGCGCCTCCCCGGCCGCGTCCTTCGCCGCCACCCGCAGGTCGCGCGCCTCCAGGTGCTTCTCGCGTGCGTCGGCCGGGCGGGCGGCCGCCCGCAGGAGGACCCCGATGCGGTCCAGGGACTCGGCCGCGCCGCGGCCGTCTTCGCTCGCCCGCTGCAGGGCCAGCGCCTTCTCGTGCGCCGAGAGCGCGGCGGCGCTGTCGCCGCGCGCCGCCAGCGCCTCGCCCAGATAACCCCAGGCCGCGGCCTCACCGCGGCTGTCGCCCACGGCCTGCCACAGGGCCAGGGCCTCGCGCAGGGCGGCCACCGCGCCCGCGCCGTCGCCCAGCAGCAGGCGCGAGCGCCCGAGGTGGATGCCGCTCAGGGCCTGGCCGCGGCGGTCGCCGGTGGCCTTCTGGATGGCCAGGGCCTCCGCGTGCAGGTCCGCCGCCCGCGACGGCTGGCCCAGCGACCCGTAGACGAAGCCCTGGTTGCCCAGCGTCATCGCCTCGCCCCCGCGGTCGCCGGTCTCGCGCCACAGCGGCAGGGCCTGGCGGTAGAGGTCGAGGGCGCGCTGGGCCGCGCCCAGGTGGAACTCGAGCAGGCCCAGGTTGTTCAGCACCTCGGCCTGGCCACGGCGGTCGCCCAGGCCGCGCACGACGGCCAGCGCACGCTCGTAGTGCTCGCGGGCCGGGCCCGTCTCGCCCAGCATGTCGAAGACGCCGCCCAGGTTGCCCAGCACGCGGGCCTGGCCCGGCTGGTGGCCGAGCGCCTCCATGCGCGCCAGCGCCTGCCGGTAGGGCTCGAGGGCCAGGCGCGGCGTGCCCAGCGACTGGAGGTCGAGGGCCACGTTGCTGAGGGCGGAGGCCTCGCCCAGCGCGTCGCCGCTCTTCTGCCACAGCTCCGCGGCCTGGCGGTGGCGGGTGAGCGCGGCCGCGGGGTCGCCCAGCGCGCTCCAGGCCAGGCCGATCTGGTTGACCGCGGTCGCCTCGCCGTCGCGGTCGCCCTTCTGGCGCCGCACGGCGGCCACCCGCTCGAAGAGGTCGAGGGCGACCCGCGTCTCGGAGAGGAGGCGCAGGCAGTAGGCGCGGCCAAGCAGCGCGTCGGCCTCGCGGTCGGGGAGGCCCAGCGCCTTCCAGCGCACGGCCGCGGCGGCGTAACCATGCTCGGCGGCGCGCAGGGAGTCGCCGTCGCGCCGGCCGTAGAGCCGGTTGGCCTCGGCCACGCCCGCTTCGGTCTCGGCCCGGGCCACGTCGTCGGCCGTCGCGCCATGGAGACCGCCCAGGGAGAGGCGGTAGGTGCCTTCCGGCGTGCCGGCCCGCGCGCACGCCACCTCCAGGCGGTAGTCGCCCTCCTGCACGGCCACGAAGGCCACGTGTTCGGTGCCGCGGCGGCCGGTGGGGCTGTCGGCCTCCACCAGCAGGGCGCCGTCCGGGCCGCGCAGCCGCACCACCACGTCCACGCCGTCCTGATCGACGGCGGCGTCGATGAAGCCGTGCGCGCCGGCCGCGACCACGTAGACGTCCGTCTGGCCGCCGGCCAGGCGCCGCTCGCGCTGCTCGCCACCCGACAAACGCTCCGGGCCGGCACCGGGCTCCGCTAGCGCGCTCGCCGCGAGGGACAGGAGCGCGGCCAGGAGCTCCGGGGTCACTCCTCCGGGGGATTCGTCGCGCCGCCGACCCAGCCCCCGGTGTCGGGCGGGTCGTCGGCCGGGGGGCCGTCCAGGTTCCAGCTGAAGACGCCCACCACGAACGGCTTCTGCCCGACGAAGTCGGTGGTGAGGTAGCCCCGGAAGCGGTAGTGGCCCTTGATGTCCGGGTCGGTGATGTCTCCGTCGGCATCGATCTGCCACGGGGGCCCGGGCGTCACCACGACGTGGCCGAAAGGGTGCGGCAGGCTGCTGCCGTGCTCGATGGTGAAGCTCAGCGAGGAATCCACCCCTTCCGTGATGCGCAGGGTGGCGTTGGTGCTGAAGGGAAAGACGTTCGGCGCCCTGTTTCCCTGCAGCGCGCTGAACGAGATCGACCAGGACCTGACGAAGGGATTGATCATGTCGCTCCTCCGCGGTGTCTCCGATTTGTGGAGGGCGATGATACACAACAACCTCGAGGGGCCGCACGCCTTTTCAAGGGAGAAGTGATGGCAGGACGGCGGGAATCCCGCCTAGCCGGCGAGAAGCTGCTGCCGGACCGAGGAGATGACGGCCAGGGCCTGGGTCTGGCCCTCCAGCACGCTCGCGTAGTCTTCCTGCTCCCAGGCCAGCACGAGGGCGGCGGCGGCGGCCCGGGCCCGCTTCATGTCGGAGAAGAGCTCCTTCTGGCGGGGCCGGGCCATGCCCTTCGTGCGCTCGTTGTAGAGCTCCTCCAGCTCGTCCACCCCGTGGTCGAGCTGCTCGATGGCGTGTTTGGCCCGGATGCGCCGGCTCTGCGCGCGCATGATGGCGGCCTGCTGGGCCTCGCCGGCCAGGGTCATGGCCCGCTCGGCCGCGTGGCGGGCGTCGTGGTGGCGCCCCTCGCGGTGCAGCTCCTCCGCGCTGGCCATCTCCCGCTCCGCGGCGGCCATGGCGGCCAGGTCGGACGTGGCCCCGTAGGTGCGGGCCACGTTCACGGCCTGGCGGGCCGCACCGACGCGCTGCTGCGTGCTGGGCCCGAGCAGGCCGAGGTGCACGAGGGCCCGGGGCACGAAGAGGAGGCCCGCGGCCAGCACCGCGCACAGGATGGCCACGCCGCGCAGGAGCCTCTGCATGACGTGGGCGCGGTCGGCGCTGCGTCTCTCGGTGGCCGGATTGCTCATGGAAGGGCCTCGCTTCGACTGTAGCAGAGCGGCCGGCGCTATAATCCGGCCCTCATGGCGAACTTCCTAGGCGGCAGCGCGCCGGCCATGGCCGCGCAGGTCGTGGAGGGCTTCATCCTGCTCAGCGCCAACACGCTGCGCGGCTTCAACGACGGCGAGCTCAACCTGCTCCGCTTCGAGCTGGAGAAGCTGCAGCGCGACGCGCGCTCGGAGGTGCCACCGGCCGACGACGCCCTGGCCCAGCAGGCGCGCAACCGCAAGATCTCCCGCCTCAACGCCGCGCTGCAGGTCGTGAGCCACCAGCTCACGCGGAAGAACCGCTGATCCTCTCCCCCGTCGCCCTGGCCGTGCTGCTGGGCTACGTGGGCGCCGTCACCGCCTTCGGCACCTGGCTGGGCCGCCGCGGCGCGTCCATCAGCGACTACTTCCTGGGCGGGCGGCAGATCCCGTGGTGGGCCATCGCGGCCTGCATCGTGGCCACGGAGACCAGCACCCTCACCTTCATCGGCGTGCCCGGCACCGCCTACGGCGGCGACTGGCGCTTCCTGCAGCTCGTGTTCGGATACATCCTGGGCCGCCTGCTCATCGCGGCCCTCCTGGTGCCCGCCTACTTCCGGGGCCAGATCTACACCTCCTACGAGCTGCTGCAGCAGCGCCTGGGCGGGGGCGTGCGCGCGCTCTCCTCCGGCATCTTCCTGGTCTCGCGCACGCTGGCCGACGGCATCCGCCTGCACGCGGCCGCGCTCGTCCTGGCCGTGGCCGCGGCCGGCTCGGCCCGCCGGGAGTGGGTCTTCATCCTGCTCCTCGGCGCGGCCATGATCGTGTACACGGAGGAGGGCGGCGTGAAGGCCACGATCTGGACCGACGCCGTCCAGCTCGTGGTCTACCTGGCCGGCGCGGTCGTCTGCCTGGTCGCGGTGGTGCACCGGCTGCCCATGAGCGCGGGCGCGGCGCTGGCCCAGGCGGCCGCGCAGGGCAAGCTGCGCCTCATCGACCTGAGCACCGACCCGCACGTGCCCTTCACGCTGTGGGCGGGCGTGATCGGCGGCGCCTTCCTCACCCTGGCCACGCACGGCACCGACCACTACCTCGTGCAGCGCCTGCTGGTGGCCCGGAACCGCCGGGAGGCGGCGCTGGGCCTGGCCCTCACCGGGCCCATGGTGCTGCTGCAGTTCCTCCTCTTCCTGGTCCTGGGCACGCTGCTGTTCGTGTACTACGGCGGGCGTCCCTTCGCGCGCGGCGACGAGGTGCTGCCCACCTTCATCGCCACCGCCTTGCCTCCGTCCGCCACCGGGTTCATCCTGGCCGCCATCGTGGCCGCCGCGCTCTCGCCCTCGCTGAACTCCATGGCCTCGGCCACCCTGCGCGACTTCTACCTGCCCTACGTGCGGCCGCGGGCCACGGAAGCGGAGCAGATGCGCGTGGGCAAGGCCTTCACGGTCGTGTGGGGGCTGGCCCAGATCGCGGTGGCCTTCGCGGCCCAGAACATCCACTCGGCCCTCGACAAGGGGCTGGCCGTGCTCGGCTACGCCTCCGGCCCCACGGTGGGCGCCTTCCTCCTGGCCGTGCTCACGCAGCGGGCGCGTGCGGTGGGCACGCTGATCGGGATGGCCTCCGGGCTGCTGGCCACGCTGCTGGCCTCGCGGCTGCTCGGCGTGGCCTGGACCTGGAACGTGGCCGTGGGAGCGGTGGTGACGTTCGGCGTCGGCTGGCTGGCCAGCCCCGTCCGCCCGCAGGAGGCGCGTGCCTGACACGCCCGGCCGCGGCCTGCTGGCGCTCGTCCTGCTGGCGGCGGGCGCGGCCGGCTGCGGCGGCGGGGCGCCCTCATCCGCGACGCCGCCCGCGCAGCCGCCGCGCACGTACGTCATGGGCTTCTCGTCCTTCCCGCCCCGGCCCGACGTGCCGACCGCCCTGCGCTCCATCGACACCTGGGCCACGCGCTCCGACGCGGGGTTGATCCTGCAGGATCCGCCCTGGGCGCAGCTCCTGGCCGGCACCGATCCCGAGGCGCTCGTGCGCGCCGATCCCCTGAACCTGGCCAACTACTACCGGGGCAAGGGACTGCGCGTCGTGGCCACCCTCGACATCACGAACGGAGTGGACCGCACCGGCGAGTCCCCGAACCTGCTGGCCACCGGCCACAGCCTCACCGAGCCGGCCGTGCGCGCGGCCTACGCGCGCTACGCGGCCGCCTTCGCCGCCGTCATCCGGCCCGAATCGCTGGGCGTGGCCTCGGAGACGAACCTGGTGCGGGCGGTGGCCCCGCCCGCGCTCTACGAGGCGGTGGTCGACGCGGCCAACCGCGCCGCGGCCGCGGTGCGGGGCGCGCAGCCGGCGGTGCACGTCTTCATCACCGTGCAGGTGGAGGTGGCCTGGGGCCGGCTGGGCGCCAACGCTCCCTTCGCCGGCATCGCGCGCGACCGGGCCGACTTCCCCTTCACCGAGGCCATCGGCCTCTCGTCGTATCCCTACCTGGCCGGCTTCGTGGAGCCGGAGGACGTGCCCCTCGACTACTACGCGCGCCTGGCCGACCCCGCCGCGCCCCTGCCGATGCTGGTGGTCGAGGGCGGCTGGACCTCGGCCCCGCTGGGCGGCCTCGCCTCCTCACCCGACAAGCAGCGGCGCTACATCGAGCGCCAGGCCCAGATCCTCGACACCGCGCGCGCGGCCGGCGTCTTCCAGATCAACTTCACCGACCTCGACCTCGCGTCCTTCCCCATGTTCCCCCCCGGCTCGAGCGTGTCGCTGTTCGCCTTCCTCGGCCTCGTGGACGTGAACCTCACACCCAAGCCGGCCCTGGCCTCCTGGGACGCGATCCACCAACGCCCCTTGCGGCCCTAGGCTCAGCGCCACGGCTGGCTTCGCGCTAACGGACGGGAACGTTCACGGGTCACGGGTCACGGGTCACGTTCAC
>Ga0111538_10009082_pt1 | contig 13294 bp, 12 predicted proteins | sample SoiMethybrSBSTD1_FD_79669 | JGI IMG/M metagenome (GOLD analysis project Ga0111538, IMG submission 79669) | Bulk soil microbial communities from a Populus tree surrounding site in Tennessee, USA - Soil MetaG P. TD hybrid SBSTD1 (version 2)... | ecosystem: Environmental > Terrestrial > Soil >...
CGTGGGGCTACTACCGGTACTCGCTCGCCCCCGCCGACGCCAAGCCGGTGTGGAACACCGCCGCGCTCCTGGCCAGCGCCGAGACCATGCTGGCCGAGCTCACCGGTGACCCGATCTTCGAGACGCGGCCGACCGCGTCCTTCGCGTTCTTCCGCGAAGGCGGCGCCGCTCATGGAGCCCTCACCTACCAGCCGGAGGCCGACGCCTACGTCTGGAAGTATGGCGATCTCGGCGCCTCGTCGGCCGAGGACATCAGCCACGGCGCGGTGACGCTCATGTGGGCCCGCTTCGCCTTCGACCGGGGCGATCTCACCGCCCGCGACGCCGCTCGGTTCCAGAACACCATCGCCGAGCTCATCTACCGGGGCAACCCGGCCCGGCTCGCCGGCACGGTGGACGGCAGCGACGCCGGCTATGACCCGTGGCGCCTCAGCGACGCGGCCAGCATCGGGATGGCAGTCTGGGGAGACGCGCTCGACTTCGACCAGGGCGGACGGGTGGAGATCTGGGAGCTCGGCCGCTCGGTCCTGACCAGCTCGCATCTCACCCGCAACGACGTCCCGATCACGGCGCCCGTGACCGGCAACATCTACAGCGCGCTGACCATCGCGCACCTGTTCGGTCACCGGCCGCCCGAGCTGGCGCCCGATTCGCGCTGGGTGATGGTGGCCGGCGATCCGGCGGATCAGGCCGTGCCGACCTCGGCCTCGGGCGGCGGCGGCGTCCGCTTCTACACCGAAGACTGGAGCCCGCCGGCCGAGCTCGAGGTCGCGTCGCTGCCCGGGCAGAGCGGTGTCACCATCCGACGTGCCACCGCGCCCGACGCGAACCTGCTCGTCGACCTGCCGGCGGACGGCGCCAAGTACGGCGCGGTCGTCTCGCTCACCTATCGCAGCGGCACCGACGGCTCGGTCCAGCAGTGGGACGGCACCGGCTACCGGACGCTCGCGCCGCTCCCCGCCACGCGCGTGCCCGGCCGCGACGAACCGGTCCTGTTTCGCACCAGCTTTCGCCTCGATCAGGCGGTGCGGTTCGACTACCAGCCGGCGGTCCCGGGCGACAACGTGCTGCTCCAGCTCGACACCGACGCGGTGGAGGTCCACCGCATCGAGGCCACCCCCCTGTGAAGCGGGAAGCGGCGCCGTGGCGCCCGCGCGCGGCCGGCCCGCCGGGCGGCTCCTCGGCTCGCCACTGTCGCGCGCGACGCGACAGGTGACTGCGCGCGCATCTCGCGGCGGACCCCGCGCGTGCGGTCGCCGCTGGCGCCGATCTTGCGAAACGGCTCGCCATGCACCTCCACTTGCGATCTCTCTGCTGGGCTGGCTTCCTCTCCCTGTACGGCTGCCAGATGGGCGGCTCGTCGGGGCAGGGCACCGAGAATGCCGACGGCGACGGCGACGGCAACGGCAACGGTGACGGTGACGGTGACGGTGACGGCAAGGGCGATGGCGACACCGACACCGGCGGCGGCGGCGGGGATGGCGGCGTCGAGCCGGCCGGCAACGATCCAAACGGCGTGGCGCAGATCTACCCGACCGCCCCCGGCAAGGCGCCCTCCTGGACGCTCGGGTTCGACGACTGGGAGGCGCGCACGCGCGGCTGGGACGGCACCGTCGAGGGCGCCGGCGCCGACACCATCGTCACCGACAGCGGCCAGGTGCGGCTCAACGTCGCCGCCGAGGACTCCGACTGCGAGGGAGAGCCGGACCAGGGCAAGGCGCTGGCGCAGGCCTACATGTGCTCGCCGCTCGACTGGTACAACCTCGAGATGACCGGCTACATCCAGCTGGTCGAGGCGGCCGGCGGCGACGACGATCGCGACTGGACCTGGTACCTGGGCGGCGGCCGCCACACCGGCGACGGCCCGCCCGACGGCTGCACCGGCAGCGCCTACAAGGGCAACTTCCACTACGCCGACGGCAAGGCGCGCATGCGCAAGGAGAGCTGGCACGTCAATTACAGCAACCGCGAGTGGAAGGACGTCCCGGGCGCGCCCGACTACACCCAGGAGAGCGACCTCTGGGTCGGCCTGAAGCTCGTCCGCTACGAGTTCACCCGCGACGGCGAGCGCGGGCTTCGCCTCGAGCAGTGGGCCGACCTGGCGGGCCTCGGGGAAGACGGCACGCCGGCCAACCAGTGGGTGCTCATCAACGTCGAGGAGGATCACCCCGGCGCGCCCAGCTGGGGCGAGCAAGCGACCGACTGCGGCGCTCCGGTCGACGACCAGATCATGTTCTGGGGCGGGCCGTTCGCGACCTACCGCTGGGACGACACCACCTCGCGCATGCGCCTCATGTCCGTCCGCGCCATCGTCCCGCCCGCCGCGGTCGCGCCGCCCTGAGCGCCACCGGAAGCGTCTCTACTCCTCGAAGCGGCTCGTGGCGTCACGATCGCGGTCGTATCGCCTGCTGAGCGGAAACGGCGGCAACCACGATTCGCGACGGACGATCCAGAGCTCGTAGGTGGGCCTCAGCTGGTCGGGGGCATCGAGGGATCCCAGGTGCACCTCGATCTCGTCCGCGCTGCGGGAGAAAACCGACGAGCCGCAGCGGGGACAGAAGAACCGCCCGGCATAGTCGCGTGTCTCGCCGTCGATCGCCACCGCATCCTCAGGGAACACCGCCGAGGCGTGAAACAGCGCCCCATGATGCTTGCGGCAGTCGAGACAGTGACAAACGCCGACCCGGTACGGCCGTCCCGACGCCACGATTCGAACGTTGCCGCACAGGCAACCGCCGGTGAAGCGATCCATGCTGCGTCTCCTGTCAGATGTCGACGGCGTCGCCGTATTCGATGAACGGGTTGCTGGCCTCGTCGCCGAAGGCGTTCTCGGTCTCTGCCCACAGCCAGAACTCGTCGTGCGGGGTGGTGGTGATGCGCAGCTCGTCGACGATGCCGGTCACCCCGTCGCCCACGTGGATCGCCTCGGCCGGCGGCCAGAGCGAGGTGAACCCGGTCTCGACCGTCCCCTCGATCTGGCCCCCGAAATGGATCGTCGTCGAGCCAACGGTGCCCATCCGCCGGAAGGTCGCCGCCAGGGGGCTCCACTGGTCGGCTATCAGCGTCGGGCCGGCGTTGCTGTCGCTCCAGGTGTTGTCGGAGCCGTGAACCTGGACCGCGCAGCCGACCCCGTCGAGGCGGTCGGCGAGGAGCTCGACGAGATCGCCGCTCATTGCAAACTGGTCGACGGTGTCGATGGCCTCGAGACGGACCCAGATCTCGACGGAGAAGTTCTCCAGCGCTGCGACGAAGGAGGGCGAGATGTCGATCCGCTGGCCGCTCAACCGCTGGCCCATGCCGACGATCCCCGAGACCCTGCCGGTGGCATCGGTCGCCTGTCCCGCATTGCCGCGCCCGGTGGCGTCGGCGAACACCGTGTCGTCCTCCTCCAGGTGCCAGACGCCGCCGTAGCCGGTCCACACCGTGGTCGCCACCGACGCGCCGGGCGCCGCCGCGTCGGGGTTGTCACCCAGGATCCAGATGAAGTCCTCGTCGGTCTGGTCCACTCGCGGGACCTTGACCCAGATGGCGGTGGTGCCGTCCTGGTTCAGGTTCGGCGTCACCTCGAACGGCAGGTGGGTCTCGCCGTCGCCGTCGAGGAAGCGCAGGTCGCGCAGATCGTCGGACAGGCGGAGCGCGCTGCGCAGCGTGTCGTCGAGGTGGACCAGGACGGGGAACTCGGCCAGCGGCCGGCGCATCGCGTTCTTGAAGGTGAGCCTGGCCTTGCGGTGCCAGCTGCCGGCCTCCGCGTCGGAGCTGATGCCCGACGGCGGTGAGTCGAGACAGCCCGCGGCGGCGAGCGCGAGTGCCGCCAGCGCTGCGCTCCTCCTGCCCGTGCGCCCCCCCATCGGGTCGATCTTACCCCCGCTATGGCTGTCGGTGGGGCGGTGGGGTGGACGGCGCGCGCGAGCCGGGCGCAACCAGCCCGCCCCCGGTCCGAGATCCGCGGCTGACCGCGCCGCCGCGCATCGGGTAGCCTTCGCCCATGGCGACCGTGCACCTCCTCTTTGGCCCGGTCGGTTCGGGCAAGACGACGCATGGCCGGGCGCTCGCCGCCGAGCGCAAGGCAGCGTTCTTCTGTCTCGACGAGTGGATGGCGGCGCTGTTCATGATGGACGCGCCGACCCCGCTCACGCTCGACTGGGCGCTGCCGCGCAGCGAGCGGTGCGAGCAGCAGATCTGGGCCGTGACGCGCCAGCTCATCGCTCTCGACGTCGACGTCATCCTCGAGCTCGGCTTCTACAAGCGAGCGCAGCGCACCCGGGTCCGCACGCTCGTCGCCGACGCCGGCGCCCCGGCGGCCGTCCACGTCCTCGAGGTTCCTCCCGAGGTTCGCCGCCAGCGGGTGCGCGCGCGCAACCAGGGCAGCGCCACCTTCACCATCGAGGTGGACGACGCGATGTTCGACTGGGCAGAGGCCTACTACGAGCCGCTCGGCGAGGACGAGCTCCGCGGCGCCCGCGTGATTCGACCCTGACGGCGCGCGGCGGGTGGTTACCGGCCGTACTGGCTACTCGAGTGTCCTGAGAGTCGACTCCACGCATGCGGTCCGGGATCGTCTCCGGTCGACCCCAGCGCGATCACCGCGCTCGTGTTTTCTCGCGGAGTGACGGACATCGCCGGGTGCGCACGGCGGTTGCAGAGCGATGGGTCTACCCATCCATGTGCAAGACGCTGCACTTCCTCGCTGCAATCGCGGTTCTGCTCGCCGGGTGCGACGTGGCCGGCACCGTGACCGGTCCCCCCGCATCCGACCAGCCGGTGATGCAACAGCAGTCGGTCTGGCTCTCGCTCGGCGGCGGCCAGGTGCGCCTCCTCGACGCCCGCCCGGCGTCCGGGACAGAGCCGGATGTGCCGCCGCCGCTGTCGGGTCGCACGCTTCGCTACCAGCTCCTGGGAGAAGCGGGCGTCATCGCCAGGGGTTCGGTCGAGGATCCGCGCGAAGTGATGGTGGAGTGGAGCGAGGACGGTGTCGCCCTCCAGAACGCGGTCGCATCGCGCACTGACCCGATGGTGCGCATCGACCTCCCGGCGGTCGACGGCGAGCTGCTCCTGCACGACGCCGGCGGCTTCATCGGATCGACCTGGCTCACCGTGCAGCCGCCCGCGCCGCAGCGGCTGGGCTCGATCCACGCCGAGCTCGCGCCCGTCCTGGTGTCGGGCGGCGGCGACACCGCCACCGCGCTGGACGTCCTCTTCCTGCCGGACGGCTACACCGCCGGCGAGCTGCCCCAGTTCGCGGCTGACGTCGAAGCTCACATGAACGCCCTCTTCGCCAACCCCGACTGGGGCGCCTATCGCGGCAGCATCAACCTCTGGCGGCTCGACGTCCCCTCCAACCAGTCGGGCATCGGCGAGGCCGGCGTCCCGCGCGACACCGCGTTCGACGTCGTCCGCTCGACCACGATCACGCGCCTGCTTCAGATCGGCTCCACCGAGGGACAGACCGCCGCGGACCAGGCGGGTCGCCGGATCGGCGCCGAGAAGGTCGTGGTGATCGGCAACACCGCCCAGCATGGCGGAGGCGGCGGACCCATTCCGGTGGTCGCGCGAGCCTCGCCCGACGCCCTCGGCCACGAGCTCGGCCACAGCCTCCTCCACCTGGCCGACGAATACTCCTACTACGGCGGCGGCGGCTGCGACCGCACCCAGCCCGAGATCAACGTCGCGTTCTCGGCCAGCCCCTCGCAGATCCCCTGGGCCAACCTCATCACCGCGTCGACACCCCTGCCGACGCCGGACTCCGCCCCGCTCGGCACGGTCGGCGCCTTCCAGGGCGCGGACTACTGCCAGACCGGTGCCTACCGCCCGGAGCACGACTGCCTCATGCGCAGCCTCGGCGCCCCCATGTGCGCCGTCTGCCGCGCCGCGCTCGACCGCTACATGTCCGGGCGCACCGGCGGAGGCGACGGTGGCGACTCCGGCGACGACGGCGACTCCTGCTCCTACACCTGCCACGACTACGGCTACGCGCCCGGCCAGTGCTACCAGGGCTGGCAGTGCGAGGGCTACTGCCTGGTCGACCGCGGCACCTGCCAGGGCGGCGGCGACGACAGCGACCCGGACACAGACACCGGCGATTCGTGCGCCTACGCCTGCACCGACTACGACTACACCGCCGGCCAGTGCAACGAAGGCTGGCAGTGCCTCGCCGACGGCTGCCTCTACGACATCGGCACCTGCCCCGACAGCGACACCGGTGACACCGGCGGCGACACCTGCGAGTACACCTGCGCCGACTACGACTACGTCCCCGACGAATGCTACGACGGCTGGACCTGCGACAGCGCCGGCCAGTGCCTCCTCTACACCGGCGACTGCTAGCCACCTCGTCGATCCACGCGGCGCGCGGCATCGCGAGCCAAGTGAGTTGGTGTGGGGCAACGACGCCTGGCGATCGCGGCAGCAGAGCCCACGCGCTGATCTGCCAGCCTCCGCAAAAGCTGCGCGACATCAACGACGCCGATGCAGGCTCGTTGCCGTTCTGACCGGTGTTACCGTAGATCGGAACGTCGGGGAGCAACGTCTCCTCGACCGCCGAACAGGGGGGCTTGGATGATGCGCGCTGGAACCGTTTCGGTGCTGGCGGTGGTGTTCGTTCTGTCGCAGCCCGGTTGCGGTGATAACGAGAACGACCTCGACCTCGACCTGCCCCGGGACGCTGCCACCACGCCCACGCCCGACGCCACGCTGGCGTGCGTCGAGGACTCCGACTGTGACGACAGCGTCGATTGCACCGATGATGCGTGCGTGGCCAACGCCTGCGTGTACACGGCGGACAGCGCGAACTGCGACGACGGGGTCGCCTGCACCGACGACGCCTGCAACTCCGCCCTGGGCTGCCAGTTCACCGCCAACAACGCCAACTGCAATGACTCGGTCGCGTGTACCGACGATGCCTGCGACGCCACCCTGGGCTGCCAGTTCACCGCCAACAACGCCGGCTGCAGCGACGGTGTCGCCTGCACCGACGATACCTGCGACGCCACCCTGGGCTGCCAGTTCACCGCCAACAACGCCAGCTGCAGCGACGGCGTCGCCTGCACCGACGACACCTGCGACACCGCCCTGGGCTGCCAGTTCACCGCCAACAACGCCAACTGCAGCGACGGCGTCGGCTGCACCGACGATACCTGTGACACCGCCCTGGGCTGCCGGTTCAGCGCCAACAACGCCAACTGCAACGACGGTGTCGGCTGCACCGACGACGCGTGCGACGCCGCCAGCGACTGCCAGTTCACCGCCAACAACGCCCGCTGCAACGACGGCATCGGCTGCACCGACGACTCGTGCGACGCCATCTACGACTGCCGGTTCATCGCCAACAACGCCTACTGCAACGACGGCGTCGGCTGCACCGACGATATGTGCAACCCGAGCAGCGGCTGCCAGTACATTCCGGACGACACCGCCTGCGACGACGGCGTGCTCTGCACCGCCGACACCTGCGACGCTGTCGACGACTGCGAGTACACGGCCGACGACACCCGGTGTGACGACCGCGTCGACTGCACCCCCGACGTCTGCGATCCGAGCAGCGACTGCGTGAACACGCCGCCCAGCGGCTACGTCGCCGACTTCGAGTCCGGGGCGCAGGGTTGGACCTCCGGGCTGGTTTCCGGCACGGTCAACGGCTGGGCACTCAACACCGAGGCCGGCGGCTCGGCGCCGCAGCAATTCTCCGGCACCATGATCGGCACCCCGAACGCCGGACCGGAGCTGGGCCAGGAGAGCAGCTACCTCGAGAGCCCGGTCATCGACCTGACCGGCGGGGGCCTGATCACCTTCGACGTCTACATCGCCAACGAGCGCGATCCGGGCCGGGATGCCGAGGCGCTGTGGGTCTCCTACGACGGCGGCACCACGTTCTCGATCCTGATCCCGTCATCGGATCCGAGCTGGAGGGTCACCCCGAGCGGCGGCTTCTCCATCGGCTTCCGGACCATCACGCAGGCCGTACCCCTGGGGACCAGCACCACGGTGTTCCGGTTCACCTACGACACCACCGACGCCACCGGGTCGCCCGGAACCACCGCGGGCTTCTTCGTCGACGACTTCATCGCGACCAACGATCCGAGCTGTAAAATCACCGGCTGCCCGTTCGCGGCCTACGACGCCGGCCCGGCCGACCTGGTCAACGGCATCCGCACCTTCAACTGGAACGACAACGGCATCATGGATTCCTTCAGCCTCGCCGAGCCGCTCGACATGTGCAGCGTCGGCTTCGAGTTCTTCTTCCAGCCAGGCGCGACGAAGCACGCGAAGGTCAGGGTCCGCATCTACGCGGCCCCCAACGGCATGGCCAGCCTGGGTCCCTTCGCGAGCGCGGTGCCGGTCTTCGACCACGTGTTCGTCGACGGCACTGACCTGACCTTCTTCCCGACCGGCACCGGCAACTACGGGTACGAGATCTGGCGGTACGAGATCACCCCGGTGGGAACGCTGCCGGCGGGCAACTACGCCTTCCACATCACGTTCCCGAGTATCGGCGACCACCCCTCGTTCTGGGCCACCGCGCCGCAGACCGGCAGCGAGTGCACGCACCAGTGGGGCACGTACATCACCACACCGCAGAGCATCTGCTCGCTGCAGGGCAGCCAGGAGTTCGAGAACATGGCCCTGACCATCCAGTAGATCGTCGACGTACCTGTGCGACCGGTCGTGCGCACCGCCGCCGGTTCGATGGCATGCCACGTCGGAGGCAGTGGCAGCGGTCCTGGCCAGTCGACCTCGAAGTGCGCGGATCGATGGTGCACGCGCGCTGGTGCCCGGATTGCACCCTGTCGTCTGGATGAGATCCGTCCGCTTCTTCGTGGTCGTCGCGCTGCTGTCCATCGCCCGCGATGCGGCCGCCGACGACCCACTCGAGGTGAGCGGACAACTGGTGACGACCAAGAAGGGCCCGGCGTTTCGCGGAAAAGCCCGCGCGCGCGGCGCCGCCTCGGAGGCGGCGACCTTCGACCTGAAGCAGCGCTCCTACGGCGTCACTCTCGACCGCAAGCAGCTGTCCGGTGACCAGGACGTCTCGCTCGGCGGCGGTGCGCGCGAGATGGTGCTGCGCGCGACCGACGGTGTCCGTGAGGTGGTCTGGACGCTGTCGGGCAAGCCACCGGGCACCGGGCGCGGGCGCGCGGCGCGCGGCCATGCGGAGCACCGCGAGGGCGGCCGCCTGGTGCAGGTCGAGGACGTGGTGGTCAAGCGCAAGCGCGCGGTTCACACCGTGACCAGGTTTCCCGCCTCCGGGCCTCCCATCGTCCGTCGCGAGATCCTCCGCAAGAACGGCAAGCACACCCGCAGCGAAAAGCGCACCCTCGCGCCGAAACGCAGCAAGCAGGCCAAGCGTCCCAGGCGCTGACCTGAGAAGCGGCTCGTGGCGCGCTGCCGTCCCAGGCGCAACCGGGCCGGGCGCGGTCCGAGATCAGCCTCCAATGACCACACTCAAGCTCACGATCCGACTCGATCGCGAACAGGACGGCCGGTGGACCGCCGAGGTGCTCGAGCTCCCGGGCGTCCTCGCCCTCGCTCACACCCGCGACACCGCCCTTCGCCAGGCCAAGGCGCTGGCGCTCGAGACCATCGCCGACCGGGCCGCGCTGGGCGACTCGGACATCGCCGACGCCATCCACTTCGACGCAACCCCCACCCGGCGCGCCTCCCCACGGGCGCTCGACGACACGACCCACGTCGACGCCGCCTGACCAGGCGATTCAGGTGCGGGCGCCCGGCCGGCCCGCCAGGCGCCGGCGACCGCGCCGCGGCGAGTGCCGCGCCACCAGCCGGTCGGCCGCATCGACGTCAAACGCCTCCGGTTTCCACTCGTCGCCGACCCACTCGCGCAGCTCCTGGTGCCGCTTCGACCGCGGGCGCGCCAGCGCCTTGACGAGGTCCTCGTATCCCAGCGGGCCGCCGCAGTCCTCCGGCGGACAGGCCCGCGCCCCCGCCACGCACGTCGGCCCGATCGTCCGGTCCGCCGCCGCCACCTCCTCGACGACGACGGCGTGGCCCCAGTCATCGCCCATGTCGTAGATGTAGCGGAGCCGGTCCTTCCCCTCGAGCATCTTCTCGAGCGTGAACCGCTTCTCGTCCACCACGTCCGACCCGAACGCCTCGTCCCCGACCGGCCCGAGCTGCCTCTCCCCGATCTCGAACAGGTGCAGGTGGTAGTTCTGCCAGCCCATCGCGTCCTGAATCACCAGGTGCAGCCGCGCGAGGGTCAGATTCCCCGGCACAACCACCCGCCGCCAGATGGCCGGCTTGATCTCCTCGAGCTCGATCCGGAGCGTGTACGCGCGCATCTTCCGCCGACCCTACGCCGCCTGCCCCTCGTCGACAACCCGTATCATGGACCGGCGTGGCGGGCGGGGCGCGCGGCGCCACGAGGTGCCGGTCTCCGACCCGGGGATCTGGATCGCCGAGGTTCCCCAGCTACGCTGCGAGCGCTCCGATCCACGCCACCCCCAGCAGACTCACTGCCCACGCGACCGTGCGGACGTACGGGACGCCTCCCCAGTAGAGGAAGGCGTAGACGACCCGGCTCCCCACGAAGATCGCGCAGGGGAGCGCGAGATCGCCCGCCGGGACCCCGGCCATCGAGGCGGCCAGGAGGACCGTCCCGAAGAGCACGAGGTTCTCCAGCATGTTCCTCGCCGCACGGTCGGCGCGTGCCGCAAAGCCCGATGGCTCCGGCAGGTGGTCGCGGTTTCCCAGCGCCACTTTGAGCCCAGCGATGGACAGGGCACGCGAGCGCGCGAGCGCCGCGACCACGACCATCGTCCACGCCAGAGACGCACTCATCAGCAAGCTCGAGATAGGGGAGAACATGACCGTCCGTACGCCGCACTCGCCCGCCGGTTACGCACACCCCGCCCGGCCCGTCCACATCACGTGACGCCGGCCTCGTTCTCGCTCTCCGCCATCGCATCCACTCCGCCTGGCAACGGGCGATCTCGCTCACAACGAGCGCGCAGGCCTCCTCTGAATGCCAGCGGATCATTCGCGACGGGCGCGTCCGCGGCTCTCAGAATTCATCCATACGCGCTCCCCGGCTCGAGCGGACACCGGCGGCAAGCGCCTCCACCCGCGCGAGTGCGCCGTCCTCGTCCTTCCTCCATCCGGGCGGGGCGACGCGGGCCATCTCGCTTGTCGTCGCGAACCGATTGGCGTGCGCCCACGTCGCGAACTCGTTGACGATTGCGAGATCCGCCTCGCCCGCGAAGGCGCCGATGTCCACGCCGAGGACGAACGCTCCGGCGATCTCGAAGGGCAGCTGCGCTTCGATGACCGGGGCGCTCCATAGCCGCTCGTCGTCTACGGCGGTTACCTCCTCGATGAGGAACGCGAGATCTTCGAGGTCGTGCCGGCGCTCGACTGGCCGGTCCAGGTACGCGACCATCTTGAGGAGCGCGATGACTGGCAGGGTCGCGACCTTCACGGTCACCGCGTCGTCGACCGCCACGTCGATGAAGTGTGCGAACGCGTGGCCCAGGCCGGTGAGATTCATGCGATGGCCGCCCGGCCACTCGATGGAGCCGCGCGAGAGCAGCTCATTGTCGGCCGGGATGATGTCGATCTGAACCCTGCCGGGTCCAGTCCACTCGTGCTCGCGCAGAGGATGCCGCCGCCAGCCGGGCAGTCGATCGAGTCCGGCCGGAAACTCCTCCATCGAGGCGGCGACCGTGAGGTCGAGATCCGCGGTGGCGCGTCGCATGGGCCGCTGGCACTCGATGGCCGAGGCGCCGACCAGGACGAATGGACGCGACGGCCAGAGGTCCGCCAGCTCGCGAAGCGCGGCGCGCTGGGCCGGGGTGAACGCGGCCGTCATGTCGTGTCCGTCAGGTATCGCTGGCGGACGCGCGCGGCCGACTCGAGCGAGCGGTCGTCACCGGAGGCGACGAGCTCGCCGTAGACCAGGAGAGGGTGAACTACCTCGGCGACCGGGCTCGCGAACGCGCTCGGCATCGGCGTCACCATGACGACCAGCGGCCCATCGCCCGCCGGCAGCGCGCGGACCCCGCGAGGCAGCTCCGGCTCCGGCGTCGCGAGGTGCACGACGGTGTTCGGGCCGCGGTAGTGGTGATCGAGCCGCCATCCGCCCGCGCCCCCGCCCAGTCCCCAGGTCTTGCCGTCGAGCGCCCTCGCCAGCTCGCGTTCGAGCTTCTCGGGATCTTTCTCTGCGGGTCGGTACCGGCTCACCGTCCACCGCCGCCGCAGATGCTCGACGTAGCCGGCCACCCAGCGCTCGATGAGCTGGTCCCGCCGCACGATTCGCCTTCCTCGGCTTGTGCTCGCCAGGATCCCGTCCGCCTCCAGGCGGGCCAGCGTGCGATCCACCGTCGACTTGCCGGCGCCGGCGTGCCTCGCGATCTCGCGAACGGTCGCCGACGCCAGCTCCGGTCTGGCGGCCAGCGCGAAGTAGATGCCGTAGTGGGCAGCGCGCTGCCGCTCGCCAGGCGCCGCGAACCGCTCGCGCGGCCTGCGTCCCTCGACGTGCGCCATGTGAACCCCGTCGGCATCGATGTGGCAGTTCCCTGCCAGATCGATGTAGTCAATCCCGCGCTCGCGGAGTGCCTCGCCGAGGCCGGCCCCCACGTGTGGCGCAAAGAGAAGTATCGGTTCTCTCCGTCCAGCCGCCGTGCCCAGGAGCGGCGCGACGTGCGCCCGCGACAGCGGCTGCGCCAGCCTCACCTCGAGCCGGTACTCGAACGTCTTCCGCCCGGCTCGGAGCCGCACGCGCCTCGTTCCGGTGGCTTGACTCACACTGACGTCATGCACGAACGGCAGCCGCTCGAGCTCCGCCACCCAGGGCGTGACATCGAGCGGGTTCCCGCGGGCCATGTCCCATAGAATAGCATGTCCCATTAAATGGGACACTTACTTTAACGGGACAAGAACTGGAGCCCCCGGCCGGGTGCCGGACGGGCGCATGGCGCTCAGGCCGGAGGGCTGGCAGACGGCGCCTCGTCGGCCACCAGGTGGCACTTCTTGTACTTCTTCCCGCTGGCGCACCAGCAGGGGTCGTTGCGCCCCGGCCGCGCTGCCTTGCGAACCGGCACCCGCGACGGCGGCAGCACCGCCTGCGACGCTGCGAAATTCAGCGCCTTCCGGTGCCTTCGCTTGGCGAAGAACGCCTTTCGCGCCTGCCGCGTCTTCTCCACCCGTTCCTTCTGTGCGGGCGTGAGCGCACCGCCCAGGCCTCGGTGGACACCCAAAACCGGCCAGTGATGGACACCTGAAAACCGGCCAGTCGTAGCGACGGCGCGAGGACGTTGACGAAGGCGACGGGGACGTGGTCCCC
>Ga0111538_10009083_pt1 | contig 13294 bp, 8 predicted proteins | sample SoiMethybrSBSTD1_FD_79669 | JGI IMG/M metagenome (GOLD analysis project Ga0111538, IMG submission 79669) | Bulk soil microbial communities from a Populus tree surrounding site in Tennessee, USA - Soil MetaG P. TD hybrid SBSTD1 (version 2)... | ecosystem: Environmental > Terrestrial > Soil > Tree...
CCGTCGATCAACGACACTTTCACGTGCGGCGGCGCGGCGCGTCGAAGCTCGATGGCGTCGCGCTCCCGGAACCGGTAGGGCTCGCTCGGCAGCAGCACCCGGCGCACACCGCCGGCGAACAAGCCCTGCTCCGCCACCTCAGGGTAGCGTCCGGCCCCCGCTTCGGGAACGGTGTCCCAGCCGACCGCGGCCAGGGTAGTCGAGATATAGGTGTCGCGCGCGACCGTCATCCACGGCTTCTTCCAGATGAGATAGAGCGCCTTCTCGCGCGGGCAGCCGGCCGCGGCGAGCGCCGTCTCGCGCCACGCTCGTTCGAAGCTGCGGACGAGTGCCTCGGCCGCGGCGCCGCGGTGAAAAATGCCTCCCAGCAGGCCGTAGAGGGCCGGGTTGTCCAGGGGATGCAGCGGATGGGTCACCACCACGTGCGGCACGAAGCGGGCGATCTCCTCGACCGTCGGCTTCTCGTTCTCGTCGATGTTGACGATGACGTGCGTCGGCCCGATCTTCCGCAGGCGCGCCAGATCGACGCTCTTGGTGCCGCCGACCTTCGGAATCGCGCGCACGGTCGCTCGCGGGTGCACGCAGAATCCGGTGCGCCCGACGAGGTGAGGCGCGAGCCCGAGGTCGCACAGCAACTCGGTGAGACTGGGCACGAGCGAGACGATGCGAAACGCGCCGCGCGCCGGCGCGTGCCTGACGCCGGCCGCGTCGGTCCAGTCCCGCTCTCGCGCGAAGTGCATGAAGTTGCAGGGAATACGGGATTCTCGCCCGCGTCCCCATGATAGTATTACAGCGTCGAACCGGAGTCAGTCCCCAACGATCCGTGATCCCGTTTGACTCAAGGGATATATAGGGGAGCATGAGGGGAGCAATCCCCTCATTCGTCATAGCCAAGATGACCGACCTTAGCGTCAAGAGCCTGTCCGGCGCCTCCCGGGCGCGCTTTGCGTTGCGCTTCGTTACCGCCGCGAGCTTGTTCGACGGCCACGACGCCTCGATCAACATCATGCGCAGAATCCTCCAGGCGTCGGGTGTGGAGGTGATCCACCTGGGGCATAACCGCTCGGTGGACGAAGTGGTTACCGCCGCGCTGCAGGAGGACGTGCAGGGCATCGCGGTCTCCTCCTACCAGGGCGGACACATCGAGTACTTCAAGTACATGATCGATCTCCTGCGGGAGCGCGGCGGCGGGCGCATCCAGGTGTTCGGCGGCGGCGGCGGGGTGATCGTGCCCGCGGAGATCCGCGAGCTCGAAGACTACGGCGTGGCGCGCATCTATTCGCCCGAGGACGGGCAGCGGATGGGCCTGCAGGGCATGATCGACGACATGATCGCGCGCTCGACTTTCGACCCGGCCGAGGACGCGCCGCGGGACATGGTTGCGCTCGCCGCGGGCGACCAGCGCGCGCTGGCGCGGATCATCACGGCGCTCGAATCCGGAGCGGCCGACGTGGAGCTCATTCGGGCGATACGCGGCGCGGCGGCGCGGAGCCAGGCGCCCGTGCTGGGCGTGACCGGCACCGGCGGCGCCGGCAAGAGCTCGCTCACCGACGAGCTGGTGCTGCGCTTCCGGCTCGACCGCGGCGATGGCCTGCGTATCGCCATCGTGTCGATGGATCCGACCCGCAGGAGGACCGGCGGAGCGCTCCTGGGCGACCGCATCCGCATGAACGCGATCCACGCGCCCGGCATATTCATGCGCTCGCTCGCCACGCGCGCTGCCGGCGGCGGCATCTCGGCCGCGCTCGGGGACGCGATAGCCGCATGCAAGGCGGCCGGCCACGACCTGATCGTCGTCGAGACGGCGGGCATAGGCCAGGGCGACGCCGCGATCGCGCCGCTCGTCGATGCGTCGCTGTACGTCATGACGCCGGAGTTTGGCGCCGCGAGCCAGCTCGAGAAGATCGAGATGCTCGACTTCGCCGATTTCGTGGCGATCAACAAGTTCGACCGCCGTGGCGCGGAGGACGCGTTGAAGGACGTGCGCAAGCAGGTGCAGAGAAACCGCCAGACGTTCGGGCAGAGCCCCGAGGACATGCCGGTGTACGGGACGATCGCTTCGCGCTTCAACGACGACGGCGTCACCGCGCTGTACCACGCAATCGTCGAGCGGCTGGAAGGCGGGGGCCTGCAAGCCGCGGCGCGCAAGCTGCCGCGGCCTGCCTCGAAAGCCTCCAGCAGCATCAACCTGGTGGTGCCGGCGCGGCGCGTGCGCTACCTGGCCGAGATCGCGGAGTGCGTGCGCGGCTACCACCGGCACGCCCGGGAGCAGTCGCGTGCCGCGCGCGAGCGAGCGAGCCTCAGCGCGGCGCAACGCATGCTCCGGGAGGCGGGGAAGGACGGCGGCGAGCTCGACGCGCTGATCGGCGACCGGAACGTCGCGCTCGACGCGCGATCGCGCGAGCTGCTCGACGCCTGGCCCGCCACGGTACGGGCGTACGCGGGCGACGAGTACGTGGCGAGCGTCCGCGACCGGGAGGTCGTGAGCCGCCTGAACTCCGTTTCGCTCTCGGGAACCCGGGTGCCGAAGGTCGCGCTGCCCCGCTTCGAGGACGCGGGCGAGATCCTGCGCTGGCTCCTCACGGAGAACGTGCCGGGATCGTTCCCGTACACGGCGGGCGTGTTCGCGTTCAAGCGCGAGAACGAGGACCCGATCCGCATGTTCGCCGGCGAGGGCGATCCGTTCCGCACCAACCGGCGCTTTCACCTGCTGTCGAAAGATCTGCCCGCGAAGCGGCTGTCCACGGCCTTCGACTCGGTGACGCTCTACGGCTTCGATCCCGACGAGCGCCCCGACATCTACGGCAAGGTCGGCAATTCCGGCGTCTCGATCGCCACGCTCGACGACATGAAGGCGCTCTATTGCGGTTTCGATCTGTGCGATCCGGCGACCTCGGTCTCGATGACGATCAACGGTCCGGCGCCGACGCTCCTCGCCATGTTCTTCAATGCGGCGATCGACCAGCGGCTCGAGGCGTTTCGCGGGGAACACGGCCGCGAGCCCGGCGCGGAGGAAGCGGGAGCGATACGCGCCGCGACGCTCGCCGCGGTGCGCGGCACGGTGCAGGCGGACATCCTCAAGGAGGACCAGGGTCAGAACACCTGCATCTTTTCGACGGAGTTCTCGCTCAAGGTGATGGGCGACATCCAGGCGTATTTCATCGCGAACCAGGTGCGCAACTTCTACTCGGTGTCGATCTCCGGCTATCACATCGCCGAGGCCGGGGCGAACCCGGTGAGCCAGCTCGCGTTCACGCTGGCGAACGGCTTCACTTTCGTCGAGGCCTACCTCGCGCGCGGCATGCACGTGGACGACTTCGCTCCGAACCTGTCGTTCTTCTTCAGCTACGGGATGGACCCGGAGTATGCCGTGCTCGGGCGCGTGGCGCGCCGCATCTGGGCGGTGGCGATGCGCGATCGCTACGGCGCGAACGAGCGCAGCCAGAAGCTCAAGTTCCACTCCCAGACATCGGGCCGCAGCCTGCACGCGCAGGAGATCGCGTTCAACGACATCCGCACCACGCTCCAGGCGCTGATCGCGACCTACGACAACACCAATTCCCTGCACACCAACGCCTACGACGAGGCGATCACCACGCCGACCGAGGACTCGGTGCGCCGCGCGATGGCGATCCAGATGATCATCAACGCGGAATGGGGCGTCGGGAAGAACCAGAACCCGAACCAGGGATCGTTCCTGATAGAGGAGCTGACCGACCTGGTCGAGGAGGCGGTGTTGAAGGAATTCGAGGAGATCTCGGCGCGGGGCGGGGTGCTCGGGGCGATGGAGACCGGGTACCAGCGCGGCCGGATCCAGGAACAGTCGCTCACCTACGAGCACAGGAAGCACGACGGCAGCTATCCCATCATCGGGGTCAATACGTTCCGCAATCCCCGTCACGCGGAAGAGGGCGGCGCCGTCACGCACAAGCTGGAGCTGATCCGTTCGACCGCGGAAGAGAAGGAGTCGCAGTTGCACCGGCTGCGCGAGTTCCAGCGGCGCCATGCGGGAGAGGCGCCGGCGATGCTGGAGCGGCTGCGCCAGGCGGTGGTGAGAAACGAGAACGTATTCGACGTGCTGATGGACGCGGTGCGCTGCTGCTCCCTCGGGCAGATAACCCACGCGCTGTTCGAGGTCGGCGGGCAATACCGGCGCAGCATGTGAAAACCGGGCTGCCCCAGGACAAGCTGGTAACCGCGGAACCCGCGGCGCTCGCGCGCTGCGTCCGCTGCGATGCCCGGTTCACGTGCGGAGCGCTCACGCCGGGCGCTCCCTGCTGGTGCGCGAGTTTTCCACCGGTCGAGCCGCCGGTCGCTGCGGGCGACGCGTGCCTGTGTCCCGGGTGTCTCTCTGCGATAGTCGCGCGAGCAGGCCTCCGGACCGGCGGCTAGCCATGCCCGATACCTTTCCCAGGCTGCTGCTGCATCACGCGCGGGAACGCGGCGGGCGGCCCGCCATCCGCGAGAAAGACTACGGCATCTGGCAAACCTGGACGTGGTCGCAGGCGGCGGAGGAGGTGCGCATCCTGGCGTGCGGCCTCGCTGCCCTGGGGTTCCGTCGCGGCCACAACCTCGCGATCGTCGGCGACAACCGGCCGCGTCTCTACTGGGCGATGGCCGCTGCCCAGTGCCTGGGCGGCATCCCGGTGCCGCTCTACCAGGACGCCGTGGCCGGGGAGATGGCGTTCGTCCTGAACGACGCCGAGGTCCGGTTCGCGATCGTCGAGGACCAGGAGCAGGTCGACAAGCTGCTGGAGATGAAAGATCGCTGCCCGGCGCTCGAGCACGTCATCTACGACGACCCGCGTGGAATGCGCCACTACGACCAGCAGTTCCTCCACGGCTACGAGAGGATCCGGGAGTTGGGGCGCGACTACGACAGGGAGCGGCCGGACTTCTTTCGCGACGAAGTGGCGAAGGGCGGGACCGACGACGTGGCCGTCGTGCTCTACACCTCGGGCACGACGGGCAAGCCCAAGGGCGTGTGCCAGACCCACCGCGCCTTCATCGCCGCCGCGCGGGGCGGCTGCGGGTTCGACCGGCTCGACGCGCGGGAGGACATCCTGTCGTATCTCCCGATGGCGTGGGTCGGCGATCATCTCTTCTCCTACGCCCAGGCGCTCACTGCCGGCTTCACCATCAACTGCCCGGAATCGTCGGAAACCGTCCTCACGGACATGCGCGAGATCGGTCCGACCTTCTTCTTCGCGCCGCCCCGCATCTTCGAGAACCTGCTGACGCAGGTGATGATCCGCATGGAAGACGCGGGCGCAGTGAAGCGCCGGATGTTCCGCTTTTTCATGGATGTGGCGCGCCGCGTCGGCGCCGGGATTCTCGACGGCAGGCCCGGTGTTTCATTCCCCGACCGGGTCCTCTACCGGCTGGGCAACGTCCTTGTCTACGCCCCGCTGCGCAACGTGCTCGGCATGAGCCGCATCCGCGTCGCCTACACGGCCGGCGCGGCGATCGGGCCCGACCTCTTCCGCTTCTACCGCTCGATCGGCGTCAACCTGAAGCAGCTCTACGGCTCGACCGAGACCTGCGCCTACGTCTGCCTGCAGCCGGACGGCGAGATCAAGCTCGACAGCGTGGGGAAGCCCGCGCCGGGCGTCGAGGTGCGGATCGCCGACAGCGGAGAGGTACTCGTCAAGGGGCCCATGCTGCTCAAGGAGTACTACCGGCGGCCCGACGCGACAGCCGAGGCGATCGACGGCGACGGGTATTTCCATACCGGGGACGCCGGCGTCTTCGACGGGGACGGGCATCTGAAGATCATCGACCGGGCGCAGGACGTCGGCAGGCTCGCGTGCGGCGCGGTATTCGCTCCGAACTATATCGAGAACAAGCTCAAGTTCTTCTCGTACATCAAGGAGGCTGTTGCTTTCGGGCACGACCACGACGAGGTCTGCGCGTTCATCAACATCGATATCGCGGCGGTGGGTGACTGGGCGGAGCGGCGCGGCATCGCCTATTCGGGCTATCCCGATCTTGCGGCCAAGCGCGAGGTCTACGAGCTGATACAGGGCTGCATCGAGCAGGCGAACGCCGAGCTGGCGCGTGATCGCGGTCTCGCCCACTCGCAGGTGCGCCGCTTCCTGATCCTGCACAAGGAGCTCGATCCGGACGACGACGAGCTGACGCGAACCCGCAAGGTGCGCCGCGGCTTCGTCCGGGAGAAGTACGCCGTACTGGTAGACGCGCTCTACGCAGGCAAGCAGGCCCAGTACATCGAGACGCAGGTGAAGTTCGAGGACGGGCGCACGGGCATGTTCTCCGCGGACCTCGAGATCCGGAACGCGAAGACCGTTCACCCGGCGCCGTTGCCCCGGTGACGGCGCGGAACGCAGCCCGACCATGACGGCGCCGGAATATCACCTGCACCTGCGCGAGCGGAAAATCGGGGGAGTCCTGTTGAGCGTGCAGGACGTCTCGCTCGCCTTCGGCGGGGTCAAGGCGCTGCAGGAGGTATCCTTCGACGTGCGGGAGCACGAGGTGCGCGCCATCATCGGGCCCAACGGCGCCGGCAAGTCCTCGATGCTGAACGTCATCAACGGCGTCTACCGCCCGCAACAGGGCCGCATCACGCTCGCGGGCCGCAGCTTCGCCGAGATGGAGCCGCATGAAGCCGCGGTGATGGGCATCGCGCGCACCTTCCAGCACATCGCGCTCTTCAAGGGCATGAGCGTGCTCGACAACATCATGGCCGGCCGCAACCTGCGCATGAAGGCCGGCATCCTCGCCCAGGCGCTGCGCATCGGGCCCGCCGGGCGCGAGGAGATCCGTAACCGCGAAGAGGTCGAGCGCATCATCGATTTCCTCGAGCTGCAGGCCTGGCGCAAGACGCCGGCTGGCCGCCTGCCCTACGGCCTGCAGAAACGGGTCGATCTCGGCCGCGCCCTCGCCTCGGAGCCGCAGATGCTGCTGCTCGACGAGCCGATGGCCGGCATGAACCTGGAGGAGAAGCAGGACATGTGCCGCTTCATCCTCGACGCCAACGACCAGCTCGGCACCACGATCGTGCTGATCGAGCACGACATGGGCGTGGTGATGGACATCTCCGACCGCGTCGTGGTGCTCGACTATGGGCGCAAGATCGCCGACGGCAGCCCGGACGAGGTGCGCGCGAACCGCGCCGTGATCGATGCCTACCTGGGAGCCGGCCGTTGAACGCCGATCTCAGGCGCCATCTCTCCGTTCTCGCCCTCGGGGCGGTGCTGGTCGCCGGCCTCTTTGCGCCGCTCGCGCTGAAAGCCTCGGCGCCGGGCTTCTGGATGGAGGTGCTGCTCGGCGGCCTGATGGCGGGCGTGCTCTACTCGCTCGTCGCGCTCGGGTTCGTGCTCATCTTCAAGGCCTCGGGCGTGTTCAACTTCGCCCAGGGGGCAATGGTGCTGTTTGCCGCGCTCGCCGTCGCCCGGCTGTCGGAGAGGATGCCGCTCTGGGCCGCGATCATCCTCGCGGTCGCGATCATGATCGCGCTCGCCATGGTCATCGAGCGGCTGGTGCTGCGTCCCCTCGTCAACCAGGACCCGGTTGCGCTGCTCATGGCGACGCTCGGCGTGACCTACTTTCTGGACGGTTTCGGCCAGACGCTCTGGGGCAGCGACATCTACAAGATCGACCTCGGGATCGAGCGCGAGCCGGTGATGATCCTGGACAACGTCTTCCAGGGCGGCATCCTCGTGAACCGCGACGACCTCGCCGCCGCCATCGTCGCGGTCATCCTGGTCGGCGCGCTCGCCGTCTTCTTCCAGAGGACGGCCACCGGGCGGGCGTTGCGCGCCGTGGCGGACGACCACCAGGCCGCGCAATCGATCGGCATTCCGCTCCACCGCATCTGGGTCATCGTCTGGTCGGTGGCCGGCGTGGTCGCGATCGTCGCCGGCGTGATCTGGGGCGGCAAGCTGGGCGTGCAGTTCTCCATCTCCCAGGTGGCGCTGAAGGCGCTGCCGGTGGTGATCCTGGGCGGCTTCACCTCGGTGCCAGGCGCGATCGTCGGGGGACTGATCATCGGCGTCGGCGAGAAGATGGCCGAAGTGTTCCTCGGGCCGCCGCTCGTGAAGATGTTCGACCTGGCGGGCGGCGGGATCGAGAACTGGTTCGCCTACATGCTGGCGCTGCTGTTTCTGCTCGTGCGGCCCGAGGGCCTGTTCGGCGAGCGTCACATCGACAGGGTCTGAAGAGCAAAGGATGAACGTGGAACGTGGAAGGATGAAGAACTACGAGCACTCCGTTGGTGTTCTCAGGTCATCCTTCATCCTTCATCCTTCATCCTTCGAGGCGTAGCCGGATGATCTACAGAGAGAACGGCCAGTTCAAGTCGACCTACCGCGCCGATCTCCAGTTGCTGCCGATCGTGCAGGACCGCATTTTCATGATTGCGCTCGCCGCCGGCGCGTTCCTGATCGTGCCGCTCGTGGCGAGCGACTACGTCTTCCTGTCCATCCTGATCCCGTTCCTGATCCTCACGCTCGCGGCGATCGGTCTGAACCTGCTGGTGGGCTACTGCGGCCAGATCTCGATCGGCCACGCCGCGTTCATGGCGGTGGGCGCTTATGCCGCCTACAACATCGTGCTGCGCGTCCCGGGCCTGAACTTTCTCATCGTGCTGATCCTCTCCGGACTCATCGCCGCTGCTGCCGGCATGATCTTCGGTATCCCGAGCCTGAGGATCAAGGGGCTCTACCTCGCGGTCGCTACGCTCGCCGCGCAGTTCTTCTCGGACTGGGTGTTCGCGCGCGTGAAGTGGTTCACCAACTATTCGCACTCCGGCTCGGTGTCGGTGGCGCCGCTCGATCTTTTCGGCTGGCGGATCGACGCGCCGGCCGAGAAGTACCTGTTCCTCCTCGCCGTCCTCATCGTGTTTACGCTCGTCGCCAAGAACCTGGTTCGCGGCCACATCGGGCGGGCGTGGATGGCGACGCGCGACATGGACGTGGCTGCGGAGGTGATCGGCATCCGTCCGGTCTACGCCAAGCTCACCGCTTTCGGGGTGAGCGCCTTCTACTGCGGCGTGGCGGGCGCCCTGTGGGGCTTCCTCCACCTGGGCTCGTGGGAACCGCTCGCCTTCAGCATCACCCTGTCGCTCAACCTGCTCTTCATGATCATCATCGGCGGCATGGGCTCGATCCTGGGCGCTTACTACGGCGCGGCGTTCATCGTCGTGCTGCCGATTCTGTTGAACCAGTTTCCGCAATGGCTGGGGATCCCGATTTCGACGGCCATGGCCACGCACCTCGAATTCATGATTTTCGGGACGCTTATCGTGCTGTTCCTGATCATGGAGCCGCACGGTCTGGCCCGCCTGTGGGCCATCGGCAAGGAAAAGCTCCGGCTGTGGCCGTTCCCCCACTGAGGGCGCTATGCTGAGTGGAAGCTATCGGTTCCGGTCTTTCCCCTAGGAGGAGAAAATGAGACTCAATGCAAAAACCGGCCTGCTGTGCGCTGCACTTGCTGCAGGCTCGTCTGTCAGCGGCGCCGCATGCGCCCAGGCCAACGAGCAGTTCTTCCCGGTGCTGTCGTACCGGACGGGCCCGTACGCGCCCAACGGCGTGCCGTTGGCCAACGGCTACGTCGACTACCTGAAGCTCATCAACGCGCGCGACGGCGGCATCAACGGCGTCAAGATCACCTTCGAGGAATGCGAGTTCGGCTACGCGACGGACCGCGGCGTGGAGTGCTACGAGCGTCTGAAAGGGAAGGGCCCGACCGGCGCGACCGCCTTCCATCCGCTGTCCACGGGCGTCACGTTTGCCGTGACCGACAAGGCGTACAACGACCGCATCCCGATCGTCACTGTCGGCTACGGCCGCGCCGACTCGGTGGACGGCTCGGTGTTCGGCTGGAACTTCCCGCTCGGCGGCACGTACTGGGATGCCTCGGACATGCTGGTGCAGCACGTGGGCAAGCGGGAAGGCGGGCTCGCCAAGCTGAAGGGCAAGAAGATCGCGCTGGTCTACCACGACTCGCCCTATGGCAAGGAGCCGATCGCGCTCCTGCAGGAGCGCGCGAAGCTGCACGGCTACGATCTGCAGCTCCTGCCCGTCACGCATCCGGGGGTGGAGCAGAAGGCCACCTGGCTGCAGATCCGTCAGAGCGCACCCGACTACGTGTTCCTCTGGGGATGGGGCGTGATGAACTCGACGGCCATCAAGGAGGCCGTCGCCACCGGCTATCCGCGCAACAGGATGTACGGCGTGTGGTGGTCCGGCGCGGAGCCCGATGTCACGCCGGCCGGCGAAGGCGCCAAGGGCTACAACGCGCTCGTGTTTCTCTCCCCGGCGGGCCAGGGAGAGGTGCACAGGGACATCATCAAGCACGTATATGACAAGGGGCAGGGCACCGGCAAGAAGGAGGAAGTCGGCGAGGTGCTCTACAACCGCGGCATGGGGTTCGCGCTGCTCACCGTCGAAGCAGTGAAGCGCGCACAGTCCAAGTTCGGCAAGAAGCCCTTGAAGGGCGAAGAGGTCCGCTGGGGGCTGGAGAACCTGGCGATCGACCAGGCGGCGATCAAGAAGCTCGGCTTCGAGGGCTACATGCAGCCGATCAGCACGTCCTGCACGGATCACGCCGGCGCTCGCACCGCGACTGTCCATACGTGGGACGGCAAGAAGTGGCAGGTGCAGAAGGACCGCTACGTCGCCGACCAGCAGATCATCAAGCCGATGATCGCCGCCTCGGCGGAGAAGTACTCCCAGGAGAAGAAGCTGACGAAGCGCGACTGCTCGAAGGAACAGTAGGTCGGAATGAAAATCACAAATCTATTTTGATTTACTCGAGCAGCGCACGATCAAACAGCGGGGCGCAAAAGCAGCGCTCCCTTTACCGAAAAGTGGGGCCGGAGTTGACGCCGGCGAGGAACAGAATTTCTTGACAAGTAAGCCTACAAGCAATTCGGCCATGCTTGCCGTCAACGGCATTGAGGTCATATACAACTACGTGATCCTCGTGCAGAAGGGCGTATCCCTCGAAGTAAGGGAGGGCGGTATCGTCGCGCTCCTCGGCGCGAACGGCGCGGGCAAGACGACCACGTTGAAGGCGATCTCGAACCTGCTCGCCGCGGAGCGCGGCGCCGTTACGAAGGGCTCGATCGAGTTCCGCGGCACGCGCGTGGACCGGCTGACGCCCGCGCAGCTGGTGAGCCGCGGCGTGGTGCAGGTGATGGAAGGGCGCCACTGCTTCCCTCACCTCACCGTCGAGGAGAACCTCCTGACGGGCGCGTTCACGCGCAAGGCGTCGCGCGCCGACCTGAAGCGCGACCTCGAGCGGGTGTACGGCTATTTCCCGCGGTTGAGGGATCGGCGCACCGCGCTGGCCGGGTACACCTCGGGGGGCGAGCAACAGATGACGGCGATCGGCCGCGCGCTGATGGCGCGCCCGGCCCTGATCCTGCTCGACGAGCCGTCGATGGGGCTCGCCCCGCAGCTCGTCGAGGAGATCTTCGAGATCGCGAAGAACCTCAACCGGCAGGAGAAGGTGAGCCTGCTGCTCGCCGAGCAGAACGCCTCGATGGCCCTGCGCTACGCCGATTACGGCTATATCCTGGAGAACGGCCGCGTGGTAATGGATGGGGCCGCGGCCGACCTCGCCTCGAACGAGGACGTGAAGGAGTTCTACCTGGGGCTTTCGGCGGGCGGGCGGAAGAATTTTCGCGACGCGAAGCACTACCGGCGGCGGAAGCGCTGGCTGGCTTGACGATATCCGCCACGGCATCAAGAACCCAGAATGTTCGGCTGGCAAGCCAACTTCCGGCCCAGGTCAATGGAGGCGCTCTTCGCGATTTTCCCGGGACGTCGCAAGTGGCCGCCGGCAGTGGACGACGTTGCAAATGCCCCGCTCGATGCCGCGGCGATCAGATTGGTTTCTGCCGTGCAAGGAATCGAAAGGCTTCCTTCCTACGGGAATCTGAAGCATCTTTGGTGCTTCAACGTCAACCAGGTCAAGCTCGATACAATTTGTGGGTGTGAGTCGCTCGAGTCGCTCTATATCGAGAACATCAAGGCCGAAACGCTCGACCCCCTGCAAAGATTGCCCAAGCTGAAAGTTCTTGGACTTGAAAGTTGCTCCAAGATCGCATCGCTGGCCGCGCTCGGCAACCTGCAGTCGCTATGGGGGCTTGCCATTATTCATTTCAAGAACGTTCATGATCTTGCGCCGCTGTCGAGCCTCAAGACCCTGCGCGCCCTCGCGGTCGCCGGGAGCATGTGGACGAGAATGAATGTCGACACGTTCGCTCCACTTGCCGCGTTGGAGAACCTTGAGCTGCTGCACCTGACAAACATGAAGGCCGATGACGAGTCGCTGAGGGCGCTCGCAGAATTGAAGCGCCTGAAGGAGCTCGATATTGCGAACTTCTATCCTATGAGCGAGTTTGCCTGGCTCTCGCAGAGACTCAAGGCAACCCATTGCACCTGGTTCCAGCCGTGCGTCGAGATGAAGAACAGTGTATGCAAGAGGTGCGGGAAGCCGCCGATGGTGATACTCACGGGAAGCCGCAAGCCCCTCATGGTGTGCAAGCGATGTGGCAAGGAGGTGCTGGAGCAGCACATGCGTGAGTGGAAGGAACTCACACGTGACCTTGCCTAGTAGCGTCCGTGGCGACCAATTTTGGAGCCTGAGCGAGTAGGATGGTTTGAGCACCGCTTCCGGAGAGCGCGTGGAACGTGGAACTGCTGATTCGCAAAGCTTGATGCGTTGAGTCAGAAACCTGTGATCGACCAAAGAGTGCAGATGTCCCGCATGTCTCGGAACGGCTCCGCTGCTATTGTTTTGGGTACATCACCTTCTGACTTTCCACCATATCCGCGACGACTTACAGTTACGCCATGACAGGATTTCAGTACCATCAAGTTTGGGACATTGGATTGTTACGGTACGCGCGGTCGTGAGCAGTTGCCGAAGATCGCACGTAACGTAGAACCGGTGATTCACGGGTTGTGTACTTCACATGGAGTTCTACGACAGTCTCGAAACAAGAGATCCAGATCTGCGCGAGTGCGAGCAGTTCGCCGCGCTGCGACGGCAGGTCGCGCACGCTCGGGAAGACGCGCCGTACTTCGCGCAATTCCTCGCGGAAGTCGATCCCGGCGACATCACCGACCGGAGGGCGCTGGCCGGGCTGCCGGTCACGCGGAAAGCGGATCTGACCAATCTCCAGCAGTCAGCGCCACCGTTCGCAGGAATGACCTCTCTCCCTCCCGGCGAGCTTGCGCGCATCTACGCGTCGCCGGGTCCGGTCTTCGATCCCGAGGGGCGCCGCGGCGACTACTGGCGCATCGCGCGCGCGATGCACGCGGCG
>Ga0111538_10009084_pt1 | contig 13294 bp, 7 predicted proteins | sample SoiMethybrSBSTD1_FD_79669 | JGI IMG/M metagenome (GOLD analysis project Ga0111538, IMG submission 79669) | Bulk soil microbial communities from a Populus tree surrounding site in Tennessee, USA - Soil MetaG P. TD hybrid SBSTD1 (version 2)... | ecosystem: Environmental > Terrestrial > Soil > Tree...
AAGGCTCCCGCGGCGCCGCTCGAGGAGAAGGCGACAGCGGCGCCCGTCGATCAACTCGCCGGGCAATACGCCCCCGAGCGCGACACCAACACGCTCGCCGCCGGAGCGCGAGACGATCGCTCGCAGTATCAGCAGAAAGCACAGGAGCGAAAAGAGGAAGCGCCGCTTCGACAGGTTCGGGAAAACGCCGCTCTTGCTGATGCCGCCGCACCGGCAGCCGCACCATCGCCGGCCGCACCACCACCACCGGCCGCGGCCGTGGCGTTGGAAGCACCGCAAGTCGGCGCGCTGCAAAAAAGCGCTCGGGCCGCGGCCATCATCGAGATCGCCACGCTCGATCCGTCGGTCGGCTGGCGCATCGCCGGCGATCGCATCGAGCACTCCGTCGACGGGGGCAAGACGTGGATCGTGAGTCGTCAGAATTCCAGTGATGGACTCACCGCGGGATCGGCGCCATCGAACGAGGTCTGCTGGTTCGTCGGCCGCGCCGGCCGCGTGCTGCGCACCACGAATGGCGGCGCGACGTTCACCGACGTCAGCCTGGCCGAGCCGATCGATCTGTCCAGCGTGGCCGCTCTCGATGCAGCCAATGCCATGGTCTACTCCACCGAAGGACGGCGCTTCCGCACCACCGACGGCGGCCGCACCTGGCGGCTTTTTTAGGCAGCAAATCCCCTTCCTGCAAGAAACCCACACGACACCGTTCTAAGGGAAAGGGCCGATTACCGGCCCGCTTCCAAGGAGTGGTTTCAGATGTCCGCACGCACTTTGCTCGCTGTTGCACTCGTGGCCGGCGCTGTTGTTTTCGCGCGTCCTGATGCGCCCTCGCTCTTTGCCGGCGCCGAACCGGACACCACGCCGCCGGCGAACACCTCGCAAACCGATCAGGATCTGACGACAACGCTGAACGATCAGGCCGAGGTGTCGCTCACGGTCTACAACTCCGACATCGCGCTCGTGCGCGACGTCCGCAACCTGCAGCTCGCGCGCGGCACCGGCAACCTGCGCTTCATGGACATTGCCGCCACCGTGAATCCGGCGACGGTCCACTTCCGATCGCTCACCGAACCCACGCAGGTGAGCGTGCTCGAACAGAACTACGAATACGATTTGCTCGATCCCGACAAGCTGCTGCGCAAGTACGTCGGCCGCGAGGTCACGCTGATGCGCAACCGCCAGGAAGGCGGCACGACGCGCCAGGAAGAAGTGAAGGCCACGCTCCTCAGCTACAACACCAGCCCGGTGTGGAAGATCGGCAACGAGATCGTCACGGGGATTGGCGCGGATCACATCCGCTTTCCGGAGCTGCCCGACTCGCTCTATTCGCGTCCGACGTTGATCTGGACGGTGCAGAACGACGGCGCGGCGAAGCACCGCGTCGAAGCGTCGTATCTCGCGCGCAGCCTGGCGTGGAATGCCGATTACGTGCTGACCGTCGCCCGCGACGACAAGGCCGCGGACCTCAACGGCTGGGTGACGCTGACCAACAACAGCGGCACGGCGTTCAAGAATACGAAGCTGCAACTGGTGGCCGGCGATCTGAATCGCGTGCGCCAGCAGTTGAACAAGATGATGGATCGCGCCGAGCGCGCGCCGATGGCCCAGGCCGCCGAGAACCGGATGGCCGAAGAAGCGTTCTCCGACTATCACCTCTACACGATGGGCCGGAAGACGACGATCAACAACGCGCAGACCAAGCAGGTCAGCCTGCTCGAAGGCACCGACGTGCCGGTGGTCAAGCGCTACGTCGTCGAGGGACAGAATTACTACTACCACAACCAGATGCACCCGGGCTCGCCAATCAAGGACTCGGTGCAGGTGTTCTATCAGTTCAAAAACGAGGAGAAGGCGGGGCTCGGACTGCCGATGCCCGCGGGCGTGTTGCGCGTCTACCAGCAGGACTCGAAAGGCGGCGTGCAGTTCGTCGGCGAGGATCGCATCATGCACACGCCGAAGGACGAGACGCTGAACGTCAAGATCGGCAACGCCTTCGACGTCGTGTGCGAGCGCAATCAAACGGACTTCGAGAAAATCGCCAGCAACGTCTACGAGCTCGAATACGAGATCACGCTGCGCAACCACAAGTCGAGCGCGATCAACGTCGAGGTCAACGAGCCGGTCGGCGGGACGTGGCGGATGATCACGTCATCGCATCAGTGGACGAAGACGTCGGCGTGGGCGGCGCAGTTCAAGGTGCCGGTCGCCGCAGACGGCACGGCAGTCTTGAAGTATCGCGTGAGGGTCACCTATTAACGCGTGGACCAACGTCCAAGTCCTACGACTTACGTCCCCTGAAAAGGCGAAACGCCCGAGCCGGAATTGGCTTCGGGCGTTTCAGTGCGCTTGATTGCGCTCCCGGATGGAAACCGGGAAATCTTTCTTGCTCTATCGTCTTGCTACTTACTCAAATTCTGTCTTGCATGCGCGTGAGCCTGGCCTAGGTTCCTGGTCACGCGCGGGATCGGTCCGGTGGATCGTGCATTTCCACCTCCCCTACCCATTTACTACGCCCCTCAAACTCCGGAGTCAAGCAGAAGAAATGACAGGTGCGGGTTCGGTCGTCCGACCGAGCACCGTTGAGATCGTCATTAACGCAATCGTCGCAATCAGATAGCGCGAATACACGACATTTTCCAGCCAGTCCGGCGCGCGATCGATCGGCAAATGTCGCCCAGCTGGAATCATCAACGCCAGCACACAAACGAAGATTGCGATCGCGTGGCCTTGTGACGCGTTCTTCAACGCGATCAGTTGATAGACCACGAGCGGCAGGATCATCACGTAGGTGTGTCCCCAACCGAGCGGCGCGATCACCGCGATCAACGCGATCAAACATGCGGCGTTCAATGCGCCGGCATCGCGTCGCTTCCACATCGCCGCAACGGCGATCGCCGCAAAACCCGCGTTGATCAGGCGCACGGCCAGCGAAACCCGCACGGCCTCGTGCCCGGTCCAGATCAAATACGACTCGGGCGGAAATCTGAAACGCTCCAGGAAACCGACGAGCGACTGGTTGACGATGTGCAGCGCCGTCTTGTCCGCGCGGGCCGGCAGCACTTCCGTGAAGAACGCCTCGAATTCCCGATACGGCACGACGGCCATGGCCAGCACGCCGATCATCAGCAACGCGACCACCGACCACGCCAGCGCCCGCCACGTGCGGCGATCCCAAATCGCGATCGCGGCGAGAACGACCGGATAGATCTTCAGCCAGATGCCAAGGGCCAGCAGCGTCGCGGCCTCGAGTATCGCCGTCGGCGCCATGCAGACGAACGCCACCGAGGCCGCCAGCACGAAGGCGTTGACCTGGCCGAAGATCGCGTTCATGTAGGCCGGGCCCGACGCAAACGCGATCAGCATGATCGCGATGACGCTGCGACGATCGACCGCGAATCCATTGCGCTTCAGGTAGCCGATCCACTGGTTCAGGGATCCGAACAACACCAGGTACGACGTGATGGTGAATGCGAGGAGCGCCGTGCCGAGCGGCGCCTTCGACAGCCAGATGAACGGCACGATCGCCGGCGGTGGATACGCGAAGCCGGCAATGACATCGTCGGCCATCGAGTAGAGTCGCCCGCTGTTGGACGAGAAACGCTCGGCGGCTTCGTAATAATAGTGAAAGTCGGTCTGGAGCACGTGCGGGTTGGCCAGCAGGGGCCGGAGCACCGATCCAATCAGCGTTCGCGCCTCAAAGATCAGCGAGACGGCCGATGCGCATGCGAGAATCCAGAGCAGCGCCGTTCCTGGCACGGGCCGTTGGTTCATGATTGGAGCCGCTATTATACGGATGCCGATGCCGAAGCCGAAGGTCGTTGTCGTGATGCCCGCCTACAACGCCCAGCACACGATCGAAAAAACATGGCGTGAAGTCGTGGCACACGACGTCGTCGACCTCGTCATCGTCGTCGACGATGCGAGCCAGGACGACACGATGAAGCTCGCCCAGGGGCTCGAGAAGGTGGTGGCGCACCGCCATCCGAAGAATCTCGGCTACGGCGGCAACCAGAAAACCTGCTACCAGCTCGCGCTCGACAACGGCGCGGACATCGTCGTGATGGTGCATCCCGACTATCAATACACGCCGAAGCTGATTCCGGCGATGGTGAGCATGGTGTCGAGCGGGTTGTATTCGTGCGTGCTTGGATCGCGCATCCTTGGCGGCGGGGCGTTGGTCGGCGGCATGCCGCTCTGGCGGTATGTGGCCAACCGGTTTCTCACGCTGGCGGGCAACATCCTGCTGGGCACGAAAGTCTCGGAATTCCACACCGGCTATCGCGCGTTCTCTCGAGAGCTGCTGCTGGCGCTGCCGCTCAGAGCCAACTCGGATGACTTCGTGTTCGACAACCAGATCCTCGCGGAGACCGTGTGGCTGGGATTTCAAATCGGCGAAGTGTCGTGCCCGACCAGCTACGCGCCGGATGCCTCGTCGATCAATTTTGCGCGCAGCGTGAAATACGGATTCGGCTGCCTCAACACCGCGGCCCAGTTCCGGCTGGCGAAGTGGGGGCTCTGGCGATCACCGCGCTACCCCGCCGACAAGCATCTTGCCTACAGCACCATGCGCCAGCGCGCGAACTGAGCGAAGAACAGCAGCAGGAACGGCACCGAGGCCAGGCACACCGCCACGAAGACGGCACGATGGCGCAACAGCAGCGCCAGAGAAATGAATACCGGGAACAACACCGCGGTGAAGCGTCCGACGCCGTCGAAGCCGTTCGGCAGCGACATTGCGATCGAGATGAGCGTCCACGCCGTGAGCCCGGCGCCGAGCGTGCGCGCGGATTTGATCGTGAGACCAATCGATACGGGAAGCAGCAATAAATACGACGCGCCGATCAGCGCGCGCGTCGGTGCAAATTCCCTGATGCAATCGGCGACGCCCGTGCAGGCGGAGATCGGCGATTCGAAGAAATAGCCGAAGTCACGCACCCACCCGGCAACGCCGGCGGCGCGATTCCATCCGAGCTGCCGCGCGTGCAGGAACGCCAGCGGATCCTGATAACGCCAGTAGTAATAGCCGCCGATCACGATCGGCCCAATCGCAAGAATGCCGATCAGGAGCGGCGCCCTGCGGAATGCGCTGACGCGAAAATCGTTCTGCCTCGAGTATTCGAGAGCGAGTGCCGGAAAGAGCGCCACGCCTGGAATGCGGGTCATCGATGCCATCGCTGCCAGTGCGCAGGCGAGCGGCCATCGCCGCTCGTACGCGAACGTCAACGACCACGCACCAAGACAGAAGTACAACGCATCCGCATAGACCGCTGTGAAGAAGAACGAGAACGGAAAGAGCGCGATCAGCCAGATCGTCCGCGACGACACGTCGGCGCCGGCCAGCCTCGTCGCAAGGCGATCGACAGCCGCGAGCCCCAACAGGAACGACGCGGACGACACGATCAGCGCGCCGATGTAAAACGCGTGTTCCGGATCGAAGAACATGCGCAACGGCAGCGCCACGATCCACGAGACCCACGAGTAGAACGGAAAGAAGTTCGCGTTTGAAAGGTAGGCGGGGACGAAGCGTGGATGCGCATCGACGATCGATTCGTACCAGAACGAATCCCATCGCACCCATCCGTCGATCCAGTTGTTGCCGGGAAACGCGAGGCCCTGCCACGATTCAACGGGATGCGCCGGAAACAGCGTCAGCGCGAGATAGCCGGTGACGACGAGCGCCAGCCGGCTCGATGCGAACGCCATCCAGGGCTGCAGCCGCATGAAGCGCAGTCATTATAGAATCGCAGCACCTCAAACATGAGCCTCCCGCCCGGAACGTCGATCGGGCCGTACGAGATCCGGGGCCTGCTCGGTTCGGGCGGCATGGGCGACGTGCACCTCGCGCACGACACGCGCCTGGGCCGCGACGTCGCGATCAAGGTGCTGCCCGCGGCGTTCGCGAGCGACAAAGATCGCTTGCGCCGCTTCGAACAGGAAGCACGCGCCGCATCCGCCCTCAATCATCCTGCGATCGTCACGGTGCACGACATCGGCAGCTCGGACGCGCATCCGTTCCTGTGCATGGAGCTGATCAAAGGCGAAACCCTTCGGCAGCTCATTGCCGACGGACCGCTGCCGACCCGGCGGGTCCTGGCGATCGGCGCGCAAGTCGCCGACGGCCTCGCCAAGGCGCACGACGCCGGCATCGTCCATCGCGATCTGAAGCCCGAGAACGTGATGGTCACGACGGATGGCTTCGCCAAGATTCTCGACTTCGGTCTCGCGAAGCTCGTCGAACAGGCGCGTCACGATGCAGACACCGTCGCGACGCCGAAGACGAGTCCGGGCACGGTGCTGGGCACGACGGCGTACATGTCGCCGGAGCAGGCGATGGGACGCGAGACGGATGCGCGGAGCGATCAGTTTTCGCTGGGAGCAGTGCTCTATGAGCTCCTCACCGGACGCCGTGCCTTCGACAAGCCGACCACGGTCGAAACCCTGTCGTCGATCATCCGCGACGAGGTGCCGCCGATCAGGGATCGCCAGCCATCGACGCCGACGCCGGTGGCGTGGATCATCGAGCGCCGCCTTCAAAAAGATCCGAACGATCGTTATGCCTCGACGCGCGATCTCGCGCGCGATCTCGCGACCGCCCGCGATCGATTGAGCGAGCTGACATCGCGCGCCGAGCCAGGCATGGTGAGGCCGCCGCGACGCTTCGGCGTCCGGGAGATCGCCGCCTGGGCCGCTGCCGCGCTGCTCGCGGTCACCGCGTTGCTGATCAACAACGCGCGTGAGAACACCGCGGCGCCGGCAGGATTATTCCGCTTCACGCTGAATCCGCCTCCCAATACGCAATTCCTGTCGGCCTTTACGAGCCCGCCGTTTGCGCTCTCACCGGACGGCAGGCACGTCGTCTTCTCGGCGGGTTCGCGCTTCCAAAACTCGCTCTGGGTCCAGGCATTCGATTCGCTCCAGGCGCGGCCCTTGCCGGATACCGATCAAGCCAGCAGTCCCTTCTGGTCGCCTGATGGAAAGCAGATCGGATTCTTCTCGCAGCGGGCGCTGAAGCGGATTGCCATCGACGGCGTCGAGTCGAAGGTCATTGTCGATGGCATCTCCGGCGGCGGAGGCGGCGCCACGTGGAATGCCGATGACGTGATCGTGTTTGCCGCTGGCGTCGACGTCGGCTTGTCGAGAGTATCCGCCGACGGCGGCGCAGTGACGCAGCTGACTCGCCTTGATGTCACACAGAACGAGGGCGCGCATCTGTCACCGGTGTTCCTGGCTGACGGAAAGCACGTGGCGTTCTGGCTCATCGGCCCCAAGAATGCAGGGATCTATGTGGCCGCTCTTGATTCACCGGCACCGGTGAAGCTGTTGGCCGAGCAGTCGATGCTGAGATACGGCGACGGGCATCTGTTCTTCGTGCGCGGCCGCACCTTGATGGCACAGCGGATCGACGACACGGGCTCGAAACGTGTCGGCGAACCGATTCGCGTCGCGGACGATGTCGAGGAAGGCCCCGTCTCTGCCGGTTTCTCCGCGTCGAATACCGGCATGGTCGTGCATTGGCCTGGCTCGGTCGCGCTCTCGCAGCCGACATGGGTTTCACGAACGGGGACTGTGCTCGGCACGATTGGGCCGCCCGGCTCCTATGGAAGCGTCGCGCTCTCTCCTGATGCGAATGAAATCGCGGTCGACCGGTTCGATGGCGAGCCGGGGATTTGGCGGATCGACCTGCGCGGCGCCATCACTCGCGTGACCTCCGGGGCCCGCTATCAATCCACGCCGATCTGGCGCCCGGACGGCAAAGGCATCGCGTATACCGCGGCGATCGACACACCGCCGAACCTGTTCTTCAAGCGGTTCGATAGCGAGGGGCCGGACACGCGCCTGTTCTTCGATCGCCTGCAGGCGTTCCCACAGGGATTCTCTCCCGATGGCAAATTGCTGACCTACGTCACAATCACTCCGGAGACCCGCAACGACATCTGGGTGGTCGACATGAGCGCTCCGCCGGAACGCGACGGCTACCCGCGCAGGGCCTTGCTGGCGTCGCGTTTCATGGAGGCGTACTCGCGGATCTCTCCGGACGGCAAATGGATCGCCTATGTCTCGAACGAGTCCGGCACCATGAACGTCTACGTGGCCCCGCTCGCGCAGCCCGCATTGAAGCGACCGGTGTCGACCGATAGCGGAGGCTTTCCTGTCTGGTCCCGCGATGGCCGCGAGCTCTATTACACGCACACGGGCCAGATGACCGCTGTGCCAATCTCGACGGTAGGCGATTCGCTCAAGTTGGGAGCCGCCACGACGCTCTTCACCGCAGGCTTTTCGGGCGGAGAACTCGGCGTGGCTACTCCGTACGATGTCGCTCCCGACGGGCGATTCATGATCAACCGGTTCGTCGAGCGCACGACGCCGTCAGCCACCGTCATCGTCAACTGGCAGCAAGGAAATCAGGCCGCTCGCGCACAGTAGAGGTGGCGGCGACCTCGGGACATATAATCGGCTCGCATTGACTTGACCGTCATGCGCTTACCGACTCCGGAGGATTTCATGAACGTTTCGCTCTTCGCCCTGCGCCGCGCGGTCCTGATCGCCGTGCTGATCGCGGTTCCCGCGTGGACGTTGGTGCGCGCGCAATCGCCGCGCCCGATGACCTTCCTCGACATGCAGCAGATGCGTCAGGTCGCCAATGAAACGCCGAGTCCCGACGGCAAGTGGATGCTGTACACACTATCCACTCCGGACTGGAAAGAAGCGAAGCGACAAACCGACATCTACCTCGTGTCGCTGCAGCAGGGCGTGGCATCGACAAAGCAGATGACGTTCACGAAGGAGAAGAACGAGACGTCGCCGCGCTGGGCGCACGACGGCAGCTTCTTCGTCTTTCTGTCGAATCGCGAGGCGCCGGAGAGCGCTTCGTCGCGCAATCAGCTTTATGTGATGCGTCCCGACGGCGGCGAAGCGCGCCGAATCTCGGACGCGAAAGAGGGCGTCTCCGAGTTCGCGTTCAGCGACGACGGCCGTTGGGTCGCGTTCCGCTCGGGCAAGAGCGGCGAGGAACAGCTCTACTCGCTGCCAGGCAACCTTCCGGACGGCGCCGTCGCGGAGCAGATCACCAAGCACCCGACGGGCGTCCGCTCGTGGCAGTGGGCGCCTGATGGGAAGCGGATCTATTTCGCGACGCCCGACACGATCGACAGCGACGAGAAGGCCCGGCGCGACAAGAAATTCACCGTCAACATTCGTAATCCAGAGACGCCAGTCGCAAGCCTGTGGGCGCTCGACGTCGCGGCGCGGAGCACGAAGCGCCTGACCGATGACAGCGCGTACTCCGTGGACGACTTCACCATTTCGAAAGACAGCAAGTGGATCGGCTTCCGCGGACTCTCGCCGAACCGCTATAAGCGCGGTATCACGCAGGAGAATCTCTACTCGGACGTGTATCTGCTCGAGGCCGCCACTGGTTCGATCGAGCGCCTCACCAACAACACCGAAGTCGGCGAGAGCGGCCTGAGCTTCTCCCCGGACAGCACCCAGATCGCCTTCTCGGGCCCCGACGACATGGTGAACTACGGGATGAGCAACAACCGGGTTTACGTGCGCGCGATCGCGGACAAAGGCAAACCCTTCAAGAAACTGGGCGACTCATTCGACGGCGACGTATCGATCGGTTTCTGGTCGAAGGACGGCTCGACGATCTACTTCAACGAGGGCATCAAGGCCACCAACCAGATCGTCGCGCTCGACGTGCGCTACAACAACGTGCGGCCGCTGACCGAGGAAAAGGCCAGCGTCTCGATTGAAGAAGACGCGAAAACGGGCGTGCTGCTGATCAACTACTCCGACGGCACGACGCCGACGACGGTGTTCACGGTCGACAAGGTTGCCGATGCCAGCACGCGCAAATCGTGGCGGCAGCTGACCGATCCGAACCCGCAGGTGCGCGGCTTCGCGCTCGGGCAGCAGGAAGAGATCACGTGGAAGTCGAAGGACGGCACGCAGGTTGGCGGCGTGCTGGTGAAACCGGTTGGCTATCGCGCCGGCCAGCGCTATCCGTTGATCGTCGCGATCCACGGCGGCCCCGCCTCGGCGGACATTCTCTCGTTCAACGGCGGGTACGGTTCGCAGGTCTACGCGGGCGCCGGCTACGTCGTGCTAAGACCCAACTACCGCGGCTCCACGAACTACGGCTTCAAGCTCAAGACAGACATCGTCGGCAACTACATGGCGCCAGGCTACGACGACATCATGGCGGGCGTCGATTACCTGATTGCCCAGGGCATTGCCGATCCGGATCGCATGGGCGCGCTCGGCTGGAGCGCGGGCGGCCACTGGTCCAACTGGATCCTGACGCACACCGATCGCTTCAAGGCGATCAGCACCGGCGCCGGGACCATGAACTGGATCTCGATGTACGCGCAGAGCGATGTGCAGCGCAACCGCCAGTTCTATCTTGGCAACAAGCTGCCCTACGACGACTTCGACGCCTACTGGAACCAGTCGCCGTTGAAGTACATCAAGAACGCGAAGACGCCGACCATGATTCACGTCGTCGAAGGCGATCCGCGCGTGCCGAGCCCGCAGTCGATTGAGCTGCACATGGCGCTCAAGCAGCTGGGCGTGCCGACCGAGCTCTACATGTATCCGGGCAACACGCACGGCATTCCCGACCCGCGCAATCAGTACGTCAAGTCGATCGCCGAGATGGCGTGGATGGACTATTACGTGCGCGGCATGGGCAAGAAGTTCGCGTGGCGCGACGTGCTCAAGTCGCTCGAAGACGACGTCAACCGCCCGAAGGTCTCAACCGACTCCCAGCAGCAACACTGACCCTTCGACTCGCCGGGCTATCGGCTCGTCATGACCGGACCGTTCTTCACGGTCCGGTCAAAGAATTCCTCGATACGCCGCCAGGCATCGCGCAACACCATATCGCGGCGGAAGAAGTGGATCTCGCCCGGATAGATCTGCGACTCGAACGGCTTGCCGAGCTTGATCAGCACGTCGAACAGCCTTAGTGAATCCGCGAACGAGACGTTGCGATCGTTGGTGCCGTGCAGGATCAGCAGCGGCCGCTCGAGTTTGTCCATGTGCAGGATCGGAGCGGAGATCTTGTAGATCTCCGGATTCTGCACCGGCGTTCCCAATCGCGGCGTCGTGTAGCCCGCTCCGTACGTCGCCCAATCAACCACACCGGCGACATTGACACCAGCGCGCCACAGCGTCGGATCGGTGTTCATGGCCTGCAGCGTGAGGAAGCCGCCGTAGCTCAGTCCGAACACGCCGATGCGATCCGGATCGACATAGTCGAGTGTCTTCAGGTAATCGGCACCCGCCGCAACATCCGCCGTGTCGTTGACGCCGAGGCCCATGTGCACGCCGGTCGACCAGTCGCGGCTGAAGCCCGAGCTGCCGCGATAGTCGGGCGTGAGGATCACATAGCCCTGCTGAGCAAGGTACTGGCAGAGCGAGTAATACATGCGATAGCTGCCCGGGTGCCATCCGAGAAAGTTCTGATCGGATCCTGAGCCGTGAATCCAGACGAGCGCGGGATTCTTTTTCGTGCGATCGAGCCTCTTCGACACCATCAGCGTCCCCGGCACCGGCTTCTTGTCGAGACGACTCGGGAACGACACCGCCGTGACCGGCGAGAAGTCGGCCTTGTTGATCGCGGCCGGCATCGAGTCGCTCAAACGAAGCGGCGTGGCCCGCGCGCGCACCGGCGCCGAATAGAGATCCAGCGAGTTCTCGATGTCGGTGCGATGGAACACGAGCTGTGAGCCGTCAGGCGAGAACGACGGATCGTAGTTGACGCCGCGGGTCGTGACGATCGGTTCGCTGACGCCGGTGCGGACATCGACGACGTTGATGAAGCGCTCGTACTGATTGCCGGCCTCGCTGCGGTGATACGCGATGCGCGTGCTGTCGGCGGACCAGCTGCCGAGTCCCGCCAGGTAGCCGCCGGTGGTGAGCTGCTTCGCCTGGCTCTCGCTGGTCGCGTCGGTCGCCATCACGTAGATGTGAATCCATCCGCTGCGATCGCTGATGAAGGCCACCAGTTTCCCGTCCGGCGAGACGAGCACTTTCGAATCGCGGCCCGTCGGCGAGAACCAGCGATCGTCGACGTCCTTCCACAGCGCGCGCGTTGATCCGCCCTTCCAGACCTTGATCTCGCGCGTCTTGCCGGTCGCCGATCCTTCGGCCCACAGCAGCGACCCGTCCGCGGTGAACTGCACCGAATTGGGATTGCCGGCAACGGGAATCCAGGTGATGTCGCCGCCGTAGGCGGAGACGACGCCGAGGCGGCGCTCGACTGCGCCGCCGGCGACCACGCCGTTGCTGTTGCCGATGATGCGGGTCATGTCGCCGTTGAACGGCAGCAGGCCGGGATCGGCCGGCAAACCCGCGCCGGTCGAGATGAACGCGAGCCATTCACCGTCGAAGGAGAACACCGGATTGCGGGCGGTCATCGGCGCGACGCCCGTGACCGGCCGCTGCGTCTTGTCCTTCAATGACGCGGCCCACAGCTGTCCGCCGCGAATGAAGGCGATCAGCTTGCGATCGCGCGACAGCGTGAAGTTGCCGGCGTCGCCGAGCCCGCCACCGTAGCGCGAGGGCTTCGCGCCGGCGGTCGGTGCAACGGTCCACAATCCGCCGTCACGCGAGAACAGGATCTCGTTCGCCGAAACCCACGTGAAGCCGTTGATGTCCGACGTGAGGATGTCGGGATCGAGCGGAAAATCCGTCAGCGCCACAGGCGCCTGGCCTGGTGTGACGACGAACAGATCCTGTTTGCCCCAGGCGTCCCAAAGGAACGCGATCTGCTTCCCATCAGGCGACCATGCCGGCGCCGACGGATACTTCACGCGCGAGATGCGATCAATGGTCAGGCTGCCGCGCGGCGAATCGACCGCGATGGCCGGCGCAACGAGGCAAGCGAAAAAGGCGGCGATGCAAAGGGACTTCCGCATGCCGGACATCATACGCGCAGCGCCCGCGGCGGATGCCGCGGCAAAAAAATAGGGCCGCGGCGGCCGCGGCCCTTGCGTTCACGTTGGAGGTAAGGAGAGCTTAGTGGGCGCGCGCCGTGCTCGGCACGCCTTCGAATGCCCCTTCGGGCACGGCCGCCGGCGCCTCGACGAGGCACCACGCGTCCTGATCCGCGAGAATCTCCGCCGCCAGCTGCGTGTGCAGCGCGTGGCCGGCGCGATGCGCGACGACGTGACCGACGATGGGATATCCGACCAGCGCCAGGTCGCCGACGACATCGAGAATCTTGTGGCGGACGAATTCGTCTTCGAAACGCAGCGCGTTCAGCACGCCGGTGTCGCCGATCACGATCGCG
>Ga0111538_10009088_pt1 | contig 13291 bp, 15 predicted proteins | sample SoiMethybrSBSTD1_FD_79669 | JGI IMG/M metagenome (GOLD analysis project Ga0111538, IMG submission 79669) | Bulk soil microbial communities from a Populus tree surrounding site in Tennessee, USA - Soil MetaG P. TD hybrid SBSTD1 (version 2)... | ecosystem: Environmental > Terrestrial > Soil >...
CCGAGCTGCTCGAGCACCGCGCTGAACAGCAGGTTCTGCTCGAAGCAGTAGCCTCCGCGACGCCCGTCGATCAGCTTGCGCTCGAGCGACTCGACGTCGAGCTTGATTGTTTTGCCCAGCAGGATGTCGAGGTTCTCGAACGGGATGTGTGTCGCGTGCGCGAGGTGGAGGGCCGCCAGCGTCTGGGCCGACGGCTCGAGAACGCCTGAGTATTCGATGCGGCGCAGATACGCGTCGAGGTTCACGACTTGTCGGGATGTTCCTCGGCGGCGGCGCGACGATTCATGACCACGAGGAGAGTGAAGATACCAGCGAAGACCAACGTACTGACGACTGCGAAGGTTTCAAACACGGGTGACCTCCCAGGGGATGATTTCGTGATTGCTCCTATTGTACCACCTAGGTGCCCACCCTTCAGGGCGCTGTCGAGCCACGCTCGCGATCGACGTTGAACTCGATCACGTTGCCGTCGGGGTCGGTGACATAGACCTGCTTCCACGGCGTCGGGTTCTGCGGGTTTTCCCAGAACGGCACGCCACGCGAGCGCAGGTACTCGACGGTCTCGTTGTAATCGCGGACACGAAAAGCGAAATGCCCGTCGCGACCGTCGATCTCCGTGGTGCCGCGCAGCGCGCGCGGCGTCGTGTGGACGATCAGGTGCAGCTGCCAGTCGCCGAGCTGATACCACGCCCCCGGAAAGCTGAAAGCGGGCCGCGCAATCTCCGGCAGGCCGAGCAGATCACCGTAGAACTGCTTCGCGCGTGGAAGATTGGTGACGCAGACGGAGACGTGGTGGTGGTTCTGGATCTCCACTAGCGAAGTTCCGACATCAATCCGTCGAGCGAGAACATCATATGCAACTCGGCGAAGTGGAACTCCGATTGCAGCATCTTGGCGATGTCGTCCTTCGACTTCTTTTGCACAAGCATGTCGTGCACGCGCGTCCGCAGACGCACCGTGCTGTCGCGGAACTTGCGCATCTCGGCCTTCGTGGTCACGTCGCCGTGTCCGGGCACGACGGCGTCGAAGTCGAGCGCGAGGGCGGAATCGAGCGTCGGCGTCCACTCTTTGGCGCTGCCGCCGCCGGCGTAGTCGATCAGCTGCGGCGTGGCATCGCCGTAAGTGAACATGTCACCGGCCGCGAGCACACGCTCGGAGGGAAAGAGCACGACCGAGTCGCCGTTGGTGTGTGAACGGCCGAAGTGATAGACGTCGACGTTCTTGCCGCCCAGGTGCAGGTGCGCCTGGCGATCGAATGTGACGCTGGGTCTGCCGGGGAGATTGCCGTCGACCATGTTCTGCCACGCGGTCTCGGCGGCGATGATCTGCACGCCGCCCATCGCGAGCATCTTCGCGTTGCCGCCGCTGTGATCGAAGTGATGATGCGTGTTGATCACGTACTTCACCGGCTGACTGGTGACCTTCTTCAGCTCCGCCAGGATGTTGTCGTGATCGACCTCGAACTTGTCGTCGACGAGCACAACGCCTTCGTTCGTCACGAGCGCCGTCGTGTTGCCGGGGACGAAGTCGTTGTGAATGACGTAGAGACCGTCCTTGACCTTGATCGTATTGAGTTTTGATGGCCCTGGCTGCTGCTGTCCGTAGGCATACGCACCGGCAAGAGCGACACCGAGGACGACCGCGAGGCGGAAGCGAGTGATCATGCGAAAAGTATATCGTCCGGGGTTCAAGACAGGATGGCGGAAGCCGATTACTTCCGCGAATACCCGGTGATGTCAACCATGGCTCACTCCGCCGTCTCGCAAACAGCCGCACTCACGTCGTGGAGCGACTGGGTCTACTCCCGCGCGTGGGGGGAGCACGCCGATGCGATTCCGATGCTGCCGGCGCTGGCGCACGAGATCGCCGAGATCGCGCTCAACCCCGAGGTCCCTGCCATCCGCATCGCCGCGATTGTGTCGAAGGATCTCGTGCTGGCGACGAGCGTCATCCAGCTCGCCAACTCCGCAGCCAGCGCCTCGGCAACGGAAATCACTTCGATCAACCAGGCGGTGGTCCGGATGGGGACGACGGCCGTCCGCGGCATCGTCACGGCGTCGTGCCTGACGTCGATGATGGCCAATCCGCAGATCTATGGTCCGCGCGGACGGGCGCTCATCGATCACAGCATCGGCACGGCCTATCTGGCACGGCTGATCGCCGAGCGCTCGGGCGGAGACGCGGACGAAATGTTTCTCGCCGGGCTGCTCCACGACATCGGCAAGCTGCTGATCCTGAAGCTCGCGGCGGAGACGCATCCGGGTGTGGCGAAACCGACCGTTGCCGAAGTGGAACAGGTGCTCGTCGATCAGCACGCCGCGTTCGGCGGATTCCTCGTACGGCGCTGGCAGCTCCCGCAGGCGCTGCACGATCCCGTCGTGTGGCACCACTATCCCGAAGGCGCATCAAAGCGGCCGCAGGAAGCGGGAATGATCTACGTCGCCAACCGGCTGGCCCACAAATACGGATTCGGCTGCTCGCGCGAGGAGATCGACATCGACGCCGATCCGATGTTCAAACACGTCGGCATCGACGCGGGCACGATCAAGCGCTTCGACGAGCGGGCGCCGGGACTGTTCGAGATCGCGCGCAAGATCACGCACTGACCGGGCCGCTACGCGTCGTCGAGAGTGAACCCCACCTTGATCGTCACCTGCCAGTGCGCGATCTGCTCGTTCTCGATGTGTCCGCGCGTTTCGATCACCTCGAACCATCGCAGGTTGCGCACAGTCGATCCCGCTCGCGCGATCGCGTTCCTGACCGCATCGTCCGAGCCATTCGGCGAGGAGCCGACGAGCTCGACGGTCTTGTAGACGTGATTGGACAATCAGCCTCCGCTCGCTAATTCGGCAACGCGAACACGTAGAGCGCATTCGTGTTCCCGGGACGCAGTTCTTCCGTCAGCCGCGTCACGCCGCCGGTCTGCAGCGAGCTTCCGGTGCTGACGGCCACGTATTGTTTCCCGCCAACAGCATAGGTGATCGGGTAGCCGGTCACGGCAGAGCCGAGGTTCACCTCCCACAGCACCTTGCCTGAATTTTGATCGAGCGCGCGGAAGCGACCGTTCGCGTCGCCACCGAACAACAGGCCACTGGCCGTCGCGACCAGCGACGTCGTCCCGGCACGCTGCTCGTACTTCCACACCGTCGCGCCGGTCTCGACCGAGATCGCCTGCACGGTTCCGACCTTGTCGGTTCCCGGCGGGAACGACGGCTTCGATGTGAACCCGTAAAGCGAATCGGGCGACGGCTTGTCGAGCGTGGCCGTGAGCTCCGCGCAGGTGTTTTGCAGCGGGAAGAACATCGTGTTGGTGAGCGGACTGTACGCGCCGGTCTCCCAGTTCTTGCCTCCGTTCGCGGTCGGGCAGACGAAGCGCACGTCGCCCTTCTTCTGGAAGATCGACTCCGGATTCGTCGTCACCTTGCCGGTGGCGCCGTCGATGGTCGCGACGACGGTCTGCAGCACGGTGGGTGTGGCCCAGAGGAACTCGCCGGTCTGACGATCGAGCGTGTAGACGACTCCTGTCTTGCCGGGGATCCCCGTGATGACTTTGCGCTTCTCGCCGGAACGAAGTCGCGGATTGATCCACTTGACCGCGTCGCGGCTCGGCGTCACCGCGGTGTCGACCAGCAAACGCTCGAATGGATGATCGAGATCCCAGTGATCGACGACGTGCTGGTAATACCAGACGATCTTTCCCGTGTCAGCGTCGATTGCCAACGTGCAGTTGTGGTACAGGTACTGATGATCGTTGCCTCCGAGCGTGTACTTCGGCGCCGGTGACGTGACCGAGGTGCCGATGTAAATCAGATTGAGCTCGGGGTCGTAACTCGGCACCATCCACGTGCCGACGTGCCGCCGCTCTTCCCACGGCACGTTTCCCCATGAATCGCCTCCGGGCTCTCCTGGTTTGGGAATCGTGTGCGTGCGCCAGAGTTCCTTGCCGGTCTTCGCGTCGTGCGCTGTGATGATGCAGGCGTCGGGGCCGCCTTCGGGCTCACAGCCACGCCCCGAGAGGATCTTGCCATTCGCGATGAGCGGACCCGACGTCTGCTGCGCGCCCATCGTGTAATCGAGAATCTTCGTTTCCCACGCCAGCTTGCCGGTAGACGCGTCGAGCGCGTAGACGAAGTCATCCGCGCTCGTGTCGATGATGAAGTTACCGTAGATCCCGAGATTCCGATTGATCGAGGGCACCGGGAAGTACTTCCCGAGATCGCTCGGCAGGCTGCGCCGGTATTCCCACTTCACATCACCGGTGCGAGCATCGAGCGCCTGCACGTAATCGGACGGATTCGGGAAGTACATGACACCGCGATACACCAGCGGCGTTCCCTCCTGAATCCCCGGGCCGAGCGGACGCGTCCACACGAGCGCGAGTTGCGAGACGTTGGTCCGAGTGACCTGCGTCAGTGGACTGTACCCCCACGAGTTGAACGTGCGCCGCCAGTGCAGCCAGTCGCCCGCGTCGGGATTGCGAAGCATCTGGTCCGTGACGGGGACGAACGCCCCGCCACGACCTTCGCCCCGTTGCGCCCGAACACCGACGACGACGAGCACGCAGAGCACACAGACGACTGACGCGGTCACTGGCTTCATTCAGCGGGTCCTCTCGATCCGTGAATCGTGATTCATGCTGTTGTCGAGGCGTCGTTCGGAGTTTCCGCGTTTTGGCTCTGCTCCGGCTGCGCGAACGTGATCACATAGCCGTCCGGATCCTCGAACGCGAATTCCGTGACGCCGTACCACTTCTTCTCGAATGGCATCACGATCGTGACGCGATCCTTCAGCGCGTCATACGCGGCGACGACGTCGGAGACGCCGATGAAGAGCGTGAGCGTGCCGCCGATCGGCCGCTCGCCGAACAGCGGATATTCCGCCGACGCCGCCTCGGGCGCATTGAGAAACACTTCCACGGCACCATGTCGCAGCGAGGCGAACGCGTAGGGAGCCGCGTCGGGAACGGTCGCGGTCACTGTGAACCCGAGCACGTCGCGATAGAACGCGATGCTGCGTTCAACGTTGGAAACAACGAGATTCGGTGTGAGCGTGTTGAGGACGTAGGGCATGGCACACCTCGGTCGTGTGCTCGCAGGCTGCCTACATCCACGGACCCGGCGAGAACGGGCGCGCAGGTACTCCGTCGGCCTCTGCTAAGGCGTCGGCGCGACGGAGGCTAGGTACATCATGGAAAATACCACAGGACGGCCCTTGCGCCGAGGTCCTTGAATCCCGTACTATCCGGCGTCTATTTCCCTCACCACCAGAGGAGCACCAAGACGTGAGAACGGCCATTTTTCGAGTGAGTTTGCTGGTTCTGTGCTGTGCCGCCGGGGGGTCACTTCTCGCCCAGGAAGGACATCCGCTCAAGGGCTCCTGGATCGGCACATGGGGCCCCAGCAAGGCTCACAGCAATGACATCATCCTGACGCTGAACTGGGACGGGAAGGTGATCACGGGGATGATCAATCCCGGCACCGACAACATGGAAGTGAAGAGCGCGTCGCTCAATCCCGACGGCTGGCTCGTACATCTCGAGGCCGACGGAAAGAACGCCGCGACCGGTCAGGCGGTGCATTACGTGATCGACGGCAAGATCGACAACCTCGCCTTCCGCAATCGAACCGTGACCGGTACCTGGAAGGGTGGCGCGGAGAGCGGCGCGTTCAAGATTCAGCGGCAGTAGGAGACGCAACATGAGCATTCGATCCTCGCGTCTCGCGCTCGCCCTCGTCGGCGTGCTCGTCGCGGCGGCGCCAACGCTGATCGCGCACCACGCCATCGCGGCCAAGTTCGACGAATCCAAGGCGGTCACGCTCAGCGGGATCGTGACCGACATCGACTGGAAGAATCCGCACGTCCACATCCTCATCAACGTGAAGACCGGCAACGACGTCATCAACTGGGCCATCGAGCTCGAAAGCCCGATCGCGCTGCAGCAGAGCGGATGGCCGAGCGATACGGTGCAGGTGGGCGACACGTTGACGGTGCAGGGGATCGCCGCACGCAACGGCAGCAAGCAGGCGTGGGCCCGGTCGGTCGTCATGAGCAAGACCGGCCGGCAGATCCTGATGGTTCGCAACACGATGCCCCCGGCGCCGCTGCAGCCTCGGCCGACGCCGCGGGGAGCCGATGGCAAGCCGCGCCTCGGCGCGGCACCGGGCGGAGTGCTGGGATACTGGGCGTACCCGAGCTCCACGGTGCTCGTGGAGAAGAACGCCAGCATCGGCATGGACGCGTCCGGCCTTCTGAAAAACGTGGCCGATGCCGACAAGGTCGCACCGATGCAGCCATGGGCACTGGCGCTCTACAAGGAACGGCAGCGGCGGTTCCTGCAGGACGACCCGACATATCTGAACTGCAAGCCGCCTGGCGGTCCGCGTCAGTTCCAGCAGCCCGAAGGCGTGCAATTCGTGGAAGATCCCGTCCGCCAGCGCATGTTCCTGCTGCTGGGCGGCGGCAACAGCAACTACCGCATCCTCTGGATGGACGGCCGCGGTCACAAGGGCCAGGTCGGCGGGGATGATGACAACCCTCTCTACTACGGGCGCGCCGTGGCACAATGGGAAGGCGATACGCTGGTCGTCGATACGAGGGGCTTCAACGAAGACTTCTGGTTTACCAATGGTGGCCTGCCCCACACGGAACAGCTTCGCCTCGTGGAGCGGTTCACCCGATCGGACTTCGATACCTTGCGGTACGAGGTGCAGATCGAGGACCTCGGCGCCTACACGCGGCCGTGGTCAACGGGCTGGACGATGCGCTGGGTTGCGGATCAGGAATTACCCAAGCATTTCTGTCAGGACAATAGGCCATAATAGGGGGGGTCTTGCATACAAGCGATAGCCAGTCTCTTGCATGCAGCCGCATCTAACGGAGGAAACGAGATGAAATCGTATTTGGTTGGCGGCGTGATCATGTTCGCGCTCGTGCTGGGTGCGGGACGTTCCTTTGCCCATCACTCCTTCACCGCAGAGTTCGACGGCAACAAGCCAATCACGCTCACCGGCATCGTCACGAAGGTCGAGTGGACCAATCCGCACGTGTGGTTCTACGTCAACGTCAAGGACGAGAAGAGCGGCGAGGTGACGAACTGGGGCGCCGAGATGGGACCGCCGCACGGTCTGCAGCGCCGCGGCTGGCGTCGTGACTCGCTCAAGATTGGCGACATGGTGACGGTCAAGGGCTCGCTTGCGAAGAACGGCAGCAAGCGTATGAACGCCAGCACGGTGACCATGGCCGGCACGGGTCTGCGCCCCGGCGAGACGCTCGATGCGGCCTCGAGTCAGGGCGGCAACAACCAGGACTAGCATTCGTGATTTCTGATCTGTGATTTTGTGTTGTGTTGGTGATTGGACGTTTCGTGATTTCGGGTCGAGCTACCGGATGAAATCAGCAATGGGCCGAAAACGCCGATAGTTCACAGATCGCAATTCGCAAATCAGGAATGAATCACCGATCACCAATCGCGAATCGCAGATGATCAGGACCATTGTTCGTTTGTTGATTGCTGCGGCGTTGTTCATCGCCTCCGTATGGACAGCGCCGCTGGTCGCTCAGGACCAGCCGGCCGCGAGCGGCCAGGGTGCAGGCCAGAATCAGGGCGGACGTGGTCGGGGCGCCGACGTGCAAGTCGGCGTTCCTGGCGGCGGTCGCGAGGGCGGCGGCCGACAAGGCCGCGGCCCGCAAACCCCGCCGGCGCCTGCCCCGCGTAACGAGAAAGGCCGCGTCGTGCTCGGCGGCGCCACGCCGAAAGACAAGGGCGTGTGGCTGCCGGTGTTCGGCATCCGCGATCCCATCTCCACCTACGAGAAGGTTCCGTTCCAGCCGTGGGCCAAGGCGCTCTACGACTATCGACAGGTCAACGAGCTCGAACCGCACACGCGCTGCAAGGCCTCGGGGACGGCGCGTCAGTTCCTGACACCCTACGGCGTGGAGTTCGTCGAGCTTCCTGAGCTGCAGCGCATCTACATCTTCGACATCGGCGGTCCTCACACCTATCGCACCATCTACATGGACGGCCGTTCGCATCCGGTCAAGGCCAACGACTCCTACTACGGTCATTCGATCGGCTGGTGGGAGGGCGACACGCTGGTGGTCGACACGACGGGCTTCAACGAAAGCTTCTGGCTCGATCGGCGTGGCCTGCCGCACACGGCGGCCATGCATACAATCGAGCGGTTCACGCGGACCAACGCGGCGACCGTCGACTACAAGATCACCGTCGACGATCCCGGCGCGTATACCGCACCGTGGGTCGGCGGTTTCAATCTGCGCTGGGAGACAGGGACCGAGCTCTTCGAATACGTCTGCCAGCAGGCGAACTACGCCACTGAACTGATGGTCGGCGAGTTCGACAAGGTGGATCGCACCAGCGACTTCATTCCCTGACCCCTCCAAATTGATACAATCGCGCGTTCCCGTTTGGAGGGTCACGCGTGATCATCGATTCCCACGGCCACGTCACCGCCCCGGATAGTCTCTACGTCTACAAGGCGCAGTTGACGTCGCACCGGGGCGCGCACGGACGGCAGGCCCACATCAACGATCAGGAGATTCGCGACGCGCTGCACAAGCCGGTGTTCGGCGGCAGCTCGCATCTGGACCAGTTGACGGAGGTCGGGACCGACCTGCAGCTCATCTCGCCACGGCCGTACCAGATGATGACGAGCGAGACCCCGCGGCTCGTCCAGTGGTTCACGGAGGAGACCAACACCGTCATCGCGAAGCAGGTCGAGCTGTACCCTGACCGCTTTCGCGGCGTGTGCGGGCTGCCGCTGACGCCGGGCGTCAGTCCGAAGGCCGTGCTGCCGTATCTCGAGAAGCTCGTGAAGGAGCAGGGCTTCGTCGGCTGTCTGCTCAATCCCGATCCCGGCGAATGCAGCGGCGTGGAGACGCCGCCGCTTGGCGATCGATTCTGGTATCCGCTGTACGAGAAGCTCGTCGAGCTCGACATCCCTGGTCACATTCATTCGGCCGGCTGCCGGTCCGAGCGTCTGACCTACTCGCTCCATTTCATCAACGAAGAGAACATCGCGGTCGTGTCGCTGCTCTCGTCCGACGTGTTCAAGGACTTCCCTGCGCTCAAGATCCTCGTGTCGCACGGCGGTGGCGCCATCCCGTATCAGTTCGCGCGGTTCGAGGCGAGCTCGCTTCGTCGCAAGGGCGCGACGCGGTTCTCCGACGCGATGCGGAACCTGTACTACGACACGGTGCTCTACTCGAAGGATGCGCTCGAGCTGCTCTTCAAGACCGTCGGCATCGACCGTTGTCTCTTTGGAACCGAGCGTCCCGGCGTCGGGACGGTGAAGGATCCGCGAACGGGTCGCTGGCTCGACGAGACCCGCTTCACCATCGAAGCGATCGACTGGCTGTCGGACGCGGACAAGAAGGCCATCTTCGAGGACAACGCCAGGAAGTTGTTCAACCTCAAGGTGGCGGAACAGGTGGCCGTATGAAGCGAACCCTTCGACTACGCTCAGGGCGCGCGCTGTTCGTGACGCTCGCGCTGCTGCTCGTCGCGGCCGCATGGCCCCGCGCGCAGGCGCTGCAGAAGATCGTCATCAACTATCCCACGCGAAGCGGCGCCTCCTGGCACCTCTACCTCGCGAAGGAAGGCGGCTACTACAACAAGTACGGCCTCGATGTCGACATCCAGTTCGGCGTGCATCCGACTGGCGTCGCGATGCTGACCAGCGGCCAGGCGGTGATGGTGAACCACTCGCTCGAGCAGGCGATGGTCGCGAGCGCGCGCGACGGATCGTTCGCGCTGATGGGCAGCACCTCCAATCGTGGGCTCTTCGCGCTCATCGCGCAGAAGACCTTCACGAATCCGAAGGAGCTGAAGGGGAAGCGCATGGCGATCGGCCAGATCGGCGATGCGCCGTACAACTACTCGGTTGCCCTGCTCGGCAAATACGGCATCGGTCCTCGCGACGTGCAATGGATCCCGGTTGGGACCGACGTCAGCGGACGCGCCGCCGCGCTGCAGACCAATCGCGCCGACGCGACGCTGCTGACCGCGCCGAACTGGTTCCGCCTGGAGGAAATGGGCTACAAGAACCTGGCGAACCTGCAGGACCACGACGTCTACGCCGCGACCGTCTACATGTTCAGCAAGAAGGCGGTCACCGACAACCCGAAGCTCGCCGAGCAGGTCACCAAGGCGCACGCCGAGGCGATCAAGCGCTTCTACGACGACAAACCGTTCGCGATCAAGGCGTATCAGGCATTCGACAAGCAGCCCGACGCGGACGTCGCGCGTATCTACGACCTGTACAAGAACGGCAATATCTTCGAGCGCGTCCCATATGTGCTGGATGCGGCAGTCAAGTCGATCATCAGCCAACAGAACGATCCGCGCCTTGCCGCCGATCTCAAGAGCTACGACTTCCACAAGGTGATCGACAACAGCGTCGTCGATCGGCTGGTCAAGGACGGGTTCTTCGAAAACCTGTTCGGCCCCGGGATCAAGGCCGAGGAACAGCGCAAGGCCAAGCTCGCGTTCCGGTGATCGAGATCGAGCGGTTAACGAAGCGCTATTACGTCGAACGTGATGGCCGCCAGGTGCTCGCGCTGTCGGAGGTGTCGCTCACGGTTCGCGACGGCGAGTTCATGGCGATTGTCGGGCCCAGCGGCTGCGGCAAAACCACGCTGCTGAACATCGTCGCCGGCCTCATCCCGTACGACCTCGGTTCGCTGAGCATCGACGGCACGCGCATCGTGGGCCCTGGCGTCGATCGCGCCGTCGTGTTCCAGCATTCCAGTCTGCTCCCGTGGCGGACGATCGCCGGGAACGTCCGCTATGGAATGGAGATGCAGAAGCGGTTCGACGCGTCGACGATGCGTGAACGGACCGAGTATTTTCTGAAGCTGGTGGGTCTCACCGGATTCGACAAGCACTATCCGTCCGAGTTGTCAGGCGGCATGCAGCAGCGCGTCAACCTGGCACGTGCGCTCGCCGCGGATCCCGCCGTCCTGCTGATGGACGAGCCGTTCGCCGCGCTCGATGCGCAGACGCGCGAGTTCATGCAGGCGGAGCTGCTGAAGATCTGGAGCCAGGCGCGCAAGACGGTGCTCTTCATCACGCATCAGATCAATGAAGCGGTCTATCTGGCCGATCGCGTGGCGGTCATGAGCGCGCGACCGGGTCACGTCAAGGGCATCTTCGACATTCCGTTCGAACGCCCGCGGCAGCTCAGTCTCAAGCGCGATCCGCGCTTCCTCCAGCTCGAGGACGCAATCTGGCAGCTGGTCGAAGAGACGCCAGAGCGCATCGGGATGGCGAGAACCGCGAGCTAGCGCGTGACCACGATCCAGAACGATCCCGTCCTGTCCGAGCGCCCGCGCCGCAGCTTCTACGAGCGGCACGAAGCGGTGATTCTCGGCGGAACGGCCGTTCTCGTGGCGATCGCGATCTGGCAGTGGGCCTGGTCCGCGGGCAAGATCTCTCCGCTGTTCTTCACGGGCCCGTCCGCCGTCGTCAAACGCTTCATCGAAGAGTGGACGATGGGCCGGCTGAAGGAAGACCTGGCGTACAGCGGAACCAACTTCGTGATTGGTGTCGGGGCGGCGATCCTCGCCGGCGTCGTTACCGGCGTGGTGATTGGCTGGTACAAGCGCCTGGCGATGATCTTCGAGCCGTTCCTGACCGCGCTCTACTCGACGCCGCGTGTCGCCCTGATCCCACTCATCCTCATCTGGTTCGGCATCGGGATCTGGTCGAAGGTGTTCATCGTGTTCATCAACGCGTTCTTCCCGGTGTTGATCAACACGATCGGCGGCGTCAGGTCGACCGATCGCGATCTCCTTCGGGCCGCCCGCGCGTACTGCGCGTCGGACTGGCAGATCTTCACGACCATCGTGCTGCCCGGCGCAGTGCCGTTCATTCTGACCGGCGTCCGTCAGGCAGTGGCACTCGGCCTGATCGGTGTCGTCGTCGGCGAGATGTTCGGCGGCAGCCAGGGAATCGGCTACATGGTCAACTACGGCGGTCAGACGTTTCAGACGGACACGGTCTTCATGGGCGTGGTGATCATCGCGTTCGCCGGCATCGTGCTGACGTGGCTGGCGGAGCGGATGGAACGACATTTTTCGAGGTGGAGACCGGAGAGATAGCAGGGCTACGGGCTTTGGCCTACGGGTGACGGGCCTGGCATCGGGTCCTTGATGAAGGCCCGAAGCCTGAAGCCTGAGGCCCGAAGCCTACACGGAGCACACATGGCAGAAATCGTTCTCGGAATCGGCTCTTCCCACGGACCGCTGCTGTCGACGCCGCCGGAACAGTGGGATCTGCGCGCCAAGGCGGATCGCGCGAACAAGAGCCATTGGTATCGCGGCAAGACGTACGACTTCGAGTCGCTGCTGAGCGCGCGCGCGCCCGGGTTTGCGTCGGAGATCGAACCCGAGAAGCGGCGCGAGCGGTTCATGCAGTGCCGCAGCGCGCTCGAGACGTTGGGCCGCAAGTTCAACGAGGTGGCTCCCGAGGCGGTCGTCATCATCGGCAACGATCAGCGCGAGTTCTTCAACGCCGGGTTGACGCCGGCGATCACCGTGTATCGCGGCGGCGCGATCCACAACGTGCAGCACCTGCACGAGGATCAGCCCGGGCTGAACATCGCCGAGCCGTCGAACTCACCCGAACAGGGTGCGACGTACCCCGGCGCGACCGCGCTCGCCGATCACATCCTGCGATCCCTTGGTGATGACAACTTCGACCTCGCGCAGTCGGACGACACGCCGAGCGGCGCACCGCGTGGCGGCATCCCGCACGCGTACGGCTTCTTCTACCACACGATTCTGCAGGACCAGACGCCGCCGAGCGTGCCGATCATCCTCAACGTGCACTTTCCGCACAACACGCCGAAGCTGCGCCGCTGTCTGGAACTGGGTCGCGCACTGCATCGGGCGATCGCGAGCTTCGACGGCTTCACACGCGTGGCGCTGATGGCCTCCGGCGGGCTCACGCATTTCGTGATCGACGAGGAGCTCGATCAGCAGATCATCACGGCGATGAAGGCCGGCGACGAGAATGCGCTGGCGAGCTTCCCCGAGAACTACTTCAAGGTGGGCACGGCGGAGATCAAGAACTGGTACCCCGTGATTGCGGCTGCGAACGGCGCGGGCCTGAAGTATCACCAGATCGATTACGTGCCGTGCTACCGCTCGGAGGCGGGCACCGGCAACGCCATGTGTTTTGCGTACTGGGAGTAGGAATCAGGAATCAGGAATCGGGAATCAGGATTCAGGGCTGGGCCAGGAATCAGGGCGTTATTGACGACGAGGAATCAGG
>Ga0111538_10009089_pt1 | contig 13291 bp, 7 predicted proteins | sample SoiMethybrSBSTD1_FD_79669 | JGI IMG/M metagenome (GOLD analysis project Ga0111538, IMG submission 79669) | Bulk soil microbial communities from a Populus tree surrounding site in Tennessee, USA - Soil MetaG P. TD hybrid SBSTD1 (version 2)... | ecosystem: Environmental > Terrestrial > Soil > Tree...
GGCGGCCCGGGATCCGGTGGCGGCAGCGGTCCGGGGTTATCGGTCGTCGACGAGCTCGTCGACGTGCTGGACGAAGCGCTGGCCGACGGGCCGGTGGAATCGGTCGTGCTCGTGGTGGAGGTCGGTCCGGGGGGCGGGCGCGTGTCGGGCACCTGTTCGCGGGGAGCGCGGGCCGGGTGTTGTCGACGGTGGTCGGGGGCGCGTCGGGGCCGCGCGGATCGCCGGGGACCGGTGGTGGTGTCGGCGTCGGGGGTGGCGACGGCGCCGGGTCGGTGGGGCCAGGCGCCGCTGGTGGGCTGCCCGCGCCCGGCTCGGCCGGGCTGGCCGGCTCATTCGCGTCGGGGCGGTGGGGGGCGTTGATCACGTCCTCGGACGGATCGTCCGGGTTGTACTTGGCGACCGGGGTAACCGTGCCGTCCAGCTGGATCACGCCCGCCTTGTCGCTGGCGGGATCGTTGTAGAAGACGATGCCGTCGTGATCGAAGAGCTCGAAGTGGCCGCCGGCGATGGCCTCGGGCGTCTCGACCACGCGGCCCTCCGCGACGTCGACGACCGCCACGGTGCCCGTGGTGAAGTTGGGCACGAACACCCGGCCCTGAGACTCCAACGGGTCACCCAGGTCGTTGCCTCCCGGGAACACGGAGATGGCGACCTCCTTGCAGGCCCCCGAGTCGAGGTCACTGACCCGAAGCACGCCCTGGTCACCGGAGACCGAGTACACCCGCCGCCGGGCGGCTGATCCGCCGAAGTGGACCGTGGCGTCGCCGGGGGCGATGTCCAGGCACACCACGCGACCGGAGCCGCCGGTGTCGGTGAGGCGCCACACGGTGCGCGTGCCCGGGTCCACCACCACCGGGGAGCCACCCGCCGCCACCAGGACGGCTCCCTCGGGATGGGCGACGGCCGCGGCCCGGTCGTGCCGCTCGGCCCCGTCGAACCAGGCCAGGTCGCCACTGGACGAGCCGAGCAGCCACAACCGGCCGTCGTTGTCGACCATGCTCGATGCCACCGGTTCGGCCAGCGACTGGACGCGCCCTTCCCGATGAGCGGTGTCGCGGGGATTGGCGATGGCGACCTGACCCCGCGCCTCGTCCAAGACGTACACGGCACTGCCGGTGGCGCGGGCCGATACGTGGCCGGAAGCGCGGTCCAGCACCTGGACCGGCGGGGATGGCACGACGGTGCGAGGGTCGACGCGCACCACTGCACCCGTGTCGCCGTTGACGGCGTAGCCGACAGCGCCGTACTGGGTGGTGACCAACGACGCCGACGCAGCCCCGATGTCGACCCGGGCCTCCACCTCGCCCGAGTCGCCGTCGATCAGCGTCATGAGCCCCACCGACGAGCCCACCCAGGCACTGCCCGACCGCAGGTCGACCCGGGCGGGCGGCGTGCCCTCGCCCGCCCGCGCCACCGAGGCCACGCCGACGGACGCCACCAGGGCGATACCCGCGGCCGCGAGGCGCCGGGCCGACGATCCGGTCATCCGTCTGCGCCGGCTCTCGGTCATCGGGCCTCAGAAGGGCGACTCGAACACGGTCACCCACGACGACCAGCCGACCGCGCCCTGGCTGTCCATCGAGGACGCCCGCACCCGCCCGGAGAAGTTCTCGGCGTGGCCGTCGGAGCAGTCGCTCCAGATGCTGTACTCGGCGCTGGCACTTCCGCCTCCCTGGCTGTCGATGAAGCGGTTGAAGTCCACCCGGCGCAGCAGGACGCCGTTGACGTCGACGCAGTCGTAGCTCACGTCGAGGTACAGGCTGACCTCACGCACCGACGTCTCGGCGTCCGTGGCGTCGGCCGACATGCTGACCACCGGATACACCAGCTCAGCGAGCGTCACCCGGACGCTGGGTGGCGTGTTCGGCGGTGGCGTGGGGGTTGGAGTCGGTGTGGGCGTCGGCGTCGGAGTGGGTGTCGGCGTCGGAGTGGGGGTCGGCGTCGGTGTAGGTGTCGGTGTGGGCGTTGGCGACGGGCTCGGGGTCGGGCTCGGCGCGGGTGTGGTCGGGGTCGTGTCGGGAGGCGCCGCGGTGCTGGGTGTGGTGGGAGGCGGTGTAGGAGGTGGGTGCTCGTCGGGGCGCGCCGGTCGGGTGTCCACCGGCTGGGGCGGAGGGGTGGTGGGCGGAGGCGGGGGCCCCGACGTGTCGGTCGTGTCCGGCAACGCCGGGGCGTCGGGCGCCGGGGCCGGCTCCGGCTCGTCGGCGGGCGGTCGGTTGTCGACGCCTTCGGACGGGTCGGCCGGGTTGTACTTGGCCACCTCGGTGACCGTGCCGTCGAGATGGATGACACCGGCCTGCTCGCTGTCGGGATCGTTGTAGAACACGATGCCGTCCTCGTCGAACAGCTCGAACTCGCCCTCCGCCACCGGCTCCGGGGTCACCACCACGTCGCCGTCCTCCACGTCGACCACGGCCACCGTGCCGTCCGTGTAGTTGGGCACGAACACCCGACCCTGGGACTCGAGGGGCTCTCCCAGGTCGCTGCCGCCGGGGAAGACCGGCACGGCCACGTCCTTGCAGGCGCCCGAGCTCAGGTCGCTGACCCGGAGCACGCCCTGCCGGCCAGAGATGACGTAGACCCACGGGTGCTCCTGAGCGCCGCCGAAGCGAGCGGTGTCGTCGCCCGGGGCGACGTCGAGGCACACCTCTCGGCCCAACCGGCCGTCGCGGTCGAGGCGATGCACCGTGCGACCGCGGGGGTCGACCACCACGGGCGAGCCGCCCGCCAGCACCAGCACTGCGCCCTCGGGGCGCTGCAGGAGACCGGGGCGGTCCTGCCGCCGGTCGCCGTCGAACCATGCGAGGTCGCCGCTGGATGCTCCGAGCAGCCACAGGCGGCCCTCGTCGTCGACGACGCTGGACGCCACCGGCTCGGCCAGCGACTGGCCCTCGGCGCCGAGGCGGGACATGTCGTCGGGATCGGCGACGGCCACGCGGCCCTGCTGCTCGTCGAGGATGTACACGGCGCGGCGACCGGCGTACGCCGACACCTGCCCCGAAGGCCTCTCCAGGATCCTCACCGGGGACGAGACGACGAACGTGCGGGGATCGACCCGCACCACCGAGCCCTTGGTGCCGTCGACCGCATAGCCAACCGTGCCGTGCTGGGTGGACACCAGGGCGGGGGACTCGTCGCCCACGTCGACGCGCGCGACCACCTCGCCGGAGTCGCCGTCGATGAGGGTCATGAGGCCCACGCTGGAGCCGACCCACGCGCCGCCCGACCGCAGGTCCACCCGGGCCGCGGGCGATCCCTCCCCCGCCGCGGCCACCGCCACCACCGCGAGCGATGCGGCCACGGTGGTGACGACCGCGGCCACACGCCTGAGGGTTCGGTTCGTCGGTCGTCGACTACTCGGGCGCATCGATCACCTCGGGGGGCCGGCTGAGGCCGGGCGTCCCGGCCAGGTGCGGGGCGGGGGCGGGCGGCGGTCCCGAGGCGGGCACCCAGGGGCCGGGTGCCACACGCCCAGGGATGCGCTGCGGCGAGGGGTTAGGTCGCCGCCGCCGCCCGCCTGCCGCGATCAGGGCATCGTGTGCCGCGCTCATCGTCGCCGCCACCGGCGCACGAGGGGACGGGGGTCGATGCGCGAAGTGACGCGCCGGCGGATCCCGCCCACCGCGTCCAGCTCGGCGCGTGCCTGGCGCTCGAGCTCCCAGGCCTGGCGGGCAGCGTCCTCAGGCGGCTCGGTGGGGGCGTATACAGCGACCGCCACCAGCATCGCCAAGGGGCGGACAGACGTGACCGATCCGTTGAACCTGGCGGTCGTGTGCGCCGCCACCTCGACCGATGTGTCGGAGGCGCGGACGTCCACACCGTGCTCGGTGAGCCGGTCCAGCGTCTCCTGCCACGCCCCCACCACCCGGTCGGCCGCCCCGCCGCCGGTGCGGCGCCGCCAGCGCCGGTTGGACTTCACCACCACCGAGACGATCGGCAACGCCGCGAGGGCCAGCAACAACACGAGGCCGCCCACGGCCGCGCCCTCGCGCAGCCTGGTCCCCGCGCCTGTCGAGTTGCGGGCGTCCGGGACGACCACCCGCGGCTCGACCGGCTCGTCGACCTGATCGCCCTCAGGCCCCTCGGTCTCGTCCGGCGCGTCGGACACGTCGTCGGCCGGGTCGTGCGCCGCGCCGATCTGCGTCAGGTCGGTGGGCTCGACCGCCACCCAGCCCCGGCCCACCAGGTTCACCTCGGGCCAGGCGTGGGCCTGGGCCTCCGTGATCACGTAGCTGCCGTCCGCCTCGGGCTGGGGCAGCAGGTAGCCGACCGCCACCCGGGTGGCGAAGCCACGCTCGCGGGCCAGCAGCGCGAACGCGGAGGCGAACTGCTCCGCGTATCCCTCCTGGTCCCGGGGCTCGCCGGTCAGCATGCGCAACAACGCGCCGTACGAATGCCCGGGAGGAGCGTCGGGCGAGTCGTCGTAGCGCACCTGGAGCAACTGGTCCCGCAGCGCCAGCAGCTCGGCGGGGTGCGAGTCGGCCAGGTCGGCCCACAGCAGTGCCAGGTTCTCCAGCTGCGGCGGGACATCTGGCGGCAGTGTGCGGTAGGGGTCGAGGACAGGGGTTGCCGCCGCCCGGAGGCCGGGCAGGTCGTCCGCGTCCGACACCATGCTGAGCGCGCCGACCTCGCTCACCACGTCATAGCTGGTCGCCCGCGGCGAAGACGACGTGCGCACGAGCGTGCCGGACGCGGGGTCGAAGCCGACCTGCTCGCCGCCGGCGTCGACCGACACCGGCCGGCCGATCACGGGCAGGAAGGGCCCGTCCAGGCCGGAAAGCGTGACCCGCTCGTGCACGATGTACACCGGCTGGGGATCGCCGACCAGGAGCGGGTCTGCCGGCAGCTCGTCCCCCGCCAACCGGTACTCGCCCGTCGCCGTCCAGTGGGCGCCGTCGTAGGCGTCGAGCGCCGCCACGCGGATGCGGTCCACGCCGTCGGGGAGGCCGTCGACGTCGAGCGTGAACATCTCGTCCGGGGACGGGGCGCTCAGCTGCGACTTGAGCTCGACGAGGGGGCTGAGCGCATCGTCGATGTCGAGGCGCTCGTCGCGGAAATCGCGCGGGTCGAACCGGTCGCCCTCACCCAACGAGAGCCCTGCGGCGGCCAGCGGACCGGCGAGAGCGAGCGCCACGACCACCGGCACCCCGAAGGCGAGCTGCCCGGCGCCGAGCCGGCGCTGCCCCCCGGCGGGCGAGCCCACGTCGTCGTCCACGTCGCCGGGCAGGGGCGACTGTCCCAGCTCGACGGGCTCGTCGCCGGCTTCGCGGTCGCCCGCGGCTTCCCGGACACGTTCCACCCCCGCAGCCGCCAGCCGGCCGGCGCGCACGAACACGAGCAGGAGCGCCGCCGCCAGCACCGCCGCCGTCACGCCCAAGTGGGCACGACCTCCCGCCGCCACCAGGCCCAGGCCTACCGTGAAGCTGACCGTGGCGGGCGCCAGCGGCAGCAACGGCGATGCTGTCCGCATCGCCAGCACGGCACCGAGCGCGCTCGCGGCCCAGGTGAGGGCCACCGGGGTGATCAGCAGGTCGCCCCGGGCATCGGCCGGCAGCCCGACCGACAGCATCTGGGCCCAACCGTCGACCACCCCATGGCCGAGCGCTGACCACGCCGCGGGGCCCGGTAGACCGCCACTGGTCTTGGCCCAGTACACGACCAGCACCGCGTACAGCGGCAGGCCGACGGCGGCGAGCACTCCGGCCCGGGAGGGCGACCACCCCCACCGATCCGCGACGAGCGCCAGCAGCGCCGGAACGGCAGCCGCACCGAGCACGGCCGGCGCGAACCGCCAACCCGAGTAGAAACCCGTGTAGACCAGTCCGCTCAGCCCGGCGACGAGTCCGCACAGGAGGATCTCGACCCCCAAGCCCCGCCGGCCCTGGCGGACGGCGGGGGCATCGAGGGTCATCGTCCCGCCCGCGCGTTCCATGTCACCGCGAACTGGTCGCTGGTCCGGCAGTTCACGACGTACGCCCCGGAGACGGCAGGTGGTGGGCGGTCGTAGAGCTCGCCCACCATCACGAGGCTGACCATGTCGAAGCGGTCCCGCACAGCCGAGATGCTCGCCACCTGCTCCGCCTGCGCCTGCCCGGTCACCACGCCCAGCGACACCCCCGCCTCGTCGGGGACCATGCGGGCCAGCTCCACGAGGCCGGGGTCGTCCTCCGAACGCTGGATGCCGGCCAGGAGGTCCAGGACGACCGCCCGCCCGTCACCCGATCGGTCGGCCGCGGTGACCGCCCCGCCGGTCGTGCGGAACGACAGCGGGTAGCCGCCCTCGCAGGCGGCGACGCACAACGAGGCGGCGACCCGCACGGCATCCTCGAACGACTCCTCGCTGTAGGGGGCCGCGCTGGTGTCGAGCACCACCATCAGGCGGGGCTCGTTGGGGACGACGTTGTGCCGCACCATCAGCGTTCCCATCCGGGCCGTGGACCGCCAGTGGATGAGCCGCAGGTCGTCGCCCGGCACGTACTCGCGCAGGCTGTGGAAGGCGATACCGCCCTGGGGGGACGTGCTGGTAGTGGGTCCGTCCATGTCCCGGGCGCGGCCGGTGGGCACAGGATCGACCACATGGACGCGCGGGTGGACCGCCAGGGTCGAGTGCGAGGCGTGGTCCTGGGCGAGCATCACCAGGCGCAACGGATCTGAGCGCGCCATGGTGAGCGGGCCCACCTGGTAGACGCCACGGCGATCGGTGGGCAGCGCGTAACGGGTCACGTAGGAGGCCCCGGGCGCCAAGCTGGGCAGCGGCACCGCAACTTTCCGCGCGCCGACGGTCTCCACCGCCAGCAACGGTGGGCTGCGACGGGCCGCCGCGTTGGTCAGGGTGAGGATGCCGCGGGCCGGCTCACCTTCCGCGACGCGGGCGGGCGCGACCTCGCGCGTGGCCACCATGTCGGGGCGGAGCAGCATCCACCACAGCCCCGTGAGCAGCGCCAGCACGCACGCCAGGCCCACCGCGACCAGCTCGGGATAGTGGGCCAGGGAGCCGGCGAGCAGGAACAGCACGGCAGCCGCGGCAACGACCTTCCCCGACGTGGTGAGCACCTGCCGATGGTGCGCGGGTGCGATCGGCCGAGTCCCCAGGGGAATTCCCAGGATCCGTGCGGGGTCTGTGCGTGAACGGCACGTGGCGTGCCCTAACATCATGGGCGGGAAGGGCTGAAGAGTCCGGGAGCAGGGATGCCCGACCACGGCGGAAATTCGCGCAGCGTGCCCTTGGGCCGCGACGCAGAACTGCGGGTTCTGCGCCGCCTCCTCGACGACGCCGGCGCGGGGCATGCCTCGGCGTTGGTGCTCGGCGGCGAGGCCGGCCAGGGCAAGACCTCCCTCGTCGAGTGGGTGACGGCCGCCGCCCTCGAGCGCGGCTTCAACGTGCTGGCCGCTACCGGTGTGGAGTTCGAGAGCGAGCTCGCGTTCAGCGGTCTCACCGCCTTGCTTCGCCCATTGCTCGATCACATCGAGGAACTGACCGACCTCCAGGCGCAGGCGCTGCAGGGCGCGCTCGGCCTCGCCCCCTCCGACGGGCCCGCACTCACGGTGTACGGGGCCACCCTGTCGCTGCTCTCGCAGGCGGCGCTGGTCGACCCGGTGGTGGTCGTGGTGGACGACGCCCAGTGGATCGACCGGGCCAGCCTGGAAGCGCTGGTGTTCGCGGCCCACCGCTGTGACGCCGACCGGGTGGGCTTCGTGTTCGCCCACCGCACGGGCACGCAGTGCCTGCTCGACCAGACCCGCTTCACCCGCCTGGAGTTGCCGGGCCTGAGCGAGGGCGCGGCCACCGAGCTGGTGGGGCGCCTGGGCGTGGTGCCCGTCGTGGCCCAACGCTGCTGGCGGCTCACGCATGGCAACCCGCTGGCGCTGATCGAGGGCATCCGGGGCCTGTCGCCGGCGCAGCGGGCGGGCGAGGCGCCGCTGCCCACCGTGTTGCCGGTGGACGACCGGCTGCTGGACGACTTCCGCATGAAGCTGGCCGTGCTGGGGCCCGCGTCCCTCCGGGCTCTCGGGGTCGCCGCGCTGGCCTCGGAAGGCGACCTCGACATCATCGGCTCGGCGCTGGCCGACCTCGGCGGGTCCCTTGACGACCTGGAGCCCGCCGAGACCCATCAGGTGGTGACGATGGGGCAGGGCCGGGTGGAGTGGCGCCACCCGCTGCTGCGGTGCGCGGCCCACCAGGTGCTCGACGCCGTTGAGCGCCGGGACATCCACCAGGCTCTGGCCCGCGCCACCGCCGCCGCCGGCCAGGACGACCGGGCCGTCTGGCACCTGTCCCAGAGCGTGGCCGGGCCGGATGCCGACGTGGCCGAGCGGCTCGCCGACGCCGCGGCCGTGGCCTACCGGCGGGGAGCGGTCGTCGCTGCGGCCGAGGCGTACGAGCAGGCCGCGCGCCTGGCCCCGGCCGGGCGCTATCGGGACAGCTATGTGCTCGGTGCGGCCGACGTGCGCTGGGCCATGGGCGACTTCGAACGAGCGACCGCCATGCTGCGCCCGGCCATCGAGCGGGCCGACGATCCGGTGACCCGGGGGCGGATGGCCGTGATCCTGGGGCAGGCCGAGACGTGGCTCTCGGGCGCACCGGCCGCCATCGAGCTGTTCGAGACCCATGCCCGGGCCACGCAGGACACTGCACCCGAGCTCTCCGCCGTGCTCATGCTGCACGCCACCATGGCCCGGCTCATGACGCTGGACATGGTGGGCAGCCTGGAGGCCGCGGGGCGGGCCGCCTCGACCGCCGAGCAGGCCACGGAGCCGCACGTGTTGTTCGGGGCGTACGCGGTGCGGGCGCTGGCGGGGTTCTTCGCCGGTGGGGGGCCGGCCTCCGAGGTAGCCATAGAGCCCATCGGCCAGGTGGCCGCGGCCAACCTCGACGACAAGGACGACCAGGGCGTCGCCACCATCGTCCAGCTCTGCGCCTACGCGTACATGGCGTGCGGTGACGTCGACCGGGCACTCGACCTGATGTCGATGGTCATCGAGCACAGCGACGCCAGCGGCATGCTGGGTCGCTCGGTGGTGGCCCGGATGGTGCGGGCCGAGGCGCTGTGGCGGCGGGGCCGCTGGGCGGAGAGCCTGGCGCAGCTCAGCCACCTGCGGTCGCTGCTGCAGTCGACCAACAACCACCCGGTGTCGCGGGCCTTCACCTCCGCCGTGCTGACCCGGCTGGAGGCGGGCTTGGGCCACGACGAGGCCTGCCGCCGCTACGCGGCCGAGACCTTGGAGGCCTCGATGCCGCTGGGGATCCACCACCTGACCGCCTGGGCGCACAGCGGGCTGGGCCTGCTGGACCTCGGGGCGGGCCGGCACGCGGACGCGGCCGCCCACTTCGACCAGGTCGCCGCACTGGCGGCGCAGATCGGCGAGCCGGGGTTCCTGTGGTGGCACGGCGACGCCATCGAGGCGTACGTGGGGTGTGGGCGCACCGCGGACGCCCAGGACCTGCTGGACCGGCTGAACGGCATCGTGGCGACCACCCAGCGACCATGGGCCCGGGCGGTGGAGGAGCGCTGCGCCGCGCTGCTGGCGCTCACGGTGGACAGCGGCGTGGGCGGCAGTCCACGGGAAGCGCGCGCCCCGGAGGATGCCGACGAGGCCCCGCTGGGCGATCCGTGCGATCGCCTGGCCCGCGCCCTGGATGGCTTTGCCGAGCTGGACGCCCCGTTCGAGGAGGCCCGCACGCTCCTCGCCTCCGGCGAGCGGCGCATCGCAGCCGGGGACCGGCGCGGCGGTGCCACCGATGTGGCCCGCGCCCGCACGATCTTCGACCGCCTTGGAGCCCGGGCGTGGAGCGAGCGCGCCTCGCAGCTGCGGGGCGAGGCCAGCCGTCGCTGGGCTTCGCTCGACGCCCGCCTGACGCCCGCCGAGCTGCGAGTGGCCATGGTGGTCGGCCATGGCGCCTCCAACCGGGACGCGGCCGAGCAGCTGTTCATCAGCGTGAAGACGGTCGACTACCACCTGCAGGCCATCTACCGGAAGCTGGGCCTGCGCAGCCGGGCCCAGCTGGTGGCCATCGTCGCCGGCGAGCAGGCCAACCACATGACCTTCCGGAGCTGAGGTCATCCGGAGACCTCCCGCGGCACCTGCTCCACGGCGACGTCCAGGTGGTCGCCCGCGCTGCGCTGGACGGACACCCGCAGCCCGCCGCCCTGGATGACGGTGCCCGCCGCCGGTGTCATCACCCCGGAGGCTCCCGGGGTGGCCAGTGCCGAGGACCGGGGCACCAGCACGGCGAGGTCGGGCCAGCGCCGGAGCAGAGTCGCCGCAACGCCGGCCGCGGCGCGGGAGTCGGTGCGCACCACCGCCACGTCGAGGGCATCGATCCGGCGCGTGCGTAACCCCGACAGGATGACGTCGTCGCGGGCCCGGCCGTCGAGCGCCACCACCGCATCGCCTCCCGCCTGCCACAGGGTGGCGCCCACGCCCAACGGCTGGGCGCTCGCTCCCGACGGGCCGCCCGGCGCGGGCATCACCGCCATCACCGCCAGCGTGGCCGCGGGGCCGGCGCCGCCGAGCAGCAGCTGCCAGCGCCGGCGGCGACTGGGAGCGAACGAGGGTGGCAGCGGCGCCAGCACGGCGTCGAGGCGGCGCGCCCGGGCGCGGAGGACCGCGATGGAGACCGCCAGGGCGCCCAGGACCAGTAGCTCGCGGGCGCCCAGTGCGCCGAGTGGCCAGGCCGCGGCGGATCGGGCCACGCCGTCGACCCAGCCGAGCAGGAGGCGAGTGGGCAGGTGGATCGCCGCCGCGACCGTGCCTCCGGACACCCCGGCCACGAGCCCGGCGGTCAGGCCCCAGACCATGATGGGGCCGGCAGCCGGGACGGCCAGAAGGTTGGCCGGGATGGCCGCCACCGGCACCGGGCCGAACACAGCCACCAGCAATGGGGCGACGGCTGCTTGCGCTGCGAGCGTGACCGACAGCGGGGCCGCCAGCCAGCGGGGCCCCGGCAGCAGCCCGGCGAGCGGGGCGGCCCCGACCACGATGCCCGCCGCGCCCGCGACCGAGAGCTGGAAACCGAGGGATGTCACCAGCAGCGGATCGACCAGCACGACGGCGGCCACCCCGAGGGCCAGCGCCCTCAACGTGGACGCCGGGCGCCCGAGCGCGGTGCCGACCGCCGCCACCGACGCCATCGCCGTCGCCCGCAAAACGGACGGCTCGGCCCGCGTGAGCAGCGCGAACCCGGCGAGCACCGCCAACGTCATCGCCAGCCGAGGTCCGAAACGCAGCCGGGACAGCAGCGGAGCCGCGATCACCAACGCAAAGGCGACGTTCTGCCCGGACACGGCCAGCAGATGACTCAGGCCCGCGGCCCGGAACGCGTCGGTCATGTCGGGCGGCTGGGCCCGATCGTCGCCGAGCGTGATCCCGGCGAGGAGGCTGCGTTGGCGGGCAGGCAGCGATGCGGCGCCGGCCGCCAGCGTGCGGCGCAGCCCGTTGGCGAGCCGGCTCACGGGATCGCCGGTGCGCCAGCCGACGACCGCGTCGACCTCCAGCCGCCCCACGAGGTGGCGGTAGGGAGCCCGCCGCTCTGACGTGCCCGGCGGGCGTACGTTGGCGACCAGCGTGACCCTCTCCCCCGCCAGCCGATCGTCGAGGGTGGCGGCGGCCGCTCCCCGGGCCCGGGCCGACAGCCGCCGCCCGTGGAGCCGGACGTCGGCCGAGGTGCCCCCGTGGCCGTCCGGCACCGGATCGCCGACCAGGGTCACCTCCGCGGTGAGCGGCCCGGTGGCGAGCGGGGCCGCCAATCCGTCCAGGGAACGGTGGGCCAGTCCCACGGCTGCCAGGGCGGCGGCCAGGACCAGCAGCTCCGGCCGGAACCAGCCGGCGCGGTAGAGGAGCCACGCCAGCACTACGACACCGGCCGGGGCAAGCAGGGGAACCCGTCCGACATGGCCGTCGACGGCTGCCAGGGCGGCGGCGAAGGTGGCGATGGCGAGCACGACGGCCCAGCGATCGGACATCGCTCACACCGTGACCCGGTCGCGCAGCTGCTCGAGCTTGGCGTCGCCGATGCCGCGCACGTCGAGGAGGTCTTCGACCGAGGTGAACGGGCCGTTGCGCTCGCGGTGATCGATGATGGCCTCGGCGGTGGTGGGGCCGACGCCCGGGAGCTCCTCCAGCTCGGTGGCGGACGCGGTGTTGAGGTCGACCAGCGGGGCGGGGTCGGCGGGGCCGGTGGCGGCCGTACCGCCGGCGGGGGCCGGCAGCGGTGGTGTCTCTCCCACGCGGGCCACGTACACCTGCTGCCCGTCGACCAGCAGCGCGGCGAGGTTCAGCCGGGCCCCGTCGGCCTCGGGCGCCAGGCCCCCGGCGGCGGCGACCGCGTCGACCACCCGAGCGCCCACTTCCAGGTGGTGGACGCCCGGTGTGACGACCGCTCCGGCCACGTCGACCACCACCTCCTCCGCTTCGGGCTCCGTAGGTCTCACGGTGGCCACCGCGTCGGCGGGCAGCTCGGTGCTGCCCGGCGAGGCTTGCGCGAACGGGATCTGCATGTCGGGCGGAGGGGCCGGAGGTGCCAGCACCCGCCAGACGATGACCACGGCCAGGCCCAGGGCGGCCCCGCCGGCGACGAGCCGGGCCGGGGTGAGGTTCCAGAAGGCGAACATGGTGGCCAGCTGGTCCCGCCAGCCCTGCGGGGGCGGTGCGGGACGAGGCGGCTCGGGGGACAGGGGTGTGGGATCGGACATCGCCGTCCTTCGGGGCAGGCGCGAGGGCGCGCACGAGCGACAGGGGAGGCCGCGCGAGCGGCGATCGGGGGCACCGGCCGTAGGAGGACCGTGTGCGGCCTGCGCTCGCCCACGACTGGGGCGGCGGTGGCGATATCCGGGCCCGGAGGTCCGGCGGGAGGCACCCTAGCCCATACGAACAGATGTGCGCGCGCGGCCCGGCATCATGGTGCGGTGGATCCTGCGGCCGTGCACGCCATCGCCAACGCCCTTGCGTGGTTCGAGGTCAACAGCGGCTGGGCCCCGCCCGACCCCGACACGCTGGCCGAGTGGGTCGGCGACGGCGTGTGCCGGTGCCCGGACGACTGCCTCGTGGCGCCCGAGGCCTGGTGCGAGCACGGCCTGGCGTCGTGGTGGCTGATCCTCGGCGCCGTCGACGACTGAGGGCGAGCGGCGCCCGGTCCCCCCGGTGCGCCAACGACGGTCGGACAGGGGTGGACGCCGCGACTAGGGCCGACGGCGCCAGCCAACGCACGGATCGGTACAGGCCGGTGGGAGCCTCGACGCCCTCGACGTGTGAAGACGAGCGCGGGGATGATGACAGGCGCGTGGAAGCCTCGCCC
>Ga0111538_10009094_pt1 | contig 13287 bp, 13 predicted proteins | sample SoiMethybrSBSTD1_FD_79669 | JGI IMG/M metagenome (GOLD analysis project Ga0111538, IMG submission 79669) | Bulk soil microbial communities from a Populus tree surrounding site in Tennessee, USA - Soil MetaG P. TD hybrid SBSTD1 (version 2)... | ecosystem: Environmental > Terrestrial > Soil >...
CCGCTCCTCCCGTGCCATCCAGGTTCACGACCCGGACGGAGCCACCCTCGTTTGTCCAGTAAAGCTTGCCGCCGGCTGCGTCGACCGCTCCTGCGCCGACGGGCAGCAGCGCGAGCACCGCAACGACAAGGAGAGCCGTCAGCCAGACGCCGCGAACGCCGCGACGGGCCGCTTTCGCAGATGAAAGTCGAACGTGCCGCATGTGAAAACCCTCCCCGATCCCCGAATGAACTGGACGTCCGTTCATTCATAGAAGGTCGCCACGGCGTTTCTCAAGGTCTCCGAGACCCATTTAGGCCGTAGGAGCGGCCTACTGTTCAGACTCATACGTCCCGTCCGTTGACTGGTCCGCCCAGTTCGGCCAGACTCGGAGCATCGAACGCGCTGCCGCCGACGAGGCCCAGTCGCCGGAACCGGAGCCCGCGCAACCGACACAGGCCGTGGCGCAGGCAGCCGCCGGCTTCGAAGGCGCGCTCTCCCGCGAGCCGAGCGGGCCGGCAAGGCTCGCCGGCCTGTCGGCGAGCAGCCTTCTGGCGCTTCAGCGCTCAGTCGGCAATCGCGAGTTGAGCAGGTTGATCGAGCACGGGCGAACGCCGTCCTCCAGCGAGGAGGCGACGGGGCCGGACACCCACTCTGGGCCTCGGCGGGGGCCGCGCGTCTTTCTAGCGCGCATGCGCGCCTTCGCTCCCACCGCCGCTCGGAGCCTGCTGCGGATCAGTCGAGGCCCCTGGTCACTGCAGAGAACCTACTCCCGCTCTTCGGCGGCCGCCTATGCGAAGAAGTGGGCGATGAGCGACAACCCGGCCTACGGCCGCATCGAGCCCAACGACTGCACGAACTTCGTCTCGCAGGCGCTGCTGGAGGGCGGCTGGACGATGGTCGGCGGGTCGGTGTGGGATCGCAAGAAGGACACCGTCTGGTGGTTCGGCAAGTCCGTGTGGACGAAGGGGAGCTACTCCTGGGGCGGAGCACAGAATCTCTACGACTTCATGAGGAAGAGCGGCCGCGGGACGGTCGCGGCCACCCCGATGGACCTGGAGGTCGGCGACATCCTCCAGATGGACATGGGCCCGGGGCACTACCACGCCGGCAGAATCGGGCACTCGATGGTCGTGACGGACAAGAAAGACGGCGACCTGTTCCTGAGCTACCACGAGCCTCACAAGCTGGACGAGCCGTTCTCCTCCATCTCCTCCCGGTACCCGACCGCCACCTGGTATCCGTGGAAGCCGAGCTGATCCGGGCCCGTGCGAGTCTCCCGTAGTCCGATCACGCGGGTCGCGAGGCTCGGCGGCGAAGGCCAAGGCACGGAGCTCCGCTTGCCGCGCTGGAGCCTGCGCCTGGGCCGAACCCCTGCCACCGAGCGCTACCTGTTCCTCGGCTACCCCGACTTCCGGCGAACTCGACCGCCGTGGCGCTATGTCGAGCGCATGGGCGCGTTCCACAGGCTCGAGGCCGACGGTGTCAGGGTGACGATCGTCGCCCACAAGCGCGGGCTGCTGACCGAGGCGTCGCTCGTCGTCGAACAGGTTCCGACGAGCTGAGCCTCGATCGGCGCAGTCTCTACTCGGCCTTTCGCTTCGCCGTCTGGTGGCGTGCGCCCCAGGCCTTGTACTGAGCCTTGCCGTCGTTGTCGTCGAAGTGCATCACGTCGCCGCACGACCCGGCGAAGTCCACGGCGCCCCAGCGGAGCTTCATCGAGCGCAGCGCCATGACGACCTCCTCGCCGAGGGAGAGGAAGCCGAGCGTCGGGTTCCGGTGCGGCCCGGCGCCGCTGCCGGCGAACGGGAAGTCGCCCGAGGTGCCCGCGACCGCAGTCCTGCCGAGCAGCATGTCGTAGTCCTTCTTGATCTGCCCGTGATCGAGCTTGGCGAGCTGATCGGTCGAGAACGTTCGAGCCGTGAGCGTGCGCTTTCGCTTGACCGGAGCGGCGAACTTGCCGCTGTCCGTGAGCTCCTCCTGAGTGAGGACGGAGAAGTACGCGGCCATCGCGTCGCTCTCCTCGGCCAGCTCGGTCCAGGAGGCCGCCGCGAGCTTCGTCACGGACTTGGCCCTGTTGCGCGTGAGGACCGAGGCGCGGCCGAGCAGGGCCTGTGCGATCCGTTCGTAGATCGGCTCCGTGAGCTCGTCGATCCCGACGTCCAGCTCCTCGTTGACCACGTACGGGTTCGCCGCGGAGTCGATGTCGACGGCGAGCCCCCACGCGTGGTTGCCGGGCCTGTTGTCCTGGCCTCCCATGCCCGACACACCGAACGCATCCTTGGCCTTGCCGTGGGCCTCGAGGAGCTTCGACGCCTTCTCGGAAGCCGCAACGAGCTTCGCGGCGAAGAGCGGGTGAACCGGATGGTCGTCGGCGATCGTGACCCCGAAGGCTTTCACGCCGCCGACGAGCATGTTGCGCACGTAGTCCTCGTAGTCGGCGGCACCGAACTCGCGCGCGGTCTGATCCCGCGTGTCGAGCCAGTCCGCCCATTTCTTCTTCTTGCGCTTCTCCTTCTCGACGGCCTCGCTGAAGGTCGTCGTGCCCTTGGTCGCGCCGTGGACAGCGAACTGATCCTCGACGACCTCGCCGCCCTCGGCGAGCTTGACCTGCCGCTCGGCAATCCGTGGATGGACCCGCGGCGTCCAGGTTCCCATCAGACGCTGCACGGCCTCGTCGAGCTTGCCGAGCTGACCGGCGTCCAGGCGACCGAGGCGCTCATCGATGCCTGCGATCGTCATCGCGTTGAGGAGGAGCGCCATACGATCCCAGTCGCTCTTGCCGGCCGCTTCCTCGTAGTCGGATCGAACCTTCCGCGCGCGCTCCTCTTCCTTTCGCGCCGCGGCGACCTTCTTCTGGAAGCTGTCGGGCCAGGAGGCGAACGCTCCCTTGCCCTGCTCGTCGATCGCGACGAGCTCCTCGTAGGTCATGTCGTCGATGAAGTTCGAGATCGCCTCCGAGTCGAAGCCGTTCAGGCGCTCGGCGGCCTCGGCCCAGCGCTTGCCCTTCAGGGCGTCGAGGAACTTCTTCTTGTCCTCCTTCCACGACCGCGCGAGGACGGCCGTGGTCGCACGATTGCCGACCGTCACCTGGAGGCGCATGAGCATGGCGGGAACGCCTCCGAGACCCGTGGCCGCCGCGAGCGGCCCGCGCGACCCGGTAGTCGGCGCGACCTCCCGATCCTGATCCGGATGGGCAGCTTCGTGCATCGCCCTGCAACGAACGATCCTATCCCCTGGTCGGCACCCCGGAAGGGCGCCCCCGGTCGCTGAGCCTTGTCGCCGTAGCCCGCCTGTGATCGGATCGAATCGCCGCCATGGCCCGTGCGAAGAGCGACGTCGGCGCTCGGACCGAGCACGACGCCGCGCGGGACGACTCGCCCGTCGTCGGCGACCTTCGAAGCGACTTCGTCCTGACCATGAACAGCGGGCGCCTCACGGTTCTGATCCGCAACGAGACCGACGCGTCGGTCCGCTTCGGCCCTCCCCCGGCCCCGCGACAAGCACGTGCTCTGATGGGCCCCTGGACTCAGACACCCCTGCAAAACGATGACTTTCAGCCCGTGAGATACGCACCGGGGTACGCACCTCACGGGCATCTCTGACAGGGCTCAGGCGGCCAGCAGCTCGCCGAGATCGACCTCGCGGCCGTCGATGAGGACGTCCCGACACCGGCACGAATCCGAAGTTCCGTCGGCTTTTTTTCTGCGGCGAGGGATGGGGAGCCGTCCGCGAGGCTCGCGCTCGCGGGTCATACCCCTCCGGTCCCGGTTCTGGCCCGACCATCTACTCAGCGCGGCAGGTCATCCGAGCGATGTCAGGCGAGAGCACGCTGGCCGCGTCAAGCCTGGTCGCGTTGAGTGGCGCCAGCTACGAAGAAGCGACCCAGACCCTACGGGCCGTGGCCGAAAGGGCGACTGGCGGCGTGAAATGCGGGCCGAGTTGTTGGAAGCGCCATGGCGTTCGGCTCGCCGCCCGGCCTTCGTCGTTGCGGTGGCGGGACTGTTCGGCTGTTAGGCGTCGTCACCGCCAGGTACTCGCCGGTCCTAGCCCGCGCTCCGGCTCGAGCTTACGTTCGCCTGCGTCGTACAGAGGTACGTCCGCCCCATGAGCCACTCTGGAGGCCGGGCTATGAGGATCGCGTGCGTCGGTGGGGGACCGGCTGGTCTCTACTTCGCCATCTTGATGAAGGGGCGTGACCCGGCTCACGACATCACGGTCTTCGAGCGGAACCCTCTCGGAGTCACGTACGGATGGGGAGTCGTGTTCTGGGACGACCTGCTCGAGCAGCTCCAGGCCAGCGACTCGGCGACCGCGAGCGTCATCAGATCGAATTCCTTCCGCTGGAACGGTCAGCTACTTGCTGTTGAAGGCAAGCAGCCGGTCCACCTGGGTGGGCATGGGTACGGCATCGGTCGCCAGCGCCTGCTGAACATTCTCGTCGAGCGGGCGACGCGCCTCGGCGTGCGCGTTATGTTCGAGACGGAGATCGAGAACGCCGATCGTCTACGTGAGGCCGACCTGATCGTGGCCTGCGACGGCGTCAACAGCCGGCTGCGGCAACTCGGCCGCCAGCAGTTTCAGACCGACGTAGTCGTCGGCCGGAACAAATACGTCTGGCTCGGGACTACCCGCGTATTCGACGCCTTTACGTTTGCATTCGTTCCGACGGAAGCTGGCTGGATCTGGTGTCATGCCTACGGATTCGACCGGAGCATGAGTACGTTCATCGTCGAGTGCTCGCCGGAGACATGGACTGGGCTCGGCCTCGACAGCCTCGCCGACGCGGACAGCATCCGGCTCCTTCAGACACTCTTCGAGCAGCACCTCGAGGGTCATCCGCTGAGTACCCACGTGCGCAGTCAGGGCGGCGCCCCGTGGCTGAACTTTCGGACCGTCACGAACGAGAAGTGGCACGTGGACAACATGGTGCTGATGGGGGATGCCGCCCACACGACACACTTCACGATCGGGTCGGGCACGAGATTGGCGCTCGAGGACGCGATTTCGCTGGCAGCCAGACTGCGGGAGGAGACGAACTTGCCGGCGCAGCTCGAGCGATACGAAATGGAGCGGCGCACCGCTCTGTCGCGAACGCAGAGCGAGGCCCGCCTCAGTGCCCAGTGGTTCGAAAGCGTTCCGCGCTACATCGATCTGGACCCGCCTCAGGTCTTCGCCTTGCTACTGGAGCGTCGTTCTCCATTTCTTCCACGCGTTCCTCCCCGGACGTATTACCGGCTCTATCGAGCCACGCAGGGCAACGCAGCTCTGCGGAAGCTTCGCAAGTGGGTCGCTCCAGCGGTGAAGGGCCTCTACAGCCGGGCGTCGGCGATGCGAGCAAAGCGTAAACGCCTCAGCTTGTGACGCTCGCAACTTCCGCCTGTCGCGCCTCCTCGACGGCAAAACCCTCAAACCCACGCCGTAGAACAAGATGTCGCTTCACGCGTCTCGTTCATGCCTTGATCTTCGGCTAAAGCAGCGCGATCGTTGCCTGTTCAGGCAAGATGTGGCCTGAGCGCTGAGCGGCAGGCTTTCGCTTCACGGCGTCGATCACGTCTAAGGGCTCTTCCACTGGATCATCGGACATAACCGGCCCGGGCTCTCGCACGACGATCGCGTCGGCCCGGGCGGACACCTAGAAGGGGGCGTTGGAAACTTCGTGGCGATCCCGCGCCTCGGCGCGGCGGTCTAGACTGGGGCGACGATCCAGACGTCCTGATCCTCGAGCCCGACCGGGCGATGGACGAGCACGTTGGCATCGGCGAACAGCCGCTCGCGCGCCCAGCTCACCGGATGGAAGGCGGCGCAGAGATTCGACCCTGGCTCGTCGCCGAAGCGGGCGACGAACTCGCCGCGGTCGAAGCGGTCGAGCTCGTCGCCGATGAGCAACTCGCGCTTCGTCTCGCCGTTCGTCGTCAACAGGAGACGCCCGCCCGGGCGCAGCAGGCGCAGGAGCTCGCGAAACCACGCGTGCTGCAGCGGCTCCGGCCAGTGCGTGAAGACCGAGATCGCATAGATCGCGTCGAAGCGGACGCTCGGGTAGGAGGTCGGCGGCGCGGCCAAATTGACTCGCGCGCGAACGTGCGGCAGATGTTCGGCCGTCCAGGCGACAAGGCGCGGATTGAAGTCGCAGCCGTGCCACTCCGTGCTCGCCTCGGGCGGCCAGTGACGAGCGACCCGGCCGCAGCCGCAACCGAAATCCAAGACTGCGCCGCAGTCCTCGAGCTCGAGACCCACCTCGGCGAAATACCCGCGCACGCTCTCGGCCGCCAAACGCCCGTTCGCCAGGAACCCTGCTGCCGAGGTCGTGCCGACGACGAGCACGCGCAGATAGTTCGGCGGCACCGGCAGGCCGCCGTCGGTCGCCGGCGCGCGCACGCCGAGGCCGACCAGGCGTTCATACAGTCGGTACGTCGGGCCAAGCAGCCGCGCCCGTTCGAGCAGGGGGGCAAGGCGCTGAAGGACAAACTCTCGGTGCCGCCGCAGGAACTCGAGGAGGTGGGCGAGCACGGCGGCGAACCTACCAGACGGCCGTCCGAAGCTGGATCTGAGCAGCGTTTATGCCCTAACGATCCACCCTACTGCTGCGGGATGCGTCAGTGACCGACCCTGACTTGGTGAGGGTGCTGCCGCAGCTGGCCTGGATGATCCTGCTCCTGGGGCCGGGTTCGCAGGAACAGTCGTTGTTCTAACCAGTTGCATTGTGAGCTTTCAAACGCGTGTCCTACCGCGATGGCTCGCCTGGCTCGGAGTAGTGGTGGCGATCGCTTTGCTGTTCGATGTGATCTACGTCAACATCGTCCCGTTCCTCGTCTGGGTGCTCGCTGCTTCCATCGTGCTGCTCAAGCGACGCGAGGAGACAGCAGCCGCCGCGGCTTAGCCGATTTCCGACCCTGCCGGCATCCCTGACCGACGTAACCAAGCCAAACCCGCATGGCTACTGGCATCAGAATGGGCCCGCCTGGACTCGAACCAGGGACCAACCGATTATGAGTCGGCTGCTCTAACCAGCTGAGCTACGGGCCCCGCGCGAGCGAGCGTAGCGGAGCCGGCTGCTCTGCACACCGCCTCCACAGCAGGCCGCTAGCATCCCGTCCGCCGTGAAGGTCTTCCAGCACGAACGCCGTCTGCGGACGACCGGGGGTCTCTCGGTCAGGGACATCACCGACGAGGTCAACGAAGCTGTCGCGGCCAGCGGCATCAAGGACGGCATCGCCTGCGTGTATTCGCCGCACACGACCTGCTGTGTGCGTGTGAACGAGTTCGAGCAGGGCTTCCTCGACGACTTCGCCTCGCTCCTCAAGCGGCTCGTGCCGCAGGAGACCTACTACGCGCACGACGACTGGGACCGGCGCACCGAGAACATCTGCGAAGAGGACATGGAGTTCGGCAACGGCCACTCGCACTGCATGTCGATGCTGCTCGGCTCGGCCGGCGAGTCGATCCCGGTGCGCGACGGCGAGCTCCTGCTCGGCACCTGGCAGCGCGTGCTGTTCATCGAGCTCGATCGCGAGCGCGACCGCCGCTGGCTCGTCCAGGTGGTCGGCTCGTAGAGGGAACCCCACGGCGTCGTCAGCCGTAGTAGGAGCATGAAGGCCTTGCTCCTCGCGGCTATCGGTGCCTCGGCGCTTCTGATCCTGCCGTCGGCGAGCGCGAAAGACTTCGGGCCCGGCGACCTGCGCGTCTGCAATGGGAGCCGCTGCATCCCGATCGTGAAACGGGACGTACTGCCGGCGCTCGGGTCGTTCTACTACAGCGGGCCCGCGCTCCGACGGCAGCCACGGCCGCCGCTCGGCACGCGCTACTACGAGCTTCGCTTCGACAACGGCTACGTCACCGGGATCGTCGCCACGCGCAGGCTCGACCGCTTCCTGAGCTACGGCGTCCACCTCGAAAGGTTCGCCAGAGAGAAGTGGTATGCGGTTCCGCGCTCGCTGTCGGACGAGTTCCGCCGTCTGACGGTCGGTCTTCGCCCGCGCCTGCTCACGCGTGCGGCACTCGCACGGTCGCGCTGACCGGCCGCCGTAGACTGAGGGTCAACACGCACCCGTCGATTGGAGGAGGTGCCAGACCATGGCCAAGATCCTGATCCTCGCCGGAGATGCGGCCGAGTCTCTCGAGGTGATGTACCCCTACCAGCGGCTGCTCGAGGAAGGCTACGACGTCGACATCGCCGGCCCGAGCAAGAAGAAGCTCCAGTTCGTCGTGCACGACTTCGTCGAGGGCTACGACACGTACACGGAAAAGCCGGGCTACACCTGGGACGCCGACCTGGCGTTCGCCGAGGTCGACCCCTCGGAGTACGCCGCGCTCGTGATCCCGGGCGGCCGCGCGCCCGAGTACATCCGGAACGACCCTGACTTCCAGCGCATCGCGAAGCACTTCTTCGCCGACGACAAGCCGGTCGCGCAGCTCTGCCACGCGCCGCTCGCGCTCGCTCCGCTCGGCGTGCTCGAGGGACGGCGGACGGCCGCGTACCCGGCTCTCGAGGCGGACGTGAAGGCAGCAGGGGCCGAGTACGTCGACGGCGGTGCGGTCGTCGACGGCTTGATGGTCTCCGCCCGCGCGTGGCCCGATCACCCGACGTGGATGCGCGAGTTCATCGGCCTTCTGCGCGAGCACGCGCCGGTGGAGGCGAAGGAGGCCGTCACGGTCTAGCGGATTCCGATGGCGACGGAGACGCGCTCCAGCGTCGAGCGCGAATTGGCCCGCCTGATCGGGCGCGACGCGGTCGTGCCCGTGACCTCTGCCTACCTCGCCGACGAGACCGAGGGCCGCGGCGTGCGTGGCCGGGCTGACGCGGTGGTCCTGCCGTCGGCCGCGGACGCGGTGGCTCGTATCCTCGCCTGGTGCTACGACCACGACGTTCCGCTGACTCCGCGCGGCGGCGGGACCGGGTACGCGGGCGGCGCCGTCCCGCTCGAGGGAGGCGTCGTGATGTCTCTCGAGCGGCTGACGGCGGTTCGCCGGTTCGATCCGTTGCTCTGGCGGATCCACGTGGAGGCGGGCATGCGCACGGCCGACGTCCGCCGGCTCGCCCGCGAGAACGGGCTGTTCTTCCCGCCCGACCCCGGCGCGGCGGAGCAGTCCCAGATCGGCGGCAACATTGCGACGAACGCCGGTGGCCCGCACGCCTTCAAGTACGGCGTCACCGGCGCCTCGGTCACGGGACTGGAGGCGGCGCTCCCGCCGGGTGAGCTCGTCGCCGTCGGCGGCCCGGTACGTAAGGACGTCGGCGGCTACGACCTCAAGAGCCTGCTGATCGGCTCCGAGGGCACGCTCGGCATCATCACCGCGGCCTGGCTGAAGCTGCTCCCGGCTCCCGAGGCCCAACTCCCGGTGGCCGCCTTCCACCCGGACGTTCGGTCCGGATGCGCGGCGCTCGAGCGCGTTCTCGGGAACGGGCTCAGGGTGGCTGCCCTCGAGTTCCTCGACGGCACCACGCTCGAGGCGGCGGGCGCGGCGTTCCCCGGCGATGTGCCTGCGGACGCGGGCTTCCTGGTGATCGGGGAAGCGGACGGCACGCAGGACGAGGCGACGAAGCTCCGTGACGAGCTCGTCGAAGTCCTGGGCGACGGGGCTGTGGGGCTCGCCGCGCCCACCGCGACCGGGGAGGTCGAAGCGCTCTGGCGCTGGCGCGACGGCGTCTCGATCTCCGTCACGGCCTCGCGCGGCCGCAAGGTGAGCGAGGACGTCGTCGTCCCTCTCGACCGGCTCGCCGAGGCGATCGAGGAGACGCTCGAGATCGGTCGTCGCCACGGCCTGCCGGCGTGCAGCTGGGGCCATGCCGGCGACGGGAACCTGCACGCGACCTTCCTCGTCTCGGCCGCCGACGACGACGAGCTCGCGCGGGCCGAACGGGCGGCGCAGGAGCTCTTCGGGCTCGCCGTGCGGCTCGGCGGCGCCATCTCGGGCGAGCACGGCGTCGGCTGGGTGAAGCGCGGGCAGCTCGCGCGTCAGTGGGCGCCGAGGGCGCTCGAGCTGCACGGCGAGATCAAGCGCGCCTTCGACCCGAAGGGGCTGCTCAACCCCGGCAAGAAGGTCGCGCGCCTCTGACACCGCCTGGGAGACGGGGGTCCACTGTGAGACCATGCGCTTGAGCGCGTGCCAGGCCGGCGGCAGCGAGGACTGAGGGAGCGGGCACCCGAACGAGCGACCGTTCCGGCTCCCGCACGCCGGCGCGAGCGAACGGAGGACACGCCCACGTCCCGCTTCTCGGCCGTGCTCCGGCTCCAGCAGACCGCCGGCAACATGGCCGTCGCGCAGCTGCTCCACCGCGCCGTGGTCGACGCACCCACGACCAAGCGGAAGCTCGTCTGCTGGGGCGTGAAGGGAACGGACGTCAGGCATCTGCAGACGCGGCTCAACCTCGCGCCGGAGGTGACGATCCTGCTGGATGTCGACGGCGACTTCGGGCCGCTGACGTACGCGGCGGTCAAGCAGTTTCAGCGCAAGCACCCGCCGCTGAAGCCGGACGGGATCGTCGGCGAGGAAACCTGGGCCGCAGTCGAGGCGATCCCTGACGAGCCGACTGACCGGGAGGCGATGTCTACGAAGTACTACGAGGCTGCAGCGGTCCACTACGGGACCGGGCATTTCGGGCACGCCGCAGACTTCTTCGAGATGGCGGGTGAATGGTCGGCTGCGCCGGAGCTCGTCTTCAACCGAGCGCAGGCGCTGCGGCAGCTGGGCGGGCGCCGGAAGGAGGCGATGGCGCTCTACGAGCAGTTCATCGCGCAGGTCGGCGACGCCGACAGCGCGCTCGCCAAGCGCCTGCTCGCCGAGCTGCGCGGGCCCGGCAAGACCGGTGACAAGGCCGCCGAGGCGAAGAGTGCCGACGCGCTCTATGCGCGCGGCGCGAAGGCGTACGAGAAGGGGCGCTACGGCGAGGCGGCCGATCTGTTCGAGCTGTCCGGCGAGTCGGCCGAGGCGCCGGAGCTCTTGTTCAACCGTGCCCAGGCGCTGCGGCGGCTCGGCGGGCGCCGGAAGGAGGCGATAGCGCTCTACGAGCAGTTCATCGCCCAGGTCGGCGACGCGGACAGCGCGCTCGCCAAGCGCCTGCTCGCCCAGCTGCGCGGGCCGGGCAAGACGGGCAACGCGGACGCCGACGCGAAGGCCGCGAACGAGCTGTACGAGCGGGCGGCGGCCGCCTACAAGAAGGGCCGCTACGGCGAGGCGCTCGACCTGTTCGAGGCCGCGAGCGAGGTGGAGGACGCTCCCGAGCTGCTCTTCAACCGGGCGCAGGCGCTACGGCTGCTGGGCGGAAGGCGAAAGGATGCGATGGCGCTCTACGCCGCCTTCATCGCGAAGGTGGGCGACGAAGACAGCGAGCTGGCCAGGCGCCTCCTCGCGGAGCTGACCGTCCCGGACCGGCACCCGTGAGACGCGCGTTCGACACACCTCCGACGATGCGGAGCGCCCGCCCCCGCGACAAAGACCCGGCTCGTCTGGCGACGACGCCGGCGGTCGACGTGCTCGCGCTCCAGCGCAGCGCCGGCAACCAGGCCGTCGTCCAGCGGCTCGGCCGCGGACAGGCGATGCTGCAGCGAAAGCCCGCCGGCCTGCGCGAGCCGAAGCCGATTTCGAGCTACGCGAAGGAGGCGCTCGACTACTGGAAGGAGCCCGGGAACGCGAAGAAGACGCTTCAGGACTTCGCGAACCACCTGTTCGCGAAGGCGAACGATGCCCTCAAGGCGCTCAACGTGTGGCCGATGCTGAAGCAGTTCGACTCGAACCAGAAGACGCCCGGCCAGTTCGACGGCACGACCTGGACGATGGGCATGAACGATGCGCTGTTCGTCGAGGGCAGGACCGTCACCGAGGTGGGTCAGCTGACCGCGGACGAGGCCGCGGAGATCGCCGGAGCGATCTACCACGAAACGCGCCACGCCGAGCAGCACTTCCAGATCGCGCGGATGGTTGCAGGCGCGAGCAAGGCGACGGGCAACGCGCTCGTCCAGGAAATCATGAAGAGCACCCAGATTCCGGTCGATCCCGCGAAGGCGGCCTCGACTCAGCCGCTCGTCAAGAGCTCCGGGACGAAGGATCGCCTGGCCGAGGCCACGGACTGGCAGGCCGTCACCGCCGGCCGGCACGGCGGCTTCCGCAACATCGTCGTGCCCTGGGAGCTGGAGGTGCGCTCCGCGAAGAACATCTCCTACGACGCGCTTCGAGGCAAAAACGCGAGAGCGGCCATGGACCAATGGTTCGCATTCTGGGCGGGAGCCACGCGGAAGAAGGTCATCACCGACCGCATCAAGTCGGTGAAGGCGCTCAAACCGAAGACGACCGTCGACAGGCTCATGCTCACCCACCTGCAGGCGATCGAGACGCAGCTCACGAAGGTCGCGAAGGCCTGGGCCGCGCTTCAGAGCAGGGAGTCCAAGCTGGGGCCCAAGGACCTGCTCGATGCATTCGAGAAGTTCAAGACGAACTCGCTCAAATCGCTGATCGACGTCCTGCACAACGCCTACGCCGCGTTCCCGACCGAGGACGACGCCTTCGCCGCCGAGAAGGCGGTCATCAAGGAGTTCGGGGCGATTGCCGCCCCGCCGAAGGCGGCGCCTCAACCCAAGGTGAAGGCGAAGGCGCAGCCTCAGCCTCAATAGTGATCGCGTCGCCGAAGCTACGTCTCGGCGTGCTGAGCGGCGCGTAGGGCCGGCTCGGGCTCGCTGCGCTTGTGCAGGAGGCGCCCGTCGCGGTCGAATTCGAAGACCCAGAAGTCGGTCTCGAGCACGTGGACGGCGACGTTGAAGACCGGGATCGGCCCCACGAAGCCCTCGAAGGTGCCGTTGTGGCCGTGGCCGTGGAGGACGAGCGTCGGCCGCCGCTCGGCAATCGGCTCCGCCAGCCGGTCGCTGCCGAGGTAGGTCCAGAGCGTCTGGCGTTCGCCCTCGAGCGTCGTCGTCGTCGGCGAGTAGTGCATCAGCACGATGCGAATCGCACACCGCTCGATCTCCTCGAGCGCGACGTCGAGCGCACGCACCTCCGCCCCCGTCTCCGCATAGACCGCACGCAGGAGCGGCTCGCCGAAGTCGGGCAGCTCGGAATCCGGGAAGCCGCCGACGAAGCCCTTCGCACCCGCGAGGCCGATCTCGACGCCGTCGATCGTGCAAGTCGCGCTGCGCCGGTCGATGACCCGTATCCCACCGGACTCGAGCACGCGGACGACGTCGACCATCCGGTTCGCATGCCAGTCGTGGTTGCCGAGGACGGCGAACACCGGCACCTCGAGCGCACGACAGGCCTCGGCGAGCACCGCCGCCTGCTCGGGCTCGCCGTGCGTCGTCAGGTCGCCCGCCAGCGTCA
>Ga0111538_10009098_pt1 | contig 13283 bp, 10 predicted proteins | sample SoiMethybrSBSTD1_FD_79669 | JGI IMG/M metagenome (GOLD analysis project Ga0111538, IMG submission 79669) | Bulk soil microbial communities from a Populus tree surrounding site in Tennessee, USA - Soil MetaG P. TD hybrid SBSTD1 (version 2)... | ecosystem: Environmental > Terrestrial > Soil >...
CGTGGTGTGGCTCCAGGAAGAGCCGGAGAACATGGGCGCGTGGGAGTTCATGCGGCCGCTGCTGGAAGAGCTGATCGGCGATCGGCCGCTCCGCTACATCGGCCGCGCGCGCAGCGCGAGCCCGTCCGAAGGGTCGGCGGCCTGGCATCAGATGAACCAGAAGGCGCTCATCGATCAGGCATTCGATCTGAACGGCAGCACGCCCTCGCGATCGATGGTCCTGTCGAAGGCGGTTCGCGCGCTGACAAGCACGAAGCGCTAGCCGTCTTGACCGCCATGATTTCTGAACCATGAGTCAAACTTTTCCCTGGTCAAGACGGCTCGCCCCGCGAAGCGGGGCAAAGCCAACACTGCCGACTAGCGAGGTAGAGCGGCCGGCGCTCTGGTCTCGCCGGTCCGAGGGGAAGCCTCGCTAGTTATGACCAACATCGTCGTTCCGGAGCTCGGCGAGTCCGTTGTCGAAGCGCGCGTGGCGCGCTGGCTCAAAAAGGAAGGCGAGCATGTCGACATCGGCGAAGCCGTCGTCGAGCTCGAAACGGAAAAGATCGATCTCGAGGTCAACGCGGATCGCGCCGGTGTCCTCACCAGCATCAAGCGGCAGGAAGGCGAGGACGTGAAAATCGGCGAGCTGCTCGCGACGCTCGATGAAACAGCCGCGGCAAAACCGTCAGGCAATGGCGCAGGCGCCGCGGCAGCCCCGGTGGCAGCAGCCCCGGCACCTCCTGCCGCACAAGCGCTGGCACAGTCCGCACCGTCAGCTGCTCAACCAGCCGCGCCAGCCACGGACCAGACGCGCGCGACGCCGACGGCTCGCAAGATCGCTCAGCAGCACGACGTCAACCTCGGCGCTGTCGAAGGCACCGGCAGCGCCGGTCGCGTGATGAAACAGGACGTGCAGAACGCTCTCGGCGCCCCCGCACCCGCACCGACCGCGAAAGCCGACATTGCACCGACCGCGAAAGGCAGCATTGCACCAACGGCGAAAGTGGGCATTGCACCGACTGCGCGCGGCGAGCGAAGCGAAACGCGCGTGCGTATGACGAAGCGCCGGCAGACGATCGCCCGGCGGCTCGTCGAAGCACAGCGCACCGCGGCGATGTTGACGACGTTCAACGAGATCGACATGACCGCGCTGATGGCCCTCCGCGAACGGCGGAAGGAAGCGTTCAAGAAGCAGTACGGCGTCAACCTGGGAATCGCGTCGTTCTTCGTGAAAGCCAGCATCGTCGCTCTGCGCGCGTTTCCGCAGATCAACGCCGAGATTCAGGGCGATGAGATCGTCCTGAAGCACTACTACGACATCGGCATGGCCGTCGGCGCCGAAGGCGGCCTCGTCGTCCCGGTAATCCGCGACGCCGACACGCTGTCGTTCGCTGCAATCGAGCTCGGCATCCGCGACTTCGCCAAGAGAGCCGGCGAGGGCACGCTCACGCTCGAGGACCTCACCGGAGGCACGTTCACCATCACCAACGGCGGCGTGTTCGGCTCCCTGCTCAGCACACCGATTCTCAACCCCCCGCAGGTTGGTATTCTGGGATTACACAAGATCGCCGATCGGCCCGTCGCGGTCGACGGCCAGGTTGTCATCCGGCCGGTCATGATGGTTGCACTCTCCTACGATCACCGCATCGTCGACGGCCGCGAGGCCGTGCAGTTCCTGGTGAAGGTGAAGGAGTACATCGAAGATCCTGGCCACTTGTTGATTGAGAGCTGATGACCCGCTGGCATTTCCTCGTCGTGTTTCTCGCGATATCCCCGGGTCTCGCCCTGGCGCAAGGCGGCAGGGACTTCTCTGCGCCACCGGATCTGACATCGCCGCCCGCTGACGCCGCCAAGACCGCCTCTGGCCTGATCTCGAGGACGGTCACGGCGGGGACCGGCAGCGAAAAGCCCGCGGCCACGGACGTCGTGACGGTGAACTACACGGGCTGGTCGAGCGACGGTCGCATGTTCGACAGCTCCTATGCGCGCAACAAACCATCGACATTCCCGCTCGATCGATCGTTGCCAGGATGGCGCGAGTGCGTGCAGCTGATGACGGTTGGCGAGACGCGACGCTGCTGGGTCCCCGAGTCGCTCGCGTATCGCGGCGCTGCCGGGCGACCGAAAGGCACCGTGGTCTTCGATATCGAGTTGATTGACACGCGGCCGTCTCCGCTCATCCCACCCCCGGACGTGAAGGAGCCACCGAGCGATGCGCGGCGCACGGCGACGGGCCTCGCCTACAAGGTGCTGCGTCCGGGCAAAGGCACGCGACATCCTTCGTCCTTCGAGATGGTCACGGTTCACTACACCGGATGGACGACGGACGGAAAGATGTTCGACAGCTCGATCACGCGCGGGACTCCAACGACCTTTGCACTCGATGGAGTGATTCGCGGATGGACCGAAGGCGTGCAACTGATGGTCGAAGGCGAGCGCACGCGCTTCTGGATTCCTCAAGACCTCGCGTACAAAGGCGAGGCCGGCCAGCCACGCGGCATGCTGGTATTCGATATCGAGCTGGTCAAGATTCAATAGGAATCAACTCCCAACTCACTTCGCTGGAGCCAACTCCCAACTCCCAAACATCTCGTTGTTTGGAGGTTGGAAGTTGGGCGTTGGGAGTTCGCGCGATGCGCGCTACCGTTCCTGCGCGATGCAGGTCGCACCGACCATCTTCACAGACGTGACGGCAAGCTGCGGATACGCTCCGCGAGGCACCTCGACCTTTGCCTTGGTGTTCGACTTCGCGTCTGGTGAATCCTCGATGTCGGCCTTGGTCTTCTGCTCCACCTTGATCTTGGCGTCGTCATCACCCTTGCTGGCCGCGGGAATGAGCACGCCGGTGACCTCTACCTGCTGCCCGACGTGCGTCGTCAGGTCAACGCCACTACGCGGGACCAACGTGTACGACACGACCGTTCCGGACGTGCCGACGGTCACTCTTTCCTGTATGACCGGAGTCGCGCGCGAGAGCGTGTAGCTGGACGGTCCACCGATCAGGCAGCCACTTGTGGTAACGACTTTGCCATCGTCAGTCTTGATCTTCGTCTTGGACTTGATCGTGGCATCGTCCTGCGCGCTGAGCGACGCCGCCGCGAAACAGAGCGCAACGACGCATGTCGAAATGACACGGCGCATGAGTCAGTCCTCCTTTACACATCCGCAGCGTTTCTACGGGTGTTGACTGAAGGAGTGCAGACGGCGCGCCATTCCGACTCACCCGCGCTCGTCAATTCCCAAATTCACTTACGCCCGAGCCAACGTCCAACTCCAAACTGCGTTATTCCTCGACCATATACGGATAGCGGTAATCGCGCGGGGGCGAGAACGTCTCCTTGATCGTCCGGGCACTGATCCAGCGCACCAGGTTCAACTTCGAGCCCGCCTTGTCGTTCGTACCCGACCCTCGCCCGCCGCCAAACGGCTGCTGACCGACGACCGCGCCTGTCGGCTTGTCGTTGATGTAGAAGTTGCCGGCCGCGTTACGCAGCACCGTCGTGGCCTCGCGAATGGCGGCGCGATCGCGCGCGAAGACTGCGCCGGTCAACGCGTATGGTGACGTGCGATCGATGACGCCGAGCGTCTCGGTCCACGTACTGTCGCGATACGCGTACGCCGTCACAACAGGACCGAAGATTTCTTCGCAGAGCAGTCGATATCCCGGGTCGGTCGTCTCGATCAGTGTCGGCTCGATGAAGTACCCCGTGTCGTCCTTCGCGCCGCCGCCCTGGACGATTGACGCGTTGCGACGAGCGTCATCCAGGTACGCACTGATCTTCGTGAACGACTTGCGATCGATGACAGCACCCATGAACGTTCGGAAGTCGCGCACGTCGCCCATCTTCATGTCACGCATCATCGCGACGACGCGATCGCGGACGTCCGGCCACAGCGATTGCGGGATGTAGACACGGCTCGCTGCCGAACACTTCTGACCCTGATACTCGAATCCACCGCGCGCGATGGCGACCGCCAGTTCCTGAGCGTCCGCCGATGGATGCGCGACGATGAAGTCCTTGCCTCCGGTCTCGCCGACGAGACGCGGATAGCTGCGATAGCGACCGGTGTTCTCGCCCACCGTTTTCCACATCATGTTGAACACGCTCGTGCTGCCGGTGAAATGGATCCCGGCAAGCTCGGGCGAGTCCAACAGGATCGAGGACACCTGCGCGGCGTCACCGGGGATGAAGTTGATGACGCCGGCCGGCAGTCCCGCGGCTTCGAGCAGGCGCATCACGTAGTACGCGCTCAGTATCGCGCTCGACGCTGGTTTCCAGACGACAGTGTTGCCCAGCAAGGCGGGGGCAGTGGGCAGGTTTCCCGCAATCGCCGTGAAGTTGAACGGCGTCACGGCGTAGACGAATCCTTCGAGTGGCCGGTAGTCGACCTGGTTCCACATCGCGTGGCTGCTCAGCGGCTGTTCCTCGTACAGCTGCTGCGCGTAGAACGCGTTGAAGCGCCAGAAGTCGATGAGCTCGGAGGCCGAATCGATCTCCGCCTGGAAGGCTGTCTTCGACTGGCCAAGCATCGTCGCCGCGTTCAGCGTGGCACGCCACGTCGTCGTCAGCAGCTCCGCGGCACGGAGGAATACGGCCGCCCGTTCATGCCACGACCAGTTCGCCCACTCACGACGCGCACGCGTGGCCGCGTCGATCGCGTGTTGCACGTGCTCGGGGTCGGCCACGTGCCAGTCTGCGAGCACATGCCGATGGTCGTGCGGCATCACGGCATGTTCCACGCGCCGCGTCCGAATCTCGCGGCCGCCGATGATCAGCGGAATGTCGATGCGCTCTTCGGCCATCGAGGCCAGGCGCGCTTTCAGCTCGAGGCGTTCGGGAGAACCCGGCAGGTAGGCCTTGTTCGGCTCATTCTGCGGTGAGGGCACGCGCATGGCCGCTGCCGGCGGAGCGGCCGTCGACGTCGCGTTTTCCTGAGTCGACGCGGGCTGTGACGCGAGGACGGCAGAGTCTGGTGCAGGGGTCATGCAGCGATCGTAGACCCGTCAACTCCCAATTCCCAACCCTCTGACGCCCGAACCAACTCCCAACGTCCGGCGGAATGTTTGGGAGTTGGGAGTTGGCTCGGGATCTCGAGTTGGGAGTTGACGCGGAACGACATTGCGTCAGAACTGATACTTCACCGCGAGTTGCAGGATGCGCGGCGCCGTCCCTGCCGCCAGCGCAATGATCTTGCCGAAGTTCGGGCTGCTCAAATCGCTGACCGGATTCGCCGGGTTGACGTTGTTGAACAGATTGAAGGCTTCCAGTCGCAGTTGCACCTGACTGCTCCCGACCGGCAACGTCCGCGAGACGGCCGTGTCGACGTTCCACGCCCCAGGTCCTTTGATGGCGTCCAGCCGCATCGTCCCGTACGTTCCGGGTGCCGGCGACGCAAAGGCAAGCGGATTGAGCCACTGAGCGAAGCTGCGGTTTGCGACGAACGGATCCGGGAGCGTTTGAGTGGCGCGCTGATTCGGTTGACCGGACAGCGCGTTGTCCACCCCGGTCGTGACCGTGAAGTACGAACCTGACTTCGCGCTCAGAATGCCTGAGACCTGCCAGCCACCGGTGATGGCGTGAACCGCTCCGGAACCCGCGCCCGGAATCTGATACACGACTGACGCGTTCGCGTAGTGTTCGGGCGCATTCGGGCACCGCCCGCGATCGGCCGCACGATCGCCGGGGATCAAATACGGAGAGCCCGACACGCCGGGTTCCTGGGCAACACCGCGCCACTGGAATCGCGAACCGTTCCTCCAATCGACGCCGTTGACACCGCCTGTCCCGCCGCGGGCGTGGAGGCAAGCGCGCAGAGGAGCACCGTCGCGAACAGGGCGCGGAGAGGCGTCATCGAAATCCTCCGGATGTGTGGGTGCGGGCGGGATCCTGAAGGATCAGAACAGATATGTCAATCCGAGGCACCGGGCCGACAACTGTGGCATTCTGCTCGATATGCCGAACGTGCTGGTGCGCGCGCTGAACGGTCTCTCGGGAACGCGGCGAAGTGTCGACACGATCACTCCACGCCGCACGTTTGACGATGTGATTCTGCCGCCGGCGACGCGTCGCGCCCTGGACCAGGCGCTGGTGCACGTCACGCGGCACGACCTGATCTTCCATCGGTGGGGTCTGGGTCAGCGACACCCGACCGGTCTCTCGCTCGCGTTCAACTTCGCCGGCCCGCCCGGCACCGGCAAGACGATCTGCGCCGAGGCGATCGCGAACGCGCTCGGCCGGAAGCTGCTGCTCGTCCGGTATGCGGAGCTGGAGTCGATGTGGGCGGGCGAGACGCCCAAGAACGTGGCGGCCGTTTTTCGCCTCGCCCGCGAGGAGAACGCGGTCCTGCTGTTCGACGAGGCGGATGCGATCGCCTCCCGCCGCGCGACCGCGTCACTCGATCACAGCGGCTACGTCCGCGAGTCGAACACCGTCGTCAACGTGTTGCTCCGCGAGCTCGAGTCGTTCAACGGTGTCGTCATCTTCGCCACGAACCTCGCGGCGAACTTCGACCCTGCCTTCGAGCGTCGCATCCGGACGCATGTGCTGTTCGAGATGCCGGGCGTCGAGGAGCGCGAAAAGATCTGGCAGGTCCAGATGCACCCGACGCTGACGCCGCTCGCCGACGACGTCGACTTTCGAGCGCTGGCGGAACGCTTCGAAGCCAGCGGCGGCGATATCAGGAATGCCGTGCTGAAGGCCGCGATGGCTGCGGCGGCGGAGACCGGCGCCGACCACCTCAAGGCGATTCATCATCGTCATCTCGAGGGCGCAATGCACGATGTGGTGTCGGGTCGGGCAGTGATGAAGCAGTCGCTGTTTCGACCGCTGGAGAACATCGACGCTGAGAGTCTCGTTCCTCTTCAGCCAGTCGTGACGGTGCCGCTCATGGTCTCAGTTGTAGCGTTGGTAATTGCGGTCGCGGCACTACTGGTCGCGCTGCTGGTGTGAAGCGGTCAACCCATGCCGAGGACAGTGGACCAGCGGCATGCCGCCTGGCGGCCGCGGATACTGCGGCCGGGAAATCGGCCTTCGCTCGTATCCTTACGCCGCCCGCGCGTCTAATTTCTGATTCGGAACGACGTACGGCTTCGGTCTGCGTCGGCCTGGTATACGCGTCCGTCAGGCGGCACGCCGCTGGTCCAAGAGGGCGCCGGCATGTCGGATGATGCCGACCTGCGCAGCCCGCCGTTGCACCGCGAAGCCGAAACTCGCCCGTAGCGAGTGTTCCGCGTCGACTTCCGTCCACGTGCTCCCGGACGTGCGATTTAGCTCCGCTGGTCCGATTGCGCGACGCGGATGACGCCACGAAGCAGCTGATAGTCGACGCGTGAGCGGAAGGGTATCGAGTCGGAGGGCGAGTTTCCGGCGGGCGGAGCGGGAGGCGTCAGCCGACATGCCGGTGCCCTCTGATCGGATCAACCCCGAAGATTCCAACTGGTGGCGCGAGGCTCAGACGCCCTGCGCGTCCTCCGCAAATCGGTGGACTGAGACCCTACGGTCTCGCGGGTTCGATGTCGACGGCGATGTTCCGCCACTTCTCCTGACGGAACCGCACGACGCTGAGCGTGCATCGGGTGACGTGCCCGAGGACGATCGCCAGCCAGATATCGGATGGCTGCAGTCCGCGCGTGGCTTGGAAGATCGTGCACAGGCCGAGCGGGATGATCACCTGCGAGACTATCGAGATGTAGAGCGGGCTCTTCGTATCGCCGGTTCCCTGCAACCCGCCCGTGTAGCTCAACGCAACCGTGATGAAGAATCCCGAGATCGCCAGGAACATCAGCAGCTGTTTTGCGAGCGTGAGCACGATGGGATCCTTCATCCCGAAGATCGCCAGCAGGTAATTGGGAATCAGCACGAACATCAATCCGATCACGGCCGCGACACCGATGCCGATGCGCGCCGACACCTTCACACCATCTGCCGCACGCTGCGGATTACCCGCGCCGAGGTTCTGACCGGCGATCGTCGCGGCCGCGCCCATCAGGCCCGTCGACGTCCACGTAATCAGCGAGAACAACTCGGTATAGCAGACCGCGTAGGTCGCCTGCGCCGCGGCGCTCTGCTCGAGCGAGCCGATGAACCGCAGCATGAGGACACCGCCGATGTTCATCGCGATCCCCTGCACGCCGGTCGGCAGCCCGAAGCGGAAGAGCGATCGGATGATGGTGAAGTCCAGCGACTTGTCCATGCCGCGCTCGAAGTGGATCACCGCGTCGGGTCGCGTGACCCGCCACACGCCGTACGTCGCGACGAGCGTACTGCTGGCGATGGTGCCCATGGCAGCGCCGATCGTGCCGAACCGCGGAATGAGAATGACGTTGAACGCGACCGTGAGCACGGTCATCGCCAGCCCGAGTCGCAGCGGCGTCTGCGGATCGCCTGCCGCCCGAAACGCGCCGGACAGCATGAAGAACATCATCATGCCGAAAATGCCGAGGAACATCGTGCGCAGGAACGGCAGCGCCTCCGCCTTCACTTCCGGCGCGGCGTTGACGATCGTCAGCAGCGTGGGAGCCGCGAAGTATCCAAGCGCCGCGAGGATGATCGACATCCCGATCGCGGTGAGGAACGCCTGGTAGACGACGCGATTGACCTTCTCGGGGTTGTTGGCCCCGGCAAACCGCGCGACGAGCACGGCCATGCCGGTGAACACGGAGCTGATGAAGACGATGACGACGACGACGATCTGCCAGCTGACGCCGACGGCGGCGTTACCGGTGTAGCCGACGAAGTTGCCGACCATCGCGTGGTCGATGATGCCCTGCAACCCGGCGATGACGTTCTGGAGCATCGTCGGCCACGCCAGACGCCAGACGGCGGGACCGATGGGACCTTCGATGAGGCTGCGGTCGAACTTGTGAGCTTTGGGACCGACCTGGGTCACTGGGACAATGTACCCGATTTGTGATTAGTGATTTGTGATCTGTGATTTGTTGATGATTTGCGAATTGAGATTTTCGAACTATTTGTGATCGGCCATCTGCGATTCTCTGGAAGGCGATCGATCAGCGCAATTCCCGCCGCCGTGCCCTCATCGGCGATTGCCTTTTGCGGTCTCGCGGGACGCCACCAGGATCCGCGTTAGCTCGTCTGCCTCTTGAAGAAGCGTCTTCACTGGAGCTGCCGTCCAGATCTCGGCCTCGATGAGGATCTCCAGCCAGAGCGCAGACTCGTCTGCTTCCTCGATCGCGTTTCCGAGCTTGTAGATGAAGTCGGCCTTCGATCGCGCCCGGCACGCGGCCCGGTAGGCGGCGGCGGTTCCGGATGCCGCGTCGGTGAGCTGTGACGCGATCTCGTCATGGATCGCGTTCTGCGGAATCTGCTTCGCGAACTTGATCGCGTCGACGGCGAATTTCTTCGTGCGGGTCCGCATGGCCTCTGGCGTCATGCCCCAAGGCAAAGCATGCCCAGTGCCGCGTGAGCAAGTAATCAGAAATGGCCAGAAACCAAGCGGATCACAGATAGTTCGCGCGATCACACGTCAAGAATCGCCGATGAATCACCAATCACAGATCGCAATTCTTAAATGGGTGATTTCGATTGGTGACTGCTGATTGGTGGGAGCGGCCCATACATGTCCGCCGGATACGGCATGACCTCGTCCGTATCGGGATCCGGTGCGACCCATGACTGGATCTCGCAGAGCGCCTTCAGATCGACTCGCCATCCAGCCGCACCGGCTCGAGGCCGACGGGAACAGCGCGCCGCCATTCGAACGGGCTGCCGGCGGCCACCAATCGCGGGAGTTCATGTGTCGAGATGTAGGGTCCGCGCCACATCCGAGGGTTCACCGCTCGGTGGCATTGAGCCCCCGCCGCATCCCGCTCAGGGCTGGGTTGCACGAAAGTTCGTCGCCACGCCGAGTAATCAAAAATCGAGAAAAACAGCGCGGATCATCAACAGTTCACAAATCTCAAATCCCAAATCGCCAATGAATCACTAATCACAAATCACTAATCACCATTGAGTGATTGGGTGATCGGGTGATTGGGCTACACATCGAGTTCCTGGGCTTCTTCGGCGCGCTCCATGATGAATCGAAAGCGCGCAGAAGCATCCTTGCCCATCAGCTCGTTGATCACGCGGTCGGTGACGATCTGATCGGCGATCTCGACGCGGAGCAACCGGCGGGTGCGGGGGTTGAGCGTCGTCTCCCACAGAACCTTGGGCATCATCTCGCCCAGGCCCTTGAATCGCGTGAGCTCCGGGCTGCCGCGGCCGTTGCCGTGCAGCTTCAGCAGCCGATCGCGGTGCGCATCATCGAGCGCCCAGTACGTCTCCTTGCCGATGTCGATGCGATAGAGCGGCGGCTGCGCGAGGAAGATCTTGCCGTTCGCGATCAGCTGCGGCAGATGACGGTAGATGAACGTGAGCAGCAGCGTGGCGATGTGATGGCCATCGGAATCGGCGTCGGCCAGGATGATGACCTTCGAGTAGCGCAGCCGACTGATGTCGAAGCTCTTGCCCATCCCGCAGCCAAGCGCGGTGACGAGATCGGCGAGCTCCTTGTTCTCGAGCACCTTGGCGAGCGTGAGCCCCTCGGTGTTCATCACCTTGCCGCGCAGCGGCAGGATCGCCTGCTTCGCGCGATCGCGTCCCTGCTTCGCCGACCCGCCGGCTGAATCGCCTTCGACGACGAACAGCTCGGTGTCCTCGCGACCGGCGTTGGTGCAGTCACTGAGCTTGCCGGGCAGATTCAGTCGCCCGGTGGTCGCGGTCTTGCGCGTGACTTCAGCCTGCGCTGCTCGACTCGCTTCCCTCGCGCGCGCGGCGAGGATGATGCGCCCGACGATCGCTTCCGCGATGCTGCGGTTGTGATTCAGCCAGTGCTCGAGCGCCGGCCGCACCGTCCCGTCGACCAGTGACATGACCTCCGGATTGTTCAGGCGATCCTTCGTCTGACCCTGGAACTGCGGCTCCGCGATGAAGAGGCTGAGCACGCCAGTCAGCCCTTCGCGAATATCTTCAGCGGTCAGCGTCACGCCCTTCGGCGACAGGTTGTGCGTGTCGATGTAGTTGCGAACGGCCTTGCCGAGACCGGCACGGAGTCCGTTCTCGTGCGTGCCGCCGGAGCCGGTGGGAATGCCGTTGACGTAGCTGCGAATGTGCTCGTCGGTCGATTCGGTCCACTGCAGCACGAGATCGAGACGGGGCGCGCTGTCGCGCGACATGACGAACGCCGCTTCGTGCACCGGCTTCGCGCCGCGCTCGACGACGATCTTCCGCAGATAGTCGGACAGCCCTTCCTGATGCTCGAAAGCCTCCTTCTTGCCCTCGGCTTCGTTGTCGAAGATGACGCGGACGCCCTTGTGGATGTAGCTGACGACTTCGAGACGTTCGCGAATGATCGCCGGATCGAACTCGATCTTGGGAAAGATCGTGGGATCGGGGTGGAAGTAGATCGTCGTGCCGGTGCCACGCGCCGGCCCGGCTTTCTTCAGCGCTCCCGATGGCTGGCCACGCTTGAACGACATCTCCCACAGCGCGCCGTCGCGCTTGACGCTCGCACGCAGTTCCGTCGAGAGCGCATTGACGACGCTCGCGCCGACGCCGTGCAGCCCCCCGGCCGTCTTGTAGTTGCCCTGCTCGAACTTCCCGCCCGCATGCAGCATCGTGAAGATCACTTCGAGCGCGCTCTTCTTCGTCTTCGGATGCTTGTCGATGGGAATTCCCCGGCCATCGTCGGTGACCGTGATCGAGCTGCCGTCCTTGTGCAGCGTCAGCCAGATGTTCGCGGCATAGCCGTTCATTGCCTCGTCGACGGCGTTGTCGAGAATCTCCCAGACCAGATGGTGCAGACCCGTGGCGCCCACGCCGCCGATGTACATACCGGGACGCTTTCGAACGGGCTCGAGCCCTTCGAGAACGGTGATGTCTTTGGCTGTGTAAGTGGTCACGTGGGTTCAGCAGGCATGCACGCCCGGCCTGCTCTGTAATTCAAAATTCAAAATGCGCAGGAAGAACTCGGTCGGCGACGCCAGGCTTTTGCATTTCTTTGATTTTGCATTTGAATTTCAGCGTCAGTCCCCCATTAGGGTAGCATTGCGCCGGACCCCGACGTGACTGGCCGGCTTCTGCTCGGCGGCGTCGCGTGGCTGGCCGCGATGTTCCTGTTCGCTGCCGCGCTGCAGCAGTCTGCGCACGGGCATCACTTCTCGTTTTACACCTCGACCTCCGCACTCGCCCGCCTGCTGAATATCGGAACCGACGGTCATCGCTCGCCGTCATGGGCCGTCGTCAATGCGACGGGAGCGCACCATGCGCTCATCGTCGAGGTCGAAGCCGACAATGCCAGCGCAGCGCTCGAGATCGCTCCTCAGATCGTCGCGCACGTGCGCGACGTGTATCAGGAAGTCCTGATCTACGTGCGACAGCAGGGCGCCAGCGATCACTATGCGGCGCATCGCGTGCAGTGGACACCGAGCGGCGGATACGAACTGCTCGTCATCCACTGACGCGCCCTCGGCGCGTCACAACTCCCAACCCACTTCGCTGGAGCCAATTCCCAATGCCCAACGCAAAAAGCTTTTTGGGAGTTGGCTCGGGATTCGAATTGGGAGTTAGTTCTTCTCCGTCGCAGGAGCCTTGCGCTTCGAATTCGGCCGCCGTGTGCCCGTTCGCGCTGACTTCGTCGAGCGACCGCTCGGTCGCGTTTCCTTGGCGCTGCGTCCTGAAGCAGGCGATCGCCTCCGACCGCCACGCTTCTGCTTACCGAACTCCGACGTCTGTTCCTCGCCGGTCGTCATCTCCTGCTGCACCTGACCCGCATCGTCGAGCGTCTCGCCATCGATGACCGGCGGTTCCGCCACTTCGGCGGCCTCGGCCTCGATCTCGGTGTCGGCCGCTTCGCTCACGCGCTCCGGGGGCACTGGCACATCGATCTGCTCGTTGAGCTCGATCATCGGTTCGTCGACCGACTCGTCGATCGCGACATCGGAAGACCGTTGCGGCGCTGGCCTGCCGGCCAGGTTCACGCCAGGAAAGACCCTGATTGCGCCCTGTCGATCGCGTTCGAGCCGGAGCACGCCTTCCTTCCCTGCTGCTCTCAGGAGATCGACGACCGATGCGAAGCCGTACTTCCGTTCGTCGAACCCTTCAATCGAATTGCGGAGGAACTGCTTCGCCTGCCGGACGTACATTGGCCAGCGCGGAGGATTGGCCGCCTGTAAGAACGACTGCTGCACCGCGCGAATGCCATCCTGCATGCTCATCGGCGAGGACGGTATCGATTCCTCTTCCTCGTCTTCGACGTCGTAGACGCGAGAGACAGGAGGTGGAGGTGGCGGTGGCTGTGGC
>Ga0111538_10009099_pt1 | contig 13281 bp, 16 predicted proteins | sample SoiMethybrSBSTD1_FD_79669 | JGI IMG/M metagenome (GOLD analysis project Ga0111538, IMG submission 79669) | Bulk soil microbial communities from a Populus tree surrounding site in Tennessee, USA - Soil MetaG P. TD hybrid SBSTD1 (version 2)... | ecosystem: Environmental > Terrestrial > Soil >...
AACACGGATGAACACGGGTTTAGCCACGGATGAACACGGAAGAACACGGATTCTAGCCACGGAACAACACGGATGAACACGGAAGAACACGGATTCTAGCCACGGAACAACACGGATGAACACGGATGAACACGGGTTTAGCCACGGAAGAACACGGAAGAACACGGATCTAGTCACGGAACAACACGGATGAACACGGAAGCCGCGTCAATGAGATGAAACACCCGGGAGTCACCGGGTGGCGGTGGCCGGCTTGATCGATGCGACGGCGGTCAGCAATGCGATTAGGGCCTTGTCACCCTGCAGCCTGGAGGTGCCGACGACGACCGTCTCGCCGATGTCCATGGTGAAGTTCGTTTCGATCAGCGCGCGGTGCCGGCCGGCCATGGTGGTCATGCGGTAGCGCTTCAGGTTGTCTTCAGCCCGAACCATTGATGCTTGCCGCGCGAGCGTGTCGATCTGCTGCTTGACTTGCTGAACCTCCGGGTGGTTGTCGTTGTAGCGCTCCTTGAGCGACTTCAGTTTCGTTTCCAGTTCGGCCCGCTGTGCAGCCAAATGCGCCGCCCTGTCGACGGTCGCTGCGTTGGTGCTGGCCACGCCGCCACGACCAACCGCAAGCACAGCTTCGCGCAGACTAAACCTGACGTTCCATTTCCCGCTGATTTCTGATCCCCTCGGATCGAGCTCGAGCTCGTAGTCCTGGTCGTCGACCCCGCGCAAGCGTGTCGCGATGGTCGATTGTCCACAGCAGAGCGTCCACTGCGAATCGAGCAGCCGGTACGACTTGTAGGGGAGAAAATCCTTCATGTCGACGAGTGCTTTGCGAGCCGCGGGAGGCACGTTTTCCGCCGCGCCCGTTCCCTGCATCTCGCCAAGCACCAGGACGACGCTGAATCCCTGCGGTCGCGGCAGGTTCGCTCGTTCCCCCGGCGTCAAGCGGCCTCGTTGTTGTTCTTGTGGTGCTCTTGGCGATTTCGCGGTCTCCTGCTGCGCCGCGATGCTCACCGGCCAGAGAAGCGCCGTCATTACCAACACACGCCTTGCGATCGAAAGATTCGTCATCGGAGCGTTGCCTTGAGATCCAGTTCAGAGTTGAAGACCCAAATGATTCGCGTGCCGCCGGCCGTCATGAATTGCAGTTGACGATTCGAGGGGGTCACAGTCGCCGCACCAGTGGCCTCAATCGGTGGAGCTTGATTCGCAAGCGGTGTTGTCGAGGGTTGCTGCGATCGATTCACCAGATCCAGGCGAAGTCCCATGACAACACCGACTGAAATGATCGCGACAATCGTGGCGGCCACGAGCGCGGGACGTCGCATCCAGCGTGACGCCGCCGCCCGCTCGCGCGCGTCGTCGACGACCGCCGCCAGGACGACGCGACGCATCGCCTGCGCCTCGTCGGCCGACAGATGATCCTGCTCGTCGCGTTCCCCAGCTTCGCGCATCGCGCCTCGCCAGTTACTCATCACGTGCCTCTCCGAGCGACCGTGCCATTTCACGCCTGCCGATCGACAGGTGCCACCGCACCGTCACGGCGTTGATTCCGAGCAGCCGCGCAATGGTCGGAATCGAGGTACCTTCCAGCTCATACATCAGCAAAATCGCCCGCCGTCGCGGCGGCAGTGTCTCGAGCGCCTGACGAACCAGTGACTGCGCAATCAGGTGCGGCTCGGGGTTGTACGCCGGATCGGCGGCAACCGTTCCGTTGAGTCTTGCTCGCTTCCGCACCGCATTCTGCCGCCACCGATCGCGACAGAGGTTGATGAGGACACGCACGAGCCAGGCTTCCTCGTGCGGTGCGCCGGCCGGGATCGACGCAGGGGCCCGCGCGGCGCGCAAAAACGTGTCCTGCACCAGGTCGCGCGCATCCTCGGACGATCCGGCTAACCGCCGCGCGAGCCGGAACAGCCGCTGATGATGCACGTCGAACAGCGCGCCGACACGGGCGGCGACATCCGCGTGCGGCTGGTCCACAGCCACCGGCATCGCTATCGCCTGCCCGTCCATCACCCTGCTAGACGTGTAATGCTCCGGTTATGTTGGTGAAGGTGTTAAAGTTTGCTGCATGAACGAAAGAAAGCAGATCAATTTCACGATCGTGCCTGACGACACCGCCGACCTGCCTCGAACCTACGCGAATTTCTGCGCGATCTCGCACACCCCGTTTGACTTCACGCTGGCATTCTGCGAGGTCTTGCCCCTCTCGGAGAAGGATATCCAGGCTGCCGAGGCGCAGCACGTCGTGCGGGCGCCGGTGCGCTCGAAGATTGTAGTGCCGCTTCAGGTCGTGCCGAACCTGATCGCAGCGTTACAGGAACATATGCGGGTTTATTCGGAATCAACCGGCCAGACGTGGGATACGAAAGGGCCCGTGCACTAATACCTTCTCATCACTCCGACGACGACCCCCTGGACCTGCACCTGGTCGGGATTGGCGAGGATCGGTTGCATGGCCGGGTTGGCCGGCTGCAGGCGAATCCGGCCGCTTTCGCGATAGAGTTTTTTGAGCGTGACGTCCGACCCGTGGAGAAGCGCGATGACCATTTCGCCGTTCTCCGCGGTGCGGCGATCCTCCACGATGACGAAGTCTCCGTCGCGGATTTGTTCGTCGATCATGGAGTCCCCCTTGACGCGCAACACGTACGTGTCGCGTTTTCCGACCAGGTCTTCCGGGACGGCGATGGTTTCGCTGCCGACCACTGCCTCGATGGGTGAGCCAGCTGCCACATATCCGAGCATGGGAAGTTCGACCGCGCGGCTCGCCAGACGAGCGGGCACGACTTCAACGGAGCGGCTGCGATTCCATGCGCGCTTGATAAACCCCTTCTCCTGCAGGTTCGTGAGATGTTTGTGTACCGTCGCAAGCGACGAGAGGCCGAAGCGGCGGCCGATTTCTTCCAGGCTCGGCGCGTACCCGTGTTGCTGGATGAAGTCGTTCAAGAAGTCCAGAATCTCGCGCTGGCGTTTGGTGAGTGGCAGCATGCGCCGCCACTATACGCAAAGGAAAAGCGAAAGTCAACGGATGAGATGATTCGCTTTACTTTGAGCCTCTTGCGGCAGTCTAAATGACAGGTGAGCACCGACCGCACACTCGATCGGCCCTGGCCGGGACTCAGGCCGCGGCACTGGCGGGTGACCGTGACCCGAGACCGCACTAACAGCGCGGCGCGGCCCGACGCCCGGCAGCTGGCCGACGATCGCGCGCTCGTTGAAGCCTCCCTCGAGGGGAACCGCGAGGCGTTCGACGTCATCGTCGAGCGACATCAGCGTCAGATCTATCAGTTGTGCTATCGCTTCGCAGGCAACCACGAGGATGCGAGCGATCTCGCGCAGGACGTGTTCATTCGCGCGTATCGGGGCCTGCACAGTTTCAAAGGGCAGGCGGCGTTCGGCACATGGCTGTACCGGATCGCTGTCAATGTGTGCCTCAACCGGGTCGGCGCACGCGCCCAGAAGTGGACCACTCTCGCCGCGGCCGATCAGCCTGACCTCCGCGAGGAACGCGCTGATACAAAAATCCTTCGCGGGGAACGTGCGGCCGCTGTACGCGCCGCCATCGCCCGGTTACCGAAGAAGCAGCGCGCGGCGTTGATTCTTCGCGTCTATCACGACTTGCCGCACGATGAGATCGCGGCGATCGTCGGAACGTCGGTCGGCGCCGTCAAAGCGAATTTCTTTCACGCGCTTGCGAATCTGAAGAAGCTATTGAGTACGACGTCATGAAACATCTGAGCCGCGCGGAGTTCGTCGATCTGATCGAATCGTCCGCGGCCTTGTCGGCGGCGCGGACACTGCATGTCGAGCAGTGCGCGCAATGCCGCGAGCGTGCAGAGGCACTGCGTGCCGTTCGATCGATGGCTAGAGCCGACGAGATGCCGGAACCCTCGCCATTGTTCTGGGATCATTTCTCCGCGCGAGTCGCCGCCGAACTGCGCAATGAACCTGCTCCCGTTGCGCCCGGCCGTTGGACTCCAGTCCCGTTTGCCACGTGGGCCGTCGCAGGCGCCGTGATCATGTTGCTCGTCTCCGCCGTGGTGTGGCGGCCGACGCTTCATGCGCCTTCACCAGAGGCCCCGGCGGAGGTGAGCGTGCCGGTCGATCTCGCCGTGAGCGATCCGATTGTTGACGATCTGGATAACGATGAAGCCTGGGCTGTCGTTCGTGCCGCGACCGCCGATCTGGTGTGGGAAGATGCGCACGACGCCGGAATCAGCGCACACCCGGGTGCGGTCGAGAATGCGGCGCTCGAACTCAATGCCGCGGAGCGCATCGAACTCGAGCGGCTCCTCGATGAAGATATGAAGCGGAACGGAGCATAAGGATGATTGGATCGCTCCTCGTCGTCCTCCTGTCGGCAGGGCTCGGGGTCGCGGAACCAGCCTCGGTTCACCAGGCAGCGGCTGTTCCCGACGCGCGCCCGAACCGCGCCCAGGGCGAGTTGTCGCCGGCCGAGGTCGTCGGCATGTTGGACGCCTACGCGCTGGTGCAGGCGCAGAACGCGCTGCAGCTCAACGATTCTCAATACGGCGCGTTCGTCGGGCGGTTGAAGGCGCTGCAGGAGACGCGTCGAAAAAACCAGCGCGCGCGGAACCAGGTCGTGCAGGAACTGCGACGGCTCACCGGCCAACAAGCGGCAACCCTCGATGAGGCGGCCGTTCGGGATCGACTCAAGGCGTTGCGCGAGCTCGACGAGCGCTCCGCGGCCGACCTCAGGCGTGCGTACGATGCCCTGGACGAAGTGCTCGACATCCGACAGCAGGCACGGTTCAGGATTTTCGAGGAGAACCTCGAACGCCGGAAGATGGATTTGCTTCTGCGGGCGCGGCAGCGTGCCGCGGGACGGAGAGATTCGGGGCAATAGGCTACAATCGATCCATGAGCCGGCGTTCTGCTGTCTGGCTGATCGGAACTCTTCTCGCCGCCGCACCGCTTGTGGCGCAAGGCCGTCTGTCTAAGGAAGAGGCCGACCGCTTCCAGTCCAAGCTCACCAAGATCGTCGCATTCGGGAATGCCCCGGCCGCAGCGGCGAAGACCACCCAAAGCCACAACACGCCGGTGACCGATCTCGAGGTGAACTCGTATTTGAAGTATCGCGCCGGCGATCAGGTCCCAACCGGCATCGTCGATCCCGAGTTATCCGCTCTCGGAAGCGGCCGGGTCGCCGGGAAAGCTGTGGTCGACCTCGACGCGGTGCGCACGCAGAAAAAGCGCGGGTGGCTCGACCCGCTCGGCTACCTGACCGGCAGGCTCCCGGTTACGGCATCAGGCGTGTTGACCACCAAAGACGGCAAAGGGCAGTTCCAGCTCCAGTCTGCCGAGATCTCCGGGGTGACGATTCCGAAGTCCGTGCTGCAAGAACTCCTGTCCTACTATTCGAAGAGTCCAGAAAACCCCGAAGGGATCAACATGGACGCTCCGTTCGAGTTGCCGGCGAAGATTCGCGAGATCCGCGTCGGTACCGGAACGTCGACCGTGGTGCAGTAGTCGACAGTGATCGCCCTCGACACGCCGCTTCAATATTTGAAGGGCGTCGGACCCAGGCGCGCAGCCGATCTCCAGCGCGTCGGTCTGTCAACGGTTGAGGATCTGCTCGACCGATTTCCCATTCGCTACGAAGACCGCGGATCGTTTCAGACGATCGCTGCCCTGCGCCCTGGCATGTCGGCATCCATCGCCGGCGAAGTGATCTCGTCGGGGATCCGGCCGACGCGCCGCCCGCGTTTCAAAATCTTTGAAATGCTCGTGCGGGATCACACGGGTGCGCTGCGCGCGGTGTTCTTCAACCAGCCTTTTCTCAACGATATCTTCCACCCGCATCAGCGCGTGATTCTGTTTGGGCGGCTCGAGCTCACGTCGCACGGCCTGCAGATGCAGAATCCGCAGTACGAAATCCTCAAGGCGGAGAGCGAGGGGGACTCGGCGGGCGAGTCCGATGACGAGACGCTGCATACCGGGCGTATCGTGCCGATTTACGAGAAGACGGGGACGCTGACGACCAAAATGCAGCGCGTGATCGTGCATCAAGCCTTGAGTGCGCTGCCTGCCGCCGTCACCGATCCTCTGCCCGAGGACGTGCGCGCGCGGCAGCAGCTGATCGATCGACAAACCGCGCTTTTCGATGTGCACTTCCCTCCGCCAGGCACGCCGATCGACACGCTGAACGCCTTTCGATCGCCGGCACAGCGGCGCCTGATTTTTGAGGAGTTCTTCCTGTTCCAGCTCGGGCTCGTCCTGCGGCGGCGACAATTCGCCGCTGAACGGAAGCCGCGATCCGTCGTCGTCAACGACGAGATCCGAGAATCGGCGCGGCGCGTCCTGCCGTTCAAACTGACTGGCGATCAGAAGAAGGTGATCGCTGAAATCGTCGACGACATGAAACGGCCGCAGCCGATGAACCGGCTGCTGCAGGGAGACGTGGGATCGGGAAAGACGATCGTCGCCCTGATGGCCGCGCTCGTTGCCATGGAGAACGGGTTTCAGGTCGCGTTCATGGCGCCAACCGAGATCCTGGCGGAGCAGCACTTCATCACGATCCGGCGGCTGCTCGAGTCCTCGAAATTCCGCATCGCGCTGTTAACGGGCGCCACGCCGGCAAAAAGGCGGCGCGAGATTCAGGCGGAGCTGACGGGTGGCTCGATTCATCTCGCCGTAGGCACACACGCGTTGGTTGAAGATCCGGTTGGATTCCATGAGCTCGGACTGGTCATCATCGACGAACAACATCGCTTCGGCGTTCTTCAGCGCGCCACGCTGCGGAGCAAAGGGCTGCGACCCGACGTGTTGGTCATGACCGCAACGCCCATCCCGCGCACGCTTGCGCTGACGACCTACGGCGACCTCGACGTGTCGGTTATGCGCGAGATGCCGCCAGGACGGCATCCGATCAAGACGATTGCAAAGCCGGAGTCGCGGCGCGACGAAATCTACGATTTTGTTGGCAAACAGATCGAGAGCGGCCGACAGGTCTACGTGATCTACCCGCTGGTCGAGGAGTCCGAGAAGGTCGACCTGAAGGCGGCCACCGAAATGGCCGATCACCTGTCGACTGATGTGTTCCCGCAATATCGCGTCGCCTTGCTTCATGGCCGGATGAAGCCGGATGCGAAAGAACGAATCATGGGAGCGTTTTCCAGGGGGGAGTTCGATCTCCTCGTGTCGACGACCGTCGTCGAGGTCGGTGTGGACGTGGCAAATGCCTCGGTCATGCTGGTCGAACACGCCGAACGATTCGGCCTGTCGCAGCTGCACCAATTGCGCGGCCGGGTTGGGCGCGGCCCGCATCAGTCGTATTGCGTCCTGCTTTACCAGTCGCCATTGACCGATCAGGGACGCGCACGGCTGAAGGCGCTGACCGAGACAACTGATGGCTTCGAGATCGCTGAACGCGATCTCGAACTACGCGGGCCGGGTGATTTCTTCGGCACCCGCCAATCCGGGATGCCCACGCTTCGCGTCGGCGACCTGGTTCGCGACCACCAGATCATGGAAGCGGCACGCCGCGAAGCGTCCGCGGCGCTCGACGATCCCCACCAGGCCGCAACGCTCATGACCTTCGTGCGCACCAACTGGGAACGAAGGTTCGGGTTGGTCGGGGTCGGGTAGTGCGCATCGTTGCCGGCACGCTCAAGGGCCGCCGCATTGATGCTCCGACGTGGGATGGCCTCCGGCCGACGTCGGACAAGTTGCGCGAGACGCTCTTCAACGTCCTGGCACCGAGAATCGAAGGTGCCCGGGTGCTGGATGGGTTCGCCGGAACGGGCGCGGTGGGCATTGAAGCGCTGAGTCGCGGAGCGGCGCATGTGACCTTTGTCGAACGCGATCCGCGCGCCATCGCGCTCATCCAATCCAATCTCGAGCGGTGCGGCATCACCGACCGCTATGCTATTATCCGCGCTAGGTTTGCCGGCACGGCGCGACCACCCGACGGAGGATCGTTCGACATCATTTTTCTCGATCCTCCGTACGGCGCGCGCGAATTGACCGAGGCACTCGAGGCCGCGGCACCGCTCGTTCAACCACAGACGCTGCTCGTGATCGAACATGCCCGGCGCGATTCGGCGCCTGACTCCGCGGGGATGCTGGATCGTTTGCGAGTACTGACCTCTGGTGACAGCGCGCTCGCGTTTTATCGGCTCCGTTCCGAAACCTGAGAAACGAATGCAGAATGTCGTCGCGATCTATCCCGGGTCGTTCGATCCATTGACCAACGGTCATGTCGACATCATCCGACGTGGCGCGCGGCTGTTCGATCGCATCGTCGTCGCTGTCTTAATCAACCTCGAGAAGGCGCCGCTTTTTACCGTTCCTGAACGAGTAGAGATTGCGCGCGAAGCCTTCGCCGGCCAACCCAATGTCGAGGTGGATACATTCGATGGCTTGCTCGTCGATTACGCTCGTAAGCGGGGCGCCGGCGTCATCGTCAAAGGATTGCGCGCCGTTTCGGATTTCGAGTTTGAAATGCAGATGGCGCTCATGAATCGCAAGCTGAATCCCGAAGTCGAGACCGTGTTCATGATGCCGACGCAGCCGTACACGTACGTGAGTTCGCGGCTGGTCAAAGAAGTTGTGGCGCTCGGTGGATCGGTCCACGGACTCGTCCCCGAAAGCGTCGAGAAGCGGCTGCGCGAGAAGAAGCTCGCGCGCGAAACCTTGAGGGCCTGAACGTATGCTCGCAGAACGGACCAAGTACATCGGTGTGTCGCCAACCATGAAGGTGGCAGCGGAGGCGTTGAAGCTGAAGGCACAGGGCGTCGACGTCATCGACTTCGGCGCCGGAGAGCCTGATTTCCCGACGCCGAAACACATCGGCGCAGCGGCGCACGCCGCGATCGACGCGAATTTCACGAAATACACCACCAACTCGGGGACCGACGACCTGAAACGCGCCGTTTGCGCACGTTACAAAACCGACTACGGCGTGGAATACTCGCCTGCCGAGACGATCATCGCCGCCGGCGGCAAGCAGGCGCTGTACAACGCCGTCATGTGTTTGTTTGGACCCGGCGACGAGGTCATCACGCACATGCCCGGATGGCCAACGCTGGTCGAGCAGGTGAAGCTGGCCGAGGCAAAGCCGGTCATCGTCCACACGCATGCCGAGGACGGTTTTACCGTCCGCGCCGAACCGATCCTGGCCGCGATCACCCCGCGCACGCGCGGCATCATCATCAACTCGCCGGGTAATCCGACGGGTGCGCTGATTTCGGAACAGGACATGACCGCGATCGCCGACGAAGCGGCGAAGCGCGGGATCTGGATCGTGCTGGACTTGTGCTACGAAAAGCTCATTTACGATCCAACACCACACAACCTGCCGCGCATCGTGTTCGAGCGGCTGCGCGATCGCACGGTTCTCTGCGGTTCGGCCTCGAAAACCTACGCGATGACCGGTTGGCGCTGCGGCTGGGCGGTTGGACCGACCGCATTAATCGGCGCGTGCAACGCGCTTCAGAGTCACTCCACGTCGAACGTGAATTCCATCACGCAGAAAGCGGTGACCGCGGCGTTGAACGGGCCGCAGGAGTGCGTGACCGAGATGCTGAAAGAGTATCGGGACCGCCGCGACCAGCTGTGCGAATGGCTCGCCGCAGAACCGCGTATCCGGCTGGTCAAACCGGCCGGCGCTTTCTACCTGTTCCCGGACGTATCCGAGTTCCTCTCGCCCGACGGCATTCGCACGACCATGGAACTCGCGCAGGCGCTGCTCGACGAGGCGCGCGTGGCGGTCACGCCCGGTGAGGCGTTCGATGCTCCGGGGTTCCTGCGCATCTCGTACGCGACGTCCCTCCAGGAATTGAAGCGCGGCACCGAGCGGCTCCTCACCTTCGTGCGCTCCCTCGAGAGCCGGAAAGCCGTGGCGGGGTGATCGCTCCGAACCTCGTCGAAGCGCTGGCCGACGCGCTGACGGCGCGACTCGGCACTGCGCACGTCAAAACCGACGAGGCCTCACGCACCATCTACGGGACGGACGCGCTCAAACGAGGCCGTCCCGCCGACATTGTCGTTTTCCCAGGCACGACCGAAGACGTCGCGGCGGTGGTCCGGCTGTGCGCGGAACAGCGAATCCCCCTCGTTCCCCGCGGCGGCGGCACGGGCTACACCGGCGGCTCGGTTCCTTCGCACGGCGGTGTCGTCGTCTCGCTCGAGCGGATGAATCGCATCCTCGAGATCGATGAAGCCAATCTGCTCGCGGTCGTCCAGCCGAACGTCGTCACCGGGGATCTTCAGGACGCGGTCGAAAAGGTCGGCTTGTTCTACCCGCCGGATCCGGCATCGCTTCGACAGTCGGTGATCGGCGGTAACGTTGCCGAGTGTGCCGGCGGTCCCCGCGCCTTCAAGTACGGGACGACCAAGCGCTACGTGCTCGGCCTGGAGGTGGTGCTTCCGACCGGAGAAATCATCGAGACCGGCGGCAAGGTTGTGAAGAACGTCGTCGGCTACGATCTCACGCAGCTGCTGGTCGGCTCTGAAGGCACGCTCGCCATCATCACGAAGATCATCCTTCGGCTGGTCCCCAAGCCCCCCGTGCAGCAGACCCTGCGCGCGACGTTCCGGGACGTGGAGTCTGCCGCTGCCGCGGTCGTCAACATCACTCGCGAGCGCGTCGTTCCCGCCGCGCTCGAGCTCATCGACGGCGATTCGCTCGAAGCCGTCGCGCGACATCTGAACGTCCGATCGCTCGCGCCGGCAGGCACCGACGCGCTGTTGTTGCTCGAGGTGGATGGCACGCCAGCGGCGGTCGCAGAAGAGGCCGTCCGCGTCGAGGAAGCCTGCCGCGCCGCAGGAGCCACCGAAGTCCTTCGCGCGCGCGACGAAGCCGAGCGCCAGGAACTGTGGCGCGTCCGCCGTGAGTTGTCGATGTCGCTGAAAATGATCGCGTCGTTGAAGTTGAATCACGACGTGGTCGTGCCAAAAGGGCGAATCCCGGAGCTGTTCGCGTTGGTGCGCGGCATTCGCGAGCGCTTTCAGCTTCGCATCCCCTGTTTCGGGCATGCGGGCGACGGAAACATCCACGTCAACATCATGGTCGACAAGGACAACGTGGCAGACGTCGCTCGCGCGCACGAAGCTGAGCGTGAGTTGTTTGCCGGCGTCGTCGCGCTGGAAGGATCGATCAGCGGTGAACACGGGATCGGCTTCGCCAAGGCGCCGTTCCTGCCGATGGAGCTGTCGGCCGAGGAAATCGCGCTCATGAAGCGGGTCAAGCGGGCATTCGATCCCGACGGCATTTTGAACCCGGGAAAGGTATTTCCGTAGACCGGGGTTCGGGACGCGGCTCTGATAAAATCATGACCTCCATGTTTGCCAGACTTGCGAGCGTCACCGTCGTCGCGCTGCTGTCGCTGTCTCCGCCGCAGAGCCAGTCCGAGGAAATCGCTGCGCTGAAGCGAGAAATCGAACGTCTGAAGGCTCAGCAGGTGCTGATGCAGCGCGACCTCGATACGATCAAGTCGCTGCTGCAACAACTTGCGCAGGGACGTGGACAGCAGGAAGAATCGTTCGCCGACAAATCGATCGGCATTGCTGATGCCCCGACAAAGGGAAGCGCCTCAGCCAAGGTGACGCTCGTCGAGGTCTCGGATTATCACTGTCCGTTCTGCCGCCGGCAGAACCTGCAGACGATGCCGCAGCTGATGGCCGACTATGTGAACACGGGCAAGGTGAAGTACGCGTTCGTGGATTACCCGATCGCGCAGCTTCATCCTGACGCCTTTCTGTCGCATGAAGCCGCGGCCTGTGCCGGCGATCAGGGCAAGTACTGGCAGATGCACGATCTGCTGTTTACGAATTCACCGGCTCGAGAGGTGTCACAACTGACGGCGAATGCCGGCATGCTTGGTGTGGATACGAAGAAATTCGAAGACTGCATGAACGGCGGCAAGGGGAGCAAGTATGCGCCGGCGATCCGTCAAAGCATCGCGCGCATGCAGCAGCTTGGCGTCGGTGGCACGCCTCTCGTTTTGATCGGCCTGACGCCACCGCCAGGCACGCCGATGAAGGTCATCAGCTTCGTCTACGGCGCCAAGCCGTACCCAGAATTCAAGGCGGCGATCGACGCTGCGCTCGCGCAAGCGCGGTAAAAGCGCCCCGCCGCTCAGATCATTCGCAGACGCCGTGTCCCCGGCAAGAACGGCGTCGACGTGATCTGCCCGTCAAAGCCCGCCCCCCAACGCCCGGGAATCACCGTTCCGCAATCGGGGCACGAGCCTTCAGCGTTCAGCCGATATTGCTGGATGAAGTAGCCGAATCGCTCGACGAGCATCGCACGGCAGTTGTGACACTTCGTGTGCTCGAGATCGCCAACGCGCCCGGGCAAGTTTCCGGCATACACGTAGCGCAGCCCATTGCGCCTCCCGACGTCTGCTGCCCGCATCAACATCTCCGGCGTCGTGTTCTCGGGATCGTTCATCCGGTAATCCTTGTGAAACGCGGTCACGTGCCAGGGAATATCAGGAGAGACACTCGCAAGGAACGACGTGAGCCGCTCGATCTCGTCGTCTGAACTGTTGAAACCCGGAATCAGCAGCGTGACGATCTCCACCCAGATTCCCATTTCGTGCAGCGCGCGGATCGTATAGAGAATCGGTTCGATGCGGCCACCGAGCTGACGGTAATGTTTGTCGTCAAAACTTTTCAGATCGACCTTATACAGATCGACCCACGGCCGGATGTAGTCGAGCACGCGACGGGTGCCGTTGCCATTCGACACATAGGCAGTCATCAGGCCTGCGGCACGACCTTCCTTGAAGATCTCGACCGCCCATTCGCTGGTGATCAATGGCTCGTTGTAGGTGCTGACGATCACCTGGCCGCCGAGCCTTTTGGCCTCGTTCACGAGCGCCTCCGGCGACGCGTCGATCGGCGGGGCGATAGCCTGAGGATCTCTAAGCGCCTGTGACGTGACCCAGTTCTGGCAGTACGAACAATGCAGGTCGCAGCCGAGCATGCCGAAGCTGAAGGCGAGCGCGCCCGGACGCACGTGGAAGAACGGCTTCTTCTCGATCGGATCGCACTGGATGCCGCCGACATATCCCCAGGGGACCCGCAGGTGACCGCCGCGATTGAAGCGGACCTTGCAGACGCCCACCGCGCCCTCAGGAATCGGGCATTCATGTCCGCACGCGTAGCACCGGATGCGGTCGCGCGAGATCGCCTCAATCAGCTCCGGCGCCGCCTCTGCGGTTCTGACCTCGAGTGTTTCGGCCAGAGACGCCATATGGTGATTGTACGAAAGGGAAAAGGGAAAAGGGAAAAGGGAAAAGGGAAAGCGCCTGCGGCCCG